>Ga0256404_1002080_pt1 | contig 45335 bp, 37 predicted proteins | sample RumenRJG_01DNA_FD_185990 | JGI IMG/M metagenome (GOLD analysis project Ga0256404, IMG submission 185990) | Bovine rumen microbial communities from Lethbridge, Alberta, Canada - RJG_01 | ecosystem: Host-associated > Mammals > Digestive system > Stomach > Rumen | place: Canada: Alberta | collected... | reverse complement strand
TGAATTCCGGTGTGTATCTCTTATTTGGTATTCCTTTAGGCATAAAAATGCCCCCCTTCCGTTAGATTTCTAATTGGTATATTTCTATTATACCACATTGTCTAACAAAAGGGGAGCATTTCAAAAATCGGACAGGGTCTTATCATGAAAATATATGTAAGAGTTCCTCACAAATGAGACAATCGCGTTATTATACTCATTCATACTCGTTATACTCATTATACGCAGACTTTTATTTTATATAGTAATTCTCTATGCCGTTTATTGTTTTGCTTGTTTTATTGTCATATACTATCGCGACGCTATCTTGGGCTCTGGTTATTGCTACATAAAGCTTGGATTGGCTTTGCGGCTTGAGAGGCTTTTTATCAGTTATCCATTCAAGCATTGGTTTTGTAGGATAAATCAATACTCTGCCAAAAGTTAACCCTTTTGACTCTCCGAAATTCATGTACGGATAATCATAATTAACTTTAGTTTTAATAGTATCTCTTAATTGCATAGGGGAGAATCTTTGCAAATATTCATCAATATTCTGGGTAGATATAAAGAATACTCCGTCATGTCCAGTAATATCACGATCAATACAATTGCATGGATTATAGTTAGGATAAATCAAATTGGCGTAGTCGCAGATTTTTTGATTATTTCTATATGTAGTATTGAGTGATTGTGTATCAATCTCGACTGAATCATTTTTGCATTCATTTGATACAAAACCGACAATATCTCCTTCTTTGTATTTTTTATACTTGCCTTCCTCATGTGTGTGATAAGTAACCTGACGAGGATCTCCGACTAGTAAAATATCGCATTTTGATCTAAATAGTAATTTAATTAATTCTAGATCATATCCAGCCATATCTTGTATTTCGTCAATAAAAATTTTATCAAATATCCTTTCTAGTCTTTGGATTATAAGTCCAGAAGTTTTCTCATTTGCTCTTACTGCAAATTTAGAAATCTTGTCTGAATATATTGCGTTATTATTGTCGAAATAGTATTTTCGGGGATCATCTTCGCCATAGTAAATAGGAATGCCATTTTTGTTTTTAAATCGCAGTCCGGATTTTACATTAACTAGATTTACTCCATTTACTTTACATTCAAATATTACACTTTGATATGGTTTGACTCCATTTTTTATCAAAAAAGAGAACCAGGTTTGAATAGTTACATTTTGCGGAATATATCCAATTTCTGAATAGAACTTTTTCCGTATTTCTTTTTCATTAGCTTCAGTAAATGTAGTGATTAATATTTTCGATAAATTATCACGTATAGCTTCATTAATGAGAAATGTAGTTTTGCCCGATCCTGCAGCAGCAACAATAAGCTTATTACTCATTCTTTATGGCCTCCATGATATATTGTGGGAATTTGATTTTCTCTGTTGTATCGAAAATAGCAAGAGCAACTTCAGTTTTGTTGTTTTTCATATACTTACGGAGTTCATCTAATTCCTTATAATCCGTTCCCAAAATATTATTGAATAGAGCAATATTGTTACCATTAGCTTTTAAAAGTTTCGGTTCTAAAGTATTGTAATTATAAGGCTTATTGCCAATTTTAAAATCGCCTTCATCAACAACATTATCATAACAAATCTTTATATTATCTTTTTGACTATTTATATAATCTGCATATTTTTTCTCTAAAGCCTCGACGTTACCGTCATTATCTGTAACTACACAAACATTTATATAAAGCTTATCGGCTATTTCTAGGAAACGTAAGAAAGCTAACCCCACTGATATGACGTCGATTTGATTGTAAATCGGTAATTTCCCATTATTTTGATCCATGTAAGCTTTTTGCACTACCAACTCGTCCGATGCGCCTTCGACTAATATTGCTTTTTTGCACAAAATGAAACGCAATGTGTCATAACCAGGCATTTTCTTAAAGAAATCAGCCGAATCTAATTCGCAGAACTTAATCTTTCTATTTTCTTTCAGCAGCGTAATATTATTTAGGCCTAGTTTATTTGCAACAAAACTACTATGTGTAGTAATGATTAGCTGCTTTTCGTTATATTTTTCTTGCAATGAATCAATTAGGTTATTGAGTTTAGAGAAAGACAGGTGACATTCAGGCTCTTCGATAAGAATAACCTGTGCTTTTTGTGACTTTTTCTGCTTTAATGCTAACTCTGTCTTTACTATGCACTGCGCTCCTTTTCCAATGTACCCAAAAGGAATATCATTAAGCTGCGTAGTAAGGCTGTTTTCCCATGCATTTTTAGTTCCCAGATTAACGGAAAGCGATATATCTCCATCAATGATTGACGTATCTGAGCTAATTCTTGTATTTATTGCTTTTATAGAATCATCATTAACGAAGTTTTCTTTCATTTTTCTATGCGCTTGAGAAACTGCGGTAATCTCTTCTGGTTCTAAAAGGTCTTTTACGATTTTAGAAATATATACATCCGATCCATTTTGATAACGGTAACTAGAAGAATCAATCATAGCTGATTTTACTGGAATAGTTCGTGTGGTAATTGTATGCCTCGAAAATGAAGTCCATGTTGCTTCATAGTATTCTATTGGAAGGCTTACCATAGAATGCTCTTTTATTAATGCTTCATACTCATCACGGTATTTTTCGTCAAAAGCTATTTCGAAAATAATCCCTTCCGAACTTACTTTATCTGTATTGAAGTTACCTTGAAATTCTGCATCAATATTACCATCGAAATAAATCTCAATTTTAATTGATGGTGGATCTAAAGGCGTTCCATTATTAACAGAGCTAATGTATTCTGCAACCATATCATTATTGAACATATACTGAGACATCTCTGTTTTGATGCTTTTGCCACAATATAAACCAGTTAGAGCTATATTGATCGCCTCAAGAATTGTAGACTTTCCAGCTTCATTGTTACCAATAATAATGTTAATCTTATCGTTAAACTCTATCTCGAATAGATCTCTAAAGATTTTAAAACCTTTAATTTTTACTTTTTTGATAGCCATATTGAATACCTCCATTTGACGGAACGATAAATGGTTTTAAACTGCTTATATTATAACATATTTTGTCAGCATAAGCAATATAGGCTGAAAAGTTACTTTGTTAGTTGTTATTTTTTTGAGTTTCTTCATGAGTATAATTCTTTCACAAATAGCTACAATTAACCTTATTACAATATGACAGCATTGATATATATTGTTCGAATTGTCATAAGATTCTAATTCTGTCGAGAAAAGTTTTCAGGTATTAGGAAGATATACAGATTACGAAATCAATGTTTTTATGCTAGTAAATTTACTTAATTATCAATAGCCATAAAAACAATATAATTAAAAGTATTGGATTTAGTTCGTAATAAAAAAGCTCCGCTAAACAGCGGAGCCTTATCGTAGCATCAATAGTCAATTATTTTTTCAGTTTTTTCATCAATAGAGATACTCATATTCGAACCATCTTTGAATTGAAATTTTAGATTATTATCAGGGTAAACAGTTACTTTATCAACGAAAGCATACCAAAGGTCTTCGTTGAACTCTTTAATGATTTTATTGTCTGCTTTTAATGCGTTGAGATAAATAGCTATTTTTTCTCGTTGCACTTTTATTGAGGTTATTCTGGCATTGAGTTCCGAGATTTCCTTTTCGAGAATTTGAAAGCATGACTCGGCTTCATTGAACTTCTTAGTATATTCATCTTGGTTCTGTAGTCTGCTAGAATTTGAGTCAACCAAATCCTTGAGAGCTTTATACGCTTCGTCGTATTCAGCTTCTTTAGATTCGAGTTTTTTCTCTAAAACCGATGTGTCAATTAAGCTATTAATACGCTTTTGCGCCTTACTTATATATGCTTCTTTGTCTTCTATTAAGCAATTGAATACTTCTATAAAAGCAACCTTTAGCTGTTCATCGCGAATATTTGGAGTTTTGCATATATGTTGGCCTTTATACTTTGAATTACAAAACCATATATGGCTTTTATATTTCGTTTTTGAATGCCAAACTTTGCGACCGTAATAAGCGCCACAGTCCCCGCAGATGATTTTGTTCGAGAATGGCCCGGTATTCCTTTTGTGCTGATCTTTCCGTTTAGCGATTTCATTCTGCACTAAATCAAATACGGCAGGACTTATAATCGCTGGGTGTGAGCCTTCTATATAATACTGTGGTAATTGTCCGGTATTCTTTCCGCGCTTTTTATTAAGCCAGTCAACTGCATATGTCTTCTGAAGTAGTGCATCGCCTTTATATTTTTCATTCGATAGAATACTTAGTATTGTCCTTACGCGCCAGCACTTACCGTTCATTGGCGTAGGAATACCTTCTCTATCAAGAGTGTTGGCTATTTCGCGATATCCCATTCCCTTTAGGAACATGGAATATATTCTTCGAACAATTTTAGCCTCTTCTTCGTTGATTCTAGGTTTACCGTCTTCGCCGCGTTCATATCCAAGAAAGCCTCTATAAGCCATGTATACCTTACCGTCTGCCATACTTTTACGCTTGCCCCAGGTTACATTCTCGCTAATGGAACGGCTTTCCTCCTGTGCTATTGATGACATTATCGTAAGCATGAGCTCGCCTTTAGAGTCCATAGAATAAATGTTCTCTTTCTCAAAATATACCTCGACACCTTTTTCCTTCAATTTCCTAATAGTTACGAGTGAATCTACGGTATTACGGGCAAAGCGAGAGATAGACTTAGTTAGTATGAGATCGATCTTACCGGCAAGGGCATCATCAACCATGCGCTTAAAGCCTTCACGATGTTTAGTATTAGTGCCAGAAATGCCTTCATCCGCATATATACCAGCAAATTCCCATTCTGGGTTGCTCTGAATGTAATTAGTATAGAAATTGACCTGTGTTTCGTAGCTAGATTGCTGCTCTTCCTGCTCTGTAGATACGCGAGCATATGCAGCAACTCGTCTTTTTCGTACAGTACCGTCCTTTTCCGATAGGAGCAACGACGGTTTCGCCTCAATCTTTCTAACAGTAGCCATACTTAGACCTCCTTTTTCTTGCGCCTATTTTCTATAGCTTTCTGTCTAGCAGCTTCACGCATTTCGTCCGTCCATGAGCAGCTCCTAGATTGATAACGCCAGGGGACAATATCCATGCGTCCGTCTTTATAACGGAGCTCTATGGTTTGGTTATTGTTTACGACTATCTTTTCGAGCTGCTCTTTCATAGTTAAAAGAGACTCATCTTTTAGCCGTTCAGTTACCAAAGAAGTAAGCATATCCTCTCGAATCTGCCTCGAATCGCAATAATCCCTACCGAAATCGTTATATGTCTTGCATATCCATATATATTTGCCGCTATTCTTACGCCTGCGCAGCTTTTCGCCGCAGACACCGCAATACAGAATTCCAGAGAATTCGTAGTTATCATGTGGCGCCATATGTTTCTTATGAACACAGCTACGTCGGCCTATTTCCGCCTGAGCCTCTTCGAATGTCTTTTCATCGATTATTGCTTCATGAGCATCGATAACCTCATACATGGGCTTTTCTCCGTTATTTATCACGGATTTCTTGGAAATATAGTCCTTATGATAGGTCTTTTGAAGCAGCAAATATCCCGTATAGGCCTTATTCTTAAGCATTTCATATATTACGGCCGGTTGCCATTTCTTATCAAAGCGAGTCGGAACACCTTCGTCGCGCAAAATTTTAGCAATCTTAGTTACGCCAAGTCCAGATAAGTACATATCAAATATGCGCTTTACGACCTCCGCTTCCGCCGGAAATACCTCAAATTTTCCATTTTTAAGCCTGTATCCGTAATGGTGACAGGTATTGGGTTGTCCTTTTTCAAACATTCGCCTAATGCGCCATAACTGATTTTCGCTCGCAGATCGCGCTTCTTCCTGAGCATATGAAGCCAATAGTGTAATCATAAACTCGCCCTCGGAGCTTAAAGTGTGAATGTTTTCCTTCTCGAAATAAACGTCTATGTTTAGGAGTTTTAGCTCCCTTATAGCATTTAGGAGCGTTACGGTGTTACGCGCGAAACGGGTTATGGATTTTGTAAGTATCATGTCTATTTTTCCGTCACGGCTATCCTGCAACATTCGTTGAAAATCCGGGCGTTCTTCTTTCGTTCCCGAAATACCTTCGTCTGCATATATCTCGACAAGCTCCCAGTTGGGATGCATAGATATATACTCGTTGTAGTAGCTTATTTGCGCCGACAAGGAATGAATCATAGAATCCTTACCGGTAGAGACACGCGTATATGCTGCAACTTTCTTTTTCGCTATCGTTGGTATAATTCTAGATTCTATAACTTTTATCTTTGACATATCATATCCCTCCTTGTAGTGTGGCGGCCTCCTTAGAGACCGCCACTAATGTACTTATTCGTTGACTTTACGAATACTATCTACGCCGTAAGCCACACCGAGTCCAGAGCCGTTATCCCAAGCAACAAAGATTGTGCCCATGTCATCGATAACTTTTACTGTTCCTTTGAGTCCAGGAGTCAGCTTTGTATACGGATCGTCCATATATACAAGTTCAACTCTAGTTCCTGCCGGATAAGTTTCTTTCAGACGCTTGAGCGCGCTTTCGCTGATATTTCTATCTCGCATAGGTTTCACCTCCTTTTGATCATCATATCTATCACTCTTTTTAGAGGAGAAAGCAAGTCTTCTTTGTATTATTTTTGGTTACTAGAAATAGCATCATAAAGCCTCTGAACATCAAGTCCGCAATCTTTATATCCTTCGGCAATTACACGCGCATAATAAGGTGACGGATGATTGTATGAGAAAGCAGGATTATCGTTCATGATATAGGCCATGCCACTATACAGCTCGCCGTTTATATTTATATCGATTGTTTCCTTGCGATAAAGATGCGGGTACCCCTCGTAAATATCGAGTGATTTCTCGTCTCTTGGGCGTATTTTCCACACGAGTACCGGAACGCTGCTTCCTTTATCTTTTTCTATCGTCGCAACGGCGGAGCCATATCTGCCATAAAAGCGCAGACGATAGTCTTTTATCTCGCCAACCGCAACGGCAACTGCTGTTCTGCAACGATGTCTCATCTGTGTAAGATTCATATTCGAACCATAGGCAACATAAAGCTTCTCGTTTTTCATATCGGCACCTCCGATTATTCGCCATCTTCGTCATCGACGGACACGATATTTACATATTCGCTAATAATACAAAGCGCTTCTTCATAGCTACTAGACGAGAATACTCTATTCTTCATTTCCTTAGCCTGCGCATTTAGTCCGTTCTTTTTGAGTGTTCTCGAGGCGATGCCTACGAGATTAAAGATATTACCGTCCGCACCAATTAACGGACAATTTGGCTTAGTAGTCATTACGCAAATCCTCCTTTTCAACGTCAAAAATATTACTAACGAAATCTAATATGTCTTCAACATATTCGGGATAATATTCTTCGTACTGTTCGCCGCCACGATATACTATTCTTCCGCAATCCGAACCATAGTCTTCATTTGCCCACTCGTGAGTTATTTCAAGTTCGGGATACAGTGCGGATAGCTTGCGGATAACGGGATGCGGAGCAGCCCAAGCTGTAAGAAAACTTATCGTGCCCGGCATATACGAACCATATTCCGTACCGTCATATCCATAGGCATTCCATTTAGTTCCCCAGTTGTCGACGCTCCAGTCATACCAATTGTTTTTGCCAAATTTACGGCGTTCCTTAACCCCGAGATTACCGCGAAAGATATTGCGCGGCATAGGAATTATCTTGTTAAAGTCTATAGTTCCTAAGCCGTATTTCTTGTTCTTAACAGCTTCATGCATAGCCTTTATTTCGTCTTTATCTCCGACGAAAGTCAGTATATTCGTTACATGATTAGGCATATTTACCCCTCCTCGTTGTTTTCGTTTTTAGGTGGTCGGTGGCTCCTGCAGTTATCTTTTGAGCCATATCTCCAGGCGGCATTGCCGCTGAGATGCTCATAGAGATGAGCGCGGCAGCTTTTGAATTCTTCGCCTATAAAGCCAATCCTATTGAGATATACGCGCATAGCAAACTTTTCGTTTTCCTCCTGAACCTTCTTGTATCTGGCGCTCTTTTGAGAGAGAGCCTGATGGTCGAGAGCGAGAGCAAATACTATGTATGCGCGGACTTTTCCGGCATGAAGATCGCTGTTGAAGCCCCTAAGTTCAACTGTATGGTTACCGTTGAAGAAACTATGAAGATTGAGGAAATGATATCTACTATCGTGATAGTGGTGCCATCTGCTCTCGGAATACCTGGAGTACCAGATATCTTCAATTTCTGTCATAGTTTTAGGCTTCTTTTGGTTGATCTGTTCAACCAGATACTCGTCCATTTTCTTGCAGTATCTCGCTCTAGCGGGCTTTATTTGCAGAGCCTTATAGAATAAATCGTTACGGCTTGCAACTAAATTGATAAAGTTTACGATACTGCGTGGAGTGTGCGGCTCGCCATCAAGATGGATATGTATGCCGCAAGTGCCATTAGTAAAACCGCCAGCTTTTCTGAGAAGCCTTACCATATTCTGCAAAGTATCAATATCTTCACGATAAGTAAGTATTGGTGTCACAAGCTCAACGGCGTGTAAAGACGAAGCGGAAGTTCTATGCCCATTTACCGTATGCATACATTCGATGCTTGAGTCATTCATGATTTTCCATTTACGTCCATCAGCGGCTTTGATTATATAAGAATCGTAGCCGTCACTCACGTGTTCCGTCGTGCCGTTGACGACCTTTGCGACTACTGTCGCAGCTCTGTTCCTGGTTATACCAGTGAACTCGATTTCTACGCCAAACTTGTTTGACAACATTTCTCTCGCCTCCATTCGAGAACCTTGATCGTGCGTTTATACCCGAAAAAGAGACCTGCGACGTGCGCAGATTTCTCGCTACGCACGTCGTGTGACTATTGATTTTAATGTGCTTCGGATCTTGTCCGATACCTATTTGAAAGCCCCTATTCCTCCTTTCGTGGGCTTTCCGTTGGATTGTTATCGTGCGTTGCCGAATTATCAGCTTCGCACAAGGAGCCGATTAGTGGTTTATATTCCTCGATCAGCATTTTTTTGACCTCGGCATATTGTTCCGGAGTAATCAGCTCCATAGCGAGAAGCTGCTTGGCGAGTGCCTTTTCGATAACATATCCAAGTTCGTGATCGTACTCTTTATTCTTCATATTTCTTTACCTTCTGGCAGTAGCATTTCCTACTGCAATATCTTTTATTTGGGTTGCCTTTGCTAATGAATGTCTTGCCGCAGTTTTCGCAGATTAATTCATACTCCTGCTCCATTTTCTGCTTGTTCCAGTAGCCGACGCGGCAGTGATAGGAACAAAAACCTCTTTTCATGCCCCTGTTATTCCTTTGAAATTCTTTACCGCAGTACAAGCAGTAATTCTTGCCGTCGGAATATTTTTGTTTGCGACGGCGACGTCGAGATTTGACAGTATTTATTGAGATGCCGAGTATATCGGCTATTTCTCTATCCGTTGCTCCTTTAGTAATTAGGAGCTCCATTTCATTTGTCATGCTTTTTCCTTTCTACCCGAAGACCTGGGGCATACAAGCCTATAACACTACCTAGGCTCAATCAGGCCTTTCCGCACTATTACTAGGCTTTATATTCATAAAGCATCTCATTCGATTACAGAACCTAAGTAAGTCATTTGTTTCAACCATGACAGGTGCAAGCAATTCGCTAACATCTTCTCCATATTCATCAAGTACTGCTAAGACACGTCTCGCATTTTCGCAATCTTCACGTAACATTTCTAATGTAGAGTTGTATTCGTCATATAGCTCAAGAATGAAGATTTCTTCATTTGTCATTATTATTATCACCGTTTAGAATGAAGTTTAGATATGCAAGTCTGTCTTCCTCAATCAGCATCACGAGTTCGTAATACTCCTCGCGGTTAGCAATTTCCTGAACGGTACGGGTATCAAACATGTTAGTTTCACCCGAATCGCGGATAGCGATGATTTGTTCTTTGATTTTATCTGTGATAGGCTTTGTGCTATCAGCTTTCTTTTTATTCATAAGATCCTTTCGGATTAAAGTTTGTATTGGGCGCAAAAACCTTACCCGCGCCTGCGGAATGCTATGGCTTGTATGCGCCAAGTCTTCGGGATTTTACTTAATAAAGCGTACTTGGATCGCAGCCGTTGATGATAATATCGCCGAGCTCGTCCATTGTTATTACGCGAAATAGTTTGGGTTTGTTTGAAAACTCACTTTTTATCTTTTCTTCAAGCTTATCTTTCCGGCTAATGTCCGGCACTATCCATAGCGTTATAGGGAATACTGCATTATTACGCTGTTCGAGCGAAGTATTATAGTAGCTATGGTAGCGCTCGCATTTGAATATGATAGTTGCCGGAGATTCCGTGCTTAAATCCACCTCAATAAACCATCTGTCTTCGAATCCATCGGAATGAGTAACTATGAACAGATCCGGGTTCAGGGATATTCGCTTGCCAGCGTACATATACTGCCGCCAGCACTCAGGCTCAAATTCAACTTCTTTTAGAAATAGCTTGTCGGTATTTCTGCAGAGCTCAACTATCCTCGTATAGCACTCCGCTACTGATAGTGTGTGTCTCATAAAAGAATATGATGGTTCCACGAAGCGTTTCCTGGAAGTGTCTCCCGGAACGTTCATATTCACGAATCTCATTCCACCCTCGGTAAGGTGCCAGACGTATGATGCGGATCCTGCTCGTACTCCACCAATCCTGCGTTCAAACGAAGATACTAAGCCATTTAATCTGAGCTTCTTCATAGCTCTGGTAGTTGTAGACAAAGCAGCCTTCTGAGACGCGGATTTATAGAAATGAAGTCGCTGAATCTGATTTGTCATTAGATACCGGCAGCTTGATAAGCTGGTAAGTATATCCTTGTCTTTTGAGGTAAGTGAGTCCCTGAGCATCTCCAGTCTGGATTGACTAAGCCTGATGGTCATATGCCTCGCCTCACTAGTTTTAATTACCGTTGGAATACGGTAGTAGTCGCTTCCGTTGTTGTCTGAATTTGCCGTTTTTGCGGCCATTGTGGGAATATTTGATTGGTCTCGAATATTCGGTCGAAGCTTCATCATATTTTACGGCGTCCTATTGGTGCTTGAGTGGCCTCTGGGGCAGGAGTCTCATCGCTGCGCCTGAGCAATTCGAGGAATTCCTCCTCGACCTCTTCAATAGGTCGACCGTAGGTGGTCTGACTTAACGCTCTCAGCTCAGCCGGATTTTTGAGGCTAGCCGGAGGTGGTAAAGTTTTACCATGAATCCATCCTGTACTCTTACCGTCAGACATAACATTTGTATATACTTCATATCTTGGCAGCGTCATGAAGTCCAGTGCTTCAAGATTAGGAGCCATAGCTGCAACTTCTTTTGCATCTGATGAATTTAGTCCGAATATGATTTTGTTTCTTGCGTTTGCATCGATACCGGCTTTAAGCTCCGGTGGTAGCTGCGCTCTATACTGATGTGCCATCGTAATACTTACGCCAAGTCCACGAGCTTGAGCTAATGCATCTGCTAGATCTGTCGGAAGACTTAAGTAATCTTGAAGCTCGTCAATATATAGCGAAACAATATGCCGCTTCTCAGCCGGTATATTCGCGCGAGAAAGGGTTAGTGTCCAGGTTAGGCCAACTATAAGGGAACCGAGTAGCTTGGCGCTTTCTGCGCCGACTTTGCCCTTGTTGAGCGGTACTAGGACTATTTTTCGTTTGTAGAATAAATCTGTGAGCTGAAACTTAGGTTCGCTCTGTCCGAGAATAGCTCTTAAGCCCGGACGATATAGGAATTGCCTGATCTTGTTAAGTACGGGTGCTATTTCTTGCTTGCGCTCACTATCGCGCATATTGTCATAGGAGTTCCAGAATGGCTTTAAAGCAATCTGGTCTTTGATTTTATCCGTAAGGCTATGCCTGAAATTTTCGTCGGTGAGTAGCTGCGGCAGCCAGAGCAGCGAGGATCCTTTTACCTCCGCCAGCGTCAATAGAGCTGCGCTCAGTACGTCTTGACTACGAATACCCCAGTTTTCCGCAAATATCTCCTTAAATACTGCAAGTATTGCGTCTGCAATAAGAACAGGATTACCCGGCAGCGATAATGGATTAAAGCCAACCGGACACGGATCCGACGGATCAATAACCACTACGTCGTTATATCTGCTCTCGGGTATGCGTTCCAGAATGCTATTAACAAGATCCGCTTTCGGATCAATAACTAATACACTTCGTCCGGCATAAATATCTGAAAGGATCAGATTTTGCATTGCTGTAGATTTACCGGAGCCTGTCGGTCCGAGCAGAATTGTATGCTCGAGCCCGTCTTTCGGCGATATGCTTAGTTTCTTACTATTAATGCCGTCTTTGCTCATAGCGAATGTTCTATCATTCATGCGATTTGTAGGTTCGCGATACCATGACGGCGGTAATGTGGTTTTCGGATGAAGCCCATTTGTTCCCGGCAGTTCTTCGTCTCCGACTGGAAGCATGAGAAAACTTGCAACTTCTTTGACTGATAGTCGTAAAGGGAAATGCCACGGAACATGAGCCATGTTAAGGTTTTGATTCTTTTCGCTGTCGGTATAGATTCTTACACCGGCAGACTCTAGAGTTCTTAAGGCGCTCAATACGCCGTTAATATTGCCCCTGGCATATTCACCGCTTGCGCCAATTCGAATCAATGCCTGAAAGCAATGTTGTTCAGATTTCTCCTTGATGGACTTTCTGGCTTCATTGGTTATTTGCTCAGTGCTGCCGAAAATAGTCTGAAGCCATGAAGCGTGAGGATCAGGAAAAGTCTTAGGTACGATTGTCGGAGCATAAGAACCTCCGAGCACGATTTGGAGCACGGCGCTATCTTCGCCTCGCACATTAGCAAGCGCTGCTAGTCCTGCGCGAACAGTAGACGTCATAACATTTGTGTTTAGCGCCAGAGATGGTTTGGTTATGCTCACTTTGCGAGCTACTCGCATTGGAACGCGTGTATGCGCCGGGAGGGGATATATTGCTATATCCCCGTGAATCTTGATTGCCTCGGCGATTTTATTCATATATTTTCTGTCAGCGCCAATGATATTTTTAACGTATCCTTTGTGGCTGCGAGATTCCCATATGATGGGGCCGCGACCTTCGATAGTCGCAAGATGAGTGAGCATTTCGTAAACATTATCTTCATTGAACGGCCTTTGCCATGCTACTTCTCGCCATTCAATGTTGTCTATGCTATGCTTCGCCATCTACTTCGCCTCCTACCATTTGGTTTCGTTGTGCTTCTTCCAAATTCGGTAAATTAAGATACCTGTCAGTATAAGCGTAGCAATTATGACAAGCACAGGCCAAACCTGTACAATGTAGCAAACGCCTAATCTTATGAGATACGATGCTATCGCGAATATTATCGCAATTTCCAGGAATCTCGTTATTAAACTCTTCGGCTGCTTGTCCATGCATATCAAACCTCCTCATTGTCAACACCAGCCTTTTCGCTATACTTTGGAACAGGATAGCCTGGGATCTCGATATCGGAATCAATTTGATTACCCCAGGCGTCCCATCCGGCTTGATGACGTCTTGCGAACAGTTCAAGATATGGGCCAGGCGAACAGCGCTCAATAATGGCATACTGTTCCTCGGGTTTATGAGAATGATCTTGTAACGGTGCGAACAGCCAGTTTGGCTGAGCCTTGAATTTTATAGGTGCTTTGCCGCGAGTGCCGAATAATACGGTTTCGCTTGCATTTCTTAGGTAGTTTCCGAGCCCAAGACGAGGCTTGATCCAGAAGAACGGCGACCTATATGTAAATCCCCATGCTTCCATTACCTCGATACCTTCCTTGAGGAGGCCATTGGTAACCCAGAGCCATAAATGTGCGTCTTCTGTGCAGAAGTCAGCTACCGGCATATTTTTAATGTCATCAAGTGTCATTAGGTCGTAATGACTGGCAGCGCCGCGTTTGCCTTGCTGATTTATATTCCACGGCGGATCTGCCATGATGGTTGAGTATTTGGGCTTTTCTTTATTCAATATCCATCTTCCTTTCGTTTAAGTTGCTTTGCGGCAGAGTAAACCACACTTTTTGCTTGACATAAAGGACTTTTTATTGCGGAATTTTGAGCGATACAACAGGGGTTAACAGATATAAACCGCTGTTTAATGGCTATCGAAAAACGGTGTTGTTTTTCTGCCGCAAAGATATTGATTTTACATTTTTACTAGTTTTGGCTCTTCGATAGAACCTTCGATTTTATAGATGTCTTCGTCGTTAGCATTGATGCTTGCAAAGGCGTCAATAAGTCGACCTTCAATTACTGCCTTGAACGATCTGACGGTAAGGCTGTTCTCTGAAGATACTTCGTCTATGATACCTTGCATCACACCCTTGGATATATAGCCAATACGAACACCGTATTCGAACCCAGTTTCAATTATTTGCTTTGCAAGTATTTTTGCCTTAGCCTCGTTGCTCAGTGGTTTATATTCAACAAAGCCATGAAATCTACTGGCAATTTCTGCGAGGGTGCCGCATTTAATAAACTCGCGGCGAGCTTGTTCTGTTTGTTTATAGATGCGCTGAGTAATACTTTCTTCTATATCGACCGGTGCTTCTTCTTTCGTATAAGCAACCTTAACAGCTCCGTCATCAAAGGAAATATCCTCGACGTCATTAGAAATTGAGAAACCGATGGGGTTCTTTGGAGTATCCTGAATATCTCCGGATAATACATAGTTGCTAGTGAAGAAGAATATGCAGTGCTTAAAGTCGAACTCGCGGCTTCCGTCAGGGAGTCTTGAGCGTGACGCGCATCTGCCTTCGTCGAGTATAGCCATGAAAGTCTTTAAGACTTGTGGGTGAGCCTTATCTAGCTCATCAAATATGAATACAGTGTAGGGATTATCTAGGACAGCCTCGAATACAGGCTTATCCTCATAACCGACATATCCGGGCGGAGAGCCAATCAGTCTATATACTGTATGGGCTTCCGTGAAAGTATTCAGGTCCGTCCATACCGTTGCATATGTATGGTCACTCTGCTTAGATAAAATGTTTGCTAAACACTTAGCAGTTTCAGATTTACCTATTCCAGGTGGACCATATGCTAACAGTGATAATGGTTTCTTAGGTCTTTTCTTCTTAGTAAATGCAGCCGTTTGGAAGCAAACCGTATCCACGGCGTCGTCTTGGCCTATAATGGACTTCTTCATTTCCTTACGTAGACTGTCGAAGGACAATGTTTGCTCAATGGCCTGTTCGGGTGGAATCGTTATGTTGGACCAATCCGCGACTTCTGATTCTTCGTTAGATTCCCCAGAGCCTTCCGGCTCCGGAGAATCCTCCTTGAATTTTCGACAGAGCCTCACGAATGAAGCCCAATCCTTACTTGTAATCTGGTTGTACTTGAATAGCTTATAGAGTGACGGGTTATGTCCGCGATATCTTATGTCTTCATGACAGTAGATATTATAGCTATCGCCGTCTTTTCCTATGCTTATTGTTGCTGTATTGGGTGTGCATACTTCCGGTAACTCGCAGTCATCAAAAGTATAAACGCCTGGACTAGCAGAGTCGACTGCTGCTTTGAGATCGTCAAAGTCTTCCTTGGGCGCTATGGAAAAATCCGTAATCTTCATATCAGATCCCTCCTGGTATCTTTGATTCTGTCCTTGCTTTTCAGAAGGTTGCCCTCGCCGCCGCATAACGGACAGTTATTGTTGGGCTCCTGCGGTATCCATACTGTGCTGTCGCAGAATGCAAACTCCTTATCGAAAGCGCCATCAAAAATGTCGTTCTTAATTACGTTATCGAATGGCGTTATATTGATCTGGATGAAGTTGCGATCTGCTACGCGATCAAGTATCTTGCCGTATCGGCCTCTTTCGCAGCCATACTGTAGAAGCATTAAGCTTATTTGTCCGCATATAGCATTTACGCGACCGGTAGAGAAGATGGTTGAGCATGAGCTGGTTACATTATTATTGAAGCCATGTCTGTAGGCCTGATATCGAGACTCTGTCGCACATCTATGGCAGCTTGCCGTTACGCCTGGGTATGAAAAGAATACTTCGGCGGCATCACCATTTTTGTACATCTGTGCCGATATGAAGGGAGTGCCGTACTTTACTGCAAGTGCTGCGGCTCTTGCCTGAGCATAGAAATCATCAGTAAAAGCAGCGATTAGGTAGTCTTCCGGATGCTTTAATATACCTTTGCCAACCAAAGAAACAAACTCCTCATCGGAAATACTATCGTCGAGTCGACGTTGAATAGCCTTAACGCTCGCCGATGGATTAACATCAAGGATCTTTTCCTTGGCTACTTCTACTTTACCTTTGCCTAAATTGGATATCTCTGCGTACTGGTTAGCGATATTGGTATCCTGATAGTAATCGTGATCGAACACTACATATTTCGATACGCCACATCTCGCCATGTCTACGTAATATAGCTGAGCTCCGCCGCTACCTAACGCAACAATAGTCTTCTTCTTCATTACGTCCATATCGATAGCTTGTTCGATTCTGTCGTATTTATGACTAGTGACACGTTCATGGTCTGACTTTACTTTAGGCTTCAGTTCTGTCTCGTAGTCTTCTGCTACTTCATACAGGACTTCTTCGGTTTTCTTGTGAGATTTTCTTGGATATACTCTGAAAAAGCGTATATCCAGAGAGTTGCCTTTTCTTCTTTGGCCTACGCCAACATCGAAAAACGGAATATAGTATGCATCGATGATCCTTTTCGCGTATTCCTCGTCTGCGTCAGAATAATAAGGGCAACCATCCGGGTGTGAGTGCACGATTCCTGTAACATACTTATCGCTTGCAATAGCTTTACCGATCTTAGGGCTCATTATTGCCGTATCGGGTGAGTAAGCGGCAACGGAAGTGTTTGCGCTGAAGTCGTATATGAAGTCGTTGATGGTTACTTTGTCGCCTTCGATATTAGATATCGTGTATCCGCCTTGTTCTGGAATCTGGGAACCGAGCGTCGCAATAATCTTCTCGAAGACTTCCTTTTTTATTCGTATTTTGGTCTTTGCCTTAGCTCTAAGGTTAAACATTAGAACCCCTCCTTGTCTCGCAGTTCTCTGCATACTTCGTCGAAGGGACGTCCCGTATTTAACATTATTGAAGTGGTATCTGCCCACAACGAAGCTACAGCTTTGGCTTGTTCGAATGTGTTGATTAATCCGCCCCAACAGATATAGTCGTAGTCCTCGCCGGCATCATGCAGGCGATGGGTGGCATGAAAATTTCTTCTGAGGCGAAAGCCATAGCGAATATGATTAATAATATATATTCGCCATGTTCGGAGATCTGGGTAATAGCAGAAAAGAAATTCGTATCTCATTCTTCCGTCGCTACTCAAATACTCCATAGGAATGAATTGCTCTTCCATTTGAGTACCTCCTTTTGGAGGACGCCAAGAAGACGTCCTCCTTGGCTAAATTATTTGAGCTACCTATTATCTGAAGGTTCCAGGAGGCAGCTCGCCCTGTCTACCGCCTCTGAATGTGCCGTCCGGAAGCCAGTAAGTATGTCTTTTCATGCCCATCCCTCCTTTCTATAAGATTAGATAGCAAAAAATATCAGACTACTCTTGTTGCTGCATTATTTTTGTGATATAATAATAAGATAAGTGGATACCAGAACAGTCTGGTCTATTTCTTACTAAAATTATCTTATCATAACTACGATATAGTTGTCGTTGATGCCGGGGTTGAAGAAAAGTTGATTTTTGGTATTTTTTTTAGGAGGTACTTATGAACTTTGATTATGGTGATTTCGTTAGAGAATTATATCCTTTTTGTAAAAGACGTATTTTTACCGGATTTAAGGGAATAGAAAGCGTTAAATCTTCACGGGAGAATGTCGATCGATTCATTCTTCTTCCTTCCGGAATGACTGAATCGATGAGGGATACATATTTAGGATTTGAATATCAACGCATCACAAAGGATACTTTATCAAAATATAGAAACTATCACCCTATACATGACTATATTGTCGAGTGTTACTTAGCCTATGGGGCTCTAGAGAGAATTGAAGCGTATTTTGAAAAAATGCTACCTATGGTTATGTTTGAAGAGGATATACCAAAGCTAATATGTGAAATAATTGATTCAATTGATAGATCCTTTGATGTCCCAAAGAAATTTTTTATATACCTAAAAGGCCTGGCGAATGACAAATGCTGGTATAGATTTTTGGCTGAAGCTTTCTTGTATTCTATAATTCATAATGTAAAAGACTATTCTGCGGATTCTAATGATAAACGCTTATCGCCGTTGATAGTTGCAGCTGTCGATGATTGTAAGCGCAATAAAGTATCTTCTTTTACTATAGGGCTCATTGACAAGATGTATAGTGATTTGTTTATTCTCGATGCGAACTGTAATGCTCTCCCAAAAGTAAATACTTCATTTAACGAAGACGACGCGTACGCTTTAGCAATCGCATTAGTGAAGCATCAAAAAGAGTTAAATGATAATTATTTGGACAAAATTAAACGTATCGCAATTTACTCTTTAAATAAAAGAATCTCGGAGCTAATTCAATTCGATCAAAACAGTAATGCAGCCAAGCTATTAAAAGATTATGGTATGCCGTTTAAGGCTTTTGCGTTCGAACCAGACGATAAATCGACTAATGAATTTAATGTTGGTGATAAAAGGGTACGCCTGGAATACGAGACGATAAATGGACAACCTACAGTTAAGATCACTGGCCTTGACAAATAAAAAATACCCTAGCGTTACGCTAGGGTATTTGTGTTATATTTAGTTGTTTTCTTTGAAGCCTTCAACCTGTTCCATTACTTTATTAAAGACCTCTGGGCTATACTTCGGAGGGTAGCCATTTTTTACAAGGCATATTTTGATGTCCAACTTGAGCTTATTGCGAACGTTTCTGTTGTTTAACCAGTCCGCGAATGACGATTGTGTATCGATGAGTTCTTTAATTTTTTTGGCTAGCGTCTTACAACGCTCATTTACAATGATGCCGTCAACTTCTTTATCTTCACCGTATTCAAAGTTAAACTTGTCTCTGAGCATCATCAAAATATCATAGAAAGCCTTTTCTTCAAATGTAAGTCCCATTTTTCTGAAGCTCTCGCGATCAGCTTGCATATCCTTTAGGATTTTCAATGCCTGCTCAGTCGCGTTTTTAATGATTTCTTCAGAGGTATGCTCTTGCGCTTCTCCGGCTTCTTCAGCAGATAAATGCTTTCTTCTTTCGTGATAAATACGAATGGTATCCTCAAGCATATCTTGATATTTCTTAGCTGCAGCCTGATTTGTTTTCATGTACTCTGCTATCTGTTTACGGAGGAGTTTAACGAGGATTTCAAGTTTAGAGGCTGGCATCTTTATATCTGAAAGCTTTTCGAAGTATTCTGGGCTGAAAATATCTTCTTCTTCGCCTTCTTCGAGAATGCTTTCGACTTTATTGTATTTAAGTGCTTCTTCCACCATTTGCGACACGGCTTTGTTCATGGATTCCGTATCAACTTCATTGGTGCCGCTCATTTTTCTTACAAATCCGGCAATGGCCATAAAGCATTGAGCTAACGCAGATTCTTCCTCTGTTAAGTTACCTGATGGTTGGCAAATATCGTAAGCCTTCCTCATTCGCTTTACTGTCTTTAGGAAATATGTTTTGAAAGAAACCTTATTGGTTCTATATTTACCCTCTACACTTAGCTCTTCGGTAGAATAAAAGACATATTCAGCCGCACTCGAAAGTAACTTATATCTTTCGAATGGGCTGCCATTTGGATCCATAAATGGCGCAAGATCAAAGTTGGTAAACTGATCTATTAGCAAAGATAGGTTATCATGGAATATTTCTGTAGCCTGATCAATATCGTCAACAGTAGGTGCTACAGTTGTATCGCCGCCATACACCTTTAATGCCTGGCGCATATTATCTCTAATACCGATATAGTCGATAATAAGGCCGAAATCCTTGCCTTCGTATTTTCTATTTACGCGGCTAATGGTCTGAATGAGCTGATGTTTTTGTAGTGGCTTATCATTGTACATATAGGTAAGGCATGGTACGTCAAAGCCGGTAATCCACATATCAACTACGATAACGATGCTAAGATTAGATTTTTCAGCCTTAAATGCAGCGTCCAATTCGTCTGAGCGTTTACTATTCTGTGTTCCACCGAGATAGTCGTACATCTCTTTTTTGTCATTTTTCCCGACACTTGCAACCATTGCCATGAACGGAACCTTTTTAAGCTTCTTGATTTCTTCTGGAGTTGCATTTGAGTTATCTGGTACTTTCTTTTCTATGAACCACTCAGGATACTTATCTTTGAAAATCGATAATAAGTCATATGCGATTTCGCGTTTCGAGCATACGATCATTGCCTTCTGGATACGCTCTGGATCGTTAGCGCAAGCGGAAGTATAGTGATCGTGAATATCGACAGCCAGACGCTCAAGCCTAGAATGCTCACCGATAATGATCTCCAATGAGCTCATGGCCTTTTTACTTGCCTCTATGTCTTCCTTGGAAGCTCCTTCGTCTGCGCATAGACTATAGTATTCTTCGATGAGTTTAACCTTCGCCTCATCGAGAAGGACTTTGGCTATTCTCGGATGGTATTTAATGGATACAGTTAGGCCATCAGATACGGCCTGATCCATTGTGTAACGATCAATTTCGTCGCCAAATGTCTGATATGTTTCTGCTATCGGTGTACCAGTGAATCCAACAAATGTCGCATTTGGGAATGCTTCTCTCAAAACCTTTGCATAAGGCTTTGATATGAGCGCCTTCATATTTTCGTCGGCATCTTTACTAAATTGGATTTTCTTTGAATGAGCCAATTGCGTTCTGTGTGCTTCATCTGAGAAGCAGATGATATTGGATCTATTATTGATTAAGCCAATAATATCGTCTTTCCTGTCGCAGAATTTCTGGATGGTGCAGATGTAAAAGCCGCCGCTTTCGCGTCTTCCCAGTTCCTCTCTCAATACTGCGCGACTTGGAACTACACTAACTTCGCCTATATTAAGGAATTCCTTACTTTTAGTGAACAGTTTTGCTCCTTGTTTTTGCAGATCTTCACGGTCAACAATAAGAACAATGGTTGGTGAGCCCATTTCCGCAATATCTCCACAACGCATAGAGAGCTGACGTGCAAGGAATGCCATCGTATATGTTTTGCCGCAGCCTGTGGCTCCAAAGTATGTTCCGCCCTTACCACTTTTTGTTTGAACGGATTCTACAATGCTTCTCTTTAGAAGACGAGAAGCAAAAAACTGAGGGTAACGGCAAACGATTTCTCTTTCTTCGTTATCATATATTTCGTCCTGGAAATAGATATAATCTCTAAAGATTTCGAGGAAACGCTCAGGCTCGTACACGCCCTTAATCATTGTCTCGGTTTCTTCGAATGGCAAAGTGGAAACCTTATCTCCATCATTAACGCGTCTCCATGCATAAAAATGCTCATACGGCGTACGAACCGTTCCTAGTCTTGTCTGAACGCCATCTGAAATACAAGCAAGGGGACAATAATGCAACAAATGCGGAATATCTCGCCAGTAGCGAATGTTGATTTGTTTCCATGCCTCAAAGATGGTTGCTTTTGCGTCAGTAGGATTCTTTAATTCTATAATACAAACAGGAATGCCATTAATGTAAAGCATTACATCTGGACGGCGATTATATATTTGTCCATTGTTTGTATAGTCGATACTTAGTTGGTTTATGACCTTGAAGATATTGTTACTAGGTTCCTCAAAATCTATAAGTGGAATCATTTTGGGCTGGCCATTTTGAGGTGTAAACTGTATGCCATTAACAAGCCAGTTATATACCTTATGCAAGGTTGCAAAGTCGCTTTCGGCGCCAACAAGTTTTATCGTATCAGAGATCTTTTTGATTTCGTCTTCAGTTAGCTCAGGGTTAGTATTCCTAATAAACGCCTCTAAGTCGTCAGTATTTAAGACGTCACGTCCATATACACGATTAATCTGGTCACCCGGGAGATATGTCCAACCTTCTTGTTCAAGGAATGAAATGAAGGCATATTCGTAATCGGATTCACAAAATCTTCCGTTAAAGTTTTGTAGTTTGGCCATATTATCACATTCCTTCTATATAATTTATAGTACTCTATTTGGCTTTTTGGTTCTCGAAAGCGGTTATCATATCAGAAAGGTTCTTAATGAACCACTTGATTTGCATTTTCTGTATTTTATCATATTTATTATATTCTTTAAGGCCACTAACGGCTTCATGGATTGTCTTGAGTGCCGTTAGGTCTTCTTCTACTATTTGAGAATAGTGTACATCCCTATACAAATCCATAAATAGGGAGCGAATTCGACTTATAGTTTCTGAAGAGCATTTCTTAAGCATAGATATAAAACGATTCACATCTATGTTATTAGCAAAACCATTTTTTCTAAGCATTTGTTTGGCAGCACTAGTAAGATTTTTGCAGTATTCTTTTATTGCAATAGGAGAGTAAGGGAAATCTTCCTGCTCATGCACTCCTGTTAGTGCTTCCTGCATCCTACGTTTAATCTGTTCGAAATATTCAATACCATCTTTATTGAAAAGTGTATAACCCGAACTGAATAGAGACTCGAAGTCAATGTTTTCGTCTATCGTTTTTAGACTATCAATCATCGGTTTAGTTATGTTTTCAATATCAAATTCTATTTCGGCATCGTATTTAATAGCGACGATATAATTAGCAAGAATTCCATAATCATAATACGGAATAGAGCCGTTCTTTATCTTATCAGGGATATTAGCAAGAGCTTTCTTTGTTTTTTCTTCCGTGCTAACATGATACTCTCGTATAGCCTGAAGATCCTTGTCTCTTCCTGAATTCCATTTTCCTTTTTTCATATAATCCGTGTAATATGAAACCGATTTCTTGATCTCTTCTTCTGAAATGATCTGATAGGCTATGTAGTCATAGCAAAAGCGGAATAAAGGTAAACTGTCATTTACTCCTAAGCTCCCAGACAAATAGGCTTTTGCATCAAATCTGAGATCTGAACTCTTACTCTGCCTTTGCGTAAATGCGATGACACCATAAAAAATCATTTCCTCTATTTTCTCATTAACGGTGATGCCATGATCGGAAATAAATTCAAAAATATCTTTGCACTTTTGGCAGCCATAAATAAAAGCTCTCAAATTATATGAATTCAATCTCGTGAAGACATTGACTATATCATCCGCTTGTGTTTCAGTATTGAATTTACTAAGATAAATACCGAAGTTTCCAATAATGGTTTGTATAGCGGTTTTAAAGTCGCAGACAAAGCATATTGTATCTCCAACAGTCTTTTCTTTGACTCTTTTGTATGCAATTGCGGATTCGGTATAATATTTTACAGCTTTTCCTTCGCTATTAGTTCCGTCGTATGTTGTTAGTAGTTCATCTTCATTTGTGATAAGTAGAACTTTGGCACGATCATTTTCGCAAAGATTATTAATGTATCCAAGCAGCTTAGTAATCTCAATTTGAGTTCTTTCAATATCTTCAAGAATAATGAGCGTATCTGAAAGATTTATGGACTCATATAGCTGTTTCAATGTTTCTTCACTAGGATTCTCAATATCGAAGCCTATTTTGCTTGCTGCTGCATTTAGAAGAGTTTTACCAATTACTTTTGCGGTGTTTTTGGCAGGAGATAATTTTTTAATAACTGGGTGTAGTTCGAGAAAAATAGCTTTACTTATTTCAGTTGTATCAGAAAGGCCATATAAAGAAATAATTACGCATTTCTTTTTCTTTTTTACGAGGTAAGGTTTCAACTCGTTTTTTACATAGTGGCTTTTTCCTGAGCCCCATTCGCCGGAAAGCATTATAGCTCTTCCGGTGATATCGTTTTTGAGATAGTTAAGTATAAATTCATTTAATTCTTTATACGTCATGGAATTTGCCTCATTTCTTCCATTTAAGTACATTTGTATCGAGTAATACATATGTGCTATAAAGCAATACAAATAACTTCAGGCAATCTTTACGAGTTGGTATGTACATATTCATTCCGTGAGACAAAAAATTACGATTTAGTTTTTTATCATATGCTGGATCAAAATCATGGGCATTTTCAAATATATCCATGATAATATTTCGAGTGATATTGACGCATGAGAGTCGATATGAATCAATCTCCTCTATTCTTTCTTTAGCGGCTTTTTCTGCAAGAGCGCGACGATTTTTTGAAGAAACTGGCTGCGTAGTGAGGAAACAGGCGTCAATCATTGCAAATAATAGTAGCGCGCATCCTGAAAACAAATTGGATTGAAATGCTTTTATTGCTTCTGACAGCGTTGTTTCGTTGTGGCTATTATTATGGGCATATCCTTGAAGTTCGTTAAACAGTTTTGTTATTTCCTGTTTATTGAGTTTTTCCATCATGATATGGTCAGCTTCTTCTGAACTTTTCGGCGGAATAAGAGTTCTTAAAAAGTCAGCGCCTTGGAATGAGGGCAAGATCGGAACCCAACCATATTCAGTCCATTTATCAATTGGCTCCGCCTTAATATCTGATAATAATTTATTGCCATAAGTAGCGGTAAACTCCGCAATATTAATCTTAGTGGATTCACCTCTGTCAATGGCTTCTTGAGCGCGTTGACATAATTCCTGCATGAATTCGTCTATTCTCTGCTCAACGTTCATTGGTTTCAAATTGCTCACACTCCTCCAAAGAGCCTTTAATAAGAATCGGGCAAATATCTTTTATTTGTGATTTAAGTTGCTCATTTATTTTCTTTCGCTCATTATAGGCTGCAAAAATATCAGCGATTGATTTCTGTACAGATACATCGGGAATAGGAATCTTTACGTCGCACATATCATCGAAATTAAATGTTTCTCTTGCACTACCCCATGAATTGAAGCGTGCATAGCGATTAAACTCGGCTCTTGAAAAATATAGCATAAGATACTGCGGGAGTAGTTTGTCGTAGTCATTGCTTCGAAATACGACATAAGATGAAGAACAAATGAGAGGTTTATTAGTGTCGTTTATGGCCAAAGATATCTTTCCGCCATTTCTAGAAGTTACTGTAACGTAAGCAAATTCATTTGGCTGAACAATATAATATGGTTTAAGGTTTACATTAATCATGTCGGCTTTGGTATCGATGAACTTCTTTTCAATAGATACGCCTTTTACAGATTCTAAGCCATATTCAAGTGAATCGTTTTTTGTTTCGACTAATGAAATATAAGGCCTAATAGCTTTTAATTCTTCCTTTTTTCTTAATTCATCAAGATATCCTTCGAATACTATTCTTAAATCATCTAATCCACGTTCATAGCTCTGCTGATTGGCAATCATGGCGTTATAAATATCTACATACTTTTGCTGAACTGGTAAGGGCGGAAGCATAATATTAAATTCTGACAAATTTGATACTCTAAAATAATTTCTTGCTGATCCGACAGCTTCAAACCAACATTTTCGCGCAAATTCATCTCTTTTTATATATAAATTCAAATATTCCGGCAGAAGTATATCCTCTCGCGTAATGTAGAAAATTTCGTAAAGCGATGAACAAATTGCCTTATCATAAAATACATTAAGTGCAATTGAGTTTAATTCCATTCTAGCTGGATTAAAAACAAAATCATTTCTATAAAATACATTATAAATATCAGTATTTGCACCTTCCTGTTTTGGAGGGATAAATCCTTCTCTTGAGACGCCTCGAATAGGCAACTGTTCAGAACCAGAGTACTTTTCTCTTCGTTGCTGAATCAAATCGCCAAGTTTATACTTAGTTAATTTCATAGCCAATCCCCCTGAAAGCTTCTTCAAGCATTCTTTGAGATTCTTTTTCAGAAGCAACAACATCTCGCATTTCAGCTTGAATTCGCTTCATCTCTGATTCGTAGTCTATTTCGAGAGCGTGATCGATGAATTCAATATATTTGCTTGGCGTAAGTGTGAAATTACATGATTCTATCGTATTAACATTGTTCTGCATTTCCTCGGGAGTAAGATCTTTATTCCATACTTTAACAGAACGATACAATTCCGGGACAGCATAATTTGCTCCATCAGCACCGACATTCTGCCAAGTGTGGTAAATTTCAGCAGCCTTCTTAATCTGTTCTTCGTCGAGACGAACTTTCTTTTTCTGTTCGCCCTTTACGGCATTTTCAGTCCAAGTTCGCAAATCCATAAACAAAACTTCGCCGGAACGGTTGCGGAGTTCACGGCCATGGTAGTTACCGCCTTTTTTATCCTGATTAAGTATCCAGAGCGTTACACTGATATCTGTCGTAATAAATAGCTCACGAGGGAGAATGATGATTGCTTCTACTTTATCGTTCTCAATCAGTTTTTTACGAATGCTCTGGGCGACATCGTCGTTTAATGCACCGTTGGCAAGAAGGAAGCCAGCAACGCCCTTAGATTTTAGGTGCGAGAGAATATGAAGAATCCATGCATAGTTGGCATTACTATCCGGCGGCGTTGAATAATCTGCCCAACGAGCGTCGTTTTCAAGTGCGCTATCATACCAGCTCTTCAGATTGAAAGGTGGATTAGCCATTATGTAGTCAAAACTGATACCTTTATGAAGGTCGTGCGTAAATGTGGAGTCAGCTTCGTCGCCGAGATTATGGCTAAGGCCGCGGAGGGCGAGATTCATTTTTGCAAGACGATAAGTGGCAGGCTCTTTCTCCTGACCATAGATATTGATACGGCTAATATCGCCTTGTTTTGACTTAATCAAATCTGCGCTCTGGATAAACATACCGCCGGAACCGCAGCAGGGATCATAGAGCGTACCATCAAATGGCTCTATCATAGCTGCGATAAGCTGAACGACATCGTGAGGCGTGTAGTATTCGCCCTCTTCTTTGGTTGCGTTTACGGCAAATTCCTTTAGAAAGTATTCATAAACTCGTCCAATAAGGTCTTTTTCTTCGCCGAATGCCTTATGGCTGATTTTATTAACTTCGTCAACAACCTTTTTAATATCGTTAGGAGCAAGGTTTCTTGAAGTAAACGTACCCTCAATAAAACAGCCCTTAAGCTGCTTATTTGTCGCCGCAATACTGCTCAAAGCAGTATCAAGTGCAACATTTAGCTGCGGAGCAGGGGTATTTATAATAGTAGACCATCTTGCCTCTACGGGGAGATAATATGTACCGTCGGTAAAAGTGGCGTCCTCGAAGAATGCCGCCTGGATATCAGGATCATCAGGATCAAGTTCTTCTTCAATAAGTTTCTGACGCAGTTTCTCTATACCATCATCAAATTTTTCACCGATGAAGCGTAGGAAGACTAAAGTCAGCATCATATCACGCTTTTCAAAGAATGAACCTGAGTTCCTAGCCTGACGAAGATGATCACGGCATTTAAAAAGTATATTTTCAAGATTTATAGTTTCTTCTTTTTTCTTTGCCATTATTTTTACCTCTTATTCGCATATTTTGTTATCGGGCGCTTCTACAAGATTATTTGAATGCCATAGCGTCTTTTAGCCATGGCTACTATTAGTATTATTATACCATATTTCACCAAAATAATCAAGCTTACAACTTGCAATTCTATCAATATTTTTAACTCAGGCCACACCCGCACAAGTTCTAATTAAATTTTATCACGAAAAGTAAATCCAAGCTTGGTGCATCTGAGGTGCATTTGGGTGCTATTGGGTGCATTTGTTTTTTTGTTGTAATAAAAAATCGGATCAGCATATTCATACTGTCCGATTATTATTCTTATTATTTTTAAGGCTATAAGAAAAACACCCCTATAAATAGCGGTGCTTTTCTACGGGTACTACAAAGTTTTGTCTCATTTGTGAGTACCAAATATGGCGGAGAAGGAGGGATTCGAACCCTCGATGAGCTATCAACCCATACACGAGTTCCAGTCGTGCAACCGTGTACAGTTTTGTTTATATTGTATAATAAGTATATATTGTACAGCTTCTCTACCGTACAAACTGGACAAAAGAATACCAGATAAACATAATGAACATATTGGACATTTTTCAATGTGATTAACAAGTTGATTAACAATTTGCGCATACCGCAAGCCGCTATAAACCCTTATATTATGTACCTTCATGTGATTCCAACAAGTAAATACAATCAAAAACTGCTGGCGTTTGTAATTCTACAAGCGCATTTTTATTTCCCAAAACACAGTTGGAGGACACAATAATTGGAATATGTGTCCAGAACTCCAATATAAGTTTACACACCGCAAAATCGGCAACAACGGGCATAAAGCAGATAATACATACACCGTGGAACTAATAGCGTGAATATCAAACCCCACTTGGCAAAAAACGAGTGGGATCCTTCATATCTGAAGCCATATCGAGTTCAATCAGACCAAGACATGATCCTTTCTATAATATCTTATCTATACATTGTTTTTCATAAAGAACGTTTTTATGTCTACTTTTCTTTGCAACTACAATTATGTGAAGAAAGGTTTTAGTCAATGATCCATTTACCGCTGCGGTCACTTCCGCTGCGATGTATGCGCTTATCTTCTTTAAGTTTCTTGATTGCAGATTCGACCTGTTTTTTAGTTATATTCAAAAGTGAGACAAGCCCTTTTATCGTAATATTAGGATTTTCGGAGATTGCAGAGAACACACGCTCTATCCTTTCAATTATTTCATCTTCTCCTATCTTCTCCTTTTCTTCTCCTTTCTTCTCCTGCGTGTCAGAAAGGCGATAATTAAGGTTTTTAAGCGTTAAGAAAAAGCCGCCGTGTTCGGAAACGAATTGAGGCTGCATATAATCTGAATACTTGTACTGAGCCTTATATTCCTTTATGATCTTCTTGATTCCGCTGCCTCTGCGCTCCATAAAATGAAGCCTTGAAAACATATCTGCGATAATTGGGTTACGCCTTTGAGAAGGAATCTGCATTATATCTCTGTCCTGAACATTGATGCCGTCAAACATTCCTCCGGGAGAATAGATCTCAAGTCTGTCATCAAAGATGTCGATATGCACTTCGCTTTCAACAACAAGATAATCCCTGTGTATCAGTGCATTTACGATCCCCTCTTCAACGGCTCTTTCAGGATAATCAGGCAGTTCTATCCTCTGATCTGGAGCTTTGAACCAGCCTTTATGCGAATTACGCTTAACGAAGGCTTCACCTTCTTCAAGCAGCGTAATAAGGCTTCCGGTGTATTCCGCATCGTCGAGAGCATCCTGCAAACCCGATGCTTTTGTAAGACCATTCCATCTTGTGCAGAAAAGGCGAGACTGATAGATCGGGCAGTAGTCAGCAAGCAAAGCACCGGCGTTGGTCAGGTTCCCATCGCCGTCGACCAGCCCGAAAGAAGTATAGTCACTGTCCAGAAAGTCATTGTGCGCTCTGTTGTAATATGTTGAAATAAGCTTTGTGAAAGACATTTTTGAAAAATCATATCCTGATGTCAAGCTGTCGAATGTTTTGCCTGAACCCTTCAATGCCAGTTCACGCAGCTTGTTAGCATCACAAACTACGCTCTCGTTACCTACACGATGATAGGCAGTTCTCTCATTTCTCCCGACATAATAGTAGGGCGTTTCTTTTCCGGATTCCACACGAAGCAGTATCAGATGCTTTTCGGCTTCAGTATGAAAGGACAGTACAAACGATGGTATCGGATCGATACGGTCACGAATGAAGCGGCTGATCTTTTCAGCAGTACCGTCAGGATCCTGAACCCCGACAATCTCACCTGTCTTATCTTCAACACCGAAAATAAGCGTTCCGCCCAATCCGTTTGCAAAGGCACTAACGCTTTTCAGCCAGCTGCGAGGTTCTTTTTCCTCAAGCTTTTCTTTTTTATCATATTCGGTAGTTTCACCGATCAATTGTGTAATTTTCACGGGAACACCCCTTTCGTCAGGTGTAAATAACATGATGGTCTGGTCATATTATACCACGATTTATTTACATTTACAAGTAGTTAATTATGCGGATATGATTGCATCAAAAATATAGACTTTTCATCTCGGCTGACAAGCCACTAGCGCAAATCTATTTCCCAAAAGCAAGATTTCTTTTGTTTTGGGAAATAGCAACCAAATCATATGTATTATTTTGAGCTAACGAACTGAATTCGTTGGCTCTTTTTTTCTTCCCTCGGAAAGTTTTCTTGCGTTTTTTTCTAAAATCGCATATAAAACTATTGTACGAAATGAACTCATTAAACTTAATGGAAAATATGGAAATAAAAAATTTCTTGTGTTTTTTTGAAAAAAAACATATAAATAAAGTGTCATGCAGGAAATATTGGAAATAACAGACCATTTGTACACCATTTATATCAAAATCTAAATAATCGGAGGTAAAATACATGCAACACAATAGCTCAAACTGGCTTAAGACCGGATTAATCCCAACGGTAAACAACCAAAAGACACTGGCATGCATACTCGTGCCAGAGATTATAGGAGGTGCTTTTAAGTGATTCCGTTTAAATCTAGTGATGAGTTCATCGAAAACCTTGAGTTAATTCTAATTAACCTTACGAATCTAATCGGCAATCGCCGAATCAAATTCTGGAAGGACACTGTTGCTGAGGCTCAAACATGGAGTTGTGAAGCAGAACTCATTGAAAAGCTTGATGAACTGTGTCATGATCCCAATTTCTGGGGTGATCCCAAGAGGTTGGATAACTCTGTATCGTTACCAAGCTTACCGGAAGACGCCTTGCCAGATTTACCAAATAGATATCTCAAAGCGTTTTGTGCTTATGCCCAAGTTTCACGCGAAATGGTACCGCTGCCTATGCTCTCGGTTTTTGCGCTGTGTTTACAGGGTAAAGCCATAATCAAGAATCCAGGCACAGGCAGTCTTGAGCACCTGTGTTTATACACAATAACTGTCGCCTTTTCCGGCGAACGCAAATCAAGTTTACTTAGTTGTTTGCTTGACCCGGTTTACAAATACACTGCTGCATGGAACAAAGATCACAAACTCGACATCAACAACTACAGAACAGAAAGAGATACTTATCTCAAGAAGAGAGCCCTCTCGATAAACAAAGGCGATGTTAATGCAGCGAAGGAAATGGATCAAAAGCTGGCTGCTCTTGTACCTGTCCACCCAATGAAGCTTATTGTCAGTGATGCAACACCAGAAGCACTAGTAAAAGAAATGAGTGTTAACGACGAGCATATGGCTGTAATGAGCGACGAGGGCGGAATCTTTGATATCCTCATGGGCGCTTACTCAAAAGGCGACCCAAACATAAAGATACTGCTCGACGCTTACGACGGAAGTCCATATTCTGTCTCTCGCATTAGCAGAGATGACATAGTACTTAATGCGCCTCTGCTTACCATGGGGCTGATGACACAACCGTCACAATTCAGGAAAATAGCCAGCAGAGAACTCTTTCTAGGCAAGGGTTTTCTTCAAAGGTTTTTGTTTTCCCATCCCAAAAGCATGATCGGAAAGCGATCGTTTGAAAGTCAGGAAATACCTCACAAGCTCCAGGAAGAATACAACAGATTAGTACATAATCTTCTCAGGATTTCTCGTCCTAAATCATCAACACTCCCTGTCCTGGAGTGCGATAAGAGGGCAAAGAGCATTTTTAAACAATACCACCACTACATTGAATCACAAAGTACACATGGAGGATGCTTTGAATCCATATGCGGATGGTCATCCAAGCATGTTGCAAGGGCTCTCCGAATCGCAGGGATCTATCACCTTGTCAAACATGGTGAAAATGGACTAAGCTTGAAGGTAGATGAGGAAACCGCCAAACAAGCCGTAACCCTGGCAAGTTGGTGCGAGGCTCAGGCAATATACGCATTAGTAAATGCACAAAGCAATAACCAAACAAAGTCAAATGCTATCAAAATTGCAGAATGGCTAAAAGCTGAGGGTAAAATTCAGTATACAAAGACTGATATCATCAACAAGTTCAGACATCTTCACGATGCAAATCTGCTTAATCCGGCTCTCGAACTGCTTGAGGAGAACAATTACATTTTGTCTGTAACCATTCCGCCAACTGGTCATGGCGGACGACCAACAACGAACATATATGTCTCGCCCCGATTTATAGAACCATAAATCTATACAATTATACAATTAATTAAGTTTTGCACCGCAAAACAGCGTAGATACGCCTTGAATTAATTGTACAATCAAATACAATTAATTCGCCATCGGTACAACTAATCGAATTAATTGTACCGATCTATGAAATAAATCGAATTAATTGTACACCCATATACAATTAATTATCAAGTGAAAACAGCGTATCTATGCGCTTTTATCGGAGCAGCCCGAATTAAATGTATTAATTGTATAAGATTTTGGATTTTAATATCAGTTATAATTATGACCTCAGATTCATCGTCGGCACACCTCGCTTTTTTACTGCGTATTTGTATGCTCCTACAAAAAGGGGGTGGAAATGCTGTCACGATTATCCGTTCTCGAAATCACGCAAATACGGCATTTACATAGAATCCCCCACATTCAGTTTTTTCGTCCGAACCAAATCAACATTAACGACTATTTGTTTTTCTTGCTAACAAGAAACGCCGTAATTACGGCATTTTCAGTTCCTCAAGAAAAAATACATGCAGCATTGTATTAAATTATCGAAGAGAATCCCCTACATTCAGTTTTATATTATTTATGCGAAAGCTATGGGCTTTGTAGCTTATATCCTATTAAAACTCCTACAAAAAGGGGGGCGATTGCAATCAGGATTATCCGTTCTCAAAACTGCGAAACAACGCTGTTTCCATACAATCCCCTACATTCAGTTTTATGTTTTCAACAATCCCCTACATTCAGTTTTTTCGTCCGAACCAAGTCAGCATTAACGACTATTTGTTTTTCTTGCTAACAAGAAACACCGTAATTACGGTATTTTTCAGTTCCTCAAGAAAAAAATATATGCAGCATTATATTAAATTATCGAAGAGAATCCCCTACATTCAGTTTTATGTTTTCAACAATCCCCTACATCCAGTTTTAAGCTTTCAACAACAATAAACCTTGTGTAAAAAGCGTTGATACAGACTTTTTCAGCTATTCACTACATTTTGTTCAGATGACGTTCAAGTTCTAGACTGCAATGTATCAGATTGAAATCGGTAAATAAAATCAGCATAAGAAAGGTTCTGATTTGATGATAAGTCTTACTCATAACAGGGGAAATGAGTAGATAAGAAAAGGCGATATTTCGTTTCAAAAGTATTGGTTTTCAAGTATAAAAAGTATAAATATTTATACTTTTTATACATTTCATATTTCCCCACAATCAGTTGTTAATATGGTCGATTTTCACTCAATATGGTCGATTTGCAAATCGACCTCCTCCTTTAGTATAGAAATAGAAAGTTTCGAGAAATTTGGCGAAAATCGACCGCTAAAACACCTACAAGGACGAAAAACGATTTTTGAGCGGGGTAAGCAGGCGAAAATCGACCGAACTTTGAGTTTTCAGAGGGGTAAACCTATTCAAAAACCTAAAAACGACCCCGACAAAGACACTCGATTTTCAAAAAGTGAAAATCGACCAATTTGAACTCAAAAACCTAAAATGTATAAAAATTTATACATCGAATTTTGCCTTGTTTTTTCTCTTTTACGCCTTCTCAAAATTCTCCTCATAAGCTCTCACTTTGACTTGCGCAAATAATCAAACTCAACCCAATTTGAGAAGGCATCCGCCAGCTTTGCCTGAATCAAAATTCTTTGATTATGATGAGATGTCTTAACGGTATAACAAAGTGTTAGAATATATCGGCAAATTTATAGTAGCTGACGCAGAATGAAAAAGGCATATTCCTATATTATCATAATTCTTCTCACACCTATTTTCATATTTTCCCTCACATCTAATTCAAATACAGCGCATTTGCGCACATTTATAAGGGCTTGATGGTTCCGCTTTTCGCTATCTTATTTCTCCTCACATCTGTCTTTAGAAGCGAGCCTGAACTGAGCATCTCAAAAAGTTGTGTTTTTCGGAGTTATAGTATATATATAGTACAATTCGGACTATTATCAAGTACGAGATTTTTTATGGGAGGAATACATTATGAATTCAAAGAAAGAATTACAGAAAAGGTTCGGAAAGGACTACAATAGCGAAGAGTATGTCAGGCAGTTTGAGGATGCGATATTTCCGCTGGATAAACAGACCCTTCAACACTTAATATTCTTCAAGATCGCACTCAAACATTTTGATCCCAATAGCAAAGATTTAAAAGTACCATTTCACGAGTTCAAGCCACTTTTCCCGGGCAGAGGATACGAGGTGGAGTTCTTTTTGCGCTTCATGGCGTTCGTAGACGACTGCTTTACCGAGCACTTTAAAAAGTATCCTAATAATTTAGGCGGATCAATTCTCGTTAAGCACAAACAATATAAATTTGAAGGTGGTTATCTTATTTTTCAGTTCCGAGACGAAGTAAAAGAACTCCTTCAATCGCCTGAGATGTTTAGTGCTGTGAGCAAAAAGGTCAAAGAACTGGTAGACTCAATGCGTTTTTGAGGAATTTCTATTCAAGGCTCACCAATAATATTGATTTGTGTATTGTAATGCAAAATAAAAATCTTGATTTGTGTTATACTAAAAAGCACGGCTAGAGAATTACTGCCCTTCTTGTTGGAAGGCTGTTTTGAAAAAGAGCTGTGCTCACATGGCATATAAGATCAGAGCCATACTTGTTGCCGGTTACTTGTTTTTGTACATACTTTCGCTTAAAAGCGGCATAATATTAAGGGAATATACCCTTAACCGCTTGACATTACCCTTATTTTGTGGTATATTTTAAGGGAAAGATAGCGGAGGTGAGGTTATGCGAGAATTCAATTACACAAAGATAAACGAACAGAAATGGGATTCTGATGTTCTTGGATTGATAGCATCAATATACAAGCAAGCCGGTAAGCAGGAGATGTATCTGAAGCAGCGACCACAAGAGCTTGAAAAGCTGGTAGAGATTGCGAAGATACAAAGTACGGAGGCATCAAATGCAATCGAGGGTATCGTTACAACCGACACCCGTATAAGACAGCTTGTTAAGGAAACAACTGCGCCCAAAAACCGTAACGAGCAGGAGATCGCAGGATACCGAGATGTATTGAGCATTATTCACGAGAGTTATGACACTATTTCGATCACACAGAACTACATTCTTCAGCTGCATAAGATACTGTACAGCCACATGAACAATCCCGTTGCAGGTAGGACAAAGACAGTGCAGAACTATATCAGTGCGACTTATCCCGATGGACATACACAGACGCTGTTCACTCCTCTTGCCCCGTATGAAACTCCGGAGGCACTCGACAGGATCTGTGAGCAATACAACCTTGTTATCGGCAATATGCAGCTCGAACCGCTGATAGCTATTCCGATATTCATTCACGACTTTCTCTGCATTCATCCGTTCAACGACGGCAACGGTCGTATGAGCAGGCTGCTTACAACTCTTTTGCTTTATCAGAACGGCTTTTATGTTGGAAAGTACATTTCCCTTGAGGCAAAGATCTCAAAGAACAAAGACCTGTATTATGATGCACTTTCCGAATCGCAGGACGGCTGGCATGAAGGAAACGATGATCCAATGCCGTTTGTCAAATATCTGCTCGGAACTATCCTTGCAGCATACAAGGACTTTGAAGACCGATTTGTACTGGTGGAAAAGAAACTCCCTGCAATTGAGACCGTAAGGCTTGCAACGCAGAATAAGATAGGTCGCTTTTCTAAGCAGGATATTCGTGAGCTTTGCCCGTCACTCAGTATAAGCTCTGTCGAAGGTGCATTGAGAAAGCTCGTTGAAGCGGGCGAACTGAAGCGTGAGGGAAACGGAAAGAACACTTGTTATTATAGGGTGAAGTAGTATAATCAGGATTTGAAAAGATAGATACTCACAATAAAAATGTCGTAGTAATACTATTGAGTTTAAAATTAACTAACACTTGACTTTGAAATTCAGGTATGATATACTTTGAATTACAGTAATATCAGACTTTGAAATTCAATAAAATCAAGGAGGAGTTATATGGTAACCAGAATTGCTCAAAAAGCTTTGCTGCGTCTGGCAGAACAGTTTCCTATTGTGGGCATCACAGGTCCGAGGCAAAGCGGTAAATCAACTCTTACAAAGCTAACTTTTCCTGACAAGAAATATGTGACTTTTGATGATAAGAATATGCGTGAGCTTGCAAGCTCCAACCCTGCCGACTTTGTTATGGCTTTCCCGGACGGTGCCATAATAGACGAGGCACAGAAAGTTCCAGATATCTTTGATGCGTTAAAGCTCCATGTTGACAGCACAGCGTTTACTCCTGGAAAGTTTATACTCACTGGTTCAAGCCAGTTCAGGCTCAGAAAGAATATGACTGACAGTCTTGCGGGCAGGGCTGCTTTTCTTAAGCTGCTTCCGTTTTCCCTGAAAGAACTTAAAGATGAAGATATGCTGCCGGGAAATCCATATGATATCATTTTTGGCGGACAATATCCTCCGCTTTATGACAAAGAAAAGCATTACATTGCACAGGATTGGTTTGAAAGCTACATCGACACTTATCTCGATATTGATGTTAAAGACCAGATCAATGAAAGCAATCTATCAGTGTTCAGAAAGTTTATTCAGATGTGTGCTCTTTACAGCGGTCAGCTGCTCTCTATGGACAGCATTGCAAAGCAGTTAGGTGTTTCACAGCCCACAATCAAAAGCTGGCTCTCTATTCTTGAGAACTCATATATTATCCACCTGCTTGAGCCGGACACCAATAATCTCGGGCGTTCAATTATAAAAACGCCGAAACTGTATTTCGTTGATTCGGGGCTGCTTTGCCATTTATTAAGGCTGGAGTCAAAGGAAGAACTTCTGCTCAGTAAATTCAAAGGAGCTGTTGTTGAGACCTGTGCTGTTGCAGAAATGCTGAAATGCAGAATGAATCAAGCAAAAAAGCCTAATTTGACCTTTTACAGAGACAGCAACGGATTTGAAGTCGATACTATCGCCGATTGGAAACACACATTTGCAGTAGAGATCAAAAGCTCGAGTGATGCGGAAGCAAAGCTGTCTGCAAACACAAAGAAGTATCTTTCGCTTCGCAATGATGAAAATGCTCGAAACGCCGTTTTCTATCTCGGTGATGTCAGCATGACAATCAACGATACTATGTATGTCAGCTGGAAAGACTGGGGAGATCATTTAGCATAGTATCAATTATAACTAAACAATCTAATGAATTAATGCACAAAGAGCCGACTATTCAACACAGCCGGCTCTTATTGTATTTCGTCCATAAAAACAATTCAAGCATTTCCTCTATTAAATCCGTATTTCTTTGCATACCTGTAGAACCTGTTCGGTTTCATGCCGAGCCTTTTCATTGTATCCACGGCAGTCTGGCTGCCCTTGACCCATTTCTCGCATTCTCGCTTGAACTCTTTCTCATCAAACGGCAACGGCTGTCTGCCCTTGTACTTACCCTCTGCCTTAGCAATGGCAATTCCTTCTCGCTGCCTTTCGAGGATCATTTCACGCTCAAACTCTGCAAGTCCTGCAAAAACAGTCAGCATAAGCTTGCCCTGCGGCGTCGATGTATCAAAGTCTTCTTTCTGAGATATAAGCTGAACGCCTTTTGCCGACAGCTCATCAACAATGTTCAGCAGGTCACGAACCGAACGTGCAAGTCTTGCGTACTCCGTAACAATAACTGTGTCACCCTCACGCACATACTCACGCATAGCAGTGAGCTGAGGTCTTGCCGCATCTTTACCGCTCTGCTTGTCGATAAAAACTTTGTCTACTCCAAGCGCCTTGAACGCCTCCACCTGCCGAGCCTCGTTCTGTCCGTCAGTACTTACACGGGCATACCCTATCAAAGCCATAATAACATCTCCTCTGAACACAATACTGTTTGATATAAGTATACCACGAATTATGCAATATGTCAATATAGAAAACTGTATTTATATGACATATATTTTCAATAGGTGGTTAGGGTATAGGCTAATGAAATACAAATGCTCAACACTGCTGTTTAACTGATTTCAATATGATGCTTGTTATATATTGAAACGGTTTATCTATAACCCCTTATAGCTCATACCAGCAGATACTATTTTATAATGGAGAGAGGTAAGGCTTACGATAAGTGAAGCTATAATACACCATATATGTTGATACGAAATACTGATGTTGCATAGAATAAGGCTCTCAGAGTGTTTCTGAGAGCCTTATTCAGTATCTTTTATTTCTTCAAAAGCCTATTGATATGATTGAGTATCATCAACTGATCACCGTCATCGAGCTGCTTCATGCCTTCAACCGCTTTCCGTATCAGCTCAGGATTTGAATTGCTGTCATCGAAGAACTCCGCAGGAGTGATGCCGAAATAGTCGCATATCGCAAACAGCTCCGAAAGCGGCGGTAGTGACTTACCAGATGAAATATTGTAGATATATCCACGGCTATGACCGAGATCATAGCTCATCTGGTACTCCGATACACCCTTTTGAAGCCGCAACTGAGTTATTCGGTTCCTTACAAAATCGTCTGTCATAGCTAAATCACCTCTTACTTCTATAATACAGCAAAAGGAATCAGCTATACTCAAGGGAAATATGTTGTTATGCCTTGAATAATCTTCTAATATATGTTATAATCAAGATATATTAGATTATTCTTGCGGTAGTATCATTAATAATACGAATAACAACATTTATAGGTGTAAGCTATGGAGATATATACAGTCAGTTTCTTTGGGCATCGTGAGGTAGAAGGCGCATCAAATATTGAAAGCAGGCTGGACTGGCTCCTGCATGATCTCATCACACAGAAGCAGTATGTTGAATTTCTGATTGGTCGAGACGGAGAATTTGATCTCTTGGTGGCATCAGCGATCAGGCGAGCTGTCAAGCAGTACGGCTGCGGCAACACATCGCTAATCCTTGTACTGCCGTATATGAAAGCCGAGTACCGTAACAATGAACAGAGCTATCTCAATTACTATGATGAGGTGGAAATCTGTGCTGAATCATCTAAAGCACACTATAAATCCGCAATACAAGTCCGTAACAGGTGTATGGTTGACCGTTCTGACCTGGTTGTTTGCTGTATTCAGCATAAGAGTGGTGGAGCATATAAAACAATAAAGTATGCATTGAAACATGATAAGTCCGTAAGAGATCTGGCTAATAACTTCCTTTGACTTTGATACATCCAAAGTAAGCATATGTTTAATAAGCATCCTATTCTTAAAGTGTCAAATGTATTTTTTCTGAGCATACAGTTGTTTAAATCAGTCAGATTGAAACGGCATAACGGCATATTGTTTGTTGCGCTATAATACAAAGCAGGTTCTTAGAAATATACTACGAACCTGCTTTTTCAATATTCAGTACACATAGTGCACCATATGCGCTTGAATTATCTATAATAAAATAGCCGATTTCTCAAAATAGATACATTCAGGAGAATGCTTACAAAACAGCGTAAAATCGTCACTATTCAATTTTCAAGATACTGTTCTGACAACGATTTACAACTGCATACACATATTCATGAGCCTGCGTTCATAGGTGCGGTCAGGGTGAATATATCGGTTGAGTGTCAGGGTAACGCTGCTGTGACCGAGAACGGCTGACAGCACTTTGACATTAAATCCTTTCTCGGCTGAATTAGTCGCAAAAGTGTGGCGGAGCTTGTGATAATTATGATTTTCTACCTCCGCTGATTGCAGTATCTTCTTGTAGCGGTACTGCATTGTGCGAGGCTCAACAGGCTTGTCCGTACCCGATAAGATGAAATAATCGGCTTCGCTTCGGAACATTTCAAAGTATTTCATCAAAGCATCGGGGATAGCGATATCTCTGAACGATGTTGCAGACTTCGGTGCTGAGATCACGATCTTTGTTTTTCTGTTGCCGTTAGCGGAGCTGATACGCTGAACAGTCCTGTGGATATGCAGTATCTTGTTCCGAAAGTCCACATCTTCCCATCTCAGACCACAAAGCTCACCGATACGCAAACCCATAAAAAGCGACAACAGGATACCGAAAGCAGTCAGTGACATATTGGCTTTCAGATACGAAACAAGCTTTTTTTGCTCTGTATCGCTGATCTTTTCAACCTGCTTTCTTTCAGCTTTCGGAAGAGTTACATTTTTCAGCGAAAGCCTGAAGCCGTACTCCTCCTGTGCATATTTCAGCATTGTTTTGAAAACAGTAAATATATCCCTCACATAGCTTGCAGATAACCCGTCTGCGAGCTTTTTGTTTATAAAGGTGTTTATCCTGCCTGCGGTCAGGTCTGCACAGGGAATATCACCAACTTCGGGGAGTATATGCTTTTCAAACTTATTCCGGTAATTTGCAAGTGTGGACTCCTTGACACGGTTCACCACAGCATTCAGCCATTCCCGATATACCTTGCCGACGGTGATATATCTGCCCGAAAGATAGCGTGTGGCAATTTCTCGCCCAATCAGCACCTTGCTTTCGGCTTCTTCGTAGGTTTTGCCATAAACATATTGGTACTGTGTTTTGCCGTTATCAGTATAATCGGCAATGAACTTTCCGACATACCGCCCGTCTTTACGCTTTGTAATAGTTATACCTATTTTCTCCATTCAGTAGCCCTCCAAACGCCTTCAGAATAGCAATCTGCACATCTGAGTCAGTTCTCTTGTATACAATCCGCCGATTTTCAGCCCGATACTTGAAAAATCCCGAAAAATCCTGTATAATATCATTATGGGATATTATGCCTTTCAACGCAAATACTTGTTTAAAAATGCGGATTTCCTGAATGTATCTATTTTGAGAAATCAAACATCGCACCTGATACTTTATTTAGTATTATAACACCGCATTTGTTAGGTATGCATGCAGAATGAACAGTTATCCCTGAATTATGTAATAGTCAGGGGGATTGTAATGGCACACGATACTTTATATATAGTTGACAATAGCAGCGAAAAGACTTCTGTAAAAAAATATCTTTCCGAATGGTGTTCTATCTCAAAGCAGATGGATATTGCTACGGGATATTTTGAAATAGGAGGTCTGCTCACTTTAGGAGAAGATTGGCAGGACCTCAAAAAAATACGCATTATCCTTGGCAACGAAGTAACGAAGCGAACCAGAGATGTTATCGAGGAAGTTGCTAAAACCATGATAGAGCGATTCCGCAGAAGCGTAGAGCATGAGCAAGAAAAGAATGAGTTTTTGATCGGTGTCCCTGCTATTATTCGGGCAATGAAGGTAGGCAAAATTGAGTGCCGTGTATATGACAGCAATAAATTCCACGCTAAAGCATATATCACATATTTCCGTGATGAATACAGAGATCAGTTCATTTCTGCTATGAATGTTCCATCGGGGTATGCCCTGGTCGGATCAAGCAACTTTACAAAGGCGGGACTGACGCAGAATATTGAGCTGAATGTTCAGGTCAAAGATGAAGTTGAACAGCTTCAGAAGTGGTTTGATGAGCATTGGCAGAACGGCACGGATATTACCGAGGCGGTTTTGAAGGTCATGGAGATGCACTGCCGTGAGTTCAGCCCCTATGATGTTTATCTGCGCTCTATGTATGAGTATTTCAAGAGCCATGAGGAAACCGTATCAGAATGGGAAGAAAACGAATCAGTTGTATATAAAGGGCTATCGCAGTATCAGAAGGACGGATACAACAGCCTTATTCAGATAGCAGAACGTTACTCCGGGGCATTCCTTTGTGATGGTGTCGGTCTGGGCAAGACCTTTGTCGGAATGATGCTGATAGAGCGTTTTGTCAAGAAAGAGCGTAAGAATGTCGTCCTGATCGTTCCTGCATCTGCAAGGGTATCTGTATGGGAAGTAACGATAAAACGCCTTATCCCTGAGATATTGGAGGGCTTCTACCCGTTCAAGATCATCAACCATACCGATCTGCTGCTTGACAAGAATCAGAACCTTATGAATCAGATTGCACAGCAGGCGGAAATAATTATCATAGATGAAGCACATCATTTCCGCAACCGTTCCTCCAATAGATATAGAAAGCTGTTTGATATGATGCAGTCGGGTTGTAAAAAGCAGATATTTATGCTGACAGCTACGCCGATCAATAACAGTTTCCTTGATTTACAGCATCTTATTGAGTTGTTCACTCACAGACAGGAAGATTATTTCTCCGCTGCTCCGTTGGGTATCCACAGTCTTTCAGGGCACTTCAAAAAGATGGAGAAACAGCTCGATCAGATATCGGGTACAGCGATCAGCGATTCTCTTGATATATCCGGTGATATTATCCGTGCAGACAGACTTGTAACAGAGCTTGTTGTACAGCGCAGCCGTGCTTATGTCAAGCGGAGTCTGCTGACCGAGCAAGGTAATAATGTCCTTTTCTCCGAAAGAAAACCGCCGACAGTTGCGAACTACTCCCTTGAAAAGTCATACGGCAGACTGATAAAGGACTTCAAGGAGTCATTTGACCGTAAGGACAAGAACGGAAAAACGATAACGATCCTGTCCCTTGCCATTTATTCGCCGTACAGCGATGATTATTTCATCGGGGACAAGTCCAGGATGGACGAGATGGTAACAGGTCGTCAACAGCAGGTAGTAAATCTTATCCGCATTTTGCTCCTGAAACGCTTTGAAAGTTCTATCGAAGCATTCAAGGAAACTTGTATCAAAATATATATCCGTCTGAACAAGTTCCTGAACGACTATAAGGACGTTGACGCAAGCAGTAAGCGCCGAGTTGAAAGAAAACAGGCAGAACAGGAAGATATTCTTCGCTATGCCGAGGAATATGCGGCTATGAATCAGACCTCTATCGAAGATATTGAGGACAGCCTGCCCGATTATGTGTGGAATACGCAGGAAGTCTTTGATGTCAATGATTTCGATATCAATGCTCTGCTTGTTGATACCATGATGGATATGGACACGCTTTCAAAATTTATCGAAGATATGATGGAATTCAAGCCCGAAAACGATGATAAGATACGGGAATTAAAGCGTATTCTGCATGAAGATACACATATTCAGAACAAGAAAGTCATCATTTTCACGGAATACAAAGCGACTGCGCAGTATATCTATCGGGAACTTCAAAAGGCAAGTTTTACCGATCTTTACGAGATCGACGGACAGACTTCCGGTGACCGCCATGAAATGATACAGCGTTTCGCGCCGTATTATAACGGCTGTTCGTCGGCGGAAGTAACGGACGAGATAAAGATACTTATCGCAACAGATGTACTTGCCGAGGGCTTGAACTTGCAAGACGCATCGTGCCTTATAAACTATGAATTACACTGGAATCCTGTTCGCCTTATGCAGAGAATAGGTCGTATCGACCGCCGCCGTGATGCAGATACCGAAGCCCGTCTGCTTGCAGATCACCCCGAACTGAAAGCAGACCGTGATTATGCGTACTATTGGAACTTCCTGCCGCCAAAGGAATTGGAAGACCTTTTGTCACTATATAAGACAGTATCAAAGAAAACACTTCGCATTTCTAAAACATTCGGCATTGAGGGAGAAAAACTCCTCACTCCCGATGATGAATACGAAGCACTGAAAGAGTTCAATTCACATTATGAGGGCAGCACTTCCGCAGAGGAAGAGATTGCCCTTGCATATCAGCAGTTGTTAGCGGACAACCCCGACTATCTTGAACAGGTCAAGGAACTGCCGAAGAAAATGTACAGCGGTAAAATGGCTTCAACACGAAAGGGATACTTCTTCTGCTATGAACTGCCGACCAAGAGAGCAGACGGAACATGGTCAGACAGAGACGGCATTTACCGCTGGTATGTGGTTGATCCGGAAAGCAAGCAGGTCACGGAAGATCTACATGAGATATGGACTGCTATCAAGTGCGAGCGTGACGAGAACAGAGCCTTTAACGCTAATGAGGAGCAGTTCTCCGAGATACGCAAAGTGATAGAGAATTACATCAAGAAGAATTATTTGAAAGCTATACAAGCGCCTATGGGCAAAAAAGCCAAGCTGGTTACATGGCTTCAGATGTTATAAGAGGTACAGGCTATGGATATCAGAAATATAAAGAGCATAGATGATCTTATCAGGTACTTCACCGAGGAACTGAATTGGAACATCGACCTTGATGATTTTGATGAGATTGACGATATTACATACGATTTTGACGCTGCCGACATAGGATTGAAAGAAGAAGCATTTGCTAAGATTTCATCATTACGGCAGTTACAGCCGCTCTGCGATGAGCAGAAATGGGGCATCTTCTGCGTAGAGTTCGACAGCAACAAGTTTGAAGTGTCGGCACTCCGTAAGATACTGTCGGGACTTATCCCCAAGAGAAGAAACGCCACTGAACACGCTGTATGGTCGCAGAAGGACTTGCTGTTCCTTTGTTTCTGGGGGACGGATAATAACCGCACCATTGGTATCGCACATTTTGAGGATAAGGATGCAGGGCTTCCGCAAATAAAAATGATCTCCTGTGCCACTGCTGTTGAGGATTTCACACAGATACGCACTTTTGAGGAGCGTATTAGTCATTTATCATGGGTGAAAGATGTTACTGACACACAGGCATGGTACGATCAGTGGTCGGCGGCATTTGTAACGGCATATCATCAGGTCATAAGAGACTCTGCTTCGCTTACTGTCAAGCTGGCGGCAGAGGCTCAGGCTATCCGTGACCGTATACTTGACATATATGCTGTCGAAACGCATGACGGATATGTGCATAAGCTGTTCAAGGATTTCAAGGACAATCTTATCCACGATATGACCAAGCAGCAGTTTGCAGATATGTACGCTCAAACCGTTGTTTATGGTTTGTTCTCCGCAAGGTGCATGGATAAGACGCAGGATAGCTTCAATGTGAAAGAAGCGATCGCCTGCATTCCGAACACCAACCCGTTCCTGAAAAGGCTCATGGAGGAATGTCTGGGTGAAAGCTCTGAGCGTCTCCTAACCTTTGACGAACTGGAAGTTGCGAATGTTGTGGAGATACTCACGCACACAAACACCGACCTGATACTTGCCGACTTCAACCGTCAGACAGGCGGCGGACGTGAAGACCCTGTTATCCATTTCTATGAGGAATTCCTGACCGCATACGACAAGGCACAGAAGGTGCAGAGGGGCGTTTACTATACGCCGCAGCCTGTTGTCAATTTCATTGTCAGAGCGGTTGACAGCATTCTGAAAACGGAGTTCGGACTTGCGGACGGTTTGGCATCGGAAGAAACCAAGACTGTGAAGTATATGCGTGAAAAGATCAGAGGTCAGGGCATGACCGAGGACACAAAGGAAGTGCCTGCGGTTCAGATACTCGATCCAGCAACAGGTACGGGAACATTCCTGCGTCAGACCATTCTGCAAATATATG
>Ga0256404_1002078_pt1 | contig 45359 bp, 38 predicted proteins | sample RumenRJG_01DNA_FD_185990 | JGI IMG/M metagenome (GOLD analysis project Ga0256404, IMG submission 185990) | Bovine rumen microbial communities from Lethbridge, Alberta, Canada - RJG_01 | ecosystem: Host-associated > Mammals > Digestive system > Stomach > Rumen | place: Canada: Alberta | collected... | reverse complement strand
AACCTCCACTATTTATAGCACAGTGCTCATTTTGACAAGCTCAATGAGCACTGGAAAACGGAAAACTCAATGTGCACTAGAAATCAACAAGCCCAACACACATAATGATTTTCTGTTCTATCCCAAAATCGCCCTGACTCTTGTTACAGTGTCGCAAGAAGCCAGTTTCTGGATGATTTCCTCAGGAACTTTTCCGTCAACATCAATCAGGTTGTAGGCAACATCGCCACGCGCCTGATTTATCATTCCGGCAATATTGAGTTTTGCTTCACCCAAAATTGTTGCAAACTTAGAAATTGTGTCCGGGACATTTCTATGGCTTATGCAAAGTCTAGTTCCACCAGAAGGAATCGGGTTTTCAGTTGTTGTCTTTGGAAAATTAACAGAATTCACGATATTTCCTTTTTCAAGGAAATCCTTCAATTCTTCAGCAGCCATGCAAGCGCAGTTTTCTTCCGCCTCTGGAGTAGAAGCGCCAAGATGAGGCATAACAATTATGTTCTTCTGGTTCAAAAGTTCTTCTGAAGCAAAATCTGTCACAAGGCAGGAAACTTTTCCGCTCTTTACAGCCTCCAAAATATCAGCGTTATTCACAAGTCCGCCACGAGCAATATTCAAAATGCGAACACCATCCTTCATCTGCTTGATTGTAGCCGCATTAATCATTCCCTTTGTGTCATTTGTCTGCGGAACATGGATTGTAATATAATCAGCGTTCTTGTAAATTCCTTCCAAAGTTTCAGAATGTTTTACATTGTGATCCAAAGACCACGCAGCTTTTACAGAAAGGAACGGATCGTAGCCAATTACGTTCATTCCAAGCTTGATTGCAGTATTCGCAACCATCGCACCGATTGCACCAAGACCGATTACACCAAGAGTTTTACCTTTCAACTCAGGACCAACAAACTGAGATTTGCCCTTTTCTGCCAAATCAGGGATTTCATCACCCTTTCCGGCAAGAGAATTTACCCACTGGTTTGCGTAAAGAACCGGTCGGCTAGCAAGCAGAAGCCCAAGAATCACTAGCTCCTTCACCGCATTTGCGTTCGCTCCCGGAGTGTTAAACACAACAACGCCTTTTTCGGTTAATTCTGGAATCGGGATATTGTTTGTTCCAGCCCCCGCACGCGCAACAGCCTTTACATTTTCAGAAAGTGCCATCTGGTGCATATCCGCAGAACGAACAAGAATCGCGTCCGGATTATTTATTTCTGAAGCGATTTCGTAATTGTCGCGGTCAAGAAGATTCAAACCGCAAGCAGCAATTTTATTTAAAGTCTGAATTTTAAAACTCATATATTTTTCCTTTTTTGTGGCTTGAACAGCCACACTGTTTTTTTAAGGGGGAAGACAACCCCTCTACTTCGAAGCGGGGGTTTTCTTCCCCTTAAACCCCTACTTTCCCCAGCACGACTTAGGGCAAAGCCCTAAGAACCCATGTTAGCATTTTGACAAGCTCAACCACCGTATCCACGCAGTTTTTAAGTGTTGGTTGAGCTTGTCGAAACCAACGTTTTACTTTTTGAAAGAGATGGAAGCAAGTCAAACTTTCCAGAAATCAAAGCTTCTCTCTTTTTACGACTCCAACCTTGAACCTGTTTTTCTCTTAAAAATGCATCTTTTATATTTCTACATTCTTCAAAATAAACAAGTTCAACTGGAAGCCTCTTTTTTGTATATTCTGCACCTTCTCCGTGATTATGTTGTTCTACACGTCTTGTTAAATCAGTTGTACTTCCAACATAATAAGAATCATCATTGCATTTTAGAATATACATAAAAGCCTTCACAAAACTCTCCTAAATTTAATACCTTACCAAGCATTTCGACAAGCTCAATGCCCACGCCTGCGAAGTTTTCAAGTGTTGGTTGAGTTTGTCGAAACCATCACCACAGCACGTAGAAATTAATTTTCTGCGGCAAATTTCTTCATAAATTCAACAAGGGCTTTTACGCCGTCCAAAGACATTGCGTTGTAGATAGAAGCGCGCATTCCGCCAACAAGTCGGTGTCCTTTAAGGTTCACAAGTCCGGCTGCCGCAGCTTCTTTTACAAACTTGTCGTTTATTTCCTTTTCTTTTGCAAGGCTTGCCTCGTCTGTTGCTCCAGTGGAATATTTAGTAAGGAACGGAACATTCATCAAAGAACGACTGCCTTTCTGCGCTGTAGCATGATAAAAATCGCTTGAATCAAGGAAATTGTACAAATAATCAGCCTTTTCCTTGTTGCGCTTTAACATTCCTTCCGCACCGCCATTTTTTTCAATCCAGTGAAGAACCTTTCCCAAAACATAAATTGTATAGCACGGCGGAGTATTGTACATCGAATCCGCGTCCGCATGAGTTTTGTAGCACAACATCGTAGGAGTTCCAGAGCGCGGAGAATCTGTAATCAAATCCTCGCGGATAATTACCAAAGTAACACCAGCCGGTGCAAGATTTTTCTGCGCACCGGCAAAAACCATTCCAAATTTAGAAATATCCAGCGGCTCAGAAAGAACGCAAGAAGAAATATCAGCGACCAAAGGAATATCTCCAGTCTCAGGAATATATTCGTAGTGAGTTCCCATAATCGTGTTGTTAAAGCAAATGTAAACGTAATCGTAGTCGCCCTCAACTTTTTCAACACGCGGAATATAAGAATAGCCCTTATCCTTAGAAGACGCGATAATATCAACATCAACACCCAAATGCTTAGCCTCAGCCGCAGCCTTTTTAGCCCAAACACCAGTTTCAATGTAAGCCGCTTTTCCAGAATGAATTCCAAGATTTTCTGCAACCATCGCAAACTGAGTAGAACCGCCGCCCTGCAGGAACAAAACCTTGTAATTTTCAGGCACATTCATCAGTTTTCGGACCATCGCCTCAGCATCCTGAATAATCGGCTCAAAAGCCTTGGAACGGTGACTCATTTCCATAACCGACTGCCCAGTTCCCTTATAATCAAGCATTTCTGCCGCACATTCGTTCAAAACCTCTTCCGGCAAACAAGAAGGACCAGCACTAAAATTGTAAACTCTAGACATTTATACCTCTCAAAAAAATATTTTTCATTTGGAAGTTCCCGCCTACGGCGGTCGGGCTTTCCTCGGCTCTCGCTTCGCTCGCCTTCCGGCCGGTATTTTTGCAAGCAAAAACACACGCTCCGCGTCCGCTACAATCCCTAACTCCGCAAGCTCGCAGGCAAGAACCAAGCATTGCAAAACCAACAGTTTTATCTTAGTTTCTTAAAACAAATTTACCAACCAAATTTAAACAAAAAAAGACCAATTCCGCTCAAATTCTAGCAGAATCAGTCTTTTTGCTTACTTGTTGTTAGTTTTTTTACAATAAATTATCAATCAGCTTTATTAAACGCCAAGTTTTTCAAATTTAACGTTCCATCTAATTAATAACTCCAGTAACCGCCAGCACAGAAATACTTGTGCTGACCGCCGAAAGAATTGTCGTTATGATCGGCGCATACTGGTTAAAATAGTACAAACCGCTGTTTGCCTTTGCCTCTATCATCATTTCTGGCTGAATAAATTCAGACTTCTTGTGTTTTTTTCCATTAACGTCAGTAATAACAATCGCCTCGCCAGCATTTTTTTCTTTTATAAAACCACCGGCAAGTCCAATATAATAATCCCAGGTTCTGTCTGGAATATACGGATAACGCCCAGGAAGATAAACCGCCCCGGAAACAGAAACAAAGAACTGCTTGAACGGAATCAAAAGCGTATCATTGTTTTTCATCTCAACTTTTGCATAATAAGTCGCATCGTACAAAATCGGCATAAGATTCAACGCAATTTTTTCGCCGTCACGAATTATATAAGCATTCTGCAAGTCAGAAACTTCTGTAAGAATATCCTTGTTCTTTCTTATAAAAAACGCGTAATCCTCGCCTTCAGAAAAACTGAACGAAATCTTCTTGGAAACATTTGAATTTTCAAGCTTCACAGTTTCATCAGTAACTCCATCAGAAATAGCGCCCTCTACAAAAACATGCGGACTTAAATCAGCAAGACTAGAAATTTCCACATAATCATAACAGAGAAGCTCAAAATCGTTCTCATAATTTTCTTTGCTCAGATAAATCTTTTCACCGGCAGAATCTTTTTCTGTTATCAGCCTAGAAAGTTCAATGCGGCTCAAATCACTGAACGGAGTAAGCCCGTCGCCATACAAATCAATCAAAGCCTTTAAATTTTCACCAGCAAGAAGCTCATAATATCCCGGACGCCGGATTGCGCCATCAACCGCAACTTTCCTATCAATCTTGTTCACAATAATCTTATCGCCAGGACGCAAAAACGGATCCTGAGACAAATCCCCATAGCGCGCCGCCTTGAACAAATCATAATCCTTGGATTCACCGTCCGCAGACTGAACTGTTATTTTCCTTAGCGAAGAATAATCCGTAAAACTCTTGTCTACAAAAGAAGAAAGCCGAACCAACGCCCAGATATTCTTTTCCACAGTCTCAACAACTTCACCGGTAACCGAAACTGTAAAAACAGCTGGCGCAGTCAAAACAAACTGAACGCCACCCATCGGATAGTTTTTCTGGACAATTTTTGTAACCTGATCTTTCAGCTCAAGGAACGTAAGCCCCTTTGCATTAATAACACCAAGATTCGCAATCCGTAGCTTATAACTTGAATCAAGCGGAATAGAATAAGTCACCGGGCTAGAACCAACAGAAAAAGCCAATGTGTAAATATCTCCGGCAGTAACCGGATAATCCTCGCGCGACATTGCAACCTGCGCATCAGGAACGAGATTCAAATCCTCTGAAACGCCAGTTTTCTTTACATTGGAAAATTTTGTAATATCAATTTTTGTTTTATCAGAAGAATTATTCTCTTTTTTTTCGGAAGAAGAAGTTCCCTGAGTTTTTAGCTGATTCAGAATCTGGCTCTGGGTCTGGCCAAAAGCAAGACCTGAACAAAGCACCGCGGCCAGACACAATGATAAAAATTTCATATTCCGCTTTAAATTTTTCATCTCAAAATCTCTTCTATTTATATTTTATTTTTTCAAATTCAGTTTTTTGCGCGCTTCCGGATCATTTTTTATATTGTGCCAGGCATTCAACGCAAAAGCCATAAAGATAGAAATAAACACAGCCGCAAAAGTTATTATAATACAAAGCTTTCCGCGGCTTGGAGCACTTTTCATGTCAGGAATTTCCGGGCGTTCAAGAATCTGGAAAACCGGCTGTTCGCTCTGCATTTTTACTTTTAAAAGTTCATACTGAGTTTTCAGCTGCTCGTAAACTTTCTGCTGGGCATTAAGCTCCATTTGGATTCGCGCAATTTCAATGGAAACATTCTGTCCGTTCCAGATAGAAACTCCGCTACTCAAATTTGAACCAAGATTTTGTGCCTGATGCTCAAGCTTTAAGATTTCCTTGTAAGTCGCCTCAACGCTGACCTCAAGATTTTTCTTTTCAATTCTGTTTGTATCAAGACCAAGCTCGTCAAAACGGTTCTGCATCCAGTCAACCGCAAAATTAACAACATTCTTTGCAAAAACCGGGTCAATATCAGTAAAACTTATTGTAAAAACAGAACTGTCCTCGTCATAATCAGAAGTAAGAGTCTTTTTTAGAGCCTTGCGGGTACTTGCGAGCGGCGATTTTTCTATTTTGTAGCGCTCAGTAAGATTAAATTCCTTTGCGACAGCATCAAGATATTCATTTGAAGAACTAAGATACGTGGCAAGCGAACTTCTTGAAGAGCCAGCTCCACCAACACTGATTCCAGCAAGCCCAGCCAACGAAGAAAGCCCTGACGACAAGCCAGAACCGGAAGATTCTTCTTTTATAAGCATATGAGCCATTGGCGTATATTTATTTGGCAGCGGAGATTTTTCCGGTGGCAATTTCAGTGATATAATAGAAAAAACAACCGCAAAAAGCATTGCAATTGCCGTAACTAGAATTATCATCTTTTTATAATGAAGCAAAACCGCCACTAAATCCAAAAGCGAAATCTCGTCATCATTATTTTCAACATTTTTAGCAGCGACACTTTCCGAATCTTGTAAATTTTCCATTTTTTTAGTATAAATAATAAGAAAGCTAAAATCAAGATATGGATTAAGCTAGGCTTTAAAATAAATGTTTTATGGAGATAAAGTTTTGAATTCACATTTTACAAAAAAAACAAACACGCTCGCATTGATTTTTAGTATTTTTGTATGTCTAAAACCACAACTCGCAATTTGTCAAGGGGGGGGAGCAGACAATATAAAAAATGAACTTTTTTCTGCAAACGCACAGCTTGCAATGGCAGAAAAAGACTATAAAGTTACCGCCGGCGATGTCTACACGCTATCTTTTTATCAGAACGGAGCTGGAAGTTCCTACACAATAATTGTTGATTCAACATACAAAATCAAAATTGCAAATCTTGGTGCAATAAACTGCGAAAACCTTTCATTTATTCAACTTAAAAAAAACATAGAAACTCTTGTAATGCGGAATTACCCTTTGAGCGTTGTGACCTTTGCAATGCTTCAGCCGAGCGTTTTTAATGTCATTATAAAAGGGGAAGTTTTTTCTGCGCACGAAACAAAAGCATGGGCGCTCACAAGACTTTCTGATATTCTACAAGCCGCGGAACTTACACAATTTTCTTCAACGCGGAATATAAAAATAAAAAGCTCAAACGGAAAAATCAAAACCTGCGACTTGTTCAAAGCAAAAAGAAACGCAGATTTTTCTGAAAATCCATATCTGCGTCCGGGAGATGAAATTGAATTTTCCAGAGCAGACAGAAAAGTTTCAATCTCCGGTTCTGTGGAACGCCCCGGAACTTACGAACTTTTAAAAGATGAAAATATTCTTGAATTAATCAATGTTTATGCAAAAGGAGCCACAAAAAGCGCAAACCTTTCAAAAATTCAACTTTTGCGCTTTGAAAATTCAGAAAACCAGAGTGAAAGCCATAAAAAAATAATCTATCTGAACAAAAATTCAATTGAACAGAACTTTGTGCTGGCAGATATGGATTCCATTCATATTCCAGACCAAAACGAAATCCAATCATTCATTGAAATAAAAGGCGTGATAAAAAATCCCGCGAACGGCTACTCCGAAACAGACGCATACAATGCACGCGCATACAATATATATAGAAGAAAACTCACATTTTTTGCAGCCGAAACCTACGCCTCCCTCCTAAGAAGAAACCGCGACATTTTTACAGTTTTCTCCGACCTTGAAAACATTTACATCCAACGCGAAAACGAACAAATAAAACTCGAAGCCGCCAAAATCCTGGATGATTTAAATTTTGAAAACGAAATTTTTGTGCAGAAAGGGGATGAAATGATTGTGCCGTACAAGGCGTTGTTTGGGGAAGATGGATGTGACGAGGAGGAATAGGGGGGGGATAAAGGAAGAAATGTCAACTTTCTTTTCAAAGTTTTACAAAAATATAAAAAAAAGCCTCAGTAAAAGAACATTACTGAAGCCTTAAAATATTGTTTAAGAATAAATGAGTTTACTTCCTCACATTCCCATGCAGAAAGTCGTCATAGCTGATTTCGATTCCCCGGCGGACATCGACTTTTGCCTTCCAGCCGAGATTGTTCAGGCGGGTAACATCGCAGAGTTTTCTTGGAGTTCCGTTCGGCTTTGAGGAGTCCCACTCAATCCGGCAGGTTCTTCCGCATATTGCATTGTTGACAACTTTATCCACAGGTTTCTTGAGACTTCCGCCGGGAAAAAGAATCTCTCAATTTATTATGACAGACACGCCACGAAACGAAAGACGCAAATTGCGGATGCAGTGTCCTTGAATCTTATCCGTATATTCGACAGAACCGGAGACCTCAAGACTTTTCATAAAAACGTCAGGTAACATTACATCTCATATTTTCACACTCTCACAAATTACGAGAATTTTCTGAAAGCCACAAACATGGCGTCCAGATTTATAACCGCCTTCGTTCAATACAAGTTTTACCTGAACAGACTGAAAACTGCACGGAAAATGTGCTCTATGTCGATTCCACCCACGTTTCAGTCTGCAAAAACCGCTATATTTCCTCCCATAAGGTCATGAAGGGTCTTGCTGGCAGGGGAAAATCCACAAAAGGCTGGTTCCACGGCTTTAAATTACATGGCATTTGCACGGCTGACGGCACAGTTATCAGACTTTGATTCCGCCCGGGCAAAGAACATAGGCTGTATGCTCACAAAAGAACAACTCCAGCTACTTCTGTAGCGCAATCGGATTGATAAATGTCTGGTTTGTCATGAAGATGAACTACAACCTAATTTATCATCGTGCAGGAAGCGAGACAGGAATATTCAGACATTTCTGCCTTTTTGCTTCATCGTGTTGAAGACGCACAGAAGAAGTTCTTGCCGTTCAGGTCACCTGTTACAAAACTCGAATTCTGACCTACTAATTAAAATTTATCAAGTTCTGATTTATAAGCTTGTAATCTACGTTTATGATATAAACTTAAAGCCATATTTGTATCTTCCAACCCTTCTTGTATAAAATCCAAGGCATTATTTTTAATTTTCAAATAATCAACCTCAGAATGATATTTGAAAATATATTGCAAAGCACATTTTGCATACGCCATAAAATGTATAGAGCGTCTTTTATCATCTCTACAACACTCCTCTAATAAATCAAGTGCCTTTTCAGCTAATACAGAATTAATCTCTACATTAGCAGAAAAGAAAATTTGGGCATATGTATTTTGTATTGAAAATCTATTGTAAATAGAAAGATTTTGAGCCATTTCAATATAATGATATGCTTTTTTATAATCCTTCATCTTTGAAAAATACAACGCAGCTTGTTGATACGTATATTCATTATTATCTTTTTCAATACATAATTTGTAATATTCTTCCCCTTTAGAAATATCAGTAAAGGCTTTATACGCATAATCTGCATCATATCCATGCTTTCTATATTTTGAATAATTACAAATTTTATAAATCGGCACATGACTTGTAAAGCGCATAAGAAGATTAGCAAAAAACTCAGTCCCTCGTGGAATATTATCGATAATTTTCTCTGCAAAAAAACGCGAACGGCAATTATAATAATCCTGAACAGATTCCAAAATATTATAATCAAGATCAGAAATATCTTGTATAAGTTTACCAGAATGCTCGATTAATTTATAAACTTCATGCCAATCAAGTTCGTCATCAGATAAATATGAATAAATCATATCAAATGAACAAGGTACGCCACATGAATGAACATAACAAATCAATAAAAAAAGTTCAGCGGCTTTTGGATCCTGCTTTATAAATTTTTTCAGAAAATTAAAATTAAGTGTTAATAGATTCTCTGCAAGAAAATTTGGAATAATAGGATCCTTTCCAAGATTTTTCGTACTAAAGTTTTTGCGCAAGAGTTTTACTGGAATCTTATTTAAGATTTCCTGTGCATCCAAATTATTAATTGCTGAAACATCATAAGAAACAATATTTCTTTTTGAAAATCTATGATACTGACTTTCATACGCAAAATCACGGTCAAAACCAACAACTTGAACATTTTGTTGAGTTAATAAATAGTCAAAACCATCTGGAAAAGATAAACAATCATCTATGAAAAGCAGAGTTCTTACATTCCCAATAACATTTAAATATCTTTTAACATTTTCAAGAGTTGCTGTTTTTAAATAATGTTTTATTGCATTTGTATAATTATAATCTTTTAATAATTCCATCATTAATGTAGTTTTTCCACAACCTCGAATTCCAAATACAATTATATTCTTACCAGATGAAATTAATTCTGAAATTTCCCTATAATGATGAGTTTTTGCAATTTCGTCATTATAAATATAACACCATCGAGGCATGTAATCGAGATAATAACTTTCCAATGGGTAAGAAGATATATTTTTTATATTTGGGATTCTATAGTTTGAATCATCTTTCCGCACCTTTTCTAAGCCATCATTAACAATCGCTTTATTAGATTTTATAAAAACGTCTAAATAATTTAATAATTCTAATGTATCCCCATCTATAATATTAAATCCCAATGTACGAAGATAATCAATTTTCTCTTCATCATTTTCAAAAACTAAAAACCATTTATTATGATTTTTATCCAATTCATTATCACTATACATTGCTTCAATCGCAGAGAAATCATCAAAATTCCATCCCCAAAATAAAATAGGATAACTTTCTGCTTCTTTTGCTAAAGCTCGCCAAGAAGATTTTCTATTAGAATCATTATATACACGAGCTATGTCAGTTAATGAAAAAACATAATCATCTTTATTTCTAACACAACCATGCAATGGGTAATAATTAATAACGTCATCTTCAGTTATATAATCAGAACCGTCTAAAGAACAATCATGTAAAATTTTTTTTATATTTTTACCTTCAAAAAGTTTAAACCATAAATCATCAACATTTGTAGTAAAGATTTTTTTAACAGGTAACGATAACAAAGTTGTATAATCAAAACCAGATTTTATATCAATATTTGTAACAGTATATGTTTTTTCAATAAATTTTCTAAATGAAGACTTATCATTCTTTTCAATTTTTGTACAAGCTTTTGTCAAATCTGTATAAAAACCTATGTCAATACTTTTAAAAGTTTGTTTGAGCTTCTCCAATAAACTTTTTCCAAGTGGCAAATAATCTCCATTAAAGTTCTTTGCACCGACAGAAAAACCTGCACCACAAAACAAATTAATTCCAGAGCCCAAAGCCTTCTTGAATGATTCTTCATATTCAATTTTCATACAAATAGTCCCCCCTCTTTATTTTTATGATTACTCGCAACTGAAAGTATGCCCCTGAACTTTCTTAACAAACTCATAATCGATTATTCGCCGCAAGCCTTCCCCAAACTCAACAGGAGCCAAAAAGCCCATACTAGGAACACGAGACAACTTGAAATAGGTATTCGTGCAAACAAGTTTTCTTACAGAACTTCTTTACGCGGATTGAGTTAATTACAAACTTCTTGTGCAAAATGAACGCAAGCAGGTCAAAATATTTTCATCTCTCAATTCCGCACAATCTCCTCATATCCATCGAGCTTGCTGTTCCAGGAGTAATTTTCTTTCACCATTCTGTAGCCGTTTTCAGCAATCGAATTTCTGTAGATTTCATCTCTCATAAGACGGACAATGCTTTCGGCAATCTCGGCGGCTGAATCTTTTATAAGACAGTTCTTTCCGTCAGAAAGCTCAGGAATGGCGGCTGAGATAAGCGGAGTCATCACAACAGGAACGCCGCAGCCCATCGCGACAAGGACCTTGTTCTGGATTCCGGCGGCAATTCGGACTGGAGCAACAGCAACGCATGAATCAGAAATCGCGTCCTCAAGATTTTCAACAAAGCCTGTGACGAATACGGATTTTCCGTCAGAAAGAGATTTTATCTGCTCGCTTGGCTCCGCGCCGACCACATAAAATTTCGCAGCAGGATTCTGCTTTTTCACAATCGGAAAAATTTCATTCACAAAAAACAGAACCGCGTCCTGATTCTGGAGCGTCCGCATATTTCCGACAAAACAGATTTTGTTCCTGTCATAATTCTTATTCCGATTTTCAAGGCAATTCACGCCGTTTGTATAGCAAAAAAGATTTCTGCACGGAAGACCTGTAGACTTTTTCAGATAATCGATGTCGTTTTGAGAGACAAGGACAACTTTCGGAAAAGTCTTTATCACATGCCGCTCGTATTTTCTTATAAGTCCAAGCTCAAAGTTGTAGACAACTTTCTTGAATGACTTCTGCTTTGAAGAGCGGGAAAGCGAGTATGTTTTTGAAAGAGAGTCCGTCATCTCCACGATGGATTTTTTCTGAGAGCGTGTCTTTTCAAGATACGGAACCATTCTCAGAAGATGCGCGACACATTCATCAGGATTCTCGTTTTTCAGAGTGCTGCGGAACTGCCTTAAAAAACTTGCGGAAAAATAATATCCGCACTGAATCGGCTTTTGAACGAGTGCGAAAAGAAAAGCGAAAATATATGACGAAATCTTGTGCTTCTTGACGATATAAATCGTGTCATACAATTCAAAATATTCCTTTTTAAGCCTTATCTCGCCAAAGCAGAACGAAATCAGGATAAGCTCGTTTCCTTTTGACTTCAGATAACGCGCAATGCTGTTTATTCTAAGGACATCGCCGCCGTTTTCTGGAAACGGAAATCTCGGAGCTAAAAGACAGAATTTCATTTTAAAAATTCCTCATAACTTTTTTGTAAATCAAAAATTCTTGCATGGAGCTTTGCAATCCGCTCTTCTTCACTTGGAAGTTTTTTCCAATCGCCATAAGCAAGTACAAGATATTTTTCTGGATTAGTCATACAAGTGTACCCCCCCCCCATTAAATTCCCTTCGCTCAAGCAAATTCATCCAATCACGGTTAATTAAAATTTTCTTTGTTTCTCCAAAAAAACTGCAGTAATAATCATAATCAGTATTTAAATTGAATTTTTCAATAAACTTAAACATTGCTTTTCTACAGGGAATGAATAAAGCAGAGGCAAACATAAATAAATGCTTAAATACATTCTTTGTCTGATAGCCTCTAAGAAATAACGACTGGGAAATCAAGATATTAGAAAAAAACGTCTGTAGAAGTCTTGAAATTGAATTCTTTGAAACTTTGTCCACAGGAAAAATATCAATAAAAATTCCTTGATGAATATTCCTATAAGGCTTTCTGTATTTTATATTTTCAATAAAAGTAGTTTTATTTTTTCTTAATTTTGAAAAATACAAAGGATAATCAACCTGTTCTTTTTGAAGAGTGTATTTTTCATCATTCTTAAAAAGTGAAAGAAATTTGTTATAATTTTCCCTTGTCATCATCACATCAAGGTCATCATCCCAAGGAATAAAACCTTTATGGCGGACAGCACCTAAAAGTGTTCCGTATGCTAATGAATATTCAATATTGCTTTCTTTACAGAAAGTATCGAAATCATCCAAAATTTCTAAAAGTGATTTATGAAGTTCTTCCAGATTGTCCATTTTTACTCCTGATTTTTTTGATTTTTAAAACTGCAAACAACATAGTTAATCTATAACGAATTTTTAAGAAAGCAGAATTTTTTGATTTCTTTCCCCCGGTCGAAGTATTTTCTCCATAAATTCTGTGGCGTATCAAAGGCTTTTCTATATAGGCGCATCTTCCTATCTTTTCAGCGACAAGACCAATCCAAGAATCATGCTGGGCAATTTTTTCTGGAATCGGAAGCGCATTTTTCAAAATCTTTTTATTAAAACACGAGCAACATCCCCAAAATGAAAGCGATTTTATGTCTTGAAAAATTTTAAAAGTCAAAGCCCGATTTTTATAATATTTTTCCTTTAAAACATTTCCGTTTTCATCAATCAAAGAAAGATTATGAATCACATAGTCGTATTTTTTTAGAAGCTCCAGCGATTCATTGATCTTGTTTTTCTCCCAAACATCATCCTGGTCGCTCAAAAAAATATAGTCGCCTTTCGCCTGATTCAACGCGTTCTCAAAATTGCTCGTCGAATAGCAGACTTTCAGAGTCGGATAATATTTGTTGCCGGTTTTCTCATGATTAAACACCTTTATCCGCTCATCTTTATACGACGCGATGATTTCAAGAGTTCTGTCCGTACTTCCGTCGTCGCTAATTATAAGCTCATCCTCTTGTGAAAGCTGCGGAAGAATCGAATCAATCTGTTCTTTTAAGAAGCACTCGCCGTTGTATGTCGCCATGCATACGCTGATCATATTTCTTCTCCATTGAAAGAAGATTTAAACAAAAGTCTTTTTGTTTCAGAAACGTACTTAACTTGCTTTTTCTGTTCCAAATTCTTAAATGCCGTTCCATTTCCAAAAGAAAATGCGACCGCTAAGGCTGTAAATCCAGTTGAGCTTATAAGAAGCGGATTTGTTCCACAAATAAAAAGATAAGCGACATAGCTTAATGACAAAGAAAATTTTTGAATTCTTTCATAAGACTTATTTTTACAAATAAAAAATACCGGCAGAAATAATATTCCAACAACTAAAAGCGACTGAATAAGCCCGAAATTTTTTATAAGTTCAAGATATGTAAGTTCCGTTAAAGTTACCCATTCATTCCGTGCAGAAGTGTACATATAAGAAACAGGTCCGTTTCCAATAAGCAAAAACTTCAGAGGATTTTCACCAAACATATTCATAAAAGATGAAAGATGCCCTGACTTTATATTTGTCGAATAGTCATTTGCGGTCAAAAGAAAAACGACCGCCAATAAAAAAACGAACAAAAACGCAGATGAAAAAACCGCCGTAAAAAAAACTTCTCTTTTATAATAAAAATGATAAAAAAGCACAGTGGCAAAAATCAGTGTTACACAAGAAAGCATATCCGCCCGCGTGCCGGAAATAAAAAATCCAAAAGCAAAAACCGCAAAATGCAAGAAATTTTTGACAGTTTTTTTCTGCAGGAAATTTGAAACTGAAATCCCCAAAGGCAAAACAAGCAACGGACAAGTCTTGTAAAAAATCATAGGAAGCTCTATACCGTAATAGTTTCTTATTCCAATTAAAAGAGTCGCCTCTTCTCCTTTATTTAGGAAAAGCGTGAAAAACATCAGTGATTCTGGAAAAAAAATCAAAACAACAAAAAGAATAATCTGCAATATTGAAAGCAAAAAGCAAACGCAGTAAAAAACTTTGCTCGTCTTTAAATATTCGCAAGGCATCCAGAATATGTAAGTCAAAAACAGGAAGGATTTAAGCATTGACATTGTGCTTTCGTTTGAAAGATTCTGATTTGTAAGAATTCCAAAACTCAAAGAAACAAAAAAGACTGAAAGAAATACAAGGGGCACATAATAATATTTGCATTCGATAAACGGCAGACTCGATAACAAAAAAAGCACAAACGCAATATTTTTTATGTGAAACAAATAATTGTACGGATCGAACACAATCGAGAAAATCAGCAGAGTATTCAACACAAAAGAAAGTTTTCTTACAAAAGTCATTTTCACCCCACAATGCAAAGCCAAACACTTCTAATAAGACCAGTTTTGAAAAATCCGTTTCTTGCAAGAAAAAGCAACCTTGAAATTTTGTTTCTCTTTTCTAGCTGTGAATAAGAAACAAGACAAGTGTATTCTTTTTCAGACAACTTCCCCCTGAAATATTCCGCGAAGAAGCCGGCGAAAATCTTGTGCTGAGAATATGAAATCTTGTGCTGAGAATATGAAAAGACTTTCTTTATAAACGATTTCAAGCTCCAGCCTTCTCCTATTCCGCAGACATTAGTATCATGTTGCCTGTATAAAACTGTCGCTTCTGGAATAAAAATCTTTTTCCCAAATTCAGACGCTATCGTGGCAAAAAAATGGTCATGCATTAAAATTTTAGAAAGGTCTTCTTTCAGTGCTGCAATATTTTTTAGAGCATAATTTTTTAACTCGTTATTTATCATGCAGGCGCAGCCGGTAACATTGTTCAGCTGAAAATAAAAGCGGCTGTCAGGATTTTTCGGCAAATGCGAATATTCAAAAAGCGATGACGAAATTACATTCAAGGCAGAATCAACAATTTTCAAATCAGAATGAATTAAAACAGGAAGATTTTTTTCATCACCAGAAAGATTTTTGTATTTTTCAACAAAAATTCCAATGTGGTCGCTTGTCCAGACATCGTCTTGGTCGCAAAACAAATACAAGTCGCTTTGAATATTTTCAAGCATATACAAAAAATGTCTGCACGCAGACTTATTCGGCTCATGCTTCGGAAAAGGTTTTACGCGGCCGTCTTTTGCCGCATATTCTCCAAGAATTTTCAAAGTTCCGTCAGAGCTTCCGTCGTCTGAAATATAAAGAGTAAAATCCTTAAAATCTTGATTCAAAATAGAATCCAGCTGTTCACGAAGATATTTTTCTCCGTTGTACGTAGCAAGAGCAATTGAAACTTTCATTTTGAAAACTCCTCAATCAGAGATTCTATTCTTTGTTTTTCTATATATGGAAAATGTCTTGTTGTTATATATGAAGTTAATGCAATTTTTATATTTTCTCGTAAAGAGTTATCAATTTCTGAAACTTTTCGTCTATGTAAAAAAGAATCAATGCCATTTTTTAACACAATAAATGGATGAATTGTTATATATGTTCGAGTTATCTCTAAATTCATCGCTTGTAATGCTGTATTACAAGCAGTCTTAAATTTTTCAACAAATTCATTATTTTGAGTGTTTTCCATTATTTTAAACTGAATTTTTGCTAAAGTTGTAAGTGTATTAGGATGCAATTCAATAGCCACTGCTTGTTCAGCATGAAGCAAAGCTTTATCAATATCTTTATTATATGTAGCAAGGGCTCTTTGTTCCCAATATCTGGAATTCCATTCCCATTTTTCCTGAACTTCTTCTAATACTTTTGCAGGATTATCTTTAAAAAGCCTTTCTAGCATATTATCAATATCAAATAATCTACCTGCTAATCTTGCTTCTGCTGTATGTTGTTTTAAAGTAATGCGATTTACATAATATGACAGTGAATTTAATAACTCTTTATAGACTCGTTGCAAAGTAGCAATATCATTATTTAGCAAATACTGGAATGTACAATCTGCAAGAACTTTATTTTCTGGTATAATATAGTTCTTTTCTTCTTCATCGTTAAAATTATTAAATATCAGTTTTAAAGGATAATTCTTCTTGAAATAGTTCCACAAATTATAATTACGCGGCAGCATACTCTCTAAAACTTCATAGTGTATACCAACTCTGTAAGAATGGTACGCAAGAACAACTGCAACATAAATTTCTTTATCATAATCAGTTAATTCGTTATATAATTGAGGAATACTATCTTCTATTGGTTTAAAATTATTTACAAGAAGACAAGCATATTCCCCTATAGTCTGTTTAGAATATTTTTTTATAAATTTATCGGGATTCGATATAGCATCTTTTTGAGTATTAATCCCTTTCAAGCGATACTTATTAAACAAGTCTTTTATTTCTGATAAATTCAGTTTATCACTATTTAGTTCTATATATTCAGAACTTAAAACATTTTCTATATGAGTCTTTCTATAATTTCTTTCTGCCCCTATAAGAATTACATTTTTTAATTTTTTAAATAATACTTCGACTTGTTCTATATAGTCAGAAAGATTATCTATAAAGACAATTGATTTTTTATCTAAAGAATTCAGACATTCTATGGTATTGATTACATTAAAACCATTTACTGATTTCAATCTAAAAACTGGATATTTCTCTAATGATAACTGATAAATAGCACTTAAAATAGAAGTAGTTTTTCCACTATAAAATTTTCCAGTTAATAAAACAAATGATTTTCCATAATTTTGAAGTTCCTTTTTTATTCTTTTATAAATTGATGTTGTTACCTCACGATGTATATCAGCATGGTTTTCTATATCAACTATTGCAGGCTCTGCTCCTAAAGCAAATTTTAAAGAATCAGCACCATTATTAGGACCATCAGTTTTTTTTATCTCAGTAAAGTCTTTGTAAAAAGATACAATATTGTCTTTTGTTAAATTCTTTATTTCTAACAAACTTTTATTCTTTTCAATACTCAATGCAAAAACATCTGGAGGCTCAGGAAGAGATTGTTTTATAATAGCTAGGAATTCTCCAAATGTCATTTCTATTAGTTGAAGACCATGTTTTTCACATAATTTCTGAGTTAATTTATTTGGATTAGGCTCTATCAGAATCGAGGGGCAAAAACCATCTCTAATTATATTATTTCTTTGATTTACATAAAAAATAAAGTCTGGCTCATTAAACGAAATTCCCGAAACTATATAAGGACTCGATGCAAAACTATTTGCAAAGACTTTATACCAAGAATTTTGTTCTCGTATATTGTTTATATACTCATTTAAATTAAAAACATATCCTTTTTCAGGCTCTCTTGAAAATCCATGCAAATGAACAATTTGAACATGACCAAGATTTTCATTTTGTTCATACACATCTTTATAATTTTTTGAAAAAACTTTCTGTTTACAAGATTGGCATTTTCTATAACTATTTTCTATGCAATCATCAACATTCAAGGTATAAATGTTTTTCCAAATAAAATCACAAAAATTATCATACGTTTTTCCAGGAATGGTATTAGAAAAAACTTTAGTTATATAATTATCTTTATCTTCATCAGAAAGCAATTGTGCTGCTTGGGCAAGAGGTGTAGATTCAGGCAAATTATTTATTGAACAAAGTTGTCTTCTAAATTTATCGCCATCAGACAATCGATTTCCTTTTGAATCATAACTGTCGCGCGATACACCAGCTCCAAGAAACAGAGAATACCTACCTTGTCTTATTCCCTCAATTATCAATTCTATATTATCTATATTTTTCATAATTTTTACCTAATCTTGAATTTTTTTATCTTGTCAGTAAATCTCTTAAAACCATTCCAAACAATTTCTCTTGCCTCACTTGCAGAAGGCTTTTCCAGTTTTCCAGAAACAAGGAAGTCAATTTTATTCAATGAATTTTCAAGTTCGACTGTTCTGTCGTCAAAAATATCCTGAATCTCAATCATTCTATCTGTCATATTTAAAACTTCCAAAAGACCTTTCATTTTATGCTCGTAGCTTAAAGAGACAAACGGAATTTCATTGTTTATTGCAAAAACAACAGAATGATACCTTGCTCCAATTACAAGACACGATTTTTTTATGATTTCCTGCTGAATATCTGAACTTTGATTTTCATCAATTACGACAATATTTTTATTTTCAGACAATTCTTTCAGCTTCAAAAAATATTCATAGTCGTTTATAACCGACTTATAAGTCTGCGGAAGCATCACAATCTTTTTACCAGCAAATTTTGTTTCAAGAAACTTAATAATTTTTAAATAAAATTCGTCTATCCTTTTCTGCGGAATTTCTTTGTAACGCGGATGCCATGTAAGAGAATTCGGAACAAACACAACATACTCAGAACAAATATCTTTTAGTATGCTTTCAGGAATCTTTGCCGCAGGAATCTCAAGAAATGCAGAATCGACAATCTCATCCGCATTCACTTCAAACTGCCTTGCAATATCTACAGAAACTTTGTCCCGCAAACTGATATAAGAAAAATATTTCAACAGACGACTGCTGCATTTTTTAAAGAGCTTTTTATTAAAGCATTCTTCAGAAAACGGTCCTATCGACCTGCCCCAATAAAAAATTGGTTTGTTCAGTCGTCTTGCAACATCAAGCTGCCAAATATGGTCCCAGTTGGTAAAACCGCCCATGCACATTCCGCCAGGAGCGCACACAACCCTGTCATATTTTTTTAAAAGATTGTGAAATTTTCTTAACGATGGATGTAGATAAGAGAACGCAAAGTTATCAAATAAAAATCCAATCTGTTCAAATCTTACAAAACCGCGGACTCTTGGTATATTTATGTACGAGACATTTTCAGCCTCAACTTTTATGAAATCTATAAGTTTTTGTTCCGCACATATAAAAAGAACATCTATCTGACATTCTGGAAAAGCATTGCTCATTGCCCTTATAAAAGCTCTGTGGGCAGCCTCATCTCCACGGTTTGCAAGAGGCTGATTTATCACTGCAATTTTCATTTTATTTTTCCTCTGACAGTCCTTTTTACAAATTTCTTTATAAAACCCGGAGTTATTTTTGACAGTATTTTTTTTGAATAAAATCTTATGAAATAAAATCGCGAGGATTCTTTGAATCTCTTGAAAAATTTCTTGACAGAAAGTTCCTCAATTCCTGAATACACAAAGTTTCTTGCAGCAGGTCTTTCAGACGGTTTTTGCAGATTGCTTTTTATTGAAATATACTGGCTGAATTCCAAAGGCATTATATTGAAACTGTCCTTTACAAGGTTGAACAGAGCCTGTCCCTTTTCTGTATCTATAATGCAAAGACTCAATCCTTTTGAAAAATCAAATCCCGGAATTAGCTCTGTGATTTCAGTAAAATCGCCCATCGATATATCTCCGGGACGTTCCAAAGATGAATAAGGACAGGAATAGCAGCTTTCCCTGTATGTTTCACATCTTATAAAAGAGGAATAGTATGGATCTAAAGCAGACAATACAGTCTTAGTCTTAGTCTTAGTCTTAGTCTTAGTCTTAATTTTTCCATTGCAGCTGCAGCCGCCAACATCCTTGTCCCTGAAACCGCAGTAAATTATTTTTCCGCCAAGTTGATCAGACTGCCAGTCAAGATATTTATGAAACAGCTTTTCACTCGGCACTCCATGGCAAATCAAATCCATCGTAAAAAGATTATCGTAATCTTTGCCCAAGAATTTTTTTAATCCGGCGATTTGGCAAGGAGTTCCAGAATACAAAACTTTTTTTCCATTTTTTAAATAAGAAAGAACCTCAGAATATGTGCTACCAGTTGTGCTTTCAACATATTTTGAGCCTTTCAACTTATAAAGCTCGTTTATATTTTCAATACAACTTTGCTCTACGAACAAGTCATTGTTATATGCCGCTCCAAAAACAACTCCGTCATTTTCCAAAATTCTTTCAGCGACAGTAGAAAATAAAGCTCCGCTAGAACTTTCAAAAAGTTTTTTATCATCCTTTAGCCAAACTGCACAGCTCGTTTTCTTAAAGCCATTCTTTTCATAAGGTTCAAAAGACGGGCAATGCTTTAGACACAGTCCGCAATCTATACATTCAGATTCATTTACCTTTGGATAAAAAAATCCCTCATTATTTTCCTGCATATCAATAGCATTCTTAGGACATATTTGAACACACGAACGGCATGAGAAACATTTTTTTCTATCGATTATAGAAACGCTTTTCAAACTTATCTCCTGACTTTTTTTATAAAACTGAACGCATATTTTCTTTCTTCTGATGTAAACAAAATAGGAAACGAAAGCACAAAAATGATAAAAACCGAAAACAGGCAGGAACAAACAAAATAACTAAGTCCGGCAAGATGAGATGTCAGCAATCTTGTAATAAAAAATGAAAGCACTACTATAACAGCACATTTCAATAAAACTTGAAAAATAAAATTCTTTACAGGAAAAGATTGCGAGAAATTCAAATATGCAACTCTAAAAACAAGAATTAAAAGGCAAAGGAAAAATCTTATGAACAAAACCGAATATGGAGACATTCCCCAAAAAAGGAATAATATAGACAAAGGAAGATTTGCAAAAATAAAGCAGCTTATAATTATCTGGTAAAACTTTATATTTCCGGTAGCCTGAACAGCGACCGCAATCGGATAAGTCATACAGTCAACAAGCGAGCAAATTAAAATCAACTGAACAAAACCAACCGAATAATCCGGCACATTTTTAAGCCATAAAGTCAGAACCGTTTTAAGATTTAAACTTAATGGCAAAACAATAAGCCACAAAAGAAGAAAAGAAAATTTTGATGTTCTGAAAATAAGCCTCTGGAATTCCTCCTTTTCCCCGGCCGCATAGCTTTTCACCAGCTGCGGATTGAACGCCGTCTGAAAATTGCTGACAAAACTGTAGACGGCGGCGTTCACCTGGTTTGCGATTCCCATTGCGGCATTCACAGTCACATTCGTAAAAATATTCAGGACAATATTCGTTCCCTGTGAGTTCGCTACATTCGCGACAGCTCCAAACAGACTCCAACCGCTGAACGATACAAGCTCTTTTCCCAAGCCTCTGTCCTGAACTTTTTTATAATGTGCAATCTCAAAATTCTTGTTGCAATAAAACTTATATATGGCAAGAATAATAAATGAAACACCAGCAAGCAGAAATGAGTAAAAAATAAGTTTATCCAATGGCGTGATTTTTAAAAGAAATACAACTGAAAGTTTTAATACAGCCTCAACAATGCTCAAGCCTGCAAAAAAACTCATTTTTTCATAGGCGATAATTACGGCATTGTACGGAACGCGCATTATATTCGCCAGAGTTGTGCCAACAGCAGCCTGATAACACCAAAAAGCCGCATTGCTACGTCCACTTGGAATATTCAGTTTTGCATTTACAAACCAAAGCCCAGCAGTTTCAGCTAAAATAATAAAAATCAGACAGATAATACCATGAATCACAAGGCTTGCAGAATAAACATTCCGAGTCTTTTCTGTGTCATTCTTTCCAAGGTAGAAATTAAGAAATCTCTGGACGCTTGTAGCCATCGCATTGTTCACAAAACTAAACAGAACAACCACACCGGCAACAACATTGTAGATTCCGTAATCTTCCGCACCGAGCGTATTCAGCACAACACGCACCGTATACAGCGACACGAGCATTATGAGAATTTGCCGGAAATAGAGAGCGATAGTGTTTTTTGCTATGCGGGAAGTGCTGGACATTTAATATAGAAGAGATTAGTTTAGAATTAGTTGATATTTTGACTAAAAATGATAAGACCCAAAAACAAATGAAACTTTATTTTCTAACCATTTTTCTTAGAGTTTTTAAAGAAAGGACAAAAAAAATCAGCCTAGTTTACACACTTCTTCCGCAATGCCCACACCATCTCCCTTTCTGGCAAGCCGCTCTTTATAAAACTAGGCTTCCATAGCGGACCAGTTCTCTCCCTGTTGTTCCCGGAGTTTGTAGACATTGCTCTTATTTATGGACCTAACGCCCCTCGTAAACAGACTGCAATTTGATATTGATAAGATTTTATTATGCAAATCTCCAGTTGTCAAGACGTTCAAAAATAGAAGAAAGTTATCGCACAGCCCCCACTACCCCAGCAGTTCCCTTACATTCTCCAGAACCTGCTCATTTACACGCTCAAGTCTTGCCTCCGAGACATTATACCTAGGATGTTTTTTAAATTTAAAATTCAATAAACTACGTAGCCTCTCTTTGTGTTCTGCCGTCAAAACCTTTTTTGCAGTTCCAATAAAATCATCATAAACACAAGGTTGCAAGGTTTTATCATATTTTCTAAGCAGAGTGTCGCCTTTTTCAAAACATTCTAAGCTTGCGAGATTATATAGCGAATTTCCGTGGTCAAACAAAGGTGCGGGCTTTTCTATTTTATTAGTTCTATTGTTCACCAGAAAGCCAAAATTTCCATAATGTCTGTCCGTATTCTTTATTATTGCGTCAAAAACAAGCATATCGTTCAATGACTTTTCAAACTCTTTTCCCAATGATTTATAAAAACTCAGAACAGCTTCAAATCCGCCTTTTTTAACAAGATTTCCAACCGGCACAAACGAATATTCTTTGCTTGTGAATAATCTACACGTTGAACACAAATTACATTTCCATCTGCTAAGATTATACTCAACCGCATCAAAGCCCATTTCTTTTGCAATCTGAAAAGCGTAAAATTCAGAGTACGATTCATATCCTGCGTTTGAAAATCCGCTGGTCGAACCTTTATAAAGCCCAATCTTTCCGATTATCCTGCGCCAGCATTTTGGCAGCATACCATTCGTGGTAAATTCAGGACTACTGAATAAAGAAGATTTCAGCGAACTTCCATAGCCTGTAAACGCAATATAAGAAAGAACTCTGCTAAAACGGTTGTCATAAAGATTCACATCATCAAATGAACCGTTAAAATCTTCTGGAGCTACCCAATACACATCATTCAAAGAAAGTCCTTTAGAAAAATACACAACGCTCAAGGGTCTGTTCGTGCTTAGATTGCATTTTGCAAGAAGATTGTCCATATATGCCCTATTTCTTGGAACAGCGCGATGCTTTATCCAGCTTTCAAGCCCCTGCTCAGTGCAGTTAAATCCCAACGGCAAAAGAAATTTGTTTTCCGTTACCCAAAGAATTTTATAATCAGGATTGCTGGAATTTTCATTTGCAGCGAATTTTAAGATTTCTTCATCAAAATGCTTTAGAACAAAAACCATTTGAGTATATTATAATGCTTCTGTAATTTAATTCAATTGAACCACAAATCATCCATCTTAATCAGCTTTTACTATCAGTCCAAAATCTATAAGTCAAAAAAAACGCTTACACACTACAATAAGTTCTGCTCCCAAATACTTATCGTTAGCGACTCGCAGAGTTACCACTCAGAGGGAGCATAACGATAACTCTGCAAGACGCTAACGTACAGTAGAGAAGCGCTGAACGTACGGTAGAATCCCACAGAATAGCACTAGAAAAAAAACTGCGCGGCACACATAAATCGCATGCCGCGCAGTAATTGCCAAAAAACTAAAGTTTATACAACTGTAAAGCTACCAAACACAGCTTCCAATGGTGTTTTTCTAAATGCCTTGCCGTTCATAAACTGTGTCACAACTTTTATTCTGTATGTGCCGCTTTTTAATTCAGCTGGCACAACGCAGGCTAAGGTTGAACTCATATTCTGTCCAAGCTCCTCTGCAGAAACTTTCACAAAGTCAGAGCTGTCTTCTGTATTTTCAAAATAAAGCCCGACATCTTCGTTGTCTCCGCTGATTTTTAGGACAGCACCCTTTATTTCAAGGTAGCCACCTTTTGTCAGTGTATCACTAGATTTTGACTTTACGTCATAAACACTAGTAATAACAGGCTTTTTTGAATTTCCCTGCCTTATCACAGGTCGGAGGTTTTCAAAATATTTTTTTGCCTCAGAGGTCGGATGCAAAGCTATCTCTACAGAATGTTTCTCAGAAGAAAAACTTTCCTGCTCAGAGTCAAAACTCCCCTTAACTTTAAGCTGCATTCTGCTTATTCCATCATCGACAGCATAGGCGTCCGCAAGCCTTGCAAGTTTTGCGTTCCTAGCAAGTTCCATAACCCGCAGGAGCTGAAACTTAGAAAGCCCTTCGTTCAGTCCTGACACTATTATGTCATTTGCTATGTCTTCATCATAGCAAGTGTCGCGAATGATTGTCATTGCGTAATAGCTTGCTTTTCCACCTTTATCCTGAATCATCATGTTCGGATAAAGCGCTACAGGAAGGCTGCCAGATTTATGGCTAACCTTTTCAATTGAAAGGGTATTTAGATTCATAAATATTCCCCTTGCCCGTAAATTCTAGGCGATTTGTAAAACCGTACTCGCAAAAAAGTGTATAATCTTGTTGTATAATATTTGTCGGTTTGTAATCCAAGAACTTGCTATAACCTTATTATAGCCGTCTTGCTCTAAATGTTCTGTCGAAAAGAAATCTTGCTGTAACCTGAATGGTACAGCCTGTTTCTTTACGAATCATGCCGTTTTTCCGCGGTCTTTTAATTTATAAAATCATTTTATTTGCCTCCTTATCCGCACGCTATATGCAGGAACTTCTTTTGTCTCAAAAATATTGCCATACAATATAAGAAGATCTTTTAATTTTGTTCCCATAGGCAAAACCTTTCCGGTTGTTGACTCAAGATATTTTCCAAGCAGAGCCACAAGAACCCAGCCTTCTTCATCACGGCGAGGAATTTCCCTTACAGCTTTTTCAAGTTCTTCTTTTGTATATAATTCGCACACTGGAGTTCTATAGCTATTCATCATAAACTCAGTGTTTCTCTTTTTTACAACTACAGTCCTGTTTTTTGTCGGTGAATCATAAAGGATTGTGCTGACTCCAGATCCGAGCGGTTTTTCAAGCGGTTCCAAGATTGACATAACCTGCTTATTAACGCGTTCCACCAAAAAAGCTCCGAAATTTATAACCTTGTCAGCAGACTCCAAAAGTTTTTGGGAAGCCCGGGTAGTATTAAAACACGATCTAAAGTCATAGTAAACAACAATGCTTTTTACACCTTCCGATTTCAATCCTTCAACAAGCGGAGTCAAATCCCCATCGCCGGCAAAAAGCACCAGAGTATCAAAACGGTTTTCACGTGCTGTCAGATAGAATTCTTTTGTAGTGTTAAAAACAATCGTTGTATCGCAGGCTTCTTCTTTTAAGGCAGCCCGACCTTTTTCATCTTGAGTTCTTAATGGAAATGTATTTTTCTGGATTCCACCAACATCAAGCGCACGGTAAAAGTCCTGATTTAGAACATCAACCTTGGAATTCGTTCCCATGTAAAGTTTCTTTGCAACAAACGCGCAGCGATTTCCAAAATCTTTTTCAATCACTGTTCCAATATAGTCCACAAGCGCACCAAAGTTTATTGAATAATAATTACCTTCAATTCCGTCTTCCGCAAGATGACTATACCATTTGCGTACGTAATTGCCATCCATTACGAGCAATGCTCTTGTTATGCGTTCCATAACGACTCCTTTAATAAGGCAACAGTCTTATCCCTATTTAGTTATATCAAATATAATCTTTATGTAGTAAATATAGTAAACCTTTCTTTAAAAGGCAAATTTATTTTTATAGAGAGATAATAAAATTTTCAAAAAGATTTATAGTGCCACAAACTACACCGGCTGAACACATTCAAATGCCAAATCAATCCGGCGGTCATCGTTGCAAAGAGAGGAAATTATCGTGATTCTGCCGCGCTTTTTGTTCACTTTGTACACTTTGCCTTCCAAACCCATAAGCGGGCCTGAAATTACCCTAAGGTTTTGCCCCGGAAGAAATTCAACTTTTGAAATGCCAAGATGTTCTCCATGGGTCATAAAAAGACGCAGCTCCTCCAATTGTTCACCTAAAATTTTTATCGGGTCTATAGTGTCAATCAGAATTCTTATAAACCCATCTATTTTTTTTAATGCCTGAACAATCTGAGGAGTAAGATTTTCTATCTGAAAAAACAAATAGCCCGGAAACAGCGGCTTTTCGTACACCACACCTTGATTTGTCTTTAATGTCCGCTGAAAATAATAAAATTTTATACCACATTCCTGCGGCTCAAACAATTCAACAGCTTTCTTTTTAAATTTCTCCTCTTCTCCAGTTTTCACCATCAAACAGTAATATTCCATAAACCTTAGTGCTCTTCCATAGGATGATCTTCCAAAAGACCTTTATGAGAGATATTTACCGCACGGTTCAAATAATGGAACGTTATAAAAATTCCCCAGACAAAAACCAGACAGAAACACAAAAGTGTAACACCGTTTTTTATTGTCATAAAATAAGAAACAACAACTGCAAGGCAAACCGCAAACTGCAACATCAGCAAAAAGAAAATCGCCGCAAGTTTAGAAAAACCAATATTCAACAGTTTATGATGAATATGCGCTCTGTCCGGAGCAAAAATTTTTCTGTGTTCCCTTGTCCGTCGCCAGATTGCAGCAATAACATCTGTAAGAGGAATTGAACAAAGCAGAAGCATTACCGGAAACTGAACAAATTCAAATTTTGTATCCACAGAATTGAACAAAGGCGCAACGGCAATCAAATATCCTAAAGTCTGGCTTCCGCCATCGCCCAAAAAGATTTTCGCATTCGGTTTGTTCCAGAACAAAAATCCTGCAAGCGCGCCGCAGACAATAAAATAGAACAAATATATGTTGTTATTCTGAAATTTAAATATAAATCCAAGCGCAAGACAAGTGAAGAATGAAATTCCACCACAAACCCAGTCCATTCCGTCTATAAGATTAAATGCATTCACAATGCTTAAAATCCAGATAAAAGTAACAAATTCTCCCAAAACCGGCGGAAATTTCCACAGAAAAAGACTTTTAAAATGATTAGGACTTAAAGCCACAACCAAAGCCGCAAGAATCTGCACAAGAAATTTTATTTTTGCGCGCATATTGAATATATCATCAACAACGCCAAAGAAAAGAATAATTCCAAAACCAATAAACAATGAGCCGTAAAAATCAATTTTTACTGTCTTAAATACGAATCTGGAACAAAGCCAAACAATCAAAAGAGATGCAAAAACCGCAATGCCGCCAAGCCTAGGAATATTCCCCTTATGAATTTTTCTTGGATCAACTTCATCATACAAGTTAAATTTTTTGCAAAGCTGAATAATCAAAGGACAGAAGCCAAATGAAATGAGAATGGACTCAATGATGGGTAGTAACATGCTGAAAACTCCATAATAACATGTATCGATATTTCAGCCACAATGAGCCAATGAGCCAATGAGCCAATGAGCCAATGAGCCAATGAGCCAATGAGCCAATGAGCCAATGAGCCAATGAGCCAATGAGCCAATGAGCCAATTGTACATCACCACCATTTTTTTTACAAGCAAAACGCTGAATTTTTAAAAGTTTTTAGTCAACCAAGGCAAGCGCAACCGCCGGCGAAATATTTTGCACCTTCACGCAATCCGGCACGACAAAAACAGCCTTAGTATAGTTCACAATCCCCTTTATTCCAGCCTTTACAAGCCTATCAGCCATTTTTTGCACCTCGTTTTCCTCGCAGCACAAAACAGCATACTCAATTTTTTTTGCGGCACAAACATTTTCAATTCTGCTTGCAGGAAAAAGTTCAAAAGTAGAGCGGATAAGCTCCACCCGGTTCAAACTTGAATCAAATCCCGCGCAGACTTTGAATCCGCTCCCTTCAAAAAAAGAGTTATCCAAAAGCGCAGCCCCTAGCCGGCCAAGCCCCACAATGCAAATTCTTTTTTCCGTTCCAAAAGATTCCTCTTCAGACAAAATCGCAGCACGGACATCTTCCTTCAAAACAGAAATTTCATACCCATTCTTAAAACCACGATGATCCGAAGGAAATTTCAAAAACGCAAAATCATAGCGCACAAGAGAATCTTTTACACCAAGCAGAACCGCAATCTCCTTGGACGTGATGTGATTTCTTTTCCATTTTTCCAAGAGACTCAAAAGCAGAACCATACGTTTTTTTGTAGAAACAGGAATTTTCTTTTGCATAATCTTACTATACCGCATTTTCTGCGTATAAAAAAGAAAAAGCCCGACCGGATAAAGAATGGGAAAACGGTCGGGCTTTAAAATAAGGAGGACAATTTTTAGCGGTCGAAACGTCGGTTGCCTAAAAATGCAACGGAAATTCCTGTAACCGGGCGTGAAGTTTCGTAATACGAAAGAACCTCATCCGCAAACAGCTTGTCAAGTTTATCCTGATAAGCCATTATCTTTCCAACATAATTCAATGTTGTCTGCGGAGTGTTGTCTGCACGCACTTTGCTAGTTCCAGCATTGTACATTGCCAATGCCGCAACTTCATTTCCTGCAACATTCATACAAAAACGCAAATGGCTCATTCCGTATTTTGCACTTACTGCAGGATTAAAAAAATCTTCTTCTTTTAACTGCGGAAATGAACGGTTATTCAACTGAAACAATCCACGGTCAACAGAAGCATTTCTATTCTTATTCACTGCGTTCACATCGTAACGGCTTTCTGTATAAGCCAATGCAAATGCAAGCGAAAGCGGTATGTCATTTTTTTCAGCTTCTTCAAGAATCGCCATTGCCGTTTCACGGTTTCCCGTCACATGAAGGTAAAACCATTCAACTGCAGCTCTTGAACTTGGCTGCCTGTAAAGAGAAAGCCCATCGTCGCCAGTCTTAATTTTTGAAGCTGAAAAACCAGCCTCTTCAATCAAGTTATTAAAATCGGCAACAACTTCGTTTTCTACTTCTGTAGCAGCCTTTACAACCGGAACAGAAGCTTCTTTAGTTTTAGCTGGCAACACAACTGCAATCACACTCGCAACCACAAGAAGCAAGCCACAAAAAATCAAAGAATTGCGACATGAGTTTTGGAAACCAGAATTTTCAGTCTGATTTATCAAATTAAACTCCTTTTGCTAATCTCTCTAAACACTTGTACTATGACACAACATTTAGAAGTAATCAAGAGAAATTCATTATTTTTTTAAGAAATTTTAACTTTTTTTTGAAAAATCTTGCAAACATTTCAGTTTTTCGCAAATAATGCAGTTTAATACAAAACTAATTCACAGGACGAAGTTTGTGGAACAAGCCCATATTTTTTTATGTTCGATTTCCCGGCAAAATAAACATAATGAGAATGTTTTATATTCATTTCGTTTATAAACCATTGCGACCAGCTGTTTTCATCAAGTTTTTTTCCGGCATCTTTTTCCATAAGCTCAGAAGCGACCGCAAATCCCAAAACGCTCGTGCAGTCCTTTATTCTTCTGGCAGCATGAACCATCGCCTTTATAAAAGAATCCGCTTCCTCCGCGTCTGAAAAACTTTTCTGCGCCTGAGGAACAACAAACGCGAACAATCCAGCATCCTCAAGTTTTTTAAGAAAATCCCGCAGTTTTGCAAGAATTTCTTCATTATAATTGCCATCGTCTATTTCAATTTTTTTCCAGGGACACACAACCGCCGTAATAATCCCAGCCGCCGGAACAGAAGCCGACTCAATGCCATCAACCTGAACAATATTCAAATTTTCTGTGCTCATCTCCGAATCATCAGAAAGTTTCACAAGTTTATTTTCAACAACTTTTACCAATGGATCAAATTTCATAATTTCCTCAAATAAAAAAAGACCTTTGCACAACGGAAAAACCAAGCGCAAAGGTCTTTGCATACAATGATAGATATAAACTATTCTGTCAAAATCTTAATTACTTCAGCCTTATCCTGAGTATTCAAAATCTGCTGACGTTTTTCTGCGCTCTTAAAAAGAAGACTTACTTCAGCAAGGAACTGAAGGTGCGGTCCTGTCTTGTTTACAGGCGACAAAGTCATAATGAATATGCGGCAAGGCTCCTGATCCAGCGAATCAAAATCAACCGGATTATCCGAAATTCCAATGCAGGCAACCAAATCGCTTACAGAATCTGTTTTTCCATGAGGAATTGCGATTCCATGCTTCATTCCAGTAGACATCTTGCGTTCACGGTCAAGAACAACTTCGCGAGCTTCTGCTTTATTTGTAACTTTTCCAGCCTTAACAAGGATGTCAATCATCTCATCAATAATTTCTTCTTTTGTAGTTCCCTTCAGATGAAGGTTTACAGTATCAGTTGTTAATACAGTTCTCAAATCCATATTTTTAAGTTTATTTACACTTATCTGTTCTGTCAAGAAAATTTGTTCAATATTGTATGTAAAATTTTAATTCGCTTTAGGGGGAAGTCTCCCCCTGTCTTCCAAAACAAGTCGCTCCACGAATGATTCCAGCAAGCTGAATCATTCTTTCCGCTTTGTTGTTTTGTCCGCCACCCTCTCTGCAGGCTCAAACGCCGCCCGCAACGCCCGCTAGCAAACACAACCGCCTGGAGCAAATTGTAAATCCACTGAGAGCGTTTTTTTTCACAATCTATAAGAAAAAAAAACAAAAAAATCTCCTTATTTTGTGATATACTTTTCACACTATGACTTTAGTTGAAAAATTCAGAACCGACATTAATAGAACCATAAAACACGAACGCGCAGAAAACAACGGCCGTTACAATGCGGACAAAGCCTGCGACTCAATCCAAAAACTCTTCGAACGCAACTGCGCCGTTCCAGGAAGCGTAAGCCGGGCTATCGCATTTTATTGGCGCGACGAATACATTGACCATTCAAGCGCCCCGGAAAACGAGCCGACAGAAGAAAACATTGATAAAATCTGCGCGTTCCTCTCATTTTTGAACGACAGCGACGAAGGCGAGGAAATTCTTTCCGACAACGACCTTGAAGAAATAAACGACGCCGTAAACGACGAAGCCGAAACAATGCCGCTCGACCAACTCCAATCCCTAATGAGCAAACTTGTTGACCGGGGAATTTTGTAGAAAAAAAATAACTCAAGCTCAATAAAAATGCATTACAATTGACAGCATACGATTTTATCGTATAATCATAAATATGACTCGCGAATTCATATTTACATCCACATTTAATAATTGTTGGAAAGCAATGGGCTTGAATGATGACAACCTAAAAGAACTGGAACAGGAACTTTTAAAAAATCCACAACTAGGAGATGTCATCGAAGGCACTGGAGGAGCAAGAAAACTAAGAATAAAACTTGGAAACCACGGAAAAAGCGGCGGTGCGAGAATCATATATCTGGATGTCTTTGAAAAAGAAAAATTATATTTTTTATTTGCATATCCAAAAAATGTTCAGGAAAACCTTACATCAACACAAAAGAAAGCTATAAAAAATATTATTGAAGAAATCAAAAAGGAGGCTTGATTATGACAAAACTGAAATTCGATTCACCTTTGACCGATGAACAGATTGCTGAAAATTTTAAAAACATCTCTTTTTTTGATGGCTTGATGAACGGACTAACAGAAGCATTGGCTTATGAAAAAGGAACAGCAAAAGCCGAAACTTACGCAAGAAAGAGCAGCCTTCCAGAAATCGATGTAGCAAAGGAACGAGCCTTATTAAATATGACGCAGAAAAGATTCGCCACAGTAATTGGCGTTTCAAAACGCACTGTTGAAGCATGGGAAACAGGAAAATGCACGCCGTCTCCAACAGCAAAAAAACTTATGCATCTTCTAAGTCTAGACCCTTCTTTGGTTCAAAAATTATGACAGAAAACTATTATTTAGCATGCACGCAATGTCCGCGGAAGTGCAATGTTGACCGTACGCACAAAAAATGCGGTTTTTGCGGAGAAACTGAGGAAGTAAGAATCGCGGTTGCATGTCTTCATTTTGGGGAAGAGCCTCTTATAACTGTTCACGGCGGAAGCGGAACCATTTTTTTTACAGGATGCACTTTGCGGTGCGCATTCTGCCAAAATTATCAGATTTCTCAGGATGGAATGGGAATACTCGTTTCAAAAGATGAATTCTGCAAAATCTGCTTAAAACTTCAGGATGCGGGCGCGGAAAACATAAATCTTGTAACCGGAAGCCACGCAATTCCAAAGCTTGCGGAATTTATCGAAGCGGCGCAAATGTCCGGCTGCAAAATTCCATTCTGCTGGAATTCCTCTGCATTTGAAAATGTTGAAATGCTTGAGCTTTTAAAGCCATTTGTAAAAATTTGGCTTCCGGATTTTAAGACTTTGGACAAGAAATTTTCCGCAAAACTATTTGGCGCGGAGCAATACCCGGAAACTGCCGAAAAAGCGATTTTGTGGATGCTGAAAAATTTTCCACTTAAAATAGCCGAAGAAAAAGCAAAACAAGATTATATTGATGCAAACGGTGAAAAAATCAAAAAAGGTCAAACCCGCGAAAAAATGACTCAAGGTGTTATAATCCGACATCTTTTTATGCCTGGCAAATTTTCAGAGACCGCAGATGTTCTTGACTGGCTAAAAAAACACGCGGACGGAAAAGCAATTATTTCTCTTATGAACCAGTACACGCCAGTTCCGTTTACAGAAGATGAACAAAAACTTGCAAAACGCAAGGAAGCCCTGAGCGCAATTGAAAACCGTCTTGTGAATAAACAGGAAGATCTTGACCTGAAAGACCTGATTGAAGCCTATGATTTTGAAACACTTTTTTACCAGGAACTGACAGACGACACAAGCTGGCTTCCTGATTTTACAAAAAAGCAGCCATTTTCAAACAAACTTGCAAAACCTATATGGCACTGGAATTACGGATTTCTAGACTGACTAAAACTTATTTAAACAAAAATCGGCTGCCATTTTTACTGGCAACCGATTTCTATAACCTGATTTTAAGCAGATTTTTAAAGAACTTTAGGCGCTTTTAATCGCAATTTTCTTTGGAGCCGGAAGAGCTTTTCGTGGCATTGTTACCGTAAGAACTCCGTTTTTTACTTCAGCGGCAACTTTATCAGATTCAACATCATCTGGAAGTGTAAAACTTCGGCTGAATTTCTGGTAAGAGCGTTCTTTTACAAGCCACTTGCCTTCTTCTTTCTTTTCAGATTTTTCCTCTTTTTCATTTTTCTTTTCTGAAGAGATTGTAAGAACATTGTGGTTCAACTCAATATTAACATCTTTATCTGTTTTTCCAGGCAAATCCATTTTCAATGTGTAAGCACCAGATTCTTCTTTTATATCTACTTTTGGCTCCTGAAAAACCTTTTTTAAGTTGATAGATGGCATCATGTATCTGTCATCCGCAAAATCACCAAACAAGTCATTGAATAAAGCTAATTCGTTCATATAATGCCTCCTATACGAATTATTTCATTTTTTTGATTGGATTTAGTTCCAACCTTCACTAATATATTATGCAAATTCCGTGCCAACTTAAAAAATCACCAGAATTTCAATCTTTTATGAATTGTGAAAAACCGCTCACAGCGGATTTCCAATTTGCTCCAGACGGTTGTGCTCGCGCTACGCTTGTAGTTATTTGGGTTGCGTTGCAACTTTAATTTTTTTTATCGCACAAAGTCTTCACAAATCGTAAATCCGCTTGCGCTTTTATCTTTTTTTCTAAAAAAAATTGAAATTCTAGTGATTTTTGAGTATTTTTTGCGCAAGTTTCAGCGGAATTTGGCGAAAGTGAATAATTTTTGTTCAAAATTTGTGTTTTTGCTTTGGAAGTGATTTTTTTTTATCTAAAAACTTTTATAATAGAAGAAATTGGACGGGGCGTTGTACGTAAACTACCGAGTTTGCAAAAGACTTTAGGCTTTTGCAAAATAGTGAGGAACGAATGTTCCGAACGGCGGGAAGGCTTTCCCTCCCCCTGAATAAAAACAGAGGTAAATATGAGCGTAAAAATTTTTATAGATGGAAAAGAAGGCACTACAGGGCTTAAGATTTTTGAGCGTTTTGCGAACCGCAGCGACATTGAGATTTTGCAGATTGACGAGGAAAAACGAAAGGATTCTGCAGAGCGTGCAAAAATGATTAATTCAAGCGATTTTACATTTTTGTGTCTGCCGGACGCGGCTGCTGTTGAATCGGCTGAACTTTGCACAAATCCAAAAACTGTGATTATTGACGCTTCTACGGCGCACAGAACAAATCCGACCTGGGCGTACGGATTTCCAGAACTGGACAAATCTTTCCGCGAAAAAATTATGGCTTCAAACAGAATTGCTGTTCCTGGCTGTTATGCTTCGGGTTTTGTGGCTTTAGGCTATCCGCTTGTAAAATCAGGGATTATGCCGGCTGACTATCCGGTTGTGATTCACGCGGTTTCTGGATATTCAGGGGCTGGAAAAAAGGCAATTGCACAGTACGAAACGGCTGGCAGAAACCCGGAATTGGATTCACCGCGGCTTTACGCATTGACTCAGGCGCACAAACATCTTCCCGAAATGAAAAAGATTGCCGGTTTAGATTTTGAGCCGATTTTTAATCCGTATGTCTGCGATTATTTTCAAGGAATGACTGTAACAGTAGGGCTACACGCACGGCTTTTGGCTAAAAAGGTTTCCGCCCATGATGTGTGGGAAATGATGAGCGAGCATTACAATGGCTGCAATTTTGTAAAAGTGGCAGGCTTCATGGGCGAAGGCACGCTGAATGAACAGTTTATTGCGGCAAACACTTTGGCTGGCACAAACAATATGCAGATTTTTGTTTACGGCAATGATGAAAGAATTATGCTTACAAGCCGTTTTGACAACCTTGGAAAAGGCGCAAGCGGAGCCGCAGTTCAATGTTTGAACATCAGAATGGGAATCGACGAAACAACTTCTTTGATTTAATAAAAGAGAATTTTTTCCTGATTTTCTTTTAATTTTTGTCGTGTTTCTATTGACAGTAACATACACTATTTCTATAATGTTTCTATTCGTAGAAACAAAGATTTAGATAACCAGATTTTCTGAATCGTATTGGAGATTTATATGTTATATGAAGTTCTTCCAGGAGACCGATTTACTCCTTTTTCTTTGGCAAAAAAATTCAACGCAAAAGCTGTTCTTGAATCAGCAAATTTTTCTTCGGGAAAAGACCGTTATTCAATGATTATGCTTGATGAGGCATTCCGCGTTATTCAGGACGAGGATGGAATTGCAATTGTGCTCAACGGTGAACGCCGGCCGGTTTACGCAATGAAAGGCGACATTCTTGATGTTCTCGCAGAAATCGCGGCAGAAAATCCGGCAGAAGAAGGTTTTGACTTGCCTATTCCGGCTGCAGGAATGGGTTACCTTAGCTACGAATTTTGCGCAAAGTGCGATACAATCCATCTTCAAAAACAGGAAGACCAGCTGAAAATTCCAGAAAGCGCATTTGTTGTCGGCCACACTTTTATAATCTTTGATCATTTTTACGAAAAAATTTATATTTGCGCGCAGAATTACAAGGAACATCAGATTGATTTAAAAGCCGCAATTGAAAGCATAAAAAAACGTCTCTCTGATTTGGATTTTTCTTATCTTGCTGAGCCAGAAACTAACTACGAAACAACAGTTCTTACAGATGAAGTGCAGAGCAAAAAAGAATATTGTGAAAAAGTTGAGGCGTTGAAAAAAGAAATCTACGCCGGAAATATTGTTCAGGCAGTTCCAAGCCGCAGACTTCAGATAAAAAGCGAAGTTCCAGCCCTTGAAATTTACCGCAGACTTCGTTCTGTAAATCCTTCTCCATATATGTTCTACCTTGATTTCAAAGATTTCCAGCTTACAGGCGCTTCCCCGGAAAGTCTTGTGCGCGTCCGCAATGGCGAAGCAATGATTCATCCGATTGCAGGAACCCGCCACCGAGGAAAAAATCCATTGGAAGACAAACAGCTGATGGACGAACTTTTGAACGACCCGAAAGAACGCGCTGAACATCTTATGCTTGTTGACCTTGCAAGAAACGATCTTGGTCGCGTATGCAAAACCGGAAGCGTTGAAGTAACACGATATATGTTCACGGAACTTTACAGCCACGTAATTCATCTTGTTTCAGAAGTAATCGGAAAAATTGAAGACAATACTTCCGCAATAAAAGTTTTGCGGGCAGCTTTTCCAGCCGGAACAGTTTCTGGAGCACCAAAAATAAGTGCGATTGAGATTCTTTCTTCCTTGGAAAAATATAAGCGCAATTTTTACGCCGGGGCAGTCGGATACATTGGAAACAAGAACAACTTGGATTTTTGTATTGCGATTCGCTGTGCGCTGAAGCAGCAGGACATCTGGACGTTGCAGGCAGGCGGCGGAATTGTCTACGCAAGCAACGCAGAACGGGAATTTACAGAAACCTGCGAAAAACTTGGAGCAATGCGCGCTGTAATCGAAAATTCAAAGAAATAGCAAAGGCAACGGAGGCAAAACATGATTTTATTATTGGATAATTACGACAGTTTCACATATAACGTTTATCAGTCGCTTGCAAAACTTACAAAAGAAGAGATAAAAGTTGTCCGCAGCAAAGAAATTTCACTTCAAGACGCAATAAAAATGAATCCGGCAAAACTGATTGTTTCTCCAGGTCCTGGCCGCCCGGAAGATGCCGGAATTTCTGTTGAAGCAATAAAATATTTTGCAGGAAAAATACCGATTTTGGGAATTTGTCTTGGACATCAGGCGATTGGCTACGCTTTTGGCGCAAAAATTATAAACGCAAAATTCATAAAGCACGGAATCGCCGAGCAAATCAATCTTGACGGCAAAGGAATGTTCAGACTTATGGGAAAACGCGAAACTTTTACGCGCTACCATTCACTTGTAATCGATGAAAAAACTCTTCCGGCAGATTTTGAAATTTCAGCACGCGCAGACGACGGCGACATAATGGGAATCAGACACAAAACCATGCCGATTGAAGGCGTTCAGTTCCACCCGGAATCAATCGCCTCTCCAAAAACAAAGGAATTTTTTACTGCATTTTTAAATTACCGCGCAGAACCATTTCCGGCAAGCCAAGTTCTTTCTTCTTTAATTGAAGGAAAAAATATGAGCCGCAGAACAGCGGAAATGTTCATGGAAGATTTAACAGACGGCTGCATGGACGAACGGATGACCGCCGCAATTCTTGTCGCCCTTGCCGCAAAAAAAGCAACTCCAGAAGAAATTGCCGGATGCGCAGGCGTTCTTGTTGCAAAACGAACGCCTCTGCCGCTTGAAACAACGGAACTTACAGACATTGTTGGAACTGGCGGAGACAGCAAAGGTTCGTTCAACATAAGTTCAATGAGCGCATTGTGCGCCGCAGCCTGTGGACTTCCTGTTGCAAAACACGGAAACCGCGCCGTTTCTTCAAAATCTGGAGCCGCTGATTTTTTTGAAGCGCTTGGAATCAAAATTGACAATGCTCCGGCAAAAACCGCAGAAATCATCCGAAAAACAAATTTTGGATTTTTGTTCGCGCCGGTTTACCATTCCGCAATGCGTTTTGCCGCTCCTGTACGAAAAGCTTTGGGCGTAAAAACAATAATGAATCTGATTGGACCGCTTTCAAATCCAGCCGGAGCAAAATATCAGATGCTTGGAGTCTATTCCCCGGAACTTCTTGCGCCAGTTGCCCGAGCCGCAAAAATTCTTGGAGCAAAAAGAGTTATGGTTGTTGTTTCAGAAGACGGATTTGATGAAATTTCACCAGTCGTAGGAACAAAAGTTTTTGAAATCGACGAAGACAATAAAGAAAAAGAATACACAATCCAGCCAGCAGATTTTGGACTTTCAGGTTGTAAAGATGAGGAACTTTCCGGCGGAACTGGCGCAGAAAACGCTCAGCTTGCAATGGAACTTCTTGAAGGAAAAGGCCGAAGAACATTAAAAGCGGCAATCGCTTTGAACGGCGGCGCTGCGCTTTACATTGGCGGAAAAGCAAAATCAATCAAAGAAGGCTGCATAAAAATCATCAGGGCAATAGATTCCGGTGGAGTGTCAAAAAAACTTGAAGAAATCAAGAAGGAAAGCAACTGCTAAAAATGGATATTCTTACAGAAATTTGCGAAAAACGCCGCGAAGATATAAAAAACAAGGGATTTTCGTTCGGTCATAAAATTCCCAAAAAAAGAATCCGCCCGGTTGTTTCATTTTTGGATGAGCCGGGAACAATTCTTGAAATAAAACGAGCTTCGCCTTCAAAAGGTTGGATTGCACCAAAACTTGACGCGGCAAAAACCTGCAAAAATTACAAAAAAGCCGACACAAAAGCAATCAGTTGTCTTACCGAAGAAAATTATTTTCACGGTTCGCTAAAAGATTTGCAGAAAGCCACAAAAAAGGCAGAAAAAAAAGTTGCAGTTTTAAGAAAAGATTTTTTGCTCGAGCCGGAAGAAATTGAAATTTCATATCTTTGCGGTGCGGATGCGGTTCTTTTGATAGGAAGAATTCTTGAACAGGAAAAACTTCTGGAAATGGCAAAAAAGGCTTTTGAATACGGAATTTCAGTTCTGCTTGAAATTCGGGAAGAAAGCGACATTCAAAAAGCGTTTGCGGTTCTTGAGCTTGCAAATTCAATGAACTGCAACAAAAAAATCATTCTTGGAATAAATTCACGGGACTTGGCAACTTTTACAATTGATTTGCTGATTCCGCTGAAGCTAAATGAAAAAATCAGAAAAATCTACAAAGAAAGAAAAATTGACTTTCCGTTTCCAAGAATAATTTCAGAATCTGGAGTTACAACTCCATCGGCGGCAAATTTTGTAGGAAATTTAGGTTTTCATGCGGTTTTAATTGGCGAAGCTGCGGCAAGAAATCCAAAAAATGCGAAAAAACTTGTAAAATCATTTTCAAAAGCGGCGAATTCAAAAAAACTTGAATATGAATTTTCATTCTGGAAGAAACTTTCTGCTCTTCTAGAAGAAAAATCAGCAAAACCGCTAATAAAAGTTTGCGGAATAACTTCAAAAGAAGACGCGGTAAAATGCGCGGAACTTGGAGCTGACATTTTGGGATTTATTTTTGCAGAAAAATCACCGCGCACAAACAAACCGGAAGATTCAGCAAAAATCAAGGAAATCCGCAAGGAATTAACAGAACTTTTTGAATCAAAAAAGATAAAAAAAATGCCTTTGCTCGTTGGCGTGATTGTCGATCCATTTTCAGAAGAAGGAAATTCCGTTTTTCAAATGTGCTACGAACAAATTTTGGACGGAATCCAGTTTCATGGCTGCGGAAATCTTGCAAAAGGAGAATTTGGCTATGCGGCAGTTCCACTTGCAGCGGAAGAAGATTTTGGTGCGTTGAAAGAAATTTATTCATCCGGCTTTCCGCGTGTTCTTATTGACGCAAAAAATCTGGAAAACACAAATGCCAGCGGAGATTCTCGTTACGGCGGAACAGGAAAAACAATTCCTTCCGAAATAATTGCAGAATCAAAAAAACTAGGTCCTTTGTGGCTTAGCGGCGGATTGAATCCAGAAAATATCCAAGAGATGATAAAAAATTTTCAGCCGGAACTAGTTGATGTAAACAGCGGTGTTGAATCAGAGCCCGGCAAAAAAGATTTTTCTAAACTTGAACAATTTTTTTCAGCAGTTGAATCTGCTGTTCAACAATAAATTTTACACAAAAGTTTAAAACGCAGACTTTTTGACTTTTTAAGGGAGCTAAAATGACAGAATCAGATAAAGGTTTTTTCGGAAAATTCGGCGGACGTTACGTTGCAGAAGTTCTTCGCCGTCCGATTGAAGAATTGGAAGAAGCATTCCACAAATGTATGAAAGATCCGGACTTTTTAAATGAACTGGACGAAATCCGCACAGATTTTATTGGTCGCCCAACGCCGCTTTATTATGCAAAACGACTTTCTGAGCGGCTTGGCGGCGCGCAGATTTATGTAAAACTTGAAGGGCTTGCAAATACAGGCGCGCACAAAATCAACAACGCAATCGGACAGGCTTTAGTTGCAAAAAGAATGGGAAAAACGCGCATTATCGCAGAAACTGGTGCCGGTCAGCACGGAGTCGCAACAGCCGCAGCTTGCGCAAAACTTGGACTAAAATGCCGCGTTTATATGGGAGAGGTTGATGTCCGCCGCCAGCAGCCAAATGTTTCAACAATGGAAATGTACGGCGCAGAAGTTGTTCCTGTAACAACCGGCTCTAGAATTCTAAAAGATGCAATCAACGAGGCAATGCGCGACTGGGCGGCAAATTTCAGCGACACTCACTATCTTATCGGCTCTGCGCTTGGTCCTTCACCGTTCCCAGATATGGTTCGGGAATTTCAGGCAGTTATCGGGCGCGAGACAAAAAAACAAATGGCTGAGCGCGGCAAAAAGATTGATGCAATGGTTGCCTGCGTTGGCGGTGGTTCAAATTCAATCGGATTTTTTGAGCCTTTTATAAATGAAACAGAACCTTTGCTTTTTGGTGCAGAAGCTGGCGGAATCGGTCCTGGAAAAGGAAACAACGCAAGCCGAATGGTTGGAAACGATGCAGTTGATGGAATTATGCAGGGATTCAAAACGCGTTTTCTTCAAGATGAAGACGGACAAGCCGGACAGACGCGCTCAATTTCCGCTGGTTTGGATTACGTAGGAATCGGGCCGCAACTTGCATATCTTGGCGAAACAGGACGGATAAAATTCGAAGCCATAAAAGATGATGAAGCCTTGAACGCAGTTTCAGTTTTTGCAAAAACCGAAGGAGTTCTTTTTGCAATGGAAAGTGCCCACGCCGGCGCGCTCGCTTTAAAGCTCGCTCCAAAAATGCGGAAAGACCAGAATATCGTGGTCAATATGTCTGGTCGTGGCGACAAAGATATTTTCATCACCTGCCCGGTTTTCAGACCAAATGAATGGAAACAGTTCCTTCAGGCAGAACTGGAACGCCTAAATGCCGGAAAAGACATCCACTTTGCAGATTCAATGACCAAAAAAGAAAATTAACAGATTTCAGGAGTTTATATATGAGCAATATTTTAATGTCACATCAGGTTGCAGGTTACCCGGATGATGAAACTTGCCTTGCAGTTGGAGAAGCACTTATCGCAGGCGGAGCAAAAATCCTTGAAGTCCAGCTTGCGTTCAGCGATCCAAGCGCAGATGGAGTTGCAATCCAGACCGCGTGCTCAACAGTTCTTGCAAGAAAATATACAGTAAAACAAGGAATGGCTTACATGGCAGAAATGCACCGCCGCCATCCGGAAATTCAGATTTTCATTATGACTTATGCCGCGCTAGTTTATCGTCCTGGTGTTGAAAATTTTGTAAAAATGGCAGTTGAATCCGGAGTCACAGGACTTATTGTTCCAGATCTTCCATTTGATTGTGACGAAGGACTTACCGCGGCCTGCAAAAAATACGGAATCCACAATATTCCCGTGGCCGCGCCTTCTATGACCGATGAACGCCTAAAACAGATGACCGACCAAAAATTTGAATACATCTACACGGCTCTTCGCGCAGGAATCACAGGAAGCAAAACTGTTGTCACAAAAGAAATGTTTGATTTTATCGACAAAACTTCCGCAGGCGGAGCAAAAATTCTTGGAGGATTTGGAATTACAAGCGAAGAACAGGCAAAACTAATTGCGCCACACGTTTACGCAATCGTTGCAGGTTCTGTTTTTGTAAACATTATCCGCGAAAATTACAACGCAGAATCCCCAAAAGATTCAATGCCAATAATCCAGAAAAAAATCACGGCAAAAGCAAAAGAATTGTGCTGTTGATGTATTTTTTAAATTGAGAAAAACTCCGATTGATTTTACGCAAAACTGTGTTACAATCAATTCGGAGTATCATGGAAAAATTTTCAATTTTTGCAGCAACTGAATCAGTTCTCAAACCATTTCTTTCTACGGAAGAATTTAATTCGACATTTGATATTTTTTATATAGAATCATCAGCGGAACTTCTTGAAAAAATACAAACAAAAATACCGTCAGTCATTGTTATTGATGAGGATTTCCTTTTTAAAAATCAGGATTTAATCAAAAATATTCAGGAAAAAACTTTTCTTTTAAATTCAATTGATGATAAAATCAGCCTGAAAATTCCAGTAATCGGAATCATGAAGGAAATCAATCTGAATGTTCAAAAAAAGTTTTACGAACTTGGCGCACTGGAATGTTTTCCGCAGAGCACACCGCCAGAAAATCTTTTTGCAATTATAAATCATATTATCAATCATGTTTCAGAAGAAGAGCAACACATTTCAAGTTTGCATGAACTTCAAAAAAATACAATAAAACAGCTTGTTCGGCTAGACAAAAAAACTGGAGTTTACAATAAACAGACTTTTCTTAACAAAACCCAGGCAATGCTGGAAAAAAATCCAGACAAGCAATATTATCTTGTGCTTGTAAATCTTGACCGATTCAAAGTTTTTAATGACCTTTTCGGATTTTCCGCCGGTGATAAAATTCTTGAAAAAATCGGAGAACATTTAAATAGCACAATCTCTGAATTTTCAACTTACGGACATATTTACGCAGATCATTTTGTTGTATGCACACCGGCAGTTTCAAATGAAATTCTTTTTATGATTTTGGGAAAAGTTGATGCTTACGTAAAATCTCTTCATCCAAAATTTGATTTTATATGCCGCTACGGAATTTATGTAATCACAAATCCAAAAACAGACGTTTCCCTGGCAATTGACCGAGCAGAACTTGCCGTTGCCTCAATAAAACAGAACTTTACAGAAAGATTTGCATTCTACAATGAATCAATGATTGAAAACCTGAAAGACGAGCAGGAACTCATCACTGACATGGTTGTCGGGCTGCAACGAAATGAATTTACAGTTTATCTGCAGCCACAATATGATTACACAACGGAATCGCTGGTTGGCGCAGAAGCCCTTGTCCGCTGGAACCATCCAACCAAAGGATTAATTTCTCCGGCAATTTTTGTGCCTGTTTTTGAGCGCAACGGATTTATAACTCAACTGGACTTATTCATTTGGGAAAAAACTTGTCAGCTTTTGCGAAAATGGAAAGATATGGGCTTAAATCCAATTCCAGTTTCTGTAAATATTTCCAGGCGCGACATTTACAACCAGAATTTGGTTCAGATTTTCAATGGCCTTCTAAAAAAGTATAATCTTACACCAGATTTGCTACGGCTTGAAATTACAGAATCTGCATACATGGAAAATCCAACTCAGCTTATTCAAGTTGTAGAAGATTTGCACGATAATGGATTCTGCCTTGAAATGGACGATTTTGGAAGCGGATATTCTTCGCTCAACACACTGAAAGAAGTTCCGGTAAACGTTCTAAAACTTGATATGAAATTTATTGCCTCTGACACAAAAGATTTAAAAGACGGCAAAAACAATACAAAAGGCGGAAACATTTTAAGTTCCGTAATAAGAATGGCAAACTGGCTGCACCTTCCGGTTATCGCAGAAGGAATCGAGTCAAAGGAACAGGCTGATTACCTAAAAAGCATCGGTTGTTTTTATATGCAAGGTTATTATTTTGCCCGTCCGTTGCCAATTGAAAAATACGAGGAACTTTTAACAAATCTTTCTCCGGTAAATTTTGAAAAAAATCAGAAAGATGCAGAACTTGAGGCCGCAAAATTCCTCGACGCAACAGAACATTCAACGCTGTTTTTTAATAATTTTATTGGCGGCGCGGCAATAATTGAATGGTCAGGAGAAACCGTTGAAGCGCTAAGGATGAATGACCAGTTTTTTGAGGAAATAGGAACTACCCGGCACGATTTTACAAAAATCCAAAAGGATATTGTTTCTGTAATCGAAAAATATAGTCAGGAAACATTCTTTTCAACTTTGTACGAAGCAATAAATTCAAAAAAGAGCAGTTTCTGCGAAATCCAACTCAAACCGTTTTATGAGAATACGCAACCATTTTGGGTGCGCATACATCTTCGTCACATCGGAAAAACCGTTACAAGCAACATTTATTATCTGACCGTAGAAAATATTGATTTCAGGATGAAACTTTTGCAGCTAAAAACAAATCTTTCTGAACAGCTTTCTTCAATAATCGAAAATGTGCCGTGCGGAATTTTTTCAATTTCTTTTGATGAAAAAGTCAAACTCTCGTATTCAAATAAAAACGTGGCAAAAATTCTTGGATATTCCCAGCAAGATTTCGACAAATTGCTTGAAAAAAATCCTTTTGAGTCATTCTTAAAAACAGAAAAAGATTCGATTATGCAAATAATCCGCACTGTAAAACAAAATGAGGCAAAAGAATTTTCCAAAGAAGCAGCTGTTTTCTGTAGCGACGGAACCACGAAGTAAACTGCGCTATTTAGTCAACACAAAAATTTTACAGGTTTAAGGTGTAAAAAATTATGCAGCCCGTTTTCTTTCCAGTTCATTGTACTGGAAGCATTTATACATTTCATCAGGTACGTTGTAATCCAGAGACTGATGAAACCTCGCCGTGTTGTAGAAATTGAAGTAGGCGTTAATTCCTTCCTTCAGTTCCTTCATTGTTTCATAGCGTTTAAGGTAAATGTCCTCGTACTTGAGACTTCTCCAAAGACGCTCAATTCTTATGTTATCCAAAGCCCTCTCTTTTCCGTCCATGCTGATCTGGATGTCGTAATCGACAAGAACTTTTATAAAAACATCAGATGTAAACTGGCTTCCCTGGTCTGTGTTGAAGATTGCAGGACACCCATATTCTTCGATTGTTTCCCTCAGAAGATTTGCATACTGCAGCGCATCCATCGTGTTGAATACGCGCCAGCTCAAGACCTTCCTTGAGAACCAGTCTATGATTGCCATCAGGTAAACATTTCCTGTCGGCAGCTTTATGTAAGTGATATCCGTTGACCATACCTGATTCGGATATCTGATTACCTTGTTTCTAAGAAGATACGGATACTTCTTGTGATATTTACAGGCTTTTGAAAGATTCTTGCCTGGAAATACCG
>Ga0256404_1002077_pt1 | contig 45400 bp, 73 predicted proteins | sample RumenRJG_01DNA_FD_185990 | JGI IMG/M metagenome (GOLD analysis project Ga0256404, IMG submission 185990) | Bovine rumen microbial communities from Lethbridge, Alberta, Canada - RJG_01 | ecosystem: Host-associated > Mammals > Digestive system > Stomach > Rumen | place: Canada: Alberta | collected... | reverse complement strand
CTCCTACCAGTTGTACGACGTTTGGTACGTCGTCGAGTATTCATACGAAGAACCAACAGATGTCACAGCGACAGTCAAAGCGGACTCCGGGACGGCTGTCTCGGGTGACGCTACTGTGCAAGCTGGCACGACTGCGAACGTCACGTTCGACGAAGGAACGATTGTTTCGCTGACGGCTGAGCCCGCTGACGGGTATGTCTTCGACGGCTGGTACAGCGGAGGCTCGAAAGTCGCAGAAACGACGACCTATTCGTTCACAATCTCTGCGGCTGTGTTGTATGCAATCAGTCACAAACGGAACCTCTACGTCGGAAACGCAAAAGTCAAAGCGGTGTACATCGGAACGACAAAAATCGGCGAGATATACTCAGGCTCCGAACCAATTTGGAAAGACTCTGAACTTCTCGCAGAGGCAACAGGAGGGACGACATGAAGCTTGTCAAGCCCGAACAGACTGAGCACTACATCGAGAAGCTGGCTGACGTTCTCGGCGGCAAGTCGAACGCCACTCACAGACACGCTCGAGTCAATGGTCTGAAAGTGGTCGTCACAGACACGGCTCCGACGGACAACGACGAGTCCGTTCTGACGCTTGTTGTGGACACAGAACACGTCCCGAACGTTGGAGGACTCACAGTTGAAACTGTCGGCTATAACACGAAAGTCTTCATCCTTCAGGGCTTCCTGGGACTGCCCGAAGCACACTACACAATGCAGGCATATCTTGACGATGAACCTGTCGAAGCTTTGTATCAGGTCGAGATTGGTTCGAAAGTTGCCATTTCTTATTCAAATGAGAACACGTTTGACACGCTCGTCGGGACAGGCGTCAAAATCAGAGTTAAGTATGACGACTATGAGAAGCTTTTTGATATTGATTTCACAGACCCTGACAATGAAGTGAAAAGAATTCGAGTGCCAAATTTCGACTTTAGTGACGACTCGAAGACAAGCGGCTATTTCAAACTAAGCGGAGAATACATCTCAGGTGCAATTACATACGAAGAAGCGTCCGAAGGAATGCGTCTTGTTTGGCATTGGAAAGACGGATTTGACGGCTCAGACTTTTCGGAAATATTTGTTGAGAGGGTAACTGATGTAGACAGAACAGTATCTGACCCGATTGATATGAATGAACTTCTTTCTGCTTATCTGAGAGAGGCAAGAGGAAATGCCATCATAACGTCGACGGAAGCATACTTCGACATCAACGAGACTTTCACAGAAGATGACATTTCAACAGGTGCGGTTTATCTGATGTCTGCTACAGCCAACGACGGAACAGAGTACTATTCACTTTTAAGTCAGAGTCTCAAAGACTTGCCGAGCACGGAACACTTTTCAAGTCATGTGACTCGGTGTGCTTTTAATCAAGACTGGACAACGAAAGACGAAGCAGACAACGCTATGACGAAGACATCTTCGTCCAATGGTTCGTTCTGCTATTTCTATTTCAAGACGGACGTAGAGTTCGCATATGACATCGAGATAAGGCTGACTGACAACTCGGAGACACCGCTGGCAAGCTCTACGAAGGTACCGTTCTATCGGTGCGATGAAGTTATTACGCTAAAAGCTGGCACGAAGTCTACATATAAATCCTGCTATCACAAGCTCGCAACCGCTGGCACGTACTATGTCGTTGCCAACATCACTGGAGTCAGCACGGACTACGAACAGTCCCGGGTCATTGAGCTGACGGTAACATAAGGAGGCCGCATGAAGACAGCAACAGAAACGTCGCTTCGGCGACTGCTCACAAACCTCAAGACGAAAGTCGACCTCAAGGCCGACACGTCACATACACACGACCGAGTCAACGGCGTCAAGCTAGTGGTCAGCACGACAGCGCCGACGACTACGGACAACACCATCATCACATTTGTCAAGGGGGCCTCTTAATTGAGCAACGTCTCGAACCTCATCTTCGCCGATGGGGGCAAAAAACACTACAAGTCCTCGCCCTACGGGCCGAGGAAATCCATCAGCACTTCGGGCGGGAAGACTTCGAGCTTCCACAACGGAACCGACTACGCCACGAACGGCGTCAAGCTTCCGCAGTACGCCATCGAAGACGGCTATGTCTTCGCCTCTGCGAAGGCTTCTGACGGAGCTAACTACGTGTGGGTGATCTACCCGCGCATCAAAGCAGCCATGCTCCACTATCATCTCGACTCCCGCTCCGTGAAGGCTGGACAGAAAGTCGTGAAGGGTACCCGGCTCGGCTATACCGGCATGACCGGAAAGGCCACCGGCATTCACCTTCATCTTGGTCACAAAAACCTCGGCTCACTGTCTGCGTCCCGCATCAACAACATGACCTGGGATGCTCTCCGTTCTTGCTCCTACAGTGACCCGGAAGCTTATGCGAAGAACTATCGCCCGAAGGGCATCAAGTCGAAGACCGGTAACCCGTATCTCAGACCGAACTATCCTCTGTCCCGCTCCAAATACGAGTGCGGCAAAATCAAGTCCGGTGACGACGGTGTTCGCTGGCTCCAGTTCGAACTGCAGAGGACGCAGTTCTACACGGGAAGGATTGACGGCTTTTACGGGCCGAAGACCGAAGCTGCGGTCAGGTCCTTCCAGAAGGCAAAAGGCCTCTCTGTCGACGGCAAGGCCTACAACAAGACATTCGATGCATTGGAGGCGGCATGATGAAGAAGAGAGTCAAGCACATCACCGACAAGCTCGCTCGGAAGCAGGCCACAAGAAAGACATGGGAGCACACGCTTCGGACATTCATCGAAGCCTTCTGCGGTATTCTCGCAGGCGGTATCGGCGACGTGTTCGCACGTGAATATGGATCGCCAGCTTTCAGGCTTGCTCTTTTCTCCCTGATTACGGTCGCAGTTTCGACAGCGGTCACTGCTGTCATTAACGAGAACGATCGACTCACCCGATCCACAAAGACCTTTATTCAGGTCTTTGTCGGCACCATTGCGGCAGGGGTGGCTGCGGTCCTTACAGATTACGGAACGCCCGCCTTTCGGACAGGATTATTCAGTCTAATAGTCGTAGCCGCCTCCACCGCTTTGGCCGCCGTGATGAACTTGCAGACCCCGTCAGGGGGTGGGGAGGTGGTTCCCACAGAGAAGGGGGGAGACTGATATGCTGCCGCCTTATGCTCAGGCTGTCATTTCTGTACTTTCTGGTGTTGTATCTCTGATTGCAGTCGTGAATCTGGTACACAGCCGCCGCAAGGAGCACGACGAAGCCAAAGAACGCCACGAGATGGAGATTAAGCTTCGGGAACGGGAAAGAATCGAAAACGATGCCCGCCTGAAGGCCATCGAAGCTTCTTTGCAAGAGGTCAAGAAAAATCAGGAAGAGCAAGGCCGGCGAATCGATTCGCACAACGGATATGCGGAGATGTTCGCCGAGCACACGAAGGACAACGCCAAGATCACAGAGACCATCGGAGAGATGCGTGAAGACCTGGCGTATGTCAAAGGAAAGATAGAATCTTTTGCATAACAAAACCCTAAACATCGTTCAAAGCCCCGGCTTCGGCCGGGGCTTTTTCTTTCACTTGACTTTAGGTGTACACCGAGGTAAAATGAAACCACAGAATATAAGTGTACACCGAAACAAGGAGGAATAAAGATGTACGACGCACAGAAGAAGTATGACGCAGAGAACACCATCCAGATCAAGCTCAAGCTGAACATGAAAACCGATGCAGACATTGTTGCGAAACTTGACAATGTCTGGAACAAGCAGGGCTATATCAAAGAGCTGATCCGGAAAGACCTTGAAGACGATAAGACCTATATCGAATACCGCTTACTCAAGTTTGAAAACGAAGCCGATGAGACATACCTCAGAGACCTGAAGCCCGGTGTCAGCTTAGATATCGGAGATGCTCGTGGCTTCGACGACCCGGAAATCCTTCAGAAGTTCTCCAGCAAGAAAGAAGCCTATGAGACCTTGGCCACCTACAAGTCCTCCGTTGACAAGTGGGGAACTAACAACAGAGGTCACGACATCTACGTCTTTACTGAGTATGCTATCGAAGCCTGCGAAGTCGACGAAGACGGTGAGTTCGTCCAGGGGAGTGACTATGACTTCTCCGCCTTCGGGGACCTCTCCGGGATCGTTCCGGATTCCATCAACGTGGAAGAATACCCGACGAATGTGGTCGTCCATATCTACGAAGCTGGCGATTCGGACAAGCACGTCCGCGTTCTCCTCGATATGGATGGACTGGAAATCGAAGAGGGTGAAGGTGCCTGGTGCGCAGAGCATGACTTGGAGACGGTAGAGGATGACCTCGGCCGGGAGATTGTCGGACCGGCACGAGAAGACCTCCTCGATATTCTGGAAAATTATTATGAAACGATGAAAGTCAACTGACTTCCATACGCGAACATACGAAAAATATACGAAAAAATCGACAAATTCAGCACGTGTTTTTTGGTGTTATTACATGTCATAGTTATTTTGAAAGCATAAAAAAAGCCCGCCCCATCGCAGAGGCAGGGAACGGGCACAAACAACGCAGTTACGGCAAAAACAAAAACCGCCGTCCCGATTGGGACGACGGTTTTACTCATGGCAGCGGAATAGGGATTCGAACCCCAAATAACTGAGTCAGAGTCTGTTTGTTTGCAGCCTGTTTTCCGCATAAATAAAGCATTTCACATACTCTGTACGAAAGAACTTACGAAAACCGCAAAAATGGCCCCGGAGCGGGTGCTCCGAGGCCTAAGATACATTTTGCCGGGAAGGCGTTTGTTACGTAAGTAAATAAACTGATTTACTTACTCTGGCGTTTGTTAACCGGACTTCGAGGCATCCTTTTCGTCGGCTGCCGCCGGTGTGATGTACTCCATGATGTAGTCGTTCATCTTGTTCTGGACCCGGCGCTCGCGGGTGCGGGTCAGCTCCGCATAGATGCCGAGCGTCGTCTGGATGTCTTCGTGTCCGAGCTGCTTCTGCATGACCAGGACATCGACGCCTGCGTCGTACATGATCGTGGCATAGGTGTGCCGGAGCTGATGCGGGTTGAAGGGCTGGATCACCATCCGTCCCCGGCCGGGGTCGAACTTTGACTTGACCTTCTTCACCCGCTTGCCGTACTTCAGGTCGAGGTCGTTCATGTAGGACTTCCAGTAGCTGTCGAACGAGCCCTTCCGGAGCGGTTCCCGCGTCTTGAACGCGATGTACGGGAAGGATGGATCCATGTTCTCCCGGAGGTATTCGACCAGGATGTCAGGGATGGTCACGAGCCGGTTGGACATCTTTGTCTTGGTCACGTCCCGGACGTGTGGCTCCGAACCGATGTACTCCACCTTCTTGCAGACTCGGATGGTCTTTCCCTTCAGGTCCACGTCGAATGGAGTCAGTGCCAGGAGCTCCGACTTTCGGAGCCCGGCGAAGAGCATGATCATCGCTGCGGTCTGGCAGCGGTGCGGTGTGTCGATGATCCATTGGATCTGTTCCTCCGAAATGGCCGGGACCTTCTTGACCGGGGCGTTCTTCGGTACCTCGACCGCCTTGGAGCGGGCGGGGTTCCAGGCGAGTTCTCGTTCATCCACCGCCAGGTCGATGATTTGCCGCGCCATCCGACGGACGTGCAACAGGGTCGACTTTGATGCCGGCTTTCCGGTCCATGGGTGTTCCTTGGCCAGATCACCGATGATGGCATCGATGTCTGCCGGGCGGATGCTCTCCATCTTCATCTTGTAGAGTGGCTCCAGGCATTTGACCGTCGATGCATAGGACTTGTAGACTGACTCCGAGACGGAGCGCTTCTTCTTCTCAAGCCACCAGTCTTTGTAGTACTCGAATGTGTGCTGGTCGACGACCTTCAGGCCTTGCAGAGCCCGTTCCTCGACCGCTTTCTTCTTCTCAAGGCATTCTTCCTGAGTCTTCCCGTAGACAGACTTCCAGACGTTCTTGCCATTCTGTGGGACTTTGAATTTCAGCTCCCACGTTCCATTTGGTCTTTGGTGCATAGCTTAACCTCCCACGGTTTACAGTCGTTGTGCCAACGATGTTGTCTGAATGCATAATGATTGACACTTCTCTTTTAATTTGAGATAATAGAAAAGTCAAGTGATGACCAGGGCGCGCAATGCCCCCTGATGTCGACCTCCCACGGAAGACATATTCATTTGGCCTCCGAGACCGCTCTGTGTTGCAGCACAGGGCGGTCTTTTTTTATTCTTCTGCGCTTGCTCCGTTTGAACGCGGAGCGGGATTGTTATATATTCATCAATTGTCGCTACTGCCAGGACCTACAGAAGGGAGTCAAATGAATGAACTACTACAACGAGATCCTTCGGCTGCTCCGTTCGGCGTCGGACGTTCAGCTGAAACGACTGTATCACTTCATCAAAGCATATCTGCGTTGACCTCTGCGGTGCCTTCGGGCGCCGCTTTTTGTTCTTCTACCTCATCCAGGAGCTTCTGCGCCAGCCGCTCCATATCCTGCCAGTCTTCATGGGAGAACACCTGTAGGGCTGCCATGAACCTCCGCCGGAAGGACTCGGGTTCGTCTTTGAGAACTTCCGCAGCCCATTCCATGAGGCTGTCGTCCGGATCCACCTCGACGAACATGTCACCTTCGCCAGTGTCGAGCCACATCGGGTTGACGTTGAATTTCAGGCAAATCAATGACTTCACAGAATCGACAGGGTCGTTCCTGCCGATTTCATAATTTGCTATGGTATTACGTTTTACACCAATTTTTTCGGCAAATTCCTGCTGTGTCAGGTCGAGTGCTTTCCGAAGTTCTCTGATTCGATCTTTCATCTTATCACCTCCAGAGAGAACGGTGCACTTTGATAATATTTCAACTTTGTGCTTTTGTCAACAAAATTTGCGATAATCCATTGACAAAGTCACGAAATCAACATATACTTGTCACAGACGCACATGGTTCTTGACGGTTTTCTGGCCTGTTTAACGGAAATCCATAGAGAACTGCGTCAGCACATCTCCTGTGCGCTTGACTTGATGCGCCGGTCGTACCCTTCACACTTCGTCCAACTTTTGTTCAAACAGGTCCCCCCGCGACCCACCGAATGTGACTCAAATCACTCTGCGGCCGGCACATCGCACAGGAAGAAAACCAGAAGGGAAGTTCGCCGATGAGGGGTGAGAAGACGGAGCGGGAGCTCCACTGCCTGAAGGTCATCGGTGACAACATCAAGGCTGCCAGAAAGCACAGAGGCCTTTCACAACGGGACTTGGCAAAAAAACTGAACGTCTCGCAGACGATGATCAGCTACTGGGAGACAGGCCAAGGTGCTCCGGATGGATATGACATCCTGATGCTGTGCAAAACGCTGGAAGTCTCAGCTGATCTCCTTCTTGGTGTGCCGCGGAAGTGGCAAAAGATCCACCGGATCTACTGATAAAACGATGCAGAGTGGAGAAGTGGTCATCTCATCGGGCTTATATCCCGAAGTTCGCAAGTTCGAATCTTGCCTCTGCGACCAGTCCCTGGTAGGGACATTTCGATCGACGGGCTTGCGGTGGCGGAACAGGTAGACGCGCCGGTGCTGAGAGCAGAGGCGATTATATCTCTCAGGTATAGTTATGCAAGGTGCAAGTCCTTGCCCGCAAGTTTCGTGGCAGCGTAGCTCAGTTGGTAGAGCGCAGGGACTCCACATCCCCGTTGGCATCCCCGTTGGCGCCGGTTCGAATCCGGCCGCTGCCGTTCATTCCTTTACTCGGCTTGGGTGTGCACCGGTGTCCGACCCTCCGGCCGGTGCACGAACCGAGCACTCTGCCTTGCAAGATGCCCTGGAACAGCTCCTTCGATTTTACATGCAGTTTAAATTTGATGGGAATTCGGGTATTCGCTCATAATTTTCGATTTTATCCAGGGCATCTTGCAGGTCAGAAACGAAATGCACAAAGCTATTGAAAGGAAGGATTTAATGGATGAGAAAATCATCTCCAAAGAGACCTCCTGCCGCGAGCAGCGGAAGGAAGACGCTCATCGTCTCCTGAGCCTGATCAAGCAGCTTCCCGAAGATTCCTATGAGATGGGTTATATCAACGGTGTCCTCGAAGAACGCCTGAAGCTCATCGAAAGACAGAAGAAGACTGCATGAGGTGACTTATGAGAGAAGAAGAAAGAATGACGCACCGAATCAAGTCGATCAACGACACCAGTGACTCGCCCGGAAGACCGGCGCTCTGGCAGAACAAGTATTCGACACATGATGCGGTGAACCGTCTCACAGAGTACGAAGACACCGGTCTGTCCCCGGCTGAAGTCCGGGAGCTGCAACTCCGGATGGACGTGGTGTCGAAAGAGTTGAATTGACAGGAGGTCAAATGAATATGCCTACAAGAAGAGGCCGCAGAGGCCCGGAACGGAAAGAGTTCCAGCAACTTTACAATTGGGACCAGGTCCCGCCCATGGTGGACCAGGGCTTCATCTGCACACTGTTCGGGATTTCCCGAAACACATTCAAGAAATATGAGAGAGAGGGAATGATCACCCGTATCCCTGGTCTTTCCCCTCGAATCGTCCGCTACCACAAAGCTGATGTCATGCGCATGGCCGGTCTCGATCCGGACCACGCTGCATAAATCAGCAACCGCACAGGAGGTCAAAAGAATATGTCACTCAGTTTATTTGGAAATATCGTCTTCGACGTGGCGCTGGTCGCGCTGTGGCTTGCTCTCGCATTCAACCGAGAGAAGTTAATCGCCCTTGAGAAAAAGCTCTCAAAACGTCTCACAGAGGATTTTAGGAAGACTCGGCTCTGCAAAGAGATCAACCGCATGATCCGCGCATATGAGATGGCGCACCAGGAGGTGCAGAAATGAGCCTTGCTGTAATCTTCGAGAGTATCATTCAGTTTTTCAAGGTCGGGATCGCCGCCCGTAAATACCCCGAAATCGTCCAGCTGCATAAGCGGTTGGACGATGCCAATGTCCCACACAGCTTCCACAGAGCCTATGATGGTTTCCAAATCGAGATCCTGGCACTCTACGGTGCTCTGGACTCACCGGACTTCACATTCCACCAGAACAGCATGATCCAACACCGGTTCAGCTATGGCCTTGAGTCATACGGACTTGGCATCCGAGATGTGCATGGATGGTGGAAGGTCGATGACCTGGTGGACCAGGTCCAAGACTACATTCAGGACGTGACCAACGCAGGCTTCCAGATCCTACCGAACGGGAGGCCTGATAAGTATGCCTGAAAATCGGGAAAAGAGGAAGAAAGCCGGCATCCTGATCAGGGATGACTGGTCAGAAATCATCGTCCGGCTCACAGATGAGCAGGCCGGCATGATGATCAAGACGCTGTGCCGGTACAAGCTCGGCCTGCCGAACAAGAGACAAAATGACACATTCATTGCCGCCACGCTCGACGGTTGGCTCATCCGGGTCAAGCAGGACATGGATGAGTATGAGGAACGCTGTCGGAAGAACAGCGAGAACCAGAAGCGGAGATGGGAACGGGAAAGAGAGCAGCTCAAAGAGCGAGAGTCTTTTGAGGTCCTGTCTGGCGGTGAATAAGTGAATAACTGAACAATCGATTCATTTAAGGATACGAACGTATACGCACTGATACGACCCTATAGCAATATAAGTTAATGTAAAGTAATGTAAAGTAATATCAAACTAACTACTTCTATCTAACTAAGATATATAAAGAACTCTCTACTCCTCTTATGTTGTACCCCTCATTCAGGGTAGATCTGACTTACAGGGTAGTAGGGGGTGTCAAAAACAGGAGGTGCTTTTTGTGAATGATTACCAAAAGTTCCGTGCGGAGTACCCTCCGGGCAAGGGGGCCGAGCTCAGGATCGTGTGGGAAGCCTGGAATGAACTGCCGGACTTCGACCACGAGAAAATCCTGGAAGGCCTGAGAGTCTGGAAACGGTCAGAGCAATGGAACAAAGACCCGGGCGGGAGATACATCCCGACGGCACTCAACTTCCTTCGGCGGGAACTCTGGAAGTCTCCGCCAGGTGATGTGAGAAGGACTACTCAAGTAGGTTCAGATCCTACTCAAGTAGTGCAGAACAGAGTGTCTGTTCGGAATCGAATAGATCATCACATCCCGAACTTCGATTCGGAAGCATACAGACGGAAGGCGCAGGACCCTGCCAATTACGTCTACGTCAGTCGGAACTGAACCGTGGGAGGTCGACAGTATGCAATGGACGAACGAAGACAGGAGCCTGGATAAGACTCTGAAGAAGAACTGGCAGACCGGAAAGGTATGCTGCGAATACTGCGGCAAGCCGATCAGGTCCTACGCGCCAGGCAAAGTGGAATTTATTCAAACCAAAGCTCGACGCAACGCATGGCTGCACACCAGCTGCGTCGAACAGTGGGCGAAAGACCCTCTGGGGCTTAGAAAAATGGAGGTCAAATGAATATGCCTTTTAAAGAATTTGATGAGGTGAGCTGATGAGAGGAAGAAAGCTTACCGATGAGGAACGGGAAATCTCGGAGCAGAAGAGGCGTGAGTACCGGAACAGAAAATCCCGTGAGAGATACGCCTACCGCAAAGAGCACCACCTCTGTGTGCATTGCGCGGTGCCTCTGACAGGCGATGACCCGTTGATGTGCCCGGAGTGCCGAGAAAAGGCCAGAAAGACGAACAGCGCGACTCAGCAACGGCGTCGGGACTGCTTGAAGGAACACGGATATCTTCCCGAGGAACTGCCGACTTTCGTCCACCAGGACTGCTTCGCATACAAGAAAGATGCAGTTGATGGATGTGATGCTCTCCGCGAGCTGGACTGCTACAACTGCGCGTTCTACAAAAGGAGGGCTGGCTGATGATACCTGAAGTCGAAGCAGCACGATGGCATAAGGCCATCATGTATCAGGTGCATCTCTTCTGGCAGAAGTTCAGAGAGAGCCCTCACATCCTGATGAGCCATGACCTATACGAGATGCTCTACCGGGATGACCACTACAGAGATTCGTTCAGACTGTACAAAGGACTTCGGTACTGCAACTGCCCGTGCACGATCGTCAAAGACTGGCCGGAGTGGGAAGAAAAGGTCCGGTTCTTTGTTGGATATGAAGGGGGATTAGAGTGATGGAAACTAACTGGATCCGGTTTGATCCGGACGACAAACTTACCTGGCCGGAGATGGAAACGGAATACTACGGCAAGACCGTCTTAGCGTGTTCCGATGGTCGCATCTACATCGCATACATGGTGCACCTGACCGATGAGTTCGAATGGTCTTTGACCAATGAAGCTGAAGACGTAATGGTCCCGATTCATTGTGTGACCGCATGGATGCCGCTGCCGGAACCGCTTTTAGCCACGTTGACTAATAGACGAATGAATCCGTATTTGCGGGAAACACACGAATCTCAAGGGGGACTAGAGTGATGGCCAAAGGATTATCCGGGACCAAACTGAAATCCCGGAAGGCGCAAAACATAGTCGAAGACATTCTCGCAATATCCGGCGATTACGGGCCGGAAGCCGTTTTCTGCGATTGGGTCGAAATGATGGCGATTGCGATTCAAAACGCTTGCTCTATCCACAATGCAACATGGGAAAGCCGGGAGCAAATGTATCTCCGAGTAATGAAGAAATATCCAGGACTCGAAGAACGGTTTAGTCAAATGACTGCCTTGTTTGTGGAATGCATGGAAGAATGCATGGACGATTACTTAGGCCAAATCTACATGGCTGCCGGAGCCGGCAATAAACACACCGGTCAATTCTTCACTCCCTTCAACCTTTCCGAGCTGACGGCTTCCATTTCCGTGACTACAGTCGCTGATGATGACGAACCCATCAGGGTGAATGAGCCGACCTGCGGAGCGGGCGGAATGATCATCGCCGCCGCCAAAGAGTTACAGAAGCGAGGTGTCGACTGGCAGAACAGAATGAAAGTCACATGCCAGGATTTGAGTTGGAACAGCGTGTACATGTGTTATGTTCAGCTGTCGATCTTGGGAATAGATGCAGTTGTTGCCCAGGGCGATACTCTTACCGAGCCATACAGAGAACCATGGCCGGCGGAGCGGGTGTTCCGAACTCCAAAACACATGGGGGTGCTCAGATCTTGGACGTGAAAGAACAGGTGATCATGGAAATCATGAATTCTGTGACATCTAACATGCCAGACGTTGATTACCGCCTGCTGGATGACATCATCCGTGTGAAACTTGCGAGATATGACGTCACTCTTCGGGAAGAAGGGCTGGTTGTTTATACCGCTCAGATGACGAATGAGGACATTTTCCAAAAATACATGGTGTGCAAGAAAATCGCGGGTCTTTCAGACAGAACCCTTGACTACTACAGGTACACCTTGACGGCCTGGCTTCGGTTCCTCAACAAACCATTGAGTGACACGAGCCCGGATGACATTCGAATGTACTTTGCTTACCTTCAGACATACACGAACAACAGTCCTAAGACTATCAATAACCACCGGAGGAATCTCAGCGCCTTTTACCAATGGCTCAACGACGAAGAGATTTGCAAAAGCAACCCCGTCCGCAGAGTCCCGCAAATGAAAGAGCAATATGTTCCAAAAAAGGCATTCTCGAACAGAGAACTCGAAAAAATCCGATGTGCGGCTGCTGAATACGATGAGCTTAGAGCGTCTGCAATAGTGGAGGTGTTTTTGAGTACCGGCTGCCGTGTAGGCGAGATGGAGAAGATGCAGAGACATGAAGTCAATTGGAACGACGGCTCCATGATCGTACACGGGAAAGGCAACAAGGATCGAGTCGTGTTTTTGAATGACAAGGCAAGATTCTTTTTGGAGCGATACTTGAAGTCAAGAGATGACGATACTCCGAATCTATTCGTCTCACTGCATTCTCCACATGATGGTTTGGGGAAATCCTCTATCGAAAAAATCATAAGGGAAATAGGAACGGAATGCGGGGTGAAAGCCCATCCGCATAAGTTCCGGCGGACATGCGCGACGAACGCGCTCCGGCACGGGATGCCGATAGATCAGGTTGCCCGAATGCTTGGTCATAACTCTATTGAGACGACGAAGATCTATTTGGACACCGACGATGAAGATTTAAAGTATGCCCATAAGCGTTATGTTCTTGGGTGAAAAATGGAAGGTGATCGGTAATGGCAAAGTGTAAAAGTTGTGGGGCTGAGATCCGGTTCATCCGAATGGAGTCCGGCAAAATGATGCCTGTAGACAATATCATTCTCGCGGCCGACTGTGCTGTTCCTGAGGGAATTCCCGGAACACCAGAAAATGTCGAGACGCTAATCGCCGAAAACGGGAAAACATACCGCGGTGTGGTTGTGAAGCCGAGCGCTGAGCTGCTGGACGGGCTGCTTTTCCCTTGTTACCGGCCACACTGGGCAACATGCCCGAACGCAGACCAACATAGAAGAAAATAAGGAGGCCAAACAATGAGCGCATGGTTTGAAAGACAGAAAGAAAAAGATAAGAATTTCCGCGCCCAGCAGCTGGACGCATTCGAGAAGCACCGCGGTCAGCTCCAGCTCGAAGTGTTGGAGAAGCGGAGCGAATACCGGGAATTCCCGACCGAGAAGAACCGGAAGTACATCGAGACCCGGGAGCGGGAAATCGAAGAGATGGACGAATTCATGGAAGCTCGAGACATGGACATGATCCGGAACTACAAAGAGGAAATCAACGACCTCTGCAAGATGCTTGCTGATATGTCCATCTCCTTCGCAGGTGCCGCGCCCAGCTCGTATGTGGAATTCAAAAACGCAAACGCCAAGGTCCGCAGGGTCCTGATCATGCATGGAGGTGCCTGATATGTTGAACCACGACAAGGTCATCCGAGAGATGAAGCAAACCGTCTATGATGCTCTGGACGCCTACGGCATGTTGGAAAATGAAGACCCGGCGTGGGCTCTGTTTTACCTGGGGAAGATTGAAGGACAGATCAGCGTCCTTGCCAGCGTGCTCGACGAGGAAGAAAAGGCGCAACTCGATAAGGCGATGTCTTCCCTGATGGAGGCACCTCATGTTGGATAATAAACACTCTGTACACGCGCACTGGATCCCGAAGGGAGACTTCGGGGGATATGCCAAAGTGTTCGTCTGCTCCCACTGCGGGAAAGAAATTGAGACGGGGAACTGGACCAACGCTCCGAAGGTCGACTCTTGCCGGCACTGTGGCGCCATCATGGATGAGAAGGGAGCGGGTTGAATGAGTGTTCAGTTAATGCCAGATAAGCTAAGACCTTGTCCGTTTTGTGGCGGTGAAGCCGAGCTGAGAGCGTTCTACCAGAACAGAGCAGACCGGAGACGCACGAGAATCGTTGTGTGCAAGGCCTGTGGGGTGCGCACAAAGGACTGGACTCAAAGTCGGCACGCCATAAAGCAGTGGAACGGTCGAGTATACGAAGCAGAGACTAAGGAGGCAGATGAATGACCACCGTATCTTTCGAAGAACTGTGTCAGAAGATGCATGAACTTTCTGAAACTGCGAAAGCGGCCTTCGAGGCAATGGCAGAAGCACTACAGCGCATCGCCCGGTACCTTTCGGAACTCTGGCGTAACGGTATTGAGCCCATCCTCGGTTACAACTCCGAGTTCTCCAGGACACATTGCAAAAAGCACACCCTTCGGCGGCCGGCTTATTCTGAGACGGTATTCGCCGGAGGCAAACCATACAACAGGAGGAACCACCATGAACATGACCACCGAAGAGGCGCTTGCCGAATGGGAAGACATCAAAAGACGGAACGCGGAGCGGCGGGCAAAGCTGGAAGAGGCCGAGCGAATTGCCGCTGAAAACAAAGAAGTGACCGTCGCTGCTTCTGAGGTCCCTGCTTCGGATCCGAAACAGGGAGCGGGTGGATCCAGTGAGTTCCGGACCATCTTCACGGCTCACAATGACGGCTGGTTCGACTACTATGTCTGTGCTCATTGCGGAGCCAAGGTCCTGAAAGTCCCTGATTACTGTCCTTCCTGTTACAGGAAGGCTGCCAAAGACCATGATGGAAAGGAGACGGTCACAGATGTATCGTGATCTTTCGTTAAATAGCAAATGTGAAGCATTCCGACGTATTGCCGAAGTCAACTTGGCGACAGATGCATTAGATGGAGAACTTCAAAAGGAAATAGCACGTTCCTTTGACAAAGCAAGGCGGCAATTTAAGGACACGACGCCCTTTTATAAAAGCCTTCCGGAATTTCCGGTCATTCAGTGGTACGGCCTTCGGGCTCTTGCATTCTATGCGGAATATTTTGACTTGAGTCTCGCAGGGATGGCCACTCTTGTTGATGAGGGTGATCCTTGCTCTGAGGAAGAAGCAGAACTTCTTTTTGAGAAGTATGCTTTGTTCCCAAAAGCGAAAACTCCACAATAAGGCCTGAAAAGGAGTTGAAAATGCTTAACTGTGCAATAATCATGGGCCGACTTACCGCCGACCCAGAACTCAAAACAACACCCAACGGCATCAGCGTCACGAGTTTCACCGTTGCTGTCGACCGCAATTATCAAAAACCGGGTCAGGAACGGCAGACCGACTTCATCAATGTGGTCGCCTGGCGCCAGACCGCCGAGTTCGTGACCAGGTACTTCCGCAAAGGCCAGATGATCGCCGTCCAGGGATCTATTCAGGTCCGCGGGTACGAAGACCGCAACGGCAACAAGCGGAGCGCTGTCGAAATCGTTGCTGACACCGTCTCTTTCTGTGGATCCAAGGCAGAAACAGGAGCGGGCGGCCAGAGTGCCGGTGCACCCGCTCCCGCGGGCAATCCCGCTCCGCCGGTACCGGCATATCAGCAGGACTCCGGAGCGGGCTTCAGCAATGCCGCTCCTGACGACTTCTCATCTGTCGAAATGGACGATGAGCTGCCGTTCTGAGGGAGGTTGAAAAGAATGCGAGTGATCAGCATCGGATTCTATACGTTCCATTCTTCCCCTGAAGCGGTCATTTACGGAAGACTCGCTGCCACATTCCGAGAAATGGAAAGACTAGGGATTGACCGTGTCGGCGTAGTCGTCAAAGATTCGATTTTGTACAAAGATCCACGAGTTGTGGTGAGCATGGATGATCTGCCGTTCTGGAGGAGGCCTGTATGAGTAAGAAGAAAGAATGGACACTCGACGATGCGATCGAGCTGTTGAAACAGAAGTACGAATACGCGCTCAGGCAGAAATGGATCCACTCACCTCTATGCTGGGCTCTCTTCCACACATGGAGTGAAGTGGACCGTGCACGACTGACCGCTCACAAAGAAGACTAATCTATCCACTCCCGCCGGAGCGTGAAGCCTTTCACCATCTGACATCACCATACATTCATCCATCCATCCATGAGTTACAACGCACCATGTGTTAATTCACATCTAAGCTTCTCATTGGGAGGTGGATCGTTCCGGCGGTTTTTTTCAAAAAGGAGGTCAATACGGCTCATGAAATACGAGCACACTTTAGTTTTGGATGTGTCCTTCACCATCGTCAATGACAGTTCGGACGATCTTTCTGGTAAGTACGCCGACGCAGTGAAAAAACTTCTCTGCCTGTTCCCCAGCAAGTCAAACATCGTCAGAAGCCTGGATTTCATTCAGAAAAAGAACGAGGAAGAAGACCAGGGCGACTGGATCCGCTTCGACCCCTACGACCGGCGGACCTGGCCGAACGATGATCCCTGCGAGGACTTCGACACTGTCCTCGTCTGCTCTGAGGACGACTACATCTACATCGGCTACATTTCCTTGGTAAGAAAAGACCCAACCACCAAGTTCGAATGGATGCTTTCTAACACTGGCGAGGACATTCAGGTCCCGCTGGACGTTGTGAAAGCCTGGCAGCCACTTCCGAAGACGTTTCACATGTAAGGAGGCTAACATGTCTGAAAAGAAACCTGGAAAGGAACTGCTCTTTGAAGAGCTTAGAGCAAGAGGACTGACCGAATCACAAATCAAATCGAAGGCCGTCGCGGTTTTGCTAGACGTAATCGCAAACGACGGGACCGAACGCTACCTCAACGCCAAAGAGGTCGATGACGAACTCAAAGAGAAAAGAGAGGCCCTTGCTTCTCTACAGAATAGCCTGAAAATCCAAAAATGGACCGCCGAGGAAGTACTCCAATCGTTAAGGCGTCGGAACGACAACTTCGAGGAAAGCATCGAAGCCATGAGGGCCGAGTTCGACGAGTACGTCGACGAGTTCGGAAAGAGCCTCGAGGCGATGGAAACCCCGGAGCAAAGAGACCGGCTGAAAACAGCTCAGCTGTTCACGAATACTGTCAAAATCCAATCGAAAGAGAACAATACTGCATATATTCAGGGCCTTGCGCAAATCTTATGCGGTTTGACTGTCAAAGCCGGATTGCCGAATGGTCTGAAGCCAATGACAAGAGCTGAATTTGACCCGGACGCACTGAAAAAAGCAAACTTTTCTATTTAACAGGAGGCCAACATGACGCTTCTTGAACTGATAATGAATTCTGACCACGGCATAAAGCTCATTTTGGGGCCGCCGGAGCGGGCCAATCAGAAAACATGCGACTGGACCCTCTTTGATCCGGAAGACCGGCAGACATGGCCTCCTCTGGACGTTTTAGTATTAACCCAAAGCAAAACCGGGAGCTTCGGTCTTGAAAAACTGATGGACTGGAAGTACGGCAATGGCGGTATCAAATGGTTCGCTCCGAATATTGGCGGCGTAGGACCTATCGACATGAATATCGCCTGGTATCCGCTTCCGGAACCCTATATCGAGGAGGTCGATGCGAAATGATGGAGAAGTGCGTATATCGCGTCGTCTATAAATGCCGGTTATGTGGAGAAACAGATGAGAACTGCACACTCGGAGCTACACGTCTGAAACTTTTCCAGCTGATGGAAGAAGTCGACACCACGGGAGACGCATATCTGAGTCCGACAGATGGCATCGGCGTTCACAAAGTTTCAAAGCACTACTGCAAAGACGGGTCAATTGGAATAGCTGATTTCGTCGGGTTCCGTTTTGCCGAAGAGCTTCAGAGAATGATTTTGGAAGAAGCGGAGCGGGATTGCATAAAAGGAGACACAAATGATCAATGCACATGAACTGGCGAACAGAATCGTCGCCGATGCGGAACGGTACCATGCCGCAATGGATGTGCTGCCGTTCATTACTATGTCAAGCGGCGCCAGAAAGCTCTTGGAGGAAGATTCGGAAACAAGCGGATGGTTCTATGTGGATGCCGGTTGCCGCGGCTTCCATGGATATTTCGTAATCACGGATCCATCCGATAAGGTCTGGTACCAGATTGGGCGTCGCCAGCTTTTTGAGGAGGAAGACTGATGATGCGTCAGAAGATTATTAAGTGGTGTATTCGCAGGTTGGTCTTCGTTTTGAATAAAGACGACGCGCTTCTTTGCTACAGTTTCTCAGGAGGCGAGCACACTGAATACCACATCATGGTCGAGAGGTTTTATGAGGATAGGCACACATTTGGAACGAGAACTGATTATTACGATGACAGATGAGGAGGAAGAACAATGAGTGACAATGTAAACCATCCGTCTCATTACACGGACGGAAACATAGAAGTGATTGACTATATCGAAGACAAGCAGCTCGGATATCATCTGGGCAATGCCGTGAAGTACATTTCACGTGCCGGCAAGAAGGATCCCGACAAATACGTCGAAGACCTCCAGAAGGCGGCATGGTATATCGCGCGGGAGATTGACCGCTATAACGAAGAACAAGCAGCCTACAGGAAGATGATGAAGCGTTTCATCGAGGGCACCAACACTGGCGTCATCAAAGAAGAGAACGGCGTCACGCTAAAAGATGAAGGAATGAACGGAGAGACATCATGAGAAGAAAACACCTGCTCATAACCAGAGAAGACATTCTCGTCTTCCTGGCTCTTCTGTTTAACGTCATCGACTTCGGAGTGGCCATGGCTGGCATCTTCGTGGATCCATACGGGAAACACGCGGACGTCATCGCCTGGATGCTTCTGGCATTCTCCGCTCTGGTCCTCATGTTCACCCTGGCACTTTGGAAAGAACGATATGGAAACACCAATGAATAACAACATTTGCCCCAAATGTGGCGGAAGAATAGTAGCCGAAGCGTTTGGCAGTTACGGTACTGTTTTTTACGTTCGCAAAGATGGATCGTTAGGACGCCCACTCCGCAGCGTAAAGTATGGCGGAACCGGGGACTGGATATACTACTGTCCGGAATGTGGGGAGCAAATTAAGGAGAAACAACACCTATGAGCTATGAACACCAGGCAGCCGGCTTCCATGCCAACATGAACGGCAAGCAGCTGGAAGCCATGATCCGAGCATCCTTGGCTTACTACAGAGCCAAGGGTATTGCCGACTGTGAGAAGACACCAGAGCCGGTGAGGCAGATTACCAAGATGGATGGGAGCGGGCGCTTCCGTGCCATCTATGAGAAGAAAGCTCAGCCTGACTTCTCGGGCACTTACTATGGCGGGTACTCTGTAGTGTTCGAAGCAAAGAACACTCAGCAGAAGAGCATTCGCCAGGATAGAGTGACTCGCGAACAGGCTGCCACCATGGAGCGGGCGTGGGACCTCGGTGCCATCGTCTTTGTCCTGATCAGCTTTGAATTGTCGCGATTCTACAGAGTGCCATGGTATGCATGGCGCGACATGGAACAGCTATTCGGTAAGAAGAGCGTGAACGAACAGGACCTGAAGACCTATCGACTTCCGACTTCAGAGAACGGAAGCATCGGAATCTTCGACGACCTGGACGGGAAGTTCTTCAACCACAATGCACCAGGCACGGAAGGGAAGAGGACCATCTTCCCTGACATCAAGTTTTAGGATACAGCCAAGAACCAACGAAGGCGGAGCGGGCCAATGAGAGATTACCAGAGACATTTGAACAACAAGTACATTCTACCTACCGATGTTTACAAGCAGACCTTAGAAATCATCCGGGGCTACTACCGAATGGAGGAAGACCTGAAGACTATCCTCGAAGAGATGGCTTCACTTGGAGACGGCATGCCGCATGGACCGTCTGTGTCAGATCCGGTTGCGTCCAAGGCTTCCAGGCGAGAGAACATGAAGCGGCGCATCGACATCATCGATGCTGCATTGCTTGAGATTCCTGAGGAATACCGCGGCGCGGTGTGGCGCCACATCGGTTGGTACAATGTCCAGACCGGAAAGCTGGAGCGACATCCGTGGCCGCCTTACGCAGACGTCAGCACCTATGCCAGGTGGAAGTCGAAGCTGATCTACCTTGTGGCAGAAAGACTGGAACTGTTCTGATGTTCCGATACCGGGGAAAGAATTCCATGATATCCTACTAGTGTGGATAGCTGGGATACATGAAGAACCTCCTTGAAACATCGGGACAGAGCACAGGCCATCACTGGCTTGTGCTCTTACCATTGAAGGAGCTGAGCAAGGGGTGCATTTTTGATGTCTTCAGGCAATCGCCTGTTGATATAAAGCTCCTTTCCGTTGCGGTTCGGCACCGGCTGAACCGTGGCGGGTAGGAAAAGCATTGCGTTCCAAAAGGAGCGCTTTTTTTATGCCAGCAAACCAAAATAAATGTTCGTAAGGAGATAGCATGGGACACGCCATCATAAACATTGACCAAGTCCTGAAGGAGTTGGAGATGATGAGTGGGAGCGGGCGACAAGCAATGGAAGATACCCGCAAGGACTGCAAGTCCAGAGCTCCATCATGGATTGCACAGGAAGTTGTCCCTGTCTATAACGTGAAGAAAGGCGACTTGCTTCCTAATAAGAACCTCCGCATCCACATGAAGGAAGCGGGGGAAGAACTGGTCCTCGAATACAACGGCAACCTTCTGACCCCTCAACACTATGGGATGACACCGAAGAGCCGACGGGCAGGAAGTTACACCATGAAGATGGGGGTCTATCGTGGGAGCAAGAAGCAGTTCGGTCAGAATGTGAAGAAGAAAAAAAAGAACGGTCCATACTCGAAGAAGTCCGGTAACATCCTCATGCTCAACGGTGGAACAGTCCCAGCCCAACGCGTGAGCAAAGACCGCAACGACATTGAAGTTGTTCGCGGACCGTCTGCCGCATCCATGGTCGTCAGTGACAAGGTGGAGGCGAGAGTTTCGAACAGATTGAGCGAAGAGATGAGCAAGAGACTGGAACACAACCTCGAAAGAAGGTTCAAATAGCCAAAAGAAACATCTTTCTTTTGTGCAAAACGACGGAGCGGGACGAAAAAATAATAATTTGAGCGGGTCCTTCTGGAGCGAAAAAACGCTTGCGGTGCTCCGAAGCCCAAAAACCGCCTATTTTTTGACATGGTTTTTTCGGGTTGCTTGCTTGCTGGAAAAAGGAGACGCTATGGCCATCTGGAGAACAACCGAACAGGTCGCAGGACTTTTTAATGTGACTCCGCAGTACATTCGTAAGCTTGCCAAGGACGAGCTGCTTCCTTGTCGCAAAACCAGTGATGGCTATAAGTTCGACCTTGAGCCTACCATCAGAATGTACATGAAGTTTAGAAATGCTCCAGACTTGAAAGAGGATGATGGTCTATCTGATCTTCAACGCAAGACTAAGGCAGACGCTGACTGGAAGGCTGCTCGTGCAGCAATCGCCAAGTTGGAGCTGGAGGAGCTGAACGCGAACGTTCATCGTTCTGAAGATGTTGCGGAAGCCTTCGAAGACTTTGCTATGACAGTTCGCGCTGCCTTCCTGGCACTTCCCGGCCGGCTTGCAGTTGATACTGCCAACGCCCAGACTGCGATGGAAACCTCGGCGCTGATTCAGGAGGTCGTGAACGACACATTGAACACACTGTCTGGTTATCAATATGATCCTGAATTTTATAAAAAGAAAGTCAGGGAGCGGGAAGGCTGGCGGGAGCGGGACGAAGAAGATGAATGAGAAGAACCGCAAACGTCTGAACAGAGTCATCGGTGACGCAGTGGTCTGCATGAAAGCCCCGGAGAACCTGACGGTCTCCGAATGGGCCGACAAGTACCGGAAGCTGTCCTCTGTGTCCAGCGCAGAGCCGGGGCAGTGGAGAACTTCCAGAACGCCGTACCTGAAGGACATCATGGACGCTTTCACCGACCCACAGGTCCGTGAATTGTCTGTGGTTGCTGCCTCTCAGGTCGGCAAGTCTGAGTTCGAACTGAACTGCATCGGATACATCATCGACCAGGACCCCGCGAGCATCCTTTACATCCATCCAACTGTGGACGATGCGAAGAAGTTCTCGCGACTTCGAGTGACGCCGATGATCAGCGACACGCCCGCCATCGCGAAAAAGGTCAAAGAGACCAAGGTGGGGCGTGAGAGCGCATCGACCATTCTTCAGAAGTCTTTCCCCGGCGGGATGCTGACCGTGACCGGCTCAAACAGCGCATCGGCGCTTGCATCGACGCCGGCGCGGTATGTCATCGCTGACGAGGTGGACCGGTTCGCACGATCTGCCGGGCGGGAAGGCGACCCCTTGAGCTTGGCCAAGGCCCGACAGACCACATTCTATAATGCCAAAACGCTGCTCGTCTCGACACCGACCATCAAAGGCGACTCGAGAATCGAAGCGGCCTACTATATAGGCACGCAGGAACACTGGTGCCACAAGTGTCCCGACTGTGGGGCGTTCTTCGAAATCAAATTCGGAGACATCAAATTTGATCCGAAAGTGGAGCGGGTGCACGGTAAGAAGACGTGGACCCTCAGCGGCGGGGTACACTGGATGTGCCCGAACTGTGGATGCGTGCACAGCGAACACCAAATGCGCCGGCAGCCGGCAAAGTGGATCGCTGACAATCCGGCCGCGCTTCAGAACGGTGTTCGGTCCTTCTGGCTGACTGCATTCGCATCGCCATGGACATCATGGGAGACCATCTGCCTCCGGTTCCTCGAAGCGAAAGACGATCCGGAACTTCTGAAGGTCGTCTACAATACATTGTTTGGCCAGCTGTGGGAAGACCGCGGCGACCTTGCGGACGAAGACGAAATGCTTGGCCGCCGGGAAGACTATGGCCGCCGCACGGACGGCTCCGCCGTGGAACTGCCCGATGGAGTTCTGGTCCTTACCTGTGGCGTCGACACTCAGGACAACCGTCTTGAATACGAAGTGGTCGGCCATGGGCATTATGGTGAGACCTGGGGCATCCAGAAGGGCATCATCATGGGGCGCCCGGACACGGAAGACGTGTGGAATCGCCTCGATGACCTTGCTGATCACATCTTCAAATTCGGGAGCGGGAAGGGCCTGAAGATTTCCATCTTTTGCGTTGACTCCGGCGGACATTTCACGCAGGACGTCTATGAGAACTGTCAGAAAAGGCAGGGGAAGCGCTTCTTCGCTATCAAGGGCAAGGGCGGCGACGGCATTCCGTACATCTCCCCGCCTTCGAAGGTGGCCATCCGAGATGACAAGCGGAAGACCTGCTGGCTATACACTCTGGGGGTCGATGCCGGAAAGGCATCCATCATGTCCTCGCTGAAGGTCGAGGAACCCGGCCCGAAGTTTATGCATTTTTCTGCAGAACCGGATGCCGGCTACGACATGAACTACTTCAACGGCCTGTTGTCCGAGAAGATGGTGCTGGCGCATACTTCCCGCGGCGACGTTTGGCGCTGGGAGAAGATACCCGGTCACGAGCGAAACGAAGCGCTCGACTGCCGGAACTATGCAATGGCAGCCCTCAAAATAATCAACCCCGATATGGACGCCGTGGAGAGGCGTCTCCGCGGTTTGGAAGAGAAGAAAGAGAGCAAGGCATCGGTCGAAAAGCCGAAGCGTCGGAATAAACGCGCTGAAATGTTCAGCGACTGGTAAGAGGTGAGAACGTGGGCGTTCGCAAGAGAACATACATTATGCAGGTGCTCGAGACAGACAAGGAACTCCTACAGGAGTGTCTGAAAATTCAGAAGGCGCTTATCAAGGGCGACTACGTAACTGCCTACACGATCGGTTCGCGGTCGCTGCAGAGACAGGGCATCACGCTCCCGCAGGTGCGGCAGATCATCAAAGACCTGCTCGACGAAATCGATGACCTCGAGGAAGAGCTTGAGGCAATGGACGAAGGACGATGCCGTAAGCCGCGTCGTGCGGTCGGCGTTCTGCCTCGTGACTGGTAACAACTGAATCAACGGTCCTGAAAAGGGCCGTTTTTTTATGCCCTTTTCAGGGAGGTGAAAACTTGAGTGACGCAATACGGCTGAAGAACAAGGGATACTCCGAGGCAGGTGCTTCGCACCAGAAGCGGTCTGTCAAAGGTTTCGATGCTCATTCCGGTTCTCCGGCCGAAGACATCAACGATAACAACTACACCCTTCGGCAGCGGTCGAGGATGCTCTACATGGCTTCTCCAGTGGCGACGTCCGCAGTCAAGACGAACCGTACGAATGTCATCGGTCTCGGTCTTCAGCTGAAGTCCCGCATCGACCGAGAAGTACTCGGTTTATCTGCAGAGCAGGCGGGCGAATGGCAGAAGAATGTGGAGCGGGAGTTCCGCCTCTGGGCCAGCTCGAAAAATGCCTGCGATGCCACCGGCATGAACGACTTCAACGAGATGCAGCAGCTTGCGTTGACGTCGTGGCTGATGTCCGGTGACGTGTTCGCATTGGTCAAGCGGGCGGCACCGACTCCGATCAGCCCGTACACGCTGCGGCTGCACATCATGGAGGCGGACCTTGTCTCAACACCGACGGAAGGCTCAAAGGCTATCGCGCCGCTTCTTCCGACCACGGGGAAGACCAAGGACGGGAACCTTATCTATGACGGAGTCGAGGTGAACGGGAGCGGGATGGTGGAAGCTTATCACTTCCGCAACACTCATCCGTTTGAGGGAACGCTCAAACCGACGAAGTGGACGAGGGTTCAGGCCTACGGAACGAGAACCGGGCTCCCCAACATCCTCCACGTCATGGAAAGCGAACGGCCGGATCAGTATCGAGGCGTTCCTTACATGGCACAGTGCATCGAGCCGCTTCTGCAGCTCCGAAGGTACACAGAGGCAGAACTGGCAGCGGCGATGATTCAGGCATTCTTCACGGCATTCGTGAAAACTGAGACGAATCCTGCTGATAATCCGTTCAACGAAGTCGGCTCGACGATACCGGAGGACTCTATCGATCCGAACGAATACGAGATGGGTCCTGGTCAGGTCAACATCCTGAAGCCTGGCGAAGACGTCGTGTTCGGTGATCCGAAGCACCCGGCGACCGGGTTCAACGAGTTCGAACGAACGGTGTGTGAGCAGATCGGCGCAGCACTGGAGATTCCGGCAGACCTTCTGCTGAAATCCTTCAACTCCAGCTACTCCGCATCTCGTGCGGCTCTTCTGGAAGCCTGGAAAGCGTTTAAGATGCGACGGGAGTGGTTTGCAAACGACTTTTGCACACCCATCTATGCAATCTGGCTGAGTGAAGCCGTGGCCCTTGGCCGCGTGGCTGCACCCGGCTTCTTTGCTGACCCGGCCATCCGTGCAGCATGGCTTGGGTGCGAGTGGATTGGACCGTCTCAGGGACAGCTCGACCCGACAAAGGAGATCAACGCCGAAGCAATGGCTGTGGCAGAAGGCTTCAGCACACGTGAACAGTCCACGATTCGTCTGAACGGCGGCCAGTGGGATGCCAATGTGGAACAGCTTGCGCGTGAGAACGAGAAGCTGGCCGAAGCCAGAAAAAAACTCGAAATCGAAGAAGAGGTGAACAATTCTGAAAACCAAAGCACCTAAATTCTGGAACATGATGGTCGACGGCGACACCGCAGAAATCGAACTGTATGGTGATGTCTGGGGAACAGAGGTTCCGAAGTGGTACCTCGAAGACGTCGGCGACTTCGACTACATCAGTCCGCAAACGTTCCGCCAGGACCTCGAGGCGGCCAGATTCGCCAAGGAAGTGGTCATCAAGATCAACAGCTGCGGCGGAGACCTGTACACCGGCCTCGCCATCCACAACGAACTGAAGCAGTTGGAAGCACACAAGACGGTCATTGTCGAAGGCATCGCGGCCAGTGCGGCTTCGGTCATCGCCATGGCTGGAGACGAGGTCCAAATGTACCCCGGCTCCATGCTGATGATCCACGGTGTGGCAGGTTTCATGATGGACTGGGTCACTCTGGAAGACCTGAAAAAAGCGGTCAAGTCGTTCGATGCGGCTGAGAAGGCCATCGCGAACATCTACGCGAACCGGACCGGCAAGGACACTGCAACACTTCGCGGGATGATGACCCGCGAGACATGGATGGTCGGCCAGGAAGCTGTTGACCTCGGGTTTGCGGATGCCGTCCTCGAAGAGGAAGGCCCGAAACTTGCGGCAAGCGCTGACCGGAAGACGCTTCTGGTGGCAGGTGTCCACCACGACGTGTCTGCGTTCCATCTCCCGGACGAGATCCCGTCCGACAAACGGATTCATACGGCGAAAGCCGATGAAAATATTGCGACCAACTCGGTCGAGAAAAAACAGGAGGACAAAACTATGACTCTTGCAGAGCTCAAAGAGCAGAGCCCCGAGCTGGTCGAAGAAATCGAAACCAGCGCGGTCAAAGCCGCTCTTGACTCCGTCAAAGCCGACCTCGTCGCTGAGACGAAAGAAGCTGTCGAGAGCGCCGTGAACGATGCCATCGTCGCGGAGCGGGCGAGAATGTCGAAGATCGACGAGATCGCCAACAACATCAACGACGCTAAACTCATCAAAGCTGCGAAGTACGGCGAGACCCCGATGACTGCTGAAGAGCTTGCGTTCGAAGCGCTGAAGCAGCAGCAGTCCAAAGGAACCGCGTTCCTCGCGGACATGAAAGCCGACACGGAAGACTCCAAGGTTAATGACGTGAACGGCGCACCGAACGCCGGTGTCGATGAAGACGTCCCTCAGGAAAGCCTCGAGGAAATCATCAATAAAGTGGTCGACACCTATCTCAAACTCAAGGGGGAGAAAAAAGATGGCTAAAAAGCTCAACGAAGTCCTCGGCACTGCCGGGGCAGACAACCTGTTCAACGAGAACGAACCGGTCAACGATATCGTCATCGTAGACGCTCCGGCGAACACGAAACGCGGCACCCTTCTGACCGGTACCGCCGGTGGCGAACTTGCCAAAGCGACCGCTACCATCTCCGCCGATGCGCAGTACGTCATCCTTGCGGACGACACTGGCGAGGCGGGCAAATATGAAGCATACCGCGCCGGCCACTTCAACAAGAACGTTGTTGAGGAAATTACCGGCATTACTCTCGACGCTGAGGCAGCGGAAGCCCTGAAGAAAATGGGCATCTTCCTGACCGACGCTGTCAAAGGCTGATAGGAGGAAAAGAAATGAACATCGATATCCTGAACACTCATTCTCTTCTCATGGCGGTCGAAAAGCTGACCCCTGCGAAGACCTTCCTTCGGGACAGATATTTCCCGACCAACACGGCCACTGATGTCTTCTCCACGGAAGACGTTCTGGTCGACTACAAAGACGGTTCGAAGAGACTCGCTCCCTTCGTTGCTCCGCGCAAAGAGGGCGTCACCGTCCTTCGCAGTGGTTACACGACCGAGCGCTTCACTCCGCCTTACATCGCTCCGCGGAGACCGCTCACCCTCGACGACCTCAACAAGAGAGGCTTTGGCGAGGCTCTGTTCTCCGAACTCACTCCCGAGGAGAGACAGGCTACCTTCATGCTGAAAGATGCTGAGGAGCTTGGCGAACTGATCTCCCGTCGTGAGGAAGCAATGGCCGCTGAGACCATGCTCAACAACGGCTGCGTCATGAAACACATCGGCGATGACGTCGAGAATCCTGAGGAGTTCGAGATCTTCTTCCACGAAGGCGCCACGAACCCCTACGCGTACACTCCGGAAATTTCCTGGGGTCAGAGCGGCGCCAACATCATGGGCGATCTCCGCGCTATGATCTCCATGCTGACCTCGAAGGGCCTTCCGGCTTCTGACCTGGTCTGCGCTCCCGACGTCGCGATGGCGATCATCGAGGACGAGAAGGTCCAGAAGTACCTCGACATCCGTCGCTTCGAACTCGGCACTGTCGACCCGAAAGAACTGCCGGACGGTGCGGCTCTTGTCGCCGTTCTGAACGTCTTCGGCAAGTATATCTCCATCATTTCCTATGATGAGACTTACGTCAACGATAACGATCAGGAAGTTCCGTTCATCCCGGCCGGTCATGCCGTTCTGACCGCTCCGGCTGCAGGACGCACTCTCTACGGCGCTGTTTCTCAGCTCGAGCAGAGTGACAAGGAGTTCCATACCTACACCGGCACTCGTGTTCCGAAGTATCTCGCTTCTGCCGAGAACAACTCCAGAACGCTGACCCTGAAGTCCCGTCCCCTCATGATCCCGAACAACAAGGGCGCATTCATCTCCGCGAAGCTGGTCTTCAGCGAGTAATCCGCCCCGCTGAAAGGAGTTTTCGAGATGGTAGAAATCATCAAAGGCACGTTCGGCTATTTCGACGGTCGGCGTGTCGTTCCCGTCAGCTTCAAGGATGGCCCGCAGACGTGGGACCCGGACCTTGAGCGGCGGCTTGTAGCTCGAGGTATTGCCCGATATGTCGAAGCTGAAAAGCCGGCACAGGCACCCGTTGGGGTGCCTGTAGAGGTCGCAGATCTTCAGGAGGCGACCGTCGACGTCGAGAACATGACTGTCAAGCAACTCAAAGCGGTTGCCGAGCAGATGGGTATCGACACGAAGAACCTTCGGAAGAAAGCAGACCTTATCGCGGTTATCGAAGAGGCGACTCCGCCCGCTTTCGACGCAGGCGATGCCATCTATGAGTAAGTTCAAAGATCAGGTTCAGAAGGACATCTTCGGAGTCTTTCTGAACCTTGACGAATTCGCTGAAACTCACCGGATCGCTGGCAAGAAGCTCAGATGCGTTTTCGACGATGACGCTCTGAAGAAACGCCAGGGCGGCGAGGAACTGTCAATTGCGGAGAGTTCTGTCATGCTCTACGTCAAGACGGCGGACCTTGGCAAGCGAAAGCAGGCCGGGAACACCATCAACATCGACGGAAAAGAGTACATCATTGACGACTGGGCTGAGGATATGGGCCTCTCGACGCTTTCACTTCATCAGCACATCGTTACGTGAGGAGGCTGAACTATGGCAATTGTAACGACCATCGACGCAGTACGAGATTGGGTCGAGAAGGAAATCTGCTCAAAGGTTCAGCTGAAGGTTCCCGACAATGACGTCGTCGACGAAGGCTACTCGTTCGCGCTGGTCCATCCGGCTGCCTTCTCGATGTACACACCGACTAACGACAAGCTCCCGGAAGGTGTAGAGAGTTCTATCCCTTCCATCACCATTCGCATCACGGATGGCGAAGATACGCTGACCAAGGGCATCCGCGAGATGAAGGTCACCCTTCTCTTCGCGGCATGGAGCCCGGGACTGCATGCAGGCGACTATATCGAAACGGTCAAGGTTGAACGCGACGACAACGGAGTGCTGCGGCAGCTCACGTCCGTCAAGAAGTATCCCGAGAATGCGCAGGTATTCAACATGGATGCGGAGGGCTGGCGCGATGCCTGGAACTTCGTCGATACAGCGGTCCGCATCATCGAGAACGTCGAGTATCTCGGCGGGTATCGCTTCATGAAAGAACGCGGTCTGAAATTCGCTCCGGTCGCGTCTCAGGAAGCGACTCCGGAGTACTGGCCCTTCTGGTTCGCCAACGTTGAGTTCTACATCAGCGAAGCAATAGGGACGGAGCGCAAGCACGTCCTGTATGACAATCTCTTATAAGGAGGAAAGCCACATGGCTAATGAATACAAATACGGCGTATACGGCCAGCTCGGGCAGAGCGTTGGACAGTCCGCGATTCAGTCCGGCACGGTCCCTGTATATGTCGGTCTTGCGCCCGTTCACCTCATTCGGGGTTATGCGGACGCTGGCGTCGTCAACCATCCGGTCAAGCTGACCAACCTGGCCGACGCACAGAGTAAAGTCGGCATCTCCGACGACTGGGGCACCTATGGCATCGCGGAGGCCATCGATGCTCACTTCAACAACCCGCTTGGCAATGTCGGCCCCATCTACGTCATTAACGTACTGGACCCCGATACCATGCGGAAGGCGGCAGCCACGACCAAAACCGTGGCTATCGCGAACGGCACCGGTTCTTTCGTCGATGCCGACATCATCCTCGATACCCTCAAGGTTTCTGTAACCACCGGTACCGGTCAGGATGCCGAAACTGTTCAGAAAACGGAGTGTACTGACTACACGGTCAGCTACAACTTCGCGAAGAAGACCGTTACCATCGAAGGCCTCTCGGATGGCAACATCACTGTGACGTACAACACGGTCGACACCACCGTCATTACCAAAGACGAGATCATCGCAGGTATCCAGAAGCTGGATGTGGTCTACTCCGAACGCTTCGAAATCCCGAACCTCGTCGCTGCTCCGGGCTGGTCTCAGATTCCCGAAGTCTACAACGCTCTTGTCTCTGGCGCCCAGAAAATCGACGGTCACTGGGATGCTTTCGTGTATGCGGACCTCCCCCTCGTTCAGGCGGACGGTACCACTGCGGTCGATACCATCGAGAAAGCCATCGCGTGGAAGAATGCGAACGGTTTCACGGCTGAGCGGTCGAAGGTGTTCTGGCCGATGGCCGTCAAAAACGACGGAAAAACCTACCACCTGTCCACCCTTGGCATGGTTGAGACTCTGCGAATCGACTATGAGCACGACTCCATTCCGATGGAGACGTGCGGCAACAAAGCGGTTCCCGTCGTCAAGCAGTACTTCGGCAACTCCGACAACGCATTCGGGCAGGCACGCGGCAGAGACCTTGCTGCTGCCGGTATTACCACGGTCGTTCCGTGGGCCGGTGAGTGGGTCCTCTGGGGCGATCACACCGCGGCGTATGCTTACGGTGCCAACGTAGAGCCCCGCGCCATCTTCGATGTCTCCCTTCGTATGCTGTTCCACATCACGAACAGCTTCCAGCAGGAGTGGAGCCCGCGCATCGACCGTCCGATGACCCTGCGTCTTCGCGACGAGATTATCAACCGCGAGCAGGAGAAACTGGATGCTTACGCGTCCATCGGCGCTCTCATCGGTTCCCCGACTGTCGAGTTCCTCGAATCCGACAACACGACCACCGACATGATGAACGGCGACTTCGTCTGGAACATCCTTGTCACTCCGACACCGCCCCTCAAGTCTGCCACGGTCAAAGTGGCATACACCGACGAGGGCTTCAGCGTCTACACAGAGGAGGGTGAATAAGCATGGCAACTGCATTCGACTATAACGGACCCGTTCTGGCGAACACCTGCTACGTCGACGGCCAGCTGGTCGCCCGGGACGTCTCTATGACGCTCCCCGAGATCGCATTCGAGACGTTCGATGTAAACGCATCCGGCACGGTCTCGCTTCCGGTCCCGACCAGAACCGATGACATGGAATTCGCTATCACCAAGATTGGTGAAGACCTCGGTCTTCTGAAACTGGCCGGTGCTGCCGATGGTGCTATTACCATCGAAGCGCGGTGGGCAAAAGACGTCCACGATCGTCTTGGCAAGGCTAAGACTGAAGGCGCCAAAGCCTTCATGCGGGCTATCCCGAAAGGTTTCCCGGGTATTGAGCTTGAACCTGGCGAAGCTGCTGAGAACGAGATGACCTTTGCGGTCCTTCGGTACCAGCTGTTCATCAACGGTGTGGAATACTGCTGCATCGATAAGCTGAACCACATCTGCAGAATCAAAGGGAAGGACTTCTATCAGAAGGTCAACCCCCTCATCTGAGAACTGAAAACGGCCTCCGTAGTGGAGGCCGTTCTTTTTGAACTCTTGAAAGGAGCTTACTAACTATGAAAGAAACTCTCAAACTGAGAAAACCGTTGACTATCAACGGCAAGAAAGTGAAAGAGCTGACATATGACTTTGAAGAGATAGATGGGAATCTGTGGGACGAGGCTGCTCAGCGTTCGAACAAAAGCGATCGCAACTACAACATCGCAATGTATGACTACATCTTCCACAAGAACCTCTTCTATGCTGCAGTTATTGCAGTCAATCCGGAGATCAGCTGGGAGGACCTTGATCGAATCACAGGATTCGATATTCAGAGCGTCGCAAATACCGGCCTTTTTTTTATCACAAATACTTCGGAGGAATCAGACCCCGAGACCTCCGAAAGAGATACCGAGAGTACAGCAAAGCATTCTACACATCCGTCCGAGAACTCCGACGGATGACCGTATCGGAGTTCCTAAAAGAATACCAGGAGGCAGCTGAGGAACAGGCACGTGAGAACGAGGAACTTCAGAAGAAGATAAAGCGAAGGAAGTGAAGCAGTGGCAAAGGGAAAGACCGTAACCGCATTCGTTAAGCTGGCAGGCATGTTGGACCCGTCTTTTGAGAAGGCGTTCAACACAGCAAAATCGAATATGTCAGAGCTCGACAAGAAGTGGGCGAGTGCTGCAACTTCAATGCAGAACCTCGGCAACGGTATGGTCAAGACCGGGAAGAAGCTTACGAGGAACGTTACTGTTCCGATCGTTGCTGCTGGTGCCGCCTCTGTCAGTCTCGCGAAGGACTATGAGACCAGTTTTGCAAAGGTCACAACAATCGTCGAGGCAAATGGCGACAAGACCGCGGGGTCGATGGAGAAGCTGAAGAGCGAAATCTTAAAAGCTTCCTCCGAAACCGGCATCGCCGCAACCGAACTCGCTCAAAACACATACGATGCAATCTCTGCAGGCCAGAAGGCCGGAGATGCCGTCAAGGCGGCCACGGATGCCTCGAAACTCGCGAAGGCGGGCTTCGCCGAACAGGGTGCCGCGCTTGACGTTCTGACCTCTATCCAGAACGCCTACGGCAAGGAAACCGTCGGCGACTTCCAAAAGATTTCCGACGTCCTTCTGACGACTCAGAACTTAGGTAAAACGACCGTTGGCGAACTGTCCGGTTCCATCGGCAAGGTTATTCCGACGGCAAACGCCTTCAAGGTCTCTCTGGAAGATGTCGGCGCATCCTATGCCACACTGACTGCACGAGGCGTGAAGACGAGAGTTGCAACGACCTACGTCAATTCTATGTTTAACGAGCTCGGCAAGAGTAGCTCGAACGTCTCCAAAATCCTGAAGCAGGAAACAGGAAAGTCCTTCAAGGAATTGATGGAATCCGGTGAATCTGTCGGTGATGTCCTTCAGACACTCCAAGGATACGCTGAGAAGACTGGTACACAGTTCTCGGATCTGTGGAGCAACGCCAATGCCTCCAAGGCAGCGGAAACCATCAAGAACGCAGGTGCTGATTACAACAAGACTCTAAAGCAGATGCAGAATTCTTCCGGAGCCACGGCTAAGGCTGCCGCTACAATGGCAGAGACGACCGAGGCGAAGATGAAGAAGTTGAAGAACAGCCTCATGAATATCGGCATCTCGATGGGGACCACACTCCTCGATGTCTTTGGCCCGACCATTGAGAAAGTTTCCGGGTTTGTAACGAAACTGTCTGAAAAGTTCCAAGGCCTTTCCGACGGGCAGAAGGAAATGATAATCAAATTCGCAGCTGTGGCGGCTGCCGCCGGACCTCTTCTGACCATAGGTGGAAAACTGTTCATCGGTGCCGGGAAGTTGATAAAAACCTTCCAAACCTTCAAGGCCTTGACAACAGGGTTCCAGCTTGCTGGGCGAGTAGCAAAACTTGCCACGGGAGCCGGAAAGCTGATCGGCTTAATCGCCGGTGCCAATCCGGTCGTTCTCGGGGTCGTTGCTGCAGTTGCTGCTCTGGTTGCAATCGGTGTTGCGCTCTATAAGAACTGGGATACCATCAAAGCGAAGGCGTCCCAACTGAAAGAGTGGGTCGTCACGAAGTGGACCGAACTGAAGACGAAGACCTCCGAAACTTTCGGCCAGATTCCGTCTATCATTTCGCAGAAGATGGAACAGGCGAAGGCATGGGCTGTCGCGAAACTGAATGCAATCAAGAACTTCTTCAGCACGATCCTCTCTGTAATCGTCAAGCTGGTCATCATTCGCTTCGTTATCATTCCGAACATCATTCGAGAGAAACTCGCAAGCGCCGCTTCTGCGGCTCGTGGAGCTTTACAAAATGTGAAGCAGGTATTCGTCAATAAGCTGACAGAAATCGCAACTTGGGTGGCGCAGAAGCTCGCACAGATCAGGAACGCATTTGCTCACCCGATTACGGCGACAATCAATATCGCGAAGAACATCAAAGAAAAGATTTCCAGTTCCAAGGTGGACGGCAAAGCCAAGGGCGGCTTCACACGTGGCGTCACCATCGCCGGTGAAGACCCGCGGTATCCGGTCGAGGCGGTCCTGTCCTTTAACCCACGCTACCGCAAAGAGAACATTGCATACTGGGCGAGAGCTGGTAAGATGCTCGGAGCGTCTGCAAGTGACATGTCGAACACCGGCCCCCGCTCTTACAGTGAACTGAGCGGGATGGACTCCTTCACCCTCAAGGGTGGTCGCGGTTTGACTCCGGAACTCTCCGGAGGCGGTGGGAACATCCACAACCGAAGTTCCGTAAATATGGGCGGCATCACCTTCAGTCCGACCATCAATGTCGAGACGAAGACCGGCGAGAAACTGGATGAGAACAAACTCATGAAGATCCTCCGTGACCTCGGTCCGGAATTCATTGACTACGTTCTGAGAGAACTGGAAGCCAGAGAGGAGGGTTCCTATGTCACTGCAGGTGCTGGGCTCTATTGAGTACATTGCACAGGGTGGGGACACCTGGGACTCTATCGCCATTGCGGCCTATAACGAGGAACGCATGAGCTCGCTTCTCATCGACGCGAACCGGGACTACATCGACACGGTCATCTTCGAAGGTGGCGAAGTGCTGAAAGTGCCGGTCATCGATGCGACTCAGGTCGAGACCTCTGAAACTCTGCCGCCCTGGAGGCGATGAGCATGAAAGTAATCTACGAAGGGGTGGACATCTACCCTGACATCTCTGTGAACCGGTGCTACCACACGATGTACGCGGAACGTCATTCCGATGAGCTCCTGCTCCGGCTGAATGATACGCGGCAACTGTGGCAGCGCTGGAACCCGAAGAAGGGCGACAAAATCAAGGTGGAGGATGGAAACGCCAAGACGGGCACCATGTTTATTGACAGCGTGACACCATCCTCCGGCTTTCTGACCCTACGCGCCTATTCCATGCCTCCGACTGTCAAAGATAAGCGTTCGAAGTCATGGGAGCAGGTGAAGTTCCTGCAGCTGGTCAATGAGATTGCGGAAACACACGGTCTCACAGTCCTGACCTATGGCCTGCAGGACCAGACCTACAAGTTCGTGACTCAGAACAACGAGCCGGACTTCGACTTCCTCTATAAACGCTGCATCCTTGAAGGTGTGGCGTTTCTCGTTTTCGACGAACAGATCATCCTGTATTCGCAGAGTGCCCAGGAAGGGATGCAGGCCGGAACGGAACTGAAGATCACAAACGGCTACGACTTCGAATACAAGGACAACGGAGACAAAGCCTTTGGCTCCTGTGAAGTCAAGAACGGCTCGACCGTCGGCACGTTTTCCTCAGACGCAGGAAAGAAGGCGCTGAAGACGGTCTTGCCGCTTGCGATGAGTTCGGAAGAAGAAGCAAACCGATTCGCCAAGAACCTGCTGCGGGATGCGAACAAGAACATGACCACAGCCACCATCTACACGGAGTACATGGCCCGGGATATTGCTCCTGGTTCCAATGTGACGCTGAACACGGAAGGCGCCTCCGGCTGGGACGGCAAAGCCTTCGTGACACAGGTCCGCCATGACTACGTGAAGACCAAGTCGAAGATCTGGCTGAGAAAGCCCCTGGAGGGATATTGATGAATCTTTCGAACCTCGAAATGCTCCAGAAGGGCACCATCTCGACCATCGAGGAGTCTCCGGTCGACAAAGACGAGAATCCTACGACAGCCCGCGTGCTTCCGTGCACTGCGGACTCTCTCGTGACGCTTCCGCTTACCATCCAGTGGTGGCTGCGTGGCGAGATGGGAAACCTGCAAGTTGGTGACGAGGTCGTCTATGCCATGTTCGAAGACGGGAGCGGGACGATCCTTGCTCGCATGGATGGCAACTGGAATGGACACATCCACGGAGACCTTCAAGTCATCAAAGGCAATGTCGAGATGACGGAAGGCGACCTGACCCTCCTGTCTGGCGCCACGCGCCTCGTTTCCGGCGACTTGGAAGTCGAGTCGGGCAACTTCACCCTTTCCGGTGACCTCGCTCAAACGGGCGCACAGAGCGTTTCTGGGGGCATCACTGCAGAAGGTGACATCTCCGGAGCGAGTGTTTCCGCCAGCGGAAACGTCAGTGCGTCTGGCTCGGTATCTGCGACCGGTGAGGTGTCTGGCAGCGACGTCAAGGCTGGTTCTGTCTCTTTGGCATCTCATACGCACACTGATTCGCAGGGCGGCTCTACAACGCCACCGCAATAAGGAGGAACCATGCCAACCTATGACTTTGACCCGACGGCGACCGCAACAACGGTCGATGCTTCGGGTGGGCTGACGGCCGCAGACGAAGCATCGACCCCGGTTATCATGGCCGAGTGGAACGGGATGCAGTGGACTGTCAATCCGAATCAGATCAAGCATCTGGGGGACGTGTCCGCATCTCTCGAACTTGAGACGGAGACGAACGACGACAAGGAAGGTTCGGCGCCGACCAAGACGATGAACCTGAAAGACCAGGAGTTCGAATTCGACTACCTCGTGACCGGCTATGCCGGTGTCGATGTTCGAGACGAATACGAAGCCTGGACAGAACTTGTTGGCCAGTATGCGCCATTCTTCCTTGCTGGCCGTCGGTTTGGCCCTGCCAACGTCCAGCTGACGAAAGTCGCGCTCTCAGAAGGTCAGATCAACGACTTCGGAGAAATCTTCGCTGGGAAGATCACCGTGTCTTTCAAAGAGTACGCGCCGGAGGCATCGAAGGATAAGGAGACGGCAAAGACATCGACGTCCAAGTCTGGAACGGCTGCATTGCAGACGGCGAAAAAGACTACGACATCTGCTGCAAGCGTCACCGCATCAGCGGCCGACAAAGCGGCGAAGAAGACTACCAACACTCAATTGAAGGGGTGACGATATGCTCGCAAGTGGCAACGGCGACCCTCTCGTCTGCGTGCTGAACCTATTGCGCACCGTCCGAGGGGAAGTCCCCTATGAAAGAGTGAAAGGCATCGACCGGACACTCATCGACACACCTGCGTCTTACGGACGTCCGCGGTTTCTTGCGGATGCAACCTGGCTCATCGAAACCTATGAGCCGAGATTGGACGTGGATGACATCGACATCAACGCCCTGTCCGCTATGGACGGGGATTTCGTTTATGACACATTCGTGAAAGGAGGCTCGTAAGTGGCGACGAACATCTATGGCGACGATATCCATCTCGTGACTACAGACGCCTCCGAAATCTATACGACCATCATCCAGCAACTGGAACAGAATGTCGGCGAGCCTCTGTACCCCGGCGACGAGCGCCGGATCTACGGAGAAGCGTTGGTCGCGGTTTTCGTCGGACTGTTCAATAAGATCGATGACGCGGCACGGCAGGGGCTTCTCCGCTACGCACGCGGCGAAGTGCTGGATGCGATCGGAGAACGTCTCGGCGTCTCCCGGCTCGGTGCGAGCCCGGCGACCGTCTTGCTGCGCTTTTCGGTCGACGAACCTTTGAGTCAGAACATCATCATCCCGAAGTGGACAAAGGTCACTGCAGATAGTTCTGTCTATTTTGCAACCGACGAAGAGGCGGTCCTGAAGGCGGGTGCTTATTCTGTGACCGTTCAGGCCAGTTCACTCGCAGAGGGTGACGCAGGCAACGGTTATGCTGCCGGAACTATCTCGACGATGGTCGACCTGATCCCATACATCTCGAAGGTCACGAACGTGACGATGAGCTCCGGCGGGGACATCGGCGAGCAATACACCGACGAAGGAGACGACCGTCTTCGCGAGCGCATTCGTCTGGCACCATCCGCACTTTCAACATGTGGCCCGGAACAGGCATACATTTACATCGCCAAATCAGCCGACTCCCGAATCTCAGACGTAACGGCGGTCTCTGACTATGAGACCATCCAGAAGACTCTCAAGGTCTACGACGGAGAGGCTTTCCTTGGCGGTAGCCGCCTGATGATCGACACACTGACCGTCCAAAGAGATGGGCAGGACGTAGCGTTTGAGGCAGCCTATGAGGATCAGATGCTGACGATCTCCGTGCGCGGCGACGAGGACATCGATGTGACCATCCGGAGAACGCTGGAAGGCGTCGTCAAGATCGTCCCGCTTCTGGAAGGCGGAGATGCTCCAACGGAAGACATCAAAGAAAAAATCCTCGAGGCCTGTTCGGCGGAAGACAAAAGACCATTGACCGACCTCGTTCTGGTCGAGTCACCGGTGTCTAAGATGTTCGACATCGAACTGACCTACTACTATGAGCCCGGAAAAACTGAGGCTATTTCCTTCGTTGAGGGGGATGGCGGGGCCATCGATCAATACATCGCATGGCAGACGGCAGCGCTGGGGCGGGATATCAACCCGGACCGTTTGAAGTGGATGATCCTTCACCCGGACGACGACACAGTCACTCCTTTCCGCGTGGATATCGTATCTCCGGTCTTCACAGAAGTCGAGGACACGGAAGTTCCGGTCTTCAGCGGTGAGCTGACCGTCAATTCGGTTGTCAAGGGTGGTGTTCGCGAATGAAACTGGATAACGTTGACATTCTCGAACTCCTGCCGTCATGGATGACGGAAGAGTCTGACGTCAAGGCTCTGGCTGTCGGCACGAACGATGAAGCGAAAGAAGCATATCGTGAATCACTGCTCTTGTCCCGCTGGAACAAGATCGATCAGTTAGGCGAGGAGTACCTCGACTCACTCGCGAAAGAACTGAACGTGCCCTGGTACCGCACGGACGCTGACATAGAAGCAAAGCGTCGGATCATCAAAAACTCTGATCTGGTGCATAAGATCCTCGGCACCAAAAAAGCCGTTGAAATGGTCGTCAATGACTACTTCGAAAACGGAGAAGTGCGGGAATGGTACGAGTATGGTGGGGACCCGTATCACTTCCGGGTCGTATCTGAGAACTCTCGCAGCATTGCCGACAATGCTGCACTGTTCATGGAACTTCTCGACATCGTCAAACGGAAATCCGCCTGGCTCGATGCTCTCGCTGTACTGATCGACGAGATGTCGAAGGTATATGCCGGTGTAGCATATCAAGATGTCGAAAAACTCACCATCGATTTCACACTTGAGGAGGAACAGGCTTGAACATCACAGATCCCAAAGTAACAGCCGTCGGGCGTAACATGATCGCGGCAGCTGTTGATGGCGATGAAATCGCCTTTACCCGGATCGTTCTCGGGGATGGAGTCTTCACTGGAGACGATGCCGCCGGTGCGACCGAGCTCATCAGTCCGATCGAAGAACTTCCCATATCCGGTCATTCTGTCGCGAACAATGTGGCGACCCTTGTCGCTATCTATACGAACGAAAATGAAACAACTGGTTTTCAGCTCAGAGAGATTGGTGTTTATGCTGAGAACTCGACGAACGAGGAAAGCCTGTTCGCTTACGGCTTCGCAACATCTGACAGTGAAGCTGACTATATCCCGCCGACTGGCGGGCCTGTAGTCATCGAGAAGCAGGTTGAGCTCCATATCCCGATTGGAAATGCGCAGAATGTCTCTGCATTTCTCGATCCTGGAGCCTCTGCAACCCTTACAGATTACGAAGAGCTCCGGCGCATTTGCCGTCAAGCAGTCTCAACGGCGAATGACGCACTTACTCTGGCAGGGGAAGCCTGGGGCTATGCCGATAGAAACCATGACCTCATCCTGAAAGTCAATCAACAGGTCATCAAGAACAAGACCCGTATCTCTATCATTTGGGACGCTCTGTTCAACGACATTGCGGCGAACCGCAACACGGTCGACTTTGACACCGTTCACGATGCTGAAAACGCTGACATGACCGACGCTCTCATCACGTTCGGTACATGGAACGAAGACCTTCAGCGAGTCGAGATTTAAGGAGGGAAATTGATGGCAACAAAGAAATATTTGAAGTCCCTCCGGGTCGGCGACAAGGTTCGGTTCGGTAAGATGTATCGCGAGCCGCTCGCGTGGATTATCGCCGAAAAGGAACACAACGGCTATCCTAGCAACTCGGTCACGCTCACCACAGAGAAGTATGTCGCAACGCTGGCCTTCGACGGCGCCGAGCCGTATGCCGAAAACGACGACATGAAGTGGTACGGCCGCGGCCGGTACAAAGTATCCAACATCAGTCAGTGGCTCCAGTCCACAGCCTCCGCCGGAAACTGGTATTCAGCGCAACACATTGTCGACCATTCTCCTTCGCGCGGATATGTTGACTATGACCACTATGAAGATTTCGCAGGCTTCCTGAACGAGTTTGACCCGCAGGAAGTTGACATGCTCATTGAGACGACCCGGTCTGTTCCAACCTGTCCTTATTTTGGCGTCGGTTCAAAAGAGTTCGTCACAGCAAAGATGTTCCTGCTTACGGATGAGGAACTTGGCTGGGCCACGCTGACCAAAGACATCGTTCAATGGTACAGGACCGCATCGAACCGCGTCTGTCGTCTTTCGGCCGACGCTGTAGCACACGCGCAGTCCCTCGGCGGCAGAAACCTGAGTGAAGACGAAGCTTACCCGATGCTAACTGCTTCCAGCTATCCGTCGGACCGAGACTCCGTCTACCATTTGAACACAAGCGGGAAGCTGGTGCAGAAGTACGCCTATTGCTCTGCAGGCATCCGACCTGCATGCAACCTTTCCGGCGATACCCTTATCACGTCAGAGCCGGATGAAGACGGATACTATACCGTCGTCGTAAACTATGCCCCGACCGAGCCTGCTCCGATCCGCGTCGAGTACGAAGACGAAGCGCTCGGCTCAAACACAGTCAGAAGCGGCAAGCCCATCACGGTATCATGGGCACGTTCGACCGATCCCGACAACAACTTTGATCACTACGAGTTCGAACGCAAGTACGGCGACGGAGACTTCGTACAGGTCTACTCGGGAACGAACAGAACCTTCTCTGACGTTGCGAAGTACGGCGAGGCGTCCGTGACATACAGAGTCAGAGCAGTTGACTACTATGATCTAACCTCCGAATATGTCGCCACACAGACGCTCAACATTTGGTCGAATGAGCCGCCTGTCGTTACTATCGACGAAGACGACCTCGGCACCTTCGGCATGACAGGCCCGACGCTGAACTACAAGCTGAGAGACCCTGACGCCTCGACGGTCACGCTGACCATCACGATGGACGGCAAGACCTATCGGGAGCACGCTGTCACAGCTACAGCAGAAGACACGACACGGACGTTCACATTCACTGAAAGAGAATGGCTGAAGATACAGAACGGACAGCACACGCTTCGAGTCGCAGTCAGCGACACGCACAACGAGACTGACTCTGCGGCGGTGACGTTCACGAAAGCGGTCGAGAAGATTGTTTTCCGCAGAATGAAACCTGTCGAAGCTACAGAGGCTCCGACTGAAATCATCGTCCGAGTCAACGGCGAATATCCCGAAGAAGGTATCACCGTTGAAGCCTGCAACAATGCGAACGACGCCGAGCCGACTTGGGAAGACATGACTGAAGACTTCCTCGATGACGGTATCTACACGTTCACCAACACAACCAAGACCGCTGAAGTGTGGGCTGTCGACTTCAGAGTCACCATCGAGCGAGGCACGTTCGTCGGCGACATCTACGTCGACTCTGTCACTTCGAACTTCCTTGCGGGTGAAAGCTCGACTTCGGGCAGAACTCGTGGAGGCGTTCAGTATGTCACGGAACCGAACGACGCTGGCGGCGAAACATTGAAGATTACGGGGTGAGCACATGGCAATTAACAAAGTAGTTGTCAACGACGTCACCGTCCTCGACTTGACTCGAACGACGGTGACTCAAGCTGACCTTCCGAAAGACAAGACAGCGCTCGACGCATCGGGCGCTCTCTTGACCGGCACGACGCCGAATATACACTCCGCAGAGGGCACCTTCAATCTGTCAAACACGACTGAAAACGGGACTGTTCACTACACCGTGAGAGACGATGTCGTAAACATTTACGGTTCAGGGATTAAAGTCGGCTCGGGAAGTAGCAACCCGGGCGGGACCGCCGTCGATATAAAGCCGGGACACGTCGTTTATGGTCATGCCAATCTCGTTGACTCAGACGGCTATACATACACCAACAAGGCGTATGTCCGTATGAGTCAGTATGGTAGCTTCTTGATTTATGGCGCTTCCGAGGGCGACGTGGTCGACTTCAATCTGAACTACATCATGGAGGGCTGAGCATGGCTGACAAGTTCTTTCTATCTGCGAAAGCAGATGGCGAAGTCGCAATCTCCGCTCTTGACAATAGCGGCTACGTGCAAGGAAGCGTGATGTACGCTTCCGCAGACAAGACTTCCCCTGACCGAGTCTGCTATGCGAAAGGTGAGAACGACGCAGACGTGACTTCGGTCAAATGCATTCGAAAGAACGGGCTTGTCGAGCTCGTTCTTGCTAGAACTTCTGTGTCGTGGAACGAATACTACAACAACAAAGGAAAAGTCCTCGGCACTCTTCCCGAAGACATGAGACCGTCTGCTGATGTCTTGGAGGCTATCAACTACGGGGCCGACTCCGGGTATCAGGGACACTTCTCTTTCTCTGACTATAAGTTCTCCGGGAACTCTCAATACAATGGCGAAGGAACATGGACTGACGGGCAAATCAAATCCGGGTCAAAGCTTCAGGGGAAGTTCGTCTTCACGCTTGCTCGCCCCGTAGCGTATGACTTGGAGATAACTCTGATGCACAGCAACGGGAACACCATCATGGAAACAGACAAGAATGGAGACAAGTTCTCGACGTACATCAGCGACCACCCGTTCGTCCTCAAGGCTGACAAACAGACAGCGACGTTTCTGTGCATGACGAACTACAAGACCACAGGCACCCGGTATCTCAGCGCTGAAGTCAAAGGCGTCGGAACGAACTTCGAACAGCTTTTGGCCCTTCAGATTGAAGTCGTTTAAAGAGGAGGGAAAGCATGTACCAAGAAGTCTTCCCGGTCAACACCGGGAGAAACGAATATAACAAATGCAGGCGGCACCACCACGACGAGGCGGAGACCGCCTATTTTATTCGGGGCACGACCCCGCTCTTCGAGTTCGAGCTCTACGATGATGATGGTCCCCTTGACCTGTCTGATTTGATCGCGTTGGAGGCCTATGTGTCGCAGGAGACGGAGTCCGGTGAGGCCGTCGTTATCACGAAGACCATCGACGACATGGAGATTGACGGCGGGACGCTTCGCTTCAATCTGACTCAGGAAGAGACCCTGCAGTTCGAGTCGGGCGACGAGCCATTCCCGAAGTATGCCTTCGTGCAGATCAGAGGGCTGAACTCTGATGAAATGGTGTGGGCGACTATCGCAGAGGAGGTCGTCAAGGTTTACAGGTTGACTAAGGAGGCAGTCATCAATGCCTAAAAACAAGGATATTACTGCGAGGCTACAAGTCGGTAACGGCCCTGTGGTTCGCGGATCAATGAAGGTCAACAGCCCGAGCTCTTCGGGTGGTACGTCTGACTACAACAAGCTGAAGAACAAGCCGTCCATCGAACACGTCGAGCTCGTCGGAGACAAGAGCTTCGAAGAGCTCGGCCTTGAGAACATGGACAACATGGAAATACTGAAACTATTCAACGAGGTGTTTGGCAATGGCTAACAAAAAGTATCAGGACAGCAACGGCGTTCTCTATCTTCTGCAACTGCTGAAGAGTCAGTTCGACACGAAGGTTGACAAGGTTGACGGGAAAGGTCTCTCGACAAACGACTACACGACCGAAGAGAAGAACAAGCTGACGAACATTGAGGCGCAGGCGAACAAGACGACCATCAATAACACGCTGACATCTGACAGCACGACCGACGCTCTGTCGGCGGCTCAGGGTAAAGCGCTCAAAACTCGCATTGATGAAGTCGAACAAGAAATCGAACAGGCTGGCGGGGGCGACATGCTCAGGTCGACCTACGACCAGGACATGGACGGTGTCGTTGACAATGCCAAAGCTCTTGAAGGTCATGGTGCTTCGTACTTCGCAAAGACGACTGCTCTCGACGACAAGCTCGACACGGACGGCGATGGCTCTTCTGTGACTGCCACTTTCACGGCGGCTGGCAGTCGAGGCAACATCACTTCGGGCGACACTCTCGGCGTCATCTTTGGGAAGCTCGCCAAATGGTTCAACGACCTCAAGACGGTCGCCTTCACGGGCAACTACAGCGACCTCACGAACAAGCCGACGATCCCGACAGTCACGAACGACCTGACCGACGCTCTGAAAGCGAACTACGACGCAGCCTACGCATACAGTCAGGAAGCTCACGCTCCTGCGAACGCTCAGGCGAACGTCATCGAAAGCGTTCAGGTCAACGGAACTGCTCTCACTCCGTCCGGGAAAGCGGTCAATGTCGTCGTTCCGACGAAGGTATCTGACCTTTCTGACGCTGGTAACTATGCTCTGAAGAGCGACCTCACGAATGTCTACAAATACAAGGGCTCCGTCGCTTCTGTGTCCGCTCTTCCTGCAAGCGGGAACACGGCTGGTGATGTCTACAATGTCGAAGACACCGACATGAACTACGCATGGAACGGCACTGCATGGGACCCGCTCGGAGAACTGTTCTCCATCGAGTCTATCACGAACGCAGAAATCGACACGATGTTCACTGAGGTCTTCGGCTCCTAAGGAGTTAGAACATGTCAAGAACAGTCACTGGGTCGTACACGTTGCGCCCGGTATCACAAAGAACATATAAGTCGGGGACCTTCAGCGATTGGTTTTCGACATCGGTGAGCGCACCGAGTTCATGGGCGACAAACCTCAATGCGGGCACCAAGATCGGCGACGACTCTGACTCGACGTACATCAACGACACGTCCATCGGTACAGACTCGACAGGCGCCAAGAACAACGTCATGAACATGCACGTCACGTCGGGAACCGTACCGAGTTTTCCGTATACCATCACGAGCGTGACTCTCTCGTTCAGAAACAAAACGAGCAGTTCAACAAACGCTTCGAGAATTTTTAGGATCTGGAACACTCTTTACTGGACGAACGACAACAAGCTGTCGTCGCCTGCTGTGTGTCAGGCGAACGGACGTTTCGTCTGGAAGCATGCGATTGGATCGAGCGGAAGTGTTTCTGTTGGTACGACTTCAATTAAGACGTACAGCTACTCGACGCCATCAGAACAAGCCAATCCTTCAATGCCAGCAGATGAGTTTCCCGACCTTTGCGCAATCTGTGTTCAGGCATATAAGACAAGCCATCTGACTTCTTTCAGCTCCTACCAGTTGTACGACGTTTGGTACGTCGTCGAGTATTCATACGAAGAACCAACAGATGTCACAGCGACAGTCAAAGCGGACTCCGGGACGGCTGTCTCGGGTGACGCTACTGTGCAAGCTGGC
>Ga0256404_1002076_pt1 | contig 45402 bp, 38 predicted proteins | sample RumenRJG_01DNA_FD_185990 | JGI IMG/M metagenome (GOLD analysis project Ga0256404, IMG submission 185990) | Bovine rumen microbial communities from Lethbridge, Alberta, Canada - RJG_01 | ecosystem: Host-associated > Mammals > Digestive system > Stomach > Rumen | place: Canada: Alberta | collected... | reverse complement strand
CAGAATTCAGGTAGAACTTGGCAGGCTTAGAGGCATCCTTCGAACGGAACTCCACCACCTTGTTCACATCCTTGTCCTTACCGATATGTCCACGGCCAATATAAAGAGCCTCCTTCGGAGAGAGGGCATATTCCTTACCGTCGACAATCACCACACCGTCGCCCAGACCGCAATTCACTACGCCGAGCTCACGGTTGTACATGAAGTATTTCTCCTTGATGGTGTTGTCAACATCCAGACCGAGTTCCCAGAAGTTTTCCAGCTTCAACGTTGTCTTCACAGGCATCGCACCTCCGAAAATAAAACGGTCGTAGTGGGAATAAGTCAGCAGAATGGAATCAGGTGCCATCACCTTTTCCATCACAAAACGTTCACGCAAAAGTTTCGTGTCGTAGTGCTTCACATCTTCAGGATGGCAGGCCGTTTGGAATTTCACGTGCTGTGCTCCGACAAACCTATCGGCTTCCTGTGCATGAGCAACCTGCGTTGCCATGCCAAGATTCAATAATGAGAAAATGATAAAAATCTTCTTCATACTTTTTACATTATTATAATATTACTTTTTTTCTGATTTCTTCTCATCAGCCACGATACGCTTGCGATTCCAAAGCATCATGCAGATAGTGATGATGGTGAGTACACCGGCACCAATCCACTTCAGGTAGTTCACGCAGGCATAGATGACCCAGCCAAAGAGTGAAGAGGCAAAATCGAGGGCACCAGCCTGGAATCCCTCTGGAATCTTGGAAGCGGGATCGCCTGTCTGGGCATAAACAGCTTGAGCTGCCTTGGTAAATGCGGGAGCCATATCGGTCACAAAGTAAAGGCCGATGCCAACAGCAATAAAACCAATAATCAAGGTCTTCACCACATTACCCTTCGTATAGGGAAGCACCATTACAAAAACATAGAACATACCAGCCAAAGAAGCCAATGGTAGAAACTGGTTTCCTGGGAGTGCCACTGCCAAAGCCAGTGTCAATGGAATAAGAATCAGAGAAGCAACCAAAGTCGTAGGATGACCAATAACAAGTGCAGGACTCATGCCAATAAAAACTTTCTTACCATTCCATTTTTTCTGCACCACTTCCTGTGTCTTTTCTGCAATAGGCTTCAAACCGTCAATAAACAGCTTGGTGATACGGGGAATCAATTCCATCACAGCACCCATCGTTACACCGAGGAAGAGTATCTTCTTGATATCCAACTGGGCCACGGCACCAATCAGGGCACCCACAATCACACCCAGCACCAGCGGCTCGCCGAGCACGCCGAACTTCTTCTTCAGTCCTTCGGCATCAATATCGAGTTTGGAGAATCCGGGAATCTTATCCAACAGCCAGTTGATACCGATGGCAAAAGCCGTGAAACTCTGGCAGAAAGGCTGCGGAATGGAGATACCGTCCATATCGTCGTAATAACCCTGAAACTTCTCGGCGGTTAAGTCGGCCATTACCAATGTAATGATGTAGCATACGATTGCGGCGAAATAACCCCAAGCCAGGCTCTGGTCCATTACAAAATAAGCCACGGCACCAATGAAAGCAAAATGCCAATAGTTCCACAAATCAATGTTCACCGTGCGGGTTGTCTTTGTAATCAGCATCAGGAAGTTGACTCCTAAGCAGATGGGAATAATGAGTGCTCCCACAGCTGTATTGTATGCCACGGCGGCGGCAGCAGGCCATCCCATATCAAACACCCCGAGCTGCAAATCGTAAAGTCTGGAAATTTCAGAAAGCGGGTCACCGAAGTTGTTGGTCAGCAAGGCAGTTACGATACCCAAACCCACGAAACCTACACCTACATAGAGACCGGATTTCAAGGACTTTCCGAATTTCAGTCCGATGCAAAGACCGATGATGGTGAACAGAATAGGCATCATCACCGATGCGCCCAAACTGATAATGTAACTAAAGACTTGTTCCATTTGGTTTTATTAATTTATAAAGTAGTTTTCAACAAATTGGTGCAAAGATACGAAAAAAAAGTGAAAAGAGAAGAGTGAAGAGTGAAAAATTTGCTGCCACCATTATTTTTTACAGAATTCTTCACTCTTCATTTCATTTAATCCTGGAAATAAACACGCTTCACACGGTTAGATATTCCCGTCAGCACTTCGTAAGGAATGGTGTCCAAACAGTCACTAAGCACGGTAACAGGCAAATGATTACCGAAAATCTCCACCATGTCACCTTCCTTGCAGTCGATGTCTGTTACATCAATCATCGCCACATCCATACAGATATTACCTACATATGGTGCTTTCTTGCCATTTACCAAACAGTAGCAGCGGCCACGGCCCAAATGGCGGTTCAAACCGTCGGCATATCCGATAGGAATAGCAGCAATCACAGAGTCGCGAGTCAGTACACCTTTCCTGCTATAACCCACAGTCTCTTCCTTTGGCACGTGACGTAATTGCAAAATTGTTGTCTTTAGCGTTGAAACGGTGTTCAAAATACGATTGTCAATGGAATCCACTCCGTAAAGACCAATCCCCAAACGACACATATCCAGCTGACGTTCAGGGAAATGCTCAATACCTGCAGAATTGTCCATATGTCGCAGAATCTTATGCGGGAATGCTGCCTGCAACCTTTTGCTGGCCTTGTCAAAACGTTCAAACTGCAAAGCCGAGAACTCATCGAAATCCACACTGTCGCTCCCCACGAAATGCGAGAACACCGAACGGGGCACCACCGCCTGCTGATGTTTCAGCACGTCAATAAGGCGGTCGATTTCATCCCCATCCCTTTGGGAGGGGGACTGGGGGTAGGTTCCGAATCCTAACCGATGCATACCCGTATCCAGCTTTATGTGCACAGGATATCCTGTAATGCCTTCCTTGCGAGCGGCCTTAATGAGAGCATCTAACAAACGGAAACTGTAAACCTCGGGTTCAAGTTCGTATTCGAACATAGTCTTAAACGAGGTCATCTCGGGATTCATAATCATAATATTCTGTGTAATCCCAGCCTTACGCAGGGTAACACCCTCATCGGCAACTGCCACAGCCAGATAATCCACCCGATGATCTTGCAACGTCTTGGCTACCTCTACAGCTCCTGCACCATAAGCATCGGCCTTTACCATACAGACAATTTTCGTCTCAGGTTTCATGAACGAACGGTAGAAGTTCAGATTATCTACCAATGCATTGAGATTCACTTCCAAAATGGTCTCATGAACCTTCTGCTCAAGCAATTCCGTCAAATGATCAAAACCAAAGGGGCGGGCGCCTTTAATCAAAACAACCTCATTGCGAAGATTATTAAAAACTTTACTGTCAATAAATTCTTCGCAACTTTCATAAAAGTATTTTTCGAAAATATTAATCTGATTGGCTTCTGACTTAATCTGAGGGCCAATACCAATGAACTTCTCCACTCCACGCTTCTCGCAGAGCACCGACACCTCTCTATATAGAGTCTCTGGTGTCATTCCACTTTGGTAAATATCACTCAGGATAAGTGTCCGTTTCCTTCCTTTCTGTTCAGGACGGCGGTTCATGAAGTCAAGAGCGATATCCAGAGAATTAATATCTGAGTTATAAGAGTCGTTGATAAGTGTACAACCACGCTGACCTTCCTTAACCTCTAGCCGCATAGCAACAGGTTCAAGATGCTTAAGCCGTTCAGAAATCAATTCATCATCTAGCCCCAAATACTTTGCAACTGCAGCACAAGCCCCGGCATTTTCTTTAGAGGCCCGATCGATAAACGGCAGCTCACCTTCCCAAGGCTGATAGGCTATCGTCTTGCTTTTCAGCTCTCCGACATGCCGGGTAATCACAGGATCATTTGCAGGATAGAAAACTATTTCTGCATCATGGAACAGCTTCAGTTTCTCTTGACATTTGGTATCTACAGAATCGAAATTTTCCTGATGGGCAGTTCCGATATTGGTAATGACACCAATTGTCGGCTGTATAATATCCCGCAGAGCATTCATCTCATCAGGTTTGCTAATACCTGCCTCGAAGATTCCCACCTGTGTATTTTCTTGAAGCAGCCAGACAGAGAGCGGCACACCTATCTGGGAGTTATAGGAACGGGGAGAACGGACAACAGCCAATTGCTGAGTATGATGAGAAGACTGATCATTAACTCCGGAAAGAATCTGATAAAGCCATTCTTTTACGATAGTCTTTCCATTTGAGCCTGTAATGCCTACGACAGGTATCCGAATTTCATCGCGATGGCGTTCTGCCAAACGCTGCAATGCTTCCAGCGGATGTAACACCTTCAGAAAATTGCCGTCTGGGTATTTCAGCGCATAACTTTCAGGTACTTTTTCCACAACGAAGTTACGCACTCCGCGACGATATAAGTCATCTATATACCGGTGACCATCGTTTCTTTCACTCTTCAGGGCAAAGAAGAGTGTTTCTTCAGGGAAACAAAGACTTCGGCTGTCTGTCAGCAGGAAGCCAACGTTCGAAGGCGCGTCGCCATAGCGGTGTGCTCCGATTAAGGTTGTTACTTTTTCTATTGTGTAATTCATAATGCAAAAGTACATTTTGTTTTCGAATCTTCCAAATAAAACCCCAAAAATTCTCTTTCATTTTTGAGTAGTGATTAGGGCCTAATTACAATCCAAAAATGACAAATTTGAAGAGTGATTAGGGCCTAATTAAAGCAGGCAAGAAAAAAGGGCATAAAAATTCCCTCAAACACTCTGTAGAGAATGCTGAGGGAACTGAACATATATTAATCATTGTGTTGGTTTCTTTCTGCCAGATGAAAGAATCGCAAAATCACGATTTCATCCTATTACATCATTTGATTTTGTCTTTATATCCTCAGAATAGAGACTGAAGAAATCAAAATCAAGAATCTTACTAATACGAAAGAGAACACCTGTGTCGATAGTCATCTTGTCATATATATTATAAATATTTGTTCGGTGACACCCAAGTTCTCGGGCAAGCCAAACAGTGGTCTTGCCTTGTTCTTCTACTTTTAAACGTATACATTGTCCGATGTGAACCATCTCTCTCTAATCTGTTTTTATTATGTTGGATGTGTGTGTAATAACAGCCTAATAATAAGGCAACCCAAAAGTATTCATATCATAAAGAATTGTGCAAAGGTAAGAAATTATTAACTACAAAGCGTGTTGAAATGTAGATAATTTAGCAACATGTAGAGTAATTAACTACAGAAGGGAACTTTCCATTTGGTTTTAAAGGCCTTCAGTTGGTCTTGGGTCTTTTGCAGAAACTGCTGATACTCCTGGCTATCTGGATTAAAAGGCCTATGGGCTATTGCCCTTTTCAGTGGCTGCCATTCCTCAAGATACCGTTTAGCAGTATCAGAAAAACATGTCTCTACTACTCTTTGCCAGATATATTCGACCGTCTGAGCTGTGGGATGCATCATATCAGGATTATAAAAACGATAGTCGCGCAACTCATCGTTCACAATTTCGTAGGCTGGAAAATAATAAAGTGAGGCATTAAGACTGGAATTATCAGCCAACAGTTTATCAATAGCCAGCAGAAGAACAGCTTTTGAAAGTTGACTGCGATGAAAACCATACTTCTGATAACGGATAGGACTAACAGTAAGGATAACCTTCATCGATGGATTCCATTGGCGCAATAAAGTAATGGATTGCTTCAGATAGTCGGCACAATCATTGACTGTGAGCTCCCGTTCTTCAAAAAGAGACTGAGGACGCTTCTGACAATTATCCACAATCTTTCCCGTATCCTTTTCTACATAAATATGGTTTGTACCGAGTGTCAGAACCACTAAAGAGAGAGAGGAGAGAGGAAAGAGGAAAGAGGAGAGAGATTTCTTTTCTACGCGTACGTCTTCCAGGAGAATTTTCTTTTCTTGAGAGTATTCTTTTCCCTCTCTCCTCTCTTCTCTCTCCTCTAAACGCTGAAGCGTATGGAGGATACTGGCAGGATTGTACATCACACCGTAAGGATTCACTGTAACAGGGAATTCCTCTTCTGCGAAACGCTGGCCGATTTGATCTGCAAAGCATGAGCCCACAAAAAGCATAGATTCTGCAGGGGCTATTTGCCAAGAAGGCTTTTCTATCTCAACTCTTGTTCTGAATTCCATATGATGAATCCTTTCCCCTACTCTTCACCTTTCCAGATAAGACGGGCATCCATCAGGATTTCCGCATGGTCAAAAGCTAACTCAGGAAGTGCATCGAGTGAAAACCAACGAGCACAGGAGGCATCATCGGCCCCATGGACTTTCACTGATTTCTCTATCTCTGCAAAATAGGCAATGGTAATAACACGTTCTCGGGGATCGCGGTCAACCGTAGTATAGGCTCCTACTTGAAAGATTTCTGTTTCAGTAAGTTCAATGCCCGTCTCTTCCTTGAGTTCACGCACAGCAGCTGTTTCCGCTGTCTCATCAATATTCATAAAACCGCCTGGGAATGCCCACTGTCCTTTACATGGTTCATTCTTGCGCTGAATCAGCAGAACTTTATTGTCACTGGTAAAGACAATGCAATCAGCTGTTACTGCCGGATGAGGGTATTTATAGACCCATCCCTGTCCTCCCTGCTTAGGGAGTGATTCAGATTGACTATCATCTTTATTATTCATTTCCGTATCATTATTTTATAAAGCCCTCCCTAAGCCGAAAGGGGTTGAGTGGGGCTTCCTTTAACTACGACTTACTTGTAATCCTTGCGTGCTCAATGACATCTCCACGAAACGTGCATTGGCATTGGGACGATACTGCTGAAGTGTCTTTTTTATGCGCGCAGCAGCTTCGGGGTCTTTGGCAACCATATAAAGATAACCGCCACCACCAGCACCGCCCAACTTATAGCCCAAACAGAAATCATCAATCTGCCGTGTGATAGCTTCCACTTCTTCAGGATTGGTACCACTATCAATAGATTGGTTTTGCTGCCACGTTTTTCTGACAAGAAAACCCATCTGTCGAAAATCAGCACGTTGAATAGCTTCATACATATCCATGGCATGCTGCTTCATTTCACGGAGCAGTCGTAATTCATCACTCTGATTAAGAAACATACGGCGTACTATCTCTGCTAGTATTTTCTTGGCTGTTCGTGTGATTCCTGTATAATATAATAGGTGGCATTGCTGGTATTCCGGTTGAGTGAAGAGATCATTAGGCAACCATCGAACCGTTGGATTCTGCTCAAAGCCACGTTCAGTCTGCAATAGTTTGACGCCCTGTAGAATACCGCCGAACTGATCCTGCCAACCTCCACCTGTGGTAAGCAGTTGTTCCAAAACCAGCGTACGATGACCTATTTCATTCTTATCCCACGCCAGTCCGCAAAAATCATTTAGTGCCCCCAGGACCGTAGAGGCAAGGACACTGCTTGTGCCTAAGCCACTACCCGCTGGAATGGCTGAGAGCAAGGTAAGTTCTATTCCACAACCAAAGGCTTGCAACTGATGCTCGAGTGTATCATAACGCTCTGAAGAAAAGCCTGGCTGGAAACCTGCCAACACAAGTGCCGCTTTGGGAATTGAGAATGGACTACCTACATGGTGGTAGTCAGCCAGTTCCTCATAAGTACTTACTTGCTCCATTGCTCCAAGATCGATGCTACGAAGAATAATATGAGGTTCACGACATGGACGCACATAAGCATGAAGGGGTGGCTGTCCATTCAATTCGATAGCAAGGTTCACGACATTTCCTCCCTCCATCAAACAATACGGTGGAGTATCACTCCAACCTCCAGCGATATCAATTCGGACAGGGGAACGTCCCCATACAATCTGATCGCTATATACCGACATGCGCGGCTTTTGTTTTTCCGCAAGTACTTGTTGTGTAAGTCCCTGTTGTAACAAAGAAAATGCTTTCGTAGAATCATCACGGAACATCGCATCATGGATGCGCGTCATTAACGGAGCATCTACAGGCAACTCACTAGGCATAGGAATATTCATCTCACGATATTCGCGAGCCGCATCTTCCAAGTCCACTTGATAGAAAACACTATGCTGCCAATTCTCCGCTAACAAAGGCCAATTCTTTTTGCGGAAGTCACGTCGTTGTGCTACCAAACGATGCATATTGGCTTGGTTGGATATGTCCTCAGCAGACAAATATGGGAGAGACTCTTTCTTTACGTTCTTATCTGCTTGAAGTTTATTCTTTTCCTGAGAGAATTCTCTATCCTTTTTCCTCTCTAAGATAAAACCTATTTCCTCCACGCTGTTCACAACTGGGAAACGTTTTTCCTGCTGATCTTTTCCTGAGAATTTATCATCTATATGATAGCAACGCACTGCCCAAGAGCTGTCACCAATGGGAACCACATCCACGCACTGACCTGGATTCAACTTGAGGTGGAAATCATTCTCGGGAACACCTGTTATGATATGATCATGAGAAAGATGCCAATGTCTTCCTATATAACTGTTCTCTATCCATACATTTGTGTTTTCAGCTGTAAGGGAATTCTCAGTAACGGCATTCTGTACAAACATAGCAGGATGCGGCTTGCGGGAATGATGCATAATCTTACGCTGGTCGTTCTCTATGTTTTGGATAGTAACCATTGAAGATATAAGCTCACGGGAGGTTCCGAAATGATAGAACTCGCCACCAGCCAGAGGTAACACCACAACCTTCAACTGTGCCAATTCAGGATCTTCTATTGTAGGATGAGTGCCTAAAGCCAAACCAAATTCACCATAAAGATCGTATTCTTTTAATAGAGGATGGAGAATGGAGAATGGAGAATTATGGTTACCCTCTTGGGCGTTATTTTGCACTGCTCGTTTCATCAGCAGTTCCACAGCATGGTCGGAAAGAAGCCAGATTCCAATATCCGTGAGGTAGAAATGATCGTTGAGCAAACCGCTCAATGTCTCCATACTCGGTTTTTGCAACATGCATTTCATTTCCTGAGGATGCTGGCGTGAAGAAACGAAGACGCCATGGTCCTTCGCAATTTCGGGTCCTAACCAGAGACCATAACAAACCACATCGGCTTCTGGAACCGGCTGGAGAGGTTGCGTAGCACGGATATAGACATCACCACTTACTACCATCGTATGAATACTATCAGGTACTATATCCATGATCTGCTCATAGAGAGGAACCTGTAGGGAAAGAAGGTCTTGTGACAAACGTTGTCCACGCTCCCAGCGAAAAACAGGAAGAGGTGTCAGGATCTTGCCCGACGGTGCATAAGAAGGCAATCGCCTACTCTGTCCTCCAGCATGTAGCAATATACGCTTCTCGTGAGACATCCATTCTTTAAATGAAGATTCCTTCTTCTTTGTACATTCTTCACTTAGATAGGCTTGCTGCAGTAACCATACTGTTCCACCACCCGACCCTAACTTATGTCCGACAGGATCATTGGTGCAGAAATATTCATTCTGGGAAAGCCCAGTTATCTCATGGAAACATCCAACAAGATTAGGCGGCAATGAGAGCAGTTTCTTAATCATTCCCTACGTTTTTTCCATTCCAAATAGACAACAAGCAGGATGACCAACAACAAGACGCCATAAGCAATATAGGCAATGGTTTCCGTCGTGTCCACACTCTTAGGCATAAACTGGAGTACAACCTGATGATTACCTGGCTTTAGTTGCAAGGCACGAAGCACATAATTAACACGCCCCACATCTACGGGCTGACCATCCACAGTTGCAGTCCATCCTGGATAATAAATCTCAGAGAACACCAAGACGCCACCCTTTGCTGATTTCACATCGTATTTCAGTTCATTTGGCTCGTATGCAATCAGATTCACCGATACGTTGTTATAATCCTGAGCGACCGCCTGCCCTAACTGTTTCTGGAACTTCTTGTCAGCCACAGCCTCATGTCGGAGATCCATCTTACCTAAAGCAGCAAGTTCCTGATTGGCATTGTCCACATAGGTAAGTTGGTCCACAAACCAAGCATTACCTTGGGCATATTGGTTTTTCAGAGGCGCCGTCTCACCATTCTGTAAAGGAATGATTGCATAACGCATATTCAGCATATTCAGCACAGGCCAAATACTGTCGCCCTTAATGGCTGTCATATCCCCTTGTGCTTCTGCAACCGCATTCATTAGTAGATTAATCTCTGGAGCAATATACGCATCTATGAGTTCCTGATAACGACGCAGCTTGGCAGCATGATAACCGCCAATACTCTTATGATAATAGCTGGTCTCATTCTCATTGAAAGTACTCTTTGAGAGGTTTAGTACGCGATAATTTCCACAATCGCTCTTATCTTGAAGGATAAACTCATCTGCCTTCGTCAATGGCTGGGCTGCTTCACGCTCACTCTTAGGTACAAACATATCATTGTTGAGATAGCGCTTGTTCACCTGCCACATATCCACAAGACAAAGAACGATGATGGCACCAATCATATATTCCTTGCGAAGTTTCTTAAACTGATAGAGCAAAAGGCAGAGCATACCGATACAGATGATGAAGAAAGAACGCCAAGCATCCGCTGTGAATACAGCCTTGCGCATCTCGGTCAGATTATTCATAATCGGACCCACATATTCCTGAGGTAATTGCTGAAGGGCCTGAGCTTCCTGAGCAGAGACAAAACTGCTGAAGAATACGGATGGCATCAGTGCGAAAAGTAAGGCAACACCTCCTGTGAGGGCAAAGCTTATCCAAAGATATCTCCGAGTCTTGTACACAGGTAGCTTGGCATCAACAATCTCCTTCAGAGCCAACATGGCCAGTAAGGGAATCGTAAATTCGGCAATTACAAGGATAGAAGCTACCGTTCGGAACTTTGAGTACATCGGCACATAGTCGATAAAGAAGTCGGTCAATGGCATAAAGTTCTTTCCCCATGAGAGTAGAATACTCAGAATGGTAGCTGCCAGCAAAGCCCACTTCATCGGCCCTTTGACAATAAAGAGTCCAAGGATGAAAAGCATCAAAACGAAGGCGCCCACATATACAGGGCCTGCAGTCATCGGCTGATCCCCCCAATATTGACCCAACTGCTGATAGATTTGTTCAAATTGCGGATCGGCCTTAGCCATGGCAGTCTTGCTTTCACTCAGAGGAATGGTAGCTCCGCCCTTCGTATTAGGAACCAACAGTGTCCAAGTCTCACCGATACCATAACTCCATTGTGTGATATAGTCACGATCCAGTCCGCTATTCGTCTGATTTGCAGAATTCTTTTTCACCAGTTCACTCTTACTGCGCATGGATTCCTGTCCATATTGCCACGTATGATAGAGGTTGGAAATATTCAAGGATATACCGATTAGTGCACCAACCGCACAGATAGCCGTTGCTTTCAGGAAGTGGCAAATTTTCTTCTCCCTAATAGCCTCCACTAGATAGGCTACAATCATGAAGAAAATGGGGAACAGAAAATAATAGGTCATCTGCACGTGGTTGGCATTTACTTCGAAGGCAGCAAAAACAGCCGTCACAAGAAGTCCCCATAGGTATTTACCCCGATAGGCCAGCACCACACCCGCTATCATAGGTGGCAAGTAAGCCAGAGCCCAGACCTTCCAAATATGTCCAGCAGCGATGATGATGAAGAAATAACTGGAGAAAGCCCAAATGATGGCACCCAAAGCCGCCATCCAACGGCGGAAATCAAAGGCACGCATCAAAATGTAAAATCCTAAAAGATAAACAAAGACATACCACACATTCTCTGGCAACCACAAATGGTAGGCTTTCATGGCAACTCCCAACGTATCTGAACTCTTATAAGACGGTGCCATCTGATAGGTTGGCATACCACTGAACAAAGAGTTTGTCCAACGCGTCATCTTTCCAGTACGTTCTTTATACTGTGACTGTTCCTGACCTGCACCCACACCAGCAGATGAGTCATGCCGGAACAATATTTTCCCCTCAATATCAGCTGGGAAGAAATAAGCAAAAGAAATCACAGCGAAAAACACGATGACGAGAACTTCTGGAAGAATCTTTTTAAGAGTTTTCATGATGCGTAATTGAAATTTTTCTGCAAAGATAATAAAAAATGAAGAATGAAGGTGTAAGAATGAAGATTATTTCGTATTTTTGCAGAGAAATAGGATTCCCAGAAACATGAAAATTGGAGTTATTGTAGCCATGGACAAAGAGTTGCGACAACTGCAACATCTGTTCAATAACGAGAACATTATCGTTGAAAAATGTGGCATCGGTAAGGTGAATGCTGCCATTGGTGCTTCAGAAATGATTCAAAAATACCAACCCAATGTGATAATCTCCAGCGGCTGTGCAGGAGGAAACGGAGATGGCATTAACGTACAGGATGTGGTAGTTGGCAATGAGGTGTGTTATCACGACGTCTATTGTGGAACAGCCATTGACGGATCTACTGTTTACGGTCAAGTCCAGGGAATGCCTGCCCGCTACCAAGCCGATCCGATACTTTTGGAAAAAGCACGTAACTTATCATTATCCACTCATCACATATCACTTCACGAGGGCCTTATCGTTACCGGTGACTGGTTTGTGGATTCCAAGGATAAAATGCGAGAGATTATCGGACATTTCCCAGATGCTAAGGCGGTAGACATGGAATCGGCTGCCATTGCACAGACATGTTTCAGATTCAAGGTACCGTTTATCTCCTTCCGTGTCATCAGCGATATTCCCTTACGTGATACCAATGCATCTATGTATCATGACTTCTGGGCAACCATTGCAGAAAACTCTTTCCAAGTTACCAAAGCTTTTATTGAAAGTTTGTAAACAACAAAACCATAATGAAAAAGATTCCCAGTTTTACCATCAATCATGAGAAGTTGCTGAGAGGGATATATGTCTCCCGAAAAGATCTAGTGGGTGGAGAAGTGGTCACGACTTTCGACATACGGATGAAAGAACCCAATCGGGAACCCGCTATCACGGGTCGCGCCATTCACGCTATGGAACATTTAGCTGCAACCTATCTGCGAAACAATGAGGAATGGAAAGACCGCGTCATCTATTGGGGACCTATGGGGTGCCTAACAGGCAATTATCTATTGCTCCGTGGCGACTATGAATCGAAAGATATCGTGGAACTGATGAAACAAACTTTCCAGTTTATTGCCGATTTCGAAGGGAATGTTCCTGGAGCGACACCCCGTGACTGTGGCAATTATTCTTTCATGGATCTGCCTGATGCCAAACGTGAAGCAAAAATTTTTCTGGAAGAGGTCCTAAACTGTATGACCGAAGCCAATCTTATCTATCCTGTATAAGATAGTTTGAACCACTCCCCTTACGAACAAAAAGCCCAAGAAAGCCAGCCACAAACCGTGGTTGCCAAAAGTTGTGTGAAACAGATAATAAAGTATGAAGAAGGTGATGGAAGCCACTAGCATGGACTGAAACATCTGTTTCGATGCCGTCAGCCCGATGAAGATTCCATCCCACATGAAAGCACTTGTACTGACAAAAGGTATGAGGTATGCCCACCAAACATAATCAGAAGAGGCAGCTACCACCGATGGTTCATTGGTCAACAAGCCCAGGAAGGGCTTTCCTCCCAACACATAGACCACAGTAAAGGCCAAAGCCATCAGAAATCCCCAAAAGAACAGACGATAAATTGTGCCATGAAGTGCTAGTCTATTACCAGCGCCAAAGTATTTCCCACTCAATGCTTCCCCGGCATTAGCGAACCCATCCATAATGTAACTGACCAGCAAATACAGTTGCATCAGCAATGTATTGACAGCCAGGATGACTTCTCCCTGCCAAGATCCTGCCGACGTGAAAAACATCATCACACAGACCATGCAGATGGTACGGAAAAAAATGTCACGATTCACTGAAAAGAACCGTAACATAGCCTCACGCTCAAAAATCTTCCCTGATATCCTGAAGGTATTGTTATTCTTCTTATTAAACCGCAAGCAGAGCAGAGCTCCCATCAAGAAGCCACACCACTGTGCGATAAAGGTTCCCAAAGCCACACCTTCCACTTTCATTCCCAAACCAAAAACAAAACAAAGGGAAGCAACAATGTTAACCACATTTTGAGTGATGGCAATCATCATCGGAATACGTGAGTTCTGCATACCGATAAACCAACCATTCAATCCGAAAAGGCCCAATGTGGCAGGCGCGCCCCAAATACATATATTAAAATAGGTGACGGTGAAAGCCCGTACTTCCTCAGAAGGCTGCATAATCAGCAAAGCTAGTTCACGAATGGGTACCTGGAGTATCAAGAGAGCAAGCGCAATACCCAACCCAATAATCTGCGAACGCAAAAGCCAGAGAAGAGGCCCTTCTAAATCCCCCATTGAGGGAATTTCTGAGGTATTTACAGCCCCCTCAAGGGGCGATTTAGAGAGGCTTTGGTTTTTTCCATAAGCTTGAGCTGTCAGGCCGCTGGTACCCATGCGGAGGAAACCGAAAATCCAATATACCAGATTGAATATCATGCCGCCTAAGGCAATTGCGCCTATATAAGACGCAGCACCCAGATGCCCCGTAATGGCAACATCCACCAAGCCCAGCAACGGAACAGTGATATTGCTCACGATGCTGGGCAAGGCTATATGAAGTATTTCTTTATCAATTGGCTTCAAGTGCCTAACTCTTATTTGCCTTTTTACGCTGGTCGTGGTCGAGTATGATTTTGCGCATACGCATCGATTTCGGAGTCACCTCTACGTACTCGTCTTCCTTTATATACTCTAAACACTCCTCAAGAGACATCACAGTCTTTGGAATGATACGAGCCTTGTCGTCTGAACCCGAGGCACGCACATTTGTCAATTGCTTTGCCTTGCAAACGTTCACCACAAGATCATTATCATGAACATGTTCTCCAACGACCTCACCATAATAGACATCTTCTCCTGGATCGATGAAGAACTTACCACGATCCTGCAGTTTGTCAATGGCATATGCATAGGCATTGCCCGTTTCCAAAGCAATCATCGAACCATTTACGCGGCGCATAATATCACCCTTATAAGGCTGATACTCCTTGAAACGGTGAGCCATAATAGCCTCACCCTGAGATGCAGTCAGTACGTTTGTACGCAGACCAATAATACCACGCGAAGGAATATCGAACTCAATATTAGTACGCTCACCTTGACTTTCCATTGAAGTCACTTCACCCTTTCGACGAGTCACCATGTCAATCATCTTAGAAGCGAACTCGTCAGGCACGTTAATGGTGAGTTCCTCAATGGGTTCACACTTTTGTCCGTTAATCTCTTTGTAAATAACCTGCGGCTGCCCCACCTGCAATTCATAACCCTCGCGGCGCATAGTCTCAATCAGTACGGAAAGATGAAGCACGCCACGACCGCTGACAATCCATGAATCAGTAGAATTCTCAAAAGGTGTCACACGCAAGGCCAGATTCTTCTCAAGTTCTCTCTCCAAACGGTCATTAATGTGACGACTGGTACAGAACTTACCTTCCTTACCAAAGAAAGGAGAATCATTAATAGTGAAAAGCATCGACATAGTTGGTTCATCGATGGCAATCGGAGGCAATGCCTCGGGATTCTCGAAGTCACAAATGGTATCGCCAATCTCAAACTTCTCCAGACCGATTACGGCACAGATATCACCAGAGCTTACGGAATCTGTCTTTACATGCCCCATACCCTCGAAAGTGTGGAGTTCCTTAATGCGAGTCTTCTCCATTGAGCCATCGCGATGAGCGATAGTCACGTTCATACCATTGGTAAGTGTGCCACGATGCACACGCCCCACAGCAATACGACCCGTATAACTACTGTAGTCAAGACTCGTGATCAACATCTGTGGAGTACCATCCAACTGCTCTGGAGCAGGAATCACCTCAATAATCTTATCAAGCAGATATGTGATATCGTCAGTAGGCGTATTATAATCCTCACCCATCCAACCATTCTTAGCTGAACCATACACTACAGGGAAATCCAACTGGTCTTCTGTTGCATTGAGAGAAAACATCAAGTCGAACACCATTTCGTAAACCTCTTCCGGTCGGCAATTGGGCTTATCCACCTTATTAACGACGACAATAGGCTTCAGTCCTATTTCCAAAGCCTTTTGCAATACGAAACGAGTCTGGGGCATTGGACCCTCAAAAGCATCCACCAAGAGCAGACAACCATCGGCCATATTGAGCACACGCTCCACCTCACCACCAAAATCTGAGTGTCCCGGAGTGTCGATAATATTAATCTTCGTTCCCTTATAGTTAATTGAAACGTTCTTCGAGAGAATAGTGATACCCCGCTCACGTTCGAGGTCATTGTTATCCAAAACTTGGTCGCTGAGATTCTGTCCGTCACGGAACAGGTGTCCTGCCAGCATCATCTTGTCTACCAGGGTCGTCTTACCGTGGTCAACGTGAGCAATAATTGCAATGTTACGAATGTCCTTCATATAATATAAAAAGTACCTTTGCGGAAAATTTCTGCAAAGGTACGTAAAATCGAGCGGAGAACAAAAAAAATCTATTTATTTTTTATTCCGAGATGGAGTATCTTGTTCAAAGGGACCCCAAATCAAAGACAATACAAAATAAATTGCCTTTATTTGCTTAGCGACAGAGTTTGGCACTCAGCTTTTCCAACATGTCGACTGTCATGCTATGGATATCGTAAGTAGGGCACCAATCCCATTCTTCACGAGCGCAACTATCATCCAATTTGTTTGGCCAGCTCTGTGCAATGTCCTCCTTGAGAGGATCCACTTCGTAGACCATCTCAAACTGGGGCTTGTGCTTGCGGATTTCAGCATATATTGTTTCAGGAGCAAAACTCATAGAAGCTATATTGAAACTATTTCTATGACGGAGTCGTGAAGGGTCTGCTTCCATCAGCATTATGGATGCACGGAGAGCGTCGGGCATATACATCATATCCATCTTAGTTCCTTGTGCAATGGGACAAATAAAACGCTCTCCTCTGACAGCATAATAGAAAATATCAACGGCATAGTCGGTTGTGCCACCACCTGGAGGAGTCACATAGGAGATAATGCCAGGGAAGCGCACGGAACGGGTATCGACGCCATATTTATGGAAGAAATAGTCGGAAAGCAATTCGGTGGTAACTTTAGAGACGCCATAGATGGTCTGCGGACGCTGGATGGTGTCCTGCGGGGTATCATCATGAGGAGTGGAAAATCCGAAAGAACCAATCGAACTCGGAGTGAACACCTGACAATGATGTTCGCGAGCCACATCGAGGATATTCCAAAGTCCATCGATACCGATCTTCCATGCCAAGCGCGGCTTAGATTCAGCGACAACAGAAAGCAGGGCAGCAAGATTGTAGATTGCATCAATATCATAACGCTTAACAGCATCAGCTATCAGCTGAGCATCAGTAACGTCAGCTAAAGTCGAGGGTCCACTTTCCAACAACTCTCCATGGGGCTCAGCACCCTTGATATAACCTGCTACTACATGGCTTCCACCATAGACACGACGTAATTCGCGGGTCAGTTCGGAACCTATCTGTCCCGTAGATCCAATGACCAGGATATTATTCATTTTGTTCCAATATTATAAGCTTAAAAGATAGTGTTGATAGTAAGATTCATTTGCAACGGTTTTATCACCTTTGTTTCACGATGCAAATATAGTGCAAATTTTCGGCATCTACTACAGCATTGAGGAATAAAAAATGAATAATAAATCGATATTTAATGAAAAATAACATTAGAGAATATAAAAGTGTCGGGAATAATTAGTTACTTTGCATGAAAGTTAACGAAGACGAGTCTTACAAACCGCCTTTGCCTATTAGAATCTAAAATCACTAATATTATGTACGGAAAATTAAAAGAACACCTCAGCCAAACATTGGCAGAGATTAAAGAAGCAGGACTCTACAAAGAAGAACGTCTCATTGAGAGCCCACAAAGAGCTGCTATCACAGTGAAAGGAAAGGAAGTACTGAACTTCTGCGCCAACAATTATCTAGGCCTGTCAGACCACCCGCGGCTGATAGAAGGTGCCAAACGTATGATGGATGAGCGTGGATTCGGTATGTCATCAGTACGTTTTATTTGTGGTACACAAGATATCCACAAGCAATTGGAAGCAGCCATCTCAGAGTATTTCAAGACAGAGGACACCATTCTCTATGCTGCCTGCTTCGATGCAAACGGTGGCGTTTTTGAACCATTGTTTACAGAAGAGGATGCCATCATCAGCGATGCGCTGAACCATGCTTCCATTATCGACGGTGTGCGTCTTTGCAAAGCCAAGCGCTATCGTTATCAAAATGCAGACATGGAGGATTTGGAGAAACAATTGCAAGCTGCTCAGGAACAGCGTTTTCGCATCATTGTAACCGACGGTGTATTCTCGATGGACGGCAATGTTGCACCTATGGACAAGATTTGTGACTTAGCAGAAAAATACGATGCATTGGTAATGGTGGACGAAAGCCACTCAGCAGGTGTAGTAGGAAAGACAGGACACGGTGTAAGCGAGTTCTTCAACACTTATGGACGTGTTGACATTTATACAGGTACATTGGGTAAATCATTTGGTGGTGCTTTAGGCGGATTCACTACAGGACGCAAAGAAATCATCGACTTGTTGCGCCAGCGCAGCCGTCCTTATCTTTTCTCCAATTCACTAGCTCCTTGTATCATTGGTGCCAGTCTGGAGGTTTTCAAAATGCTTAAGGAAAGCGACGAAATACACGACCGACTTGTGGAGAATGTGAACTACTTCCGCGACAAAATGATGGCTGCAGGTTTTGATATCAAGCCCACACAGAGTGCTATCTGTGCTGTGATGCTCTATGATGCTAAACTATCACAGGTTTATGCCGCCAAACTACAGGAAGAAGGCATCTACGTGACTGGCTTCTATTACCCTGTTGTGCCAAAGGGACAGGCACGTATCCGCGTACAGATTTCGGCAGGACACAACCGCGAACAACTCGACAAGTGTATTGCCGCTTTCATAAAAGTTGGCAAAGAGCTCGGAGTTTTGAAGTAAATGGAGAAAATGAGAAGATGGAGTGCTGCGGTTTTTAAATTTAAGATAGTTAAAAATCCATAAATGTAGCCTTCTCTCATTTTCTCATTATCTTAATCTCTAGAATTCTTATTACCTTTGCACCCGCAATTCGGAAAATCCGATGCATTTGACGATGTAAACCCGTTGTGATTAAGGCGGACAGGCATCTGAAAGATGTAATTGCAAAAAACATTAATCATTTAAAAGTCATGTATTTAGACAAAGAAAAGAAAGAAGAGATTTTCGGCAAGTTCAGCCACAATGGTAACGCAGCAGATACTGGTTCAGCTGAAAGCCAGATTGCCCTTTTCTCTTATCGCATTGCTCATCTGACTGAGCACCTGAAGAAAAACCACAAGGACAATGTAACCGCCCGTTCACTGACTATGCTTGTTGGTAAGCGCCGCGCTCTCCTTGACTATCTGAAGGATCGCGATATCAATCGTTATCGTGCGATTGTAAAGGCTCTGGGTCTGCGTCGATAATCTCACGCAAAGGAACCATTACAAAATCCCTCATCCACATCAACGGATGGGGGATTTTTAGTTCCGGCTTATCCACAACCCAGTCGTCATAAAGAAGAATGTCGATATCGATGGGACGGTCTTTATATGAAGCCTTTTCTCCACTGTTATGTGAGGCCGTTTTTTCTTTACGACCGAGCGTGCGTTCTATTTTTTGTGTTGTACGAAGAACTTGCATAGGAGTGAGTGTTGTCATCACTTTCACAGCCGCATTTACAAACCGATTCTCCGATTCAAAGCCCCATGGCTCTGTTTCATAAAGAGCTGATTGGCGAACTACATCGCCAACCAGCTCTCTTATTTTTTCTATCGCCAAACGGATATTCTCCCGTTTGTTGCCGAGATTCGAGCCTAAAGATAAATATACTGTATGCATAATCATATTCCGTAGGCCCTCCTCCCCTTGTGGGAGGTCGGGAATGGTTTAGTCGTCTAAAATCAACATGGCATCACCATAGCAACCGAACTTGTAACCGTTCTTCACGGCCAAATCATAACCCTTCATCACGAGATCATAACCTCCAAAGGCAGCTGTCTCCATCAGTAAGGTAGAATAAGGATGATAGAAATTAGCTATCATCGTGTCGGCTATGCCAAATTCATAAGGCGGGAAGATAAACTTATTAGTCCATCCCTCATATTCCTTCAGCAATTTATCAGTACCCATTGCTGTCTCTGTAGCCTTAGCCACACTGGTTCCTACCACACAGACGTGACGACCTTCAGCCTTCGTAGAGTTCACCAAATCACAGCATTCCTTCGAAACGAACATCTGCTCAGAATCCATCTTATGCTTTGTGAGATCTTCCACTTCTATGTCATGGAAGTTACCCAAAGCACAATGGAGTGTAATATAAGCGAAGTTGATGCCTTTGATTTCCATGCGTTTCAGCATCTCACGACTGAAATGAAGACCTGAGGCAGGAGCGGTCACAGCACCTTCTTTCTTGGCAAAGAGACATTGGAAGTCATCCATGTCTTCCTCTGTAGCAGGACGGCGGTCCACAATATAATGCGGCAGCGGAGCCTCGCCCAATGCATAAAGCTCACGCTTGAATTCATCATGTGGACAGTCATAAAGGAAACGAAGCGTACGGCCACGACTGGTTGTATTGTCAATAACCTCTGCCACCATCGTACCACTGTCGTCGAAGAATAACTTATTACCGATACGGATTTTGCGGGCAGGCTCTACAAGCACATCCCACAAACGCATCTCCTCATTCAGTTCGCGAAGCAGAAACACTTCAATTTTGGCATCAGTCTTTTCCTTAGTACCATATAGACGGGCAGGAAAGACTTTCGTATCATTAAACACAAATGTATCCCCTTCGTCGAAATAGTCAAGTACATTACGGAAATCGAGAAAAACAGGATTGCCCTCTTCATCCTTTAAGGGCTCTCCGTTCTCATCGGTCCTGAACATATCTATCTTCTGTGACTTACGATGCAGCACCATCAGTTTGCATTCATCGCGATGCAAAGGAGGATTCAGTGCAATCTGCTCTTCAGGCAGACGGAATTTGAATTGTGACAGTTTCATATGTATAATGTTTCAATTTTCAGATTTACGAAAGTCTTCAATTTCTTGTTTCTCCAGCCATTCCTTGAAGTTGTCAAAGGTGTGGCAGTCTTCAATGCGAACATTTCCAGCTTTTGTCCGGCAGAGAGCCGTCAGATATGCCCCACTATCCAAAGCCTCTCCGATGTCGCGGGCTAAAGAACGGATGTAAGTGCCTTTACCACAGACCACCCGAATGCTCATCTGCATCTTCTCGGGGTCAAAGTCGGTAAGTTCAATCTCATCTATACGCACACGTTTGGGCTGCAGCTCCACTTTCTGGCCTTTGCGCATCAGTTCATAAGCACGATCACCCTTTATCATACAAGCGCTGTAGGCTGGTGGCACTTGGTCAATATCACCTACAAACTGCTTCAGCACCTCTTCCACTTTCTCACGGGTAATATGAGCCGTGGGATATTCCTGATTCACAGGATGCTCCATATCGTAGCTCACGGTTGTTGCCCCAAGTTGGAGTGTGGCGGTATATTCTTTTGTATGTTTCTGCAGCTCTTCTATCTGTTTAGTTGCTCTTCCCGTACAAAGAATGAGAACTCCCGTTGCCAAAGGGTCAAGTGTTCCAGCATGACCTATCTTTACCTTATAGCCCAGAAGCTTGGAAAGCACATAGCGGATATGTGCCAAAGCGCCGAAACTCGACATTTTGTAGGGCTTATTAATGCCCAAAATGACTCCTTCCTTGAAATTCATCAGTCAACCAGTGAGAGTGAATGCCCCGTCAGAATCAGGGCAATGATAATCACACCCACGATGATGCGATAGAAACCAAATGCCTTGAAACCATATTTCGACACAAAGTTCACGAACCATTTCATAGCCAGTAAGGCTACGATGAAGGCCACCACACAACCCACGATGAGCATAGTGATGTTACTCGTGGTTGCCCATGCCCCACCCTCTTTCATCAGGTCGAAGAGATCGAGCACGGTAGCACCTGCCATCGTTGGAACAGCCAAAAAGAACGAAAATTCAGCAGCTCGACGACGGGTAAGTCCTTGAGCCATACCTCCCACAATGGTTGCCATAGAACGTGAAACACCAGGAATCACGGATATGCACTGAAACAAGCCGATATTGAAGGCTCGTTTTTCGTTCACTTCCAACTTCTCATCAGGTTTGCTGAATATCTTATCGCAGTAGAGCATGAAAATACCACCGAGCACCAGCATAATGGCTACAACCAAAACGCTATCGAGTAACCAATCCAGCAGACAAGACTTCTTTGCCAATAACCCGATAACCACTGCTGGTACAACACCCACAATAAGCAACCAATAGAAATAGAATTTATGTTTCAGCTTTCCAAATACAGATGCACCTTCGGGGGCTGGAGTATGATCAATTTTAAAAAAGCGGTTCCAATAAAGGCAGACCACAGAAAGAATGGCACCAAACTGGATGATAAACGTAAAAGCATGCACAAAAGCCGCCATGGTGGAATCATCCTGCATTCGCTCCGTCACACCCAGCAGATTCTGGGTAATAATCATATGACCAGTTGAGGAAACAGGAAGAAACTCTGTGAGTCCCTCCACAATGGCAATAATGATAGTCTCAAGCAGTGTCATTATTCAGCCTTTTCGTTGGTTTCCTTATCTTTCGACTTATAAATAATGGCAACAATAATGCTCACAAATCCTATGAAAGTCACTAAGGGAGCCACCTTGATATGCAGGGCTGAGAATATTTCAGGATTATATTGCTGCTCTGTGGAACCGCTACTGCTCATCAGGATAAAACCTAAAATGACAATAGCCATTCCGATAGCCAACAAAATGAAATTCATCTTGCCAAAAGCCAAATTCTTCTTATCTTCCATATTGTTTTATTTTTTAGCCGGATACCCGGATTAAATTTTATAAAGATCGCCCGCTGTCATACGCAGGAACTTATTAACTGACACATAAGAACAGAGCAGCGTGATAAGCAGTCCGAAAATAAAGACAGAAGCTGCCGTTATGACCATCACCTGCCATGTAATCACCATCAGCACATCAGGCTCATAATACCACAGTGCATATATGCCTCCAGCCAGCACCAGACATGCAATGATAGAGGCAATAAAGCCAATCGTGATGCTTCGCTTGAGGAAAGGACGGCGGATAAAACCCCAAGAAGCACCAACCAGTTTCATCGTTCGAATCGTGAAACGGCGGGCATAAACGCTCAACCTGACACTGTTATTAATTAAGGAGAAGGATACTATGGCCAGCAATACAGCCAGTATCAATAGCACAATGTTTATCTTCCTCAGATTCTTGTTCACCGAATCAATGAGCATTTGCGGATAGGTAATCTCCGTTACCTGGGCATTCTTTTTCAGTTCTTTGGCAATCCATTTTAGCGAGTCAATGTTGGCGAAATCGGCCTTCAGTTGCAGTTCCACACTGCCCACAAAAGGATTCACGCCCACAAACTCACTAGGGTCGGCACCTAATTCTTTCGTCTGCGCCTTCAGCACTTCTTCCTTGCTGATATAAGTCAGGTTATAGATGTAGCGCTTTTTTTTCAAATCAGCACAGAGTTTCTGAGCCTCGGGGTTCGTCATATCCTCCGAGAGCATCAGGGTCACCGTAAGATTCTCTTTTACGTAATTAGAAAGATTGCGTGCTGTCAGCACAGAGAACACCACCATACCCAACAAAATAAGGACCATGGCGGTGCTTATACATAATGTTACAACCTGCAAGCCTCCATGGCTGCGGGTCTTTTTCTTTTTCTTTGCCATTACAAATTGGTCCTATGATACCTAAAGTAATGCAAAGATACAAAATCAAGCTCCCGTTTTGCAAGCTTTTTAATCAAAATTAACATCCCAACCCTTCTTTTTAATTTTTTACCTTTTTACTTTTTTACCTTTTTACTATCTTTGCACCCACATTATGAGTACGATTATCTATCCTTCGCCCATTTTCGGGCCTGTTCACAGTCGGCGCTTAGGCGTTTCGCTAGGCATCAACCTGCTGCCTGCCGATGGCAAAGTGTGTACCTTCGACTGCATTTATTGCGAATGTGGCTTCAATGCCGATCATCATCCTAAAAAGAAGATGCCCACCCGTGAAGAAGTGGCCAAAGCCCTCGAAGCCCAGCTTCAGGATATGCAGAAGAATGGTCCTCATCCTGATGTCCTCACTTTTGCGGGTAATGGTGAACCAACGGCGAATCCTCATTTTCCGGAAATCATCGAAGACACCATCCGCTTGCGAGACAAATATTTTCCTGATGCTAAGGTCAGCGTGCTTTCAAATGCCACTCTCATCTCTCGTCCGAAAATTCACGATGCCCTGATGAAGGTGGACAATAATATACAGAAACTCGACACTATTGATGCTGCCTATATATATAAGGTGGACCGTCCTGAAGGAGAATGGTATCAGGTGGATCAGGTCATTGAAGGGTTGAAGCGTTTCAATGGCCACGTTATTATCCAGACCATGTTTCTGAAAGGTTCTTATAAGGGGGAGAGCGTCAACAATACCGGTGAAGAATATGTCGGCCCATGGCTTGATGCGGTGAAAGTGATAGCGCCACAACAGGTGATGATCTATACCATAGACCGCGAAACACCAGCGAAAGGCCTGCTAAAAGCCACCCACGAGGAACTCGATGATATCCGTGACCGCGTCCTTGCCTTAGGCATTCCTTGTACAGCAAGTTACTAATTTCCGAATCACCACAAGAGGCGCTTTGTCTCTTTGCCAAAGAAGCATTGTCTCTTTGCCGTAGAAACAACGTCTCTTTGCCATAGAAACAACGTAAGAATGCCATTGAAGCAAAGCCGTTTTTAATGATAAAAAAATGGACGAGTCTCACGACTCGCCCACATCGCACGGTGTAAAAATAGGTATGATTTTACATCTTTCCGATAATTCCTAACTTGGTATTGTCGATGAAATTCACGATATTTCTTATCTCCAGACTATCGGGAACTTGCTCTTTCACCAGAATCACGGCATCAAACACGGAGGTCTGTCCGTGGAAAATCAAGCGGTAGGCATTGGCAATATGCTTCTGGACCTTTTCATCGACACCATGTGCGGTAAGCACCTGTGCATTAAGTCCGCCGTAACGGACAGGGTTGTCGTTGGCCACAATATAGGGAGGCACATCCTTGGAGACGCGGCAACCGCTACTGAGCATTGAGCCGTTACCAATACGTACCTGCGGATTGACAATCACATTCGAAGAAAGAATCACACCGTTACCGAACTCCGTATCGCCGGCTACCTTGGAACCATAGCCAAAAACGCAGCCATCACCCACATGGGTGTCATGAGAGAGGTGGACACCTTCCATGATGAAGTTACGGTTGCCAATACGGGTTTCGCCATCCTTGAAGGTAGCGCGGTTGATAACCACATTCTCACGGATGATATTTTCATCACCAATGACAAGTATCGTGGCATCGCCGCGATAGCTGAAGTCCTGCGGGATGGCTCCCAGCACGGTATTCTGATGAATCTTGTTGCCACGCCCCATGCGTGTACCGTTCATCACGCTGACGTATGGATAGATGACACAGTCGTCACCAATCTCTACATCGTCTTCTATATATACGAAAGGATAGATAGTCACATTGTTGCCAATCTTCGCTTTCGGACTGATTATTGCTTTGTCGCTGATCATAACAAGAAGACCCACCCCTGCCCTCCCTGTTTAGGGAGGGAGTTGTTACCTTTTTTCAGAGGTTTATAGGGTCATTGTTTTAAATTGAATATTTATATTGAATAATGTATCATTGAGAGTATCCACTCCCCGCCCTATAGGGAGGGGTAAGGGGGAGGGTCTTCTTTTTACTTACTACCGCCACCCAGTGCCTGATAGAGACTCACTACGGCCTGCATCTTGTTGAAGTCGTCGGTGACTTTCGAGATTTCGGCATTGAGCAGGGAACTCTGGGCCTGAATAACCTCAAGATAGGTGCTGGTAGATGAACTCACGAGGGCTCGAGTGTCCTCGACGTTCTTCTTCAGTACTTCCACGCGATGGGCTTCGAGTTCGCTCTTCTTCTGGTAGGCATTATACTGCACAAGGGCATTGGAGACCTCGCTACCAGCTGTGAGGACAGCATTCTGCCAGGTGTTGTAGTCCTGCTCATACTGAGCCTTGGCCACCTTCAGGCCCTCCGTCAGTTTTCCGTTCATAAAGATGGGCTGCACCAACGAAGCCACGGCGGAAGCGAGAATCTTTCCAGGATTCACTATCATACCGCCACCACTGTTGGTATAAGAACCGGTTCCACTGATGGTAAGACTGGGATAGAAGCGGCTGCGGGCAGTATTCACATCATAGAAACTGCTTGCCAAGTCCATCTCTGCAGCATGCACATCGGCACGGTTCTTCAACAACTGGATGCCTACGCCTGTTGCAAACTGCGAAGGTAACACCTGATCGGCGAGTTTTCCGCGCTTGATGGTTTGGGCAGGCTGACCTATCAGCAATGAGAGGGAATTCTCCACTTCACGAATCTGGCGCTTCATATCTTCTATCTGTGTCAGCACGCTGTAGTGACTGGCCTCAGCACTCTGCACGCTGGTAGAACGATAACGGCCCAACTGCATCTGCAGTTTCATCATGTCCCAAGTATCCTTGGTAAGACCAGACATGTCATTCAGTATCTCCAACTGACGGTCGAGCATCAGCAGCGTATAGTACATATTGGCAATACCACTCACAATCTTGGTCTTCACCACCACCTGATAGTCCTTGATAGCCAACAGAGCCATTTGGGAACTACGTTTCTGGTTGAGCAAATTGCCAAAGAGATCCACGGTCCACGAGGCATTCAAAGGCATGGAATAAGTCTGCGAAGCCTTACCGAAATCCCATGAGGAGAGCACGCCCTGCGGTGAGAACGTCACCTGAGGCAGGAAGGCCAGTTTGGACATCTTGAGCTGTGACTCCACAATCTGCACATTAAGGGCGGCATTGAGGAGGTCGGGGTTCTTATCGAGTCCCTGTTGAATCAGTGCCTGCAACTGTGGGTCGGTAAACACCTGACGCCAGGGGAGATTTGCGAAGGTCGTAGTGTCGGCGGTTGCCTTCAGGGTATCTACATCACTCACAACATCGCGGATGATGCCTTTGGTGTTGACCTCAGGACGCTCATATTTGGTGTAAACGCCGCAACTGCTAAGAAGAGCAACTGTCGACATCATAAATAATATATACTTTTTCATTTCACGTAATCTTTATTTGTTATTTCCATCGGCTGGGTGTACTGAAGCAGTTCGGTATCTACATCAGCATCATCGTCTTCGAACTTCATCGGCTTGAACTTCTCCTGCAGTGACTGGAAGATAACGAACAGTCCGGGCACGACGATAATCTGTAAGAGCGTACCTATCAACATACCGCCCACGGCAGCTGCACCGAGCGTCTGGTTACCGTTCTTGCCCACACCCGATGCAAACATCATGGGCAGCAGTCCGATTACCATGGCCAACGAGGTCATCAGGATAGGACGCAGACGGGCTGCGGCACCAAGAATGGCCGACCATGTGATGGCCATACCCGTCTGACGACGTTCGAGCGCGAACTGTACTATCAGGATGGCGTTCTTAGCCAACAGACCGATAAGCATGATAAGCGAAATCTGCATGTAGATGTCGTTGGCGTGGCCGAAGAGCATCGTAAAGAGGAAACAGCCTGCAAGACCGAAGGGCACGGAGAGCACCACAGCCAGCGGCAGGATGTACGACTCGTATTGTGCCGACAGGATGAGGTAAATAAACATGAAGCAGAGCAGGAAGATCATCCACGTAGAGTTAGAAGCCTTGGCCTCCTCGCGCGTCAGTCCGCTAAACTCATAGGAATATCCTGCCGGCAATGTCTGTGCAGCCACTTCTTCAAGGGCTTTGATAGCCTCACCAGTAGAGACACCGTCGGCCACCGTTGCCTGTACGTTGATAGAGGTGAATAGGTTGAAGCGGTTGATGTTGGCAGGACCATAGACACGCTCCAGATGGCAGAACTCATTGACAGGTGCCATACCGGCTCCTGTGCGTACATATATATTATTAAGCGATTCCTGAGTCATGCGTGTCTCGGGAGCACCCTGCACCATGACACGGTAGAGTTTACCGTAGCTGTTGAAGTTAGAGGCATAGAGACCGCCATAATAACCCTGCAGTGTGGAGAGCACCACCCGGGGCGAGATGCCAGCCTGCTTACACTTGGCCACATCGACATGAATCATGTACTGCGGATAGTTAGGGTTGTAACTGGTCTGAGCACGGCTCACCTCCGGCCGCTCATTGTAGGCCTTGAGGAAGTCCTGAACAACATTGTAGAACTTGTTCAAGTCGCCACCAGTACGGTCCTGCATGACAACGGAAATACCATTTGAAGCCGAGTAACCCTGCACCATAGGCGGTGCGAAAGCCAGAATAGAAGCATCCTTGATGTGGGCAGTCTTCATGAACAACTGGGCCTGAATGCCCGTCACGGCATCTGGGTCGAGGAAGAAACGGTAGATACCGTCGCCCTGCCACAGACCGCTGATCTTCCACCATAATCCGTGCTGGCGGTCCTCGAAGGGCTTCAGTTTGATGATAAACGTGGCCTGGTCACTTCCAGAACCGGCAATGAAGTTGAAACCCTGCAATTGCTCTCGGCTCTGCACGGCGGGGAAGGCGGCAATGATGGAATCCACCTCATTGATAACCTGTTGGGTGCGAGCCACAGAAGTAGCCGGCGGCATGGTGATGGTACAGAACATCACACCCTGATCCTCATCAGGCACAAGACCGGTCTTCGTTGTAAACATAGTGACGCCCAGCACGACAACACCCAGAATGACCGTCGTAATGACGGCGATGGGCTTACGCACCAGTTTCTGCACCGCGTTTTTATACTTCGTGTTCATTGCGTTGAACGACGTATTGAACGACGTATGGAAGCGGTCGAGCAGCGACATTTTCTTCTCGTGGCCTTCTTTGTCATGCGGTTTCAGGAAGATGGCACAGAGAGCCGGTGACAGCGTCAGAGCGTTAGCGGCCGAGATAACGATGGCGATGGCCATGGTCAGACCGAACTGTTTATAGAATGTTCCGGTAACACCGCCCATGAACGACACGGGGATAAACACCGAGGCCATCACCAGCGTAATGGAGATAATGGCTCCCGAAATTTCGTTCATGGCATCGATGGAAGCCTGCAAGGCACTCTTGTAACCCAGGTCGAGCTTGGCATGCACGGCCTCAACCACCACAATGGCATCGTCCACCACAATAGCGATGGCCAGCAGCAAAGCCGACAGCACAAGCAAGTTGATAGAGAAGCCCATTAAGTTGAGGAAGAAGAACGTACCGATAAGCGATACGGGAACGGCAATCAACGGGATCAGCGTGGAGCGCCAGTCCTGTAGGAACACGTACACCACGAGGAACACCAGAATGAGCGTTAGGATAAGCGTGAAGACCACCTCCTCGATAGACGCGAAGAGGAACTCCGTAACGTCCATGTTGATGCGGTATTCCAAACCCGGCGGGAACGACTTAGCCTGTTCTTCAAGCACTTTCTTACAATCGCGGGCAATCTGCGTGGCGTTTGAGCCGGCCACCTGCTGAATCATACCCATCACTGAGGGCATACCATTGTCGCGCATGGCCACACTATAAGTCAACGCACCAAGTTTAATGTCGGCCACATCTTTCAGTTTCAGCGTCTGACCACTGGCATCGCTTGAAATGATGATGTTGCCAAATTCCTCAGCCGTCTTCAGTCGGCCGGTGTAGCGCATGTCGTATTCGAAAGCCACGTCACTCTGCTCGCCGAACTTACCCGGGGCAGCCTCGATATTCTGTTCTGCCAGCACACCGGTAATGTCGGTAGGCATCAGGCCGTGCTGCTTCATCACGTCGGGCTTCAGCCAAATGCGCATGGAGTAGGTTTTCATACCCGGAGACTGCACATCGCCGACACCCTCCACACGTTTCAGCGCCGGAATGACGTTGATGTTAGCATAGTTGGTAATGAACTCGTCATCGTAGCGGCCATCGGGCGACACCAGTGCATACATGAGAACCTGCGAATTCTGACGCTTCTGTACCTGCACACCAATCTGAGTTACCTCTGATGGCAGCAGCGACTGTGCCTGCTGCACGCGGTTCTGCACGTTGACGGCACACATATCGGGGTTATAGCCCTGACGGAAAGTAATGGTAATGATTGCCGATCCCGAACCGGCGGTAGAAGTGATATAGTCCATACCCTCCACACCATTGATGCTCTCTTCGAGCGGTGTGATGACGGAGTTTTTCACCGTCTCGGCATCGGCACCAGGGTATGAAGTCCATACGCTCACCGTGGCGGGAGCGATGTCGGGATACTGCTCAATAGGCAGTGATACCAATCCGATGACACCCAAGATGACGATCAGGATGGAAATCACCGTCGAGAGCACCGGACGTTTTATAAATGCGGTAAATGTCATAATCGTTTATTGAAAAAAGTTATCCTATTACTTCTGCAGTTCCTTGACTATTTCACCGGCGGTCATGGATCCAGCCTGATCTTTAATCTTTTTCTGATACTGCTCGGGTGTGATAGGTTTGATTTCCATTCCATCGGAGAGTTTGGTGATGCCATTGGTGACATACTTGTCGCCCACATTCAGTCCGCTGGTGACGATGTACTTGTTCCCGTCGTTTTGCGGATTGACGGTAATCTCGGTGTATTTCACCTTGTTGTCCTTGCCCAGCACATAGACAAACTTCTTGTCCTGCACCTGGGTGACCACACTCTGCGGAATGACGATAGACTTGCTGTCGGAGCGGTTGATGATGATGGAACCCGAACCGCCACTCTTGAGCAGACGCTCAGGATTGCTGAAGCGGGCGATCATCTGAATGGTACCCGTGGCGGGATCCACCACACCGCTGGCTTTCACCACACGACCTTCATGACTGTATTCAGTTCCGTCGGCCAACAGGAGTTTCACCGAGGGGAAACTGGCGATAGCGGCATTCATGCCACCAGCATTCTTCGACATGGAGAGCATATCCTTTTCGGTTACAGAGAAGTACACTTCCATCGTGCTATTGTTGGAAACAGTGGTCAAGGCAGGCGTGCTGGAAGCACTTACCATAGCACCCACCTTGTAAGGAAGGCTACCGATGACGCCGCTCGTAGGACTCTTCACATAGCAGAACTGCAACATTTCCTTGGCATTGGCCAGTCCGGCCTTTGCCTGAGCGAGTTGGGCCATGGCCACATCGTAAGCATTCTTGGCACTTGAAAGTTCAAAGTCGCCAATCACCTTATTGTCATAAAGTTTCTTGGAATTTTCGTAAGTCAACTTCGAAGTGTTACACTGGGCTGTAGCAGTGTTGACGGCTGCCTGTGCCTGACGCACGCTGGCCTGATAGGTCTCATTGTCAATCACGAAGAGCAACTGGCCAGCACCAACCATCTGACCTTCCTTCACGCAAACACGGGTGATGAAGCCGGCAACCTTGGGGCGGATTTCAACATCCTGAATACCCTTGATGGTAGCCGGATAACTGGTCTGCAGCGATGCACTGCTGACACCTGCCGTCTCCACAGGATACTCATTGTCTCCGAAACTCATGCCGCCTTTCTTGCCGCCGCATGAAACCAGAAGTGCAGCAAGTGCTGCCATCATTAAAATTCTGTTCTTTTTCATACCTATTTTTATAATTAATACTTTAATAATCTATCCTACAGACAGGGGTTATCCTTAACCTCGGAAAGTGAAAACTTAAAAAACTATCTTTAGTTTTCAAAATGCAAAGTTACAACAATTTACATTATTGCTCTCATTTCATCACCCATAATTAAGCAGAATTAACCAATTTTTTATTTATTAATCGGCGGAAACGAGCTTTGAGACACTATTGAAGAAAAAACAAACGTCACTAACTGAGTTATGACTTCACAGAAAGACCCATTTGTTTAGCTTTTTTCATCAGCAGTTCCATCAGCGGTTCACGCTCATTTGGAACCTTATTGTCAAGTACAGCATCCTTTAGGCATTGCTTCAAGACACCTACTTCGCGTGAAGGTTTCAGATTGAACATCTCCATAATTTCATTACCATCCACAACAGGCTGCAGCAAACGCTTATAGTCTTTCTCCTGCAGATCGGCAATCTTTTCGCGTACCATCCTGAAATTCTCACGGAAATGGGCTTTACGAACCTCGTTCTTTGAAGTGATATCAGCTTCACAAAGTGTCATCAAATCATTGATATCATCACCGGCATCGTTCACCAGCCGGCGAACAGCACTGTCGGTCACTTCCTCATCGGCAATCACAATGGGACGCATGTGCAAATCCACCAGTTTCTGCACATACTTCATCTTTATGTCGAGTGGCATCTTCAACCGACGGAAAATATCGGGAACCATTTTAGCCCCTATGTAGTTGTGGTTGTGAAAAGTCCATCCAGCCACGTTATCCCAACGTTTAGATTTTGGCTTTCCTATGTCGTGAAGAAGGGCCGCCCATCGGAGCCAAAGAGAAGAATCTTCACTTTTAGCAACGTTGTCAAGAACTTCAAGCGTGTGATAGAAATTATTCTTATGGGCACGTCCGTTTCGGGTTTCCACGATATCCAGATTGCACACTTCCGGAAGGAACTGCTGCATGAGTCCAGTGTCATAAAGTTCATAAAGCCCACGGCTAGGCTTATCAGTCATCAGGATCTTATTTAATTCTTCCTGGATACGTTCACCACTGATGATTTTCAACCGATATGCATTACGGGTAAGTGCATCACGCGTCTCACGGTCGATGTCAAACTTCAACTGTGCGGAAAAACGAACTGCCCGTAACATACGCAACGGATCATCAGAGAAAGTAATGTCAGGATCAAGCGGAGTGCGGATGATTCCATCTTCCATGTCGTAGAGACCGTCGAAAGGATCTATCAATTCTCCGAAACGACTCTTGTTCAGACAGATAGCCAATGCATTTATAGTGAAATCACGGCGATTCTGATCATCTTCCAAGGTTCCGTTTTCCACAATTGGTTTCCGTGAGTCATGACTATAGCTCTCCTTACGGGCACCCACGAATTCCACTTCAATAAATGAAGAATGTAGAGTGTGTAACGTAGAATTATGATTACCTTTTTTTGCAAGGGGGACGACGACGGCAGATTCTTTACTCTTCACTCTAGAGCTTTCACTTATTTTCACCTGTGCAGTTCCGAAATTCTTGAACACAGAAAGGTGAGCCTTTTTACCAAGCTTCTCCTTCAGTCGGGTGGCAACTTCTATGCCACTTCCAACCACTACCACATCAATATCTTTAGAGGGACGCTCCAGAAAAAGGTCACGCACATAACCTCCAACGACATAACAATCCATTCCCAGTTCATCTGCGGAATCAGAAATCAGTCGGAATATTTCTTTGTTGAGTAGTTCTGCTAACTGTGCGTCGCTATAAAGTATCATACTTTTTCTTTTGCGGCTGCAAAGGTAAGAAAAAAAAAGCAGATATCCGAATTATTTGGAGATTTTATAAAACGCTATTGCCTTGGCATACAAAAAACGTTTAGCTTTTTTGCATTTATGCTCACTTATTCGTAACTTTGCACCAATGAAAACAAAAATACTTTTCACTGTGGTGGTCCTAACACTGCTCTGCTCCTGCGGGAAAAAGCCAAAGTACCCACCCTACCATGAAATCAAGGCACATCGCATTGATTCCATGATCAAGGCTGCAGAACAAAGTATTCCCGCCCTTGACAGTCTGCTACAACATGCCCAGCATAGTTTCGACTCCCTGTCACAACGTGTGGAAGCAAACAAGAAGGCATTGAAAGCGACGGAAGCAGAACTCAACGAATTGGCAGCCGCACGACTTCATCGTGATTCTGTCAAGGTGTTGTTCGACACACAGTGTGCTCGTGTGAAATTTCTCCATCGCAAGTTGGAGGAGGTTACCCAGAAAGCAGCATCGAAAGTGAAGCCTGACAGCGGCAAAACCGCAAAATAACTTGATTTATTTTGCTGTCTCAGTAAAATTGATTACTTTTGCAACGATTTATATAGAATCGAAACATGGCAACAGAAAGTCAGAACACTGAAAAACAGTTCCGGAACGCAATGGCTGAATGTCGTGCCCTTTTTGAAAAGAAGCTGCACGACTACGGTGCTTCATGGCGTATTCTCCGTCCGTCGTCACTCACTGACCAGCTTTTCATCAAGGCCAAACGTATCCGCTCTCTTGAAATCAAGAAAGAATCTTTGGTGGGAGAAGGAATCCGTCCAGAGTTTATAGCCCTCATCAATTACGGTATTGTAGGGCTTATTCAGTTGGAGAAAGGATATGTGGACGAAGTGGATTTGTCGCCAGAAGGTGCCATGGCACTCTACGACAAACATGCCAATGAGGCTTTGGAACTGATGTTGAAAAAGAACCATGACTACGACGAGGCCTGGCGGTCCATGCGCGTAAGTTCCTACACCGACTTCATTCTCACCAAGATACAACGTATCAAGGAGATAGAAGACCTGCAGGGCGAAACGCTGGTAAGCGAAGGCATCGATTCAAATTATATGGACATCATCAACTATGCGGTGTTTGGTGTCATTAAATTAACAGAGGAATAACCGGCAGGAAATGTAAACCGGGAACAGGAATGAAGAAATGGGTGGTAAACATATGCCGGTTCATCGTAGCACTGACATTCATCTTCAGCGGCTATGTGAAGGCTATAGACCCTCTGGGCACCCAGTATAAGATAGAGGACTATCTCGAAGCGCTCTCGCTGGCGCAGTATGTGCCATCTATCGTCACCTTGGGAACTTCCATATTGCTTTCGCTCATTGAGTTCTGTCTGGGTATCTTCCTGCTCTTCGCCATTCACAGACGTGTGGCTTCTAAAGTTGCCTTTGTGTTCATGGTGGTTATGACACTCGTCACATTCTGGCTGTGGATTGCCAATCCAGTGAGTGACTGCGGATGTTTTGGCGACGCCATCCATCTAACCAACGGGCAGACGCTGCTCAAGAATCTGGTGCTGCTTGCATGCACCTTTATCATCGCGCGTAATCCACTGCTCATGATGCGCTTCATCAGCTTGTCTAACCAGTGGATAGTCGTGAACTACACCGTGCTCTTCATTCTCATTTCGAGCATTTGGAGCCTGTGGACACTGCCGCAATTCGACTTTCGTCCCTACCACATAGGGGCCAACATACCCAAGGGAATGGAGATTCCAGAGGGGGCTGAACAGCCAGAGTTTGAAACAACTTTCATAATGGAGAAAAACGGGGAGCGCCGGGAATTCACGCTCGAAGAATACCCCGACTCCACCTGGACATTCATCGACCAGAAGAACGTACAAACCAAAGAGGGTTATGTGCCTCCCATTCACGATTTTTCTATCCAGACACTCGAAGGTGACGATATTACTGAGGACGTGCTCAACCATGAAGGCTATACGTTCCTGCTCATCTCCCCGCATCTGGAGAATGCCGATGACACCAACTTCGGAGCCATTGATCAGCTTTACGAATATGCCCAGGCTTACAGCTATCCCTTCCTATGTCTCACGGCAAGCAATGAGAAGGCCATCCAGCGCTGGCGCGACCTCACAGGAGCAGAATATCCGTTCTACCTGACAGATGAGACGACGCTCAAGACCATCATCCGGAGCAATCCCGGACTCCTTCTGCTCAAAAAGGGCACGGTCATCCGTAAATGGAGCCACAATCAGCTTCCTCTTATAAATGAGGAACAACCACTCGAAAAGAGCACATTAGGACAAATGCCCCGGAATTCCGTTCCCCAGAAGGTACTGACCATCTTGTTATGGTTTGTCTTGCCTTTGTTTGTACTCACATTGGCCGACCGCCTCTTCGCATGGACAAGATGGATTCGAAAGAAACAAAAACATAGCAGTTTATATAAACATTTAAAACAAAAAAGCAAAATGAGAAAGAAAATTGTAGCAGGTAACTGGAAAATGAACATGAACCTGCAGGACGGTATCGCACTCGCTAAGGAACTTAACGAGGCCCTTACTGCTGACAAGCCTAACTGTGGCGTGGTGATTTGCACACCATTCATCCACTTGGCAAGTATCGCACAGTTCCTCGACCAGGATATTATCGGTCTGGGTGCTGAGAACTGCGCCGACAAGGAGAAGGGAGCCTTCACGGGTGAGGTTTCTGCAGAAATGGTAAAGAGCACGGGTGCTCAGTATGTAATCCTTGGTCACTCAGAGCGTCGTGAGTATTACAAAGAGACTCCCGAGATTCTGAAAGAAAAGGTGCTGCTCGCCCAAAAGAACGACCTGAAGGTGATTTTCTGCATTGGTGAAAGTCTTGAAGAGCGCGAGGCTGGAAAGCAGAACGAAGTGGTAAAGGCCGAACTCGAAGGCAGCGTATTCAACCTCTCTGAGGAAGATTTCCGCAAGATCGTAATTGCCTATGAGCCTATTTGGGCCATTGGCACAGGTAAGACCGCTACTGCCGATCAGGCTGAGGAGATTCACGCTTACATCCGTTCTATCATCGCTGAGAAATATGGTCAGGCTGTTGCCGACGACACAACTATTCTCTATGGTGGTTCCTGCAAGGCCAGCAACGCTCCTGAGCTGTTTGCTAAGCCTGACATCGACGGTGGTCTCATTGGTGGTGCCTCTCTGAAGTGCGCTGACTTCAAGGGTATCATTGACGCTTGGAAGAAATAAATCTATTGTAAAAAGGTAAAAAAGTAAAGAAGTAAAAAACATAGGCTTATGAATAAGTATCTTAACAATATCATCAAAAAGGTCATCTGGGTTTTACCTTTTTGCCTTTTTACCTTTTTGCCTTCACCTGTTCAGGCTCAGACCTATATTGAGCATCTGAAACAGCAAAAGGCAGGACAGGGTACCGTTACCATCACGCAGTCACAGGAAATCACCGACCTCGTGAATGGAAAACTGAAACAACCTGAACCGAAGAAGCCTACGCCACAAGACGACAAGACAAAGACTGAAGCTCCCAAGAAAGAGGTTGCAGATAATACAGAGAAACAAGACACCGTTCCTGAAGCTGAAGAACCCAAGAAGAGGAAGGTGATCGGCTTTGAAAACAACAACATCACCACCGAGGACGGAACTACCATTGTGGATACCCGTAAGAAGGTGATGCGCAATGCACAGAAGGTGACTGGCTACCGCATTCAGGCGTTTGCCGGAGGTAACACCCGTGCCGACCGTGTAAAGGCTGAACAGGCAGGTGGAAAGTTGAAGAACGCCTTCCCCGAAGAACCCGTTTATGTACACTTCTATTCCCCAAGATGGATTTGCCGCATGGGTAACTACAAGACTTATAATGAAGCAGCCAAACTATTGAAGAAAGTGAAAGCTCTCGGCTATCCGCAAGCTTGCATTGTGAAAGGAAAAATAACTGTACAATATTAAGATATGAATCCAGAAACAGAATTCCGCGAAGGACTCGACGAACTTGCGGTTCACTATAAAGATATCCTCGGACTCCTGGGCGAAGACCCTCAGCGCGAAGGACTTCTGAAAACGCCCATGCGTGTAGCCAAGGCTATGCAGATTCTTACCCGCGGCTATTCTCAAGACGCCCATAAGGTTCTTACCGATGCTCTTTTTGAGGAGGAATACAGTCAGATGGTTATTGTGAAAGACATCGATTTTTTCTCCATGTGTGAACACCACATGCTCCCCTTCTACGGTAAGGTTCATGTGGCTTATATTCCCAATGGCTATATTACAGGTCTCAGCAAGATTGCCCGTGTGGTGGATATCTATAGTCATCGACTGCAAGTGCAGGAACGCATGACACAGCAAATCAAGGACTGCATCCAGCAGACCCTTCATCCCATGGGTACGATGGTTGTCATTGAGGCCAAGCACATGTGCATGCAGATGCGCGGCGTGGAGAAACAGAATTCCATTACCACCACTTCCGATTTCAGTGGTGCTTTCAATCAGGCCAAAACTCGCGAAGAATTCATGAACCTCCTTCGCGGTGAAAGCAAAAGAATCTGACAATAGAGAAGGGAAGGTTTAGAACGTCATCCTCATGATGATGCGGAAACCATCGCGCTTGGCTGTGGGCAGTTCCATGTAAGTCAGACGGCGTACATATTCCACGTGGACAAGTTTGAAGATGTTATGAATACCCAACCGAAGTTCCACATACGGTTTCTTGCTATCCATCACAAACATTCCGTCAGGAAACTCATTACGGTTTTTATCGGTCAGATCTCCCCATAGGCAGTTAACACCAACAAACTCACGCCACTTCAATTTCCTTAAAAGCGGCAGGCGGTTCAGAATCTTACCGTTCAGGTCCCATCCCACCATCAGCGACGCAAAGCGGTCGTTCAGGAACTCCATGTTGTTGATGAGGTTAAATGTCTCCATCTCTGCAACATACGAAAGGTTGGAAGCAGGGAACAGTAACATATAATAAGGTACCTTATTCCACTCGATGCCACCCTTCAGGTAACAGTCCACCTTACCCCAGTTATGCGGCAACCAGAAGCGTTTGTATATCCTGGCTTCCGTATAGTTATGTGAATAATCCGAACCCAGGAAATTTCTGAATCCCACTGTATGGGCAACCTCAAAAGTCGGTTTGTCCAGATTAATCGTCAACCGACGCTGTTTGGTATTGATATAGGTTTCACCAGGTGCAAAGAACACGCGGGCGGTGAGTTCAGTATTGCGGAATTTCAGCGGATTCGGATTGTTTGCCTTGATATGCTCCTCAGCCCAGTCACCCAGAATTTCATTCTCCTCAGTCTTCAGCCCCGTAGTAAACTTGAAACCATTCTCTGTTTCCCATTCAAACGTTGCCTGCTGACGGTTGTAGAACATCATGCGCTCCACCTTCGTCCAACGCAGGGCCACGAGAAAATTATCCTTATCGGTTGGCAGGAAACGGTCAGTAGGCGTACAAACGTCATAACTGCTGCTCACCGTGATGGTACGCTTGGGGAACTCACGGGGCAGATAGTCCTTCTCATTGAACGAATAAGTCACTTCCCCCAGATAATAGTTCTTCTTGCTACCCCATCCATGGGCATAATATCCACGGAAGAACCAGTGTTTATTAAGATTAGAAGTGCTCTGAGCCGTCAGGCGTGTACGGAAACCGTCGATGCTGTTATGCGTGAAGATGGTATTCACCGGTCCGATGTCTATCTTTGATGGCTTGCCCGTTTCCACGAAATTCTCAATGAGCGCCTTCAACACAAAGATTACCGGCTTGAAGCCCTTCAGGTTCATGATGCGCTGCTGGAAGTCGTTCATACTGCTTTCCGACTTGGTAAGCTCCACGGCTCGGTATTTCTTCCAGAAACTATCATCGCGCATCCGGGCAGAAGATTCCACCACTTGTTGGTTCTTTCCTTTAAACAGTCGTTTGGGCACCTCCTCAAAAGTATAGTCCTGGTTTCGCGTATTGCGCACCACAAGGAACTGCCCCACTTTCTTAATGAGACTCATCTCCACATACATATCGTCCTGTGAGAGAATCCAGTCGCCATTAGGCAGTTGGGTGTATTCCTGCTCCACCGTGAGGTTATTTACAAAGTTCACATCACTTTTCTTGGGAATACGAAGCGTCACCTTGCGCACGTGGAGCGTACTGTCCTTCAAGATATAGAGGTCACCACTGAAACCGAAGTCTTGCGGGTTGTTGGGTGTGAATTGCAGATGATAGCACGAGTCGCGCTCCACAGCCACAGTGTCTGCTATATAATAGCGGTAGAAGGAAATGGCATCGTTTCCGATCGGAGATGTAAAGGGATATTGCAACAACCTGACGTGATCGTCATAGATGTCCACATCCGTAAATACATCTTTAATAGCAACGTCAAGGATATCACCCGTCTCAAAGAATTGGTTTACACCCTGACTCGTCTCTCCCATCACGATATGCTTTTCGCTCTTGGGATTCTTGCGATAGAGATGGCTCGTGACGGTCTCATTGATATTCAGCGGCAGGATATTCTTTTGTGTGTAAGGTGAATATTCCACCTGCTCAGCCAACCATGGATGTTTCTTGAAGACAGCTCCTTCCAACGTCTTTTCCGTGATGTCATCCAGCGAGAAGGTGATTTTCTGATACTGATTCCATTGCACGTTTTCGTGGCGCAGAATATTCGATTTTTCCTTGGCAGCAATCACGCGGCGCATCAGTTCCACCGCAGGGTTGTTCTTTCTGCGATAGCGCTGGCGCTTTGCCTTGACGGTCACATTCTGCAGCATCTTCGTGTCTGCCTTCATCTTAATATTCAGCCGGTCACCCGTGGCACTGTTCACGGTAATCGTCTTTGTGGCATAGCCAACAGCCGTTACGGTGAGCATCTGCCCGTTATGGCGGGCAATCTTGAAGTATCCGTCAGCGTCAGCAACGGAATGCACCTTGAGATTCTTATAGGAAATTGTGGCAAAAGAGATTGTGTCCCCCGACTCCTCGTCAGTGACGTATCCCGTAATCTGCGCTCCGACCATCAACGAGCAGAAGCAACATAGCCACAACAAAATCAATCTCTTTATTTTCACTTTCTACCTTAATATATACAGTACCCGTACAGTAATATATTTATCGAAATCATGAACAAAAATGTTCATATATTCTTTTCGGGTGCAAAATTACACATCTTTTTCTAAAGTGCAGTGTCCGAAATGTACTCGGTAATGGTTCTTTTGTGTTTTTTAACACATAGAATGTTTCCGTTACCCTTAAATGTCGTTCGCGATATATCATAAAGAATGTTAAGATTTTAATTAAATCGCTTGCGATATAAATTTAATTTCCTACCTTTGCATCGCAAACAACAAAATAGCAATTTTAAAATGGAAAAGATATACGATTTTAAGGCTCTAACGAGTAAAGGCAAGGAAATAGATTTTGCCCAGTTTAAAGGAAAAGTTTTGATGATAGTCAATACAGCCAGCAAGTGTGGTTTCACTCCACAGTTTGAAGGACTGGAGAAACTGAATCAGAAATATAAGGACCAGGGATTGGTCATCATCGGATTCCCTTCCGGAGATTTTGCCAATCAGGAACTGGCCGATGGTTCCAAGGCTGAGGAGTTCTGCCAGCTGAACTACGGTGTAACCTTCCAGATCATGAAAAAGGTTCACGTCAATGGCAACGAAGCTGATCCCATCTTCAAGTATCTGAAGAGCCAGACAAAAGGATTCCTCGGAAGCCGCATCAAGTGGAACTTCACTAAGTTCCTTATTTCAAAGGACGGCGAGACCATCAAGCGTTATTCTCCGACCACGGCTCCTGAAAAGATTTCCGAAGACATCGAAGCAATGTTATGAGGAATTGAGAGTTAAGAGTTAAGAGATATCACCCAGAAACTCATCCAGGACTGGATTGTTGACGAGAAGGAACACATCGACTGGAACCGCCAGCATCGTCAGCTCATCGAAAAGGTTGGCTACGACAACTACCTGCTGGAAATGCTCTAATTGAATTAATCACGAAGCATTGAATAATTGACAGACGGGCAATGTGACAGAGACGTAGGATCTCTGACCGATTATCCCGTCGAATGACACAGAGGTTCGTCTGTCTCTTTTTTTACGACATAGACACATCAATTTCAAATCAATAGATTATGGCGACAAAAACTTATGCATGCGAACAGTGCAAACTGCGTGCACATTACGACAAAGCTCCCCGCTCTCTGATGGGACGCTTCTGGCGTTGGCACATTAATTTCTGTCCCGGATGGAAGGCCTTCTATTCCAGTCTTTCTGAGGAGAAGAAAGAGGAAATGAGAAGCCGCTATAACCTGAAAAAATAAGACTGATGGCTTACGAACAATTGAAATTGGACAACCAGGTATGCTTCCGACTCTATTCGGTGACACGCCTGATCACACAAAGCTACCAGCCGTGGCTCTCAAAGCTTGGAATCACCTATACACAGTATATCGTGATGATGGTTCTTTGGGAACAAGACCACCAGCCCGTTAATGACATTGCCAAACGGCTACTGCTGGAAACAAATACCGTGACACCGCTCATCCAGCGCATGGAAGCGGAAGGCCTTGTCAGGCGCGAGAAAGACAAGGCTGATGCCCGAAAGACCATTGTAAGCCTGACCCCTAAGGGACAGGAACTTGAGGAACAGGCTGCCGAAGTGCCTAGCTGCATGACCCAGATGTTTGCCGAGGAAGGACTTGATGCGGAAGTTTTCAACCAAATGATTCCCTCCCTCGATGAGATTATCTGCAAAATTGCCAAAAAATAAACTGCAGCAAAGATGGATGCGAAACAAATATTAGGAAAAATCAAGACATGGCTGGCAGGTCTTTCATTCCGTACGGGAGTGATTGTCCTGCTTTCTTGTATTCCTTTCTATATCCTCTCCTTTGCTCAAATGGCCCTGCCTATCAGCGTGGAGGCTAAAGGTGTTCTTTGGTTCATCCTTTTCGGAATGGCCAAGACTTGCCAATATGGAGGACTAACCATCTTGGGAGTGGAAGGCGTGCGCCGCCTGAAGGCCTATTTTATGAAAGACAAGGAAAAGACACCCGAAAGTCTTTAACTGTAATTACACAAACCAATTATCATAACATGAAAAAAATTATTCTGATGCTGGTGGCCATGATGGCCCTGACAGCCACGGCAAAGACAAAGATCTACAAAATCACCGTGAAAGATGGTGAAGGTCAGGAAGTCAAAATGAAACAGTACAAAGGCAAGGTGCTGCTTATCGTCAACACCGCCACTCGATGCGGCTTCACTCCACAGTACACCGAACTGGAAAACATTTACGAGAAATTTCACGGACAGGGGCTCGAAATCCTAGATTTCCCCTGCAACCAGTTTGGACAGCAGGCCCCTGGCACTAATGCCGAAATCCATAATTTCTGCACGGCCAACTTCAACATCCAGTTCGAACAGTTTGATAAGATTGACGTCAATGGCCCTGAAGCCTCTCCCCTCTTCACTTTCCTGAAGAGCCAGCAGGGTTTCAGCGGATTCGACACCAATGACAGACGTGGCAAGGCCATGCACGAAATGATGCTCAAGCGTGACAAGGACTATGCCCAAAAGTCAGATATCAAATGGAACTTCACCAAATTCCTAGTTGACCGCAAAGGCCGTGTTGTCAAGCGCTTTGAGCCCACCGACAAGATGGAAGACGTAGAACAGTGGATTCAGAAATACCTCTAAAACGTGATGAAAGAAAACAAATACAAGGAACTGCTGCCACAAGTCAGGGCGCTTATTGAGGGCGAAACCGATGCCGTCAGCGTGATGGCTAATGTGGCTGCAGCTCTTCGCGAAACCATGGGGTTCTTCTGGGTGGGCTTCTATGTCGTGAAAGGTGATGAACTCCATCTCGGACCTTTTCAGGGAAGCGTGGCCTGCTATCGCATTCCCTTTGGAAAAGGCGTTTGCGGCACCTCCTGGCAGCGTGCTGAAACCATCGTCGCCGAAGACGTGGAAGCATTCCCTGGTCATATCGCCTGCAGCAGCCTCAGCCGTTCTGAGATTGTCGTTCCCGTCAAGAATGCCGAAGGTCAAGTGTGTGCCGTTCTTGATATCGACAGCACCTCCCTATCCGATTTCGATGCCACCGACCAATTGTGGTTGGAACAGATTGTGGCCCCTTTAGGTGCTCTGTTTTAAGGGAGTTTACTGATAAAGTCTCACATAATCGATGTAATAGCGCATCGGGAAGGCCGAATCGTCAATCTTTCCTCCGTTATCACCACCCAAGGCTAAGTTCAGAAGCAGGTAATGCGGTTGATGGAACGGATTCTTTCCCTCACCTATTTTTCCGTTGCGGATTGTTTCGATCGGCACGTAATTCAGAATCTCGTCGTCCAGATAGATGGCGAGATGTTTTTTGTCCCAGTCGAAACGCCACACATGAAACTTCTCCGCCCATTGAGGGTCTTTTTTCAGGAAATGCTCGAAAGGCGTGCGCTTTGCATCCCAAATGGCGTGATTGGGTCTGTCGTCTCCCCAAGCCGCATTGGCAAGAATATGGGGAATGCCCCCGATACGGTAATATTCCATCACGTCAATCTCCCCATTGGAAGGCCAAGGCATTGATTTCCCCAAGGTCCAGATGGCTGGCCACGAACCGCCTGCCGTTGGAATCTTCGCCTTCACTTCCAGCCTGCCATATTGGAACTCTTTCTTTCTGGCCGTATTCACCGAAGCAGAGGTGTAGTCTATCGTTTTGCGTGCCTTTCGCCAGTCCTTGCTCCCTTCTTCATAAAGAGGATTCTCACGGGAAGTACGCTGGGCCTCAATGACCAGACAGCCGTCCTTGCAGTAGGCGTTTTCACGCTGATACCACTGGTCTTCATGGTTGCGGCGGAACCCTTCCTCAAAATTCCATACCGTGGTATCCAAGGCCCCGTCTTTGTTGAACTCATCGCTCCAAACGAGTTTCCAGTCAGTTTTGGGCGCATCATTTTTCCAATATTCTTCGATGCGCTTGGCTTCTTCGGCTGTGATATGAATCACCGAGCCATGCTTCGGCGTCTCGAAGTTAGTGGTTTTCATTACGCCCTCATTGAATCTCCCTAAAGGTTTCCAGGTCTTGAAATCCGTGGTTTCCGCGAAACCGAAGTTGTGGGGATTCAGCGAATAGATGTCATACATCATCACCCATTTATTCTCCCCCAGCCTTTTCCAGATGTTCGGGGCTTCACATCCTCGATCCTCGAAATCTATTTGCCCTTCCTGATACCGGTAGCCACGGTTTATTTCATCTGAGAAAGCCACCTTGATGCCACCGGGATTCTCCTGGGCCACATACGTCATACAGAATCTTCCGTCAGGCATCTGTATGATATCGGCATCCAGTACCTGAATGTTGGGATCAGGATATTCGAAGAGCAGCTGCGGCACGGTGGTGAGTTTCGTGAATGCCTTGTTCGCATAGGCATAGTAGAGTTTGGTCTTTGCCCTTCCCGTCGGACGAATCGTTAAATACACCATCGGCTTGTTCTTCTTCGTGTCCCATACCGTCTGTGGAGCCCATGCACAGCCCAGTTCTCCGAATTCCTTGGGAAAAGCCTTGTCGATGCGCACCTCCGTATGGGTCCAATGAATCAAGTCCTTCGATTTCATCAGCACGATGCCCCTGTTGTTTCCCCAGTCATAGAGTTTCTGGTCACGCTCCCATTGTGTGGTGCGGTAACCTTTCTGCATACCAAATACATGCAGATCGGTAGCCACCATATAGAAAGCCCCGTCGGGACCCCGATAAATATGGGGATCGCGGACGCCATGCTGTTCTGCCAGGTCATAGCCGTCAATCACGGGCTGGGCGTTATTCACGGCCGTGAAGGCATAGCCGTCGTGACTCGTCGCAAAGAAGATGCTATGCGTCGGGTCGTTGAAGAACACCAGCAGATAAGCACTCATATCTTTCTCCTGCAG
>Ga0256404_1002075_pt1 | contig 45403 bp, 24 predicted proteins | sample RumenRJG_01DNA_FD_185990 | JGI IMG/M metagenome (GOLD analysis project Ga0256404, IMG submission 185990) | Bovine rumen microbial communities from Lethbridge, Alberta, Canada - RJG_01 | ecosystem: Host-associated > Mammals > Digestive system > Stomach > Rumen | place: Canada: Alberta | collected... | reverse complement strand
ATGAACACCGACTTCTGGCCGTGGGCCATGTCCTGATAAGCCAGCAGACTGGACAGCCGCTTTGCTTTCTCGGGATCTTCCTTCGCCTGTTCCATTGCCTGCAGGAAGGCTTCACCCTCAACCTGCCGGGGGGCTCCACCAATCTTGCTCAGCTCGGCCAGCACGTCGCCGAAGAAGACACTGTGGTTGTTGTAGGGATGGAAGACGCAGCACTCGCGCGGCGTCTCAGACAGCAAGACGATGGAGCGTGCCACCTCGTTGATGGGCGAGAACTCCATTGGCTCGTCGCTCATCTCGAAGGGATAGCAGCCCAGCATCTTGAACACGCGTATGCGGCCCATGGCGGCATTGGTCTGGAAGTTAATCTGGAACTCGCCATCGGTAGAGCGCGGCGCGAGATTGCCCACACGCATCACCTTGGCATTGAGCCCGTGGATGGCGACGGCCTCGAGAATCACCCGGTCGGCGACGAACTTCGAGTGTATGTACTGGTTGTCGAGGTACTGCCCGAAGTAGAGTCTCTGCTCGGTGAAGGGCTCGGTGGGGTCGGGCTTGCCGTTGACGGAGAGGCCTCCCGTGCTGTAGGTTGACACGTGGACGAGACGGGCACCGGTCATCACGCAGAACTTCACGCAATTGACGGCTCCACCGATGTTGACATCCTCAATCTCAGTGCCCTTGGAGAAATGTTTCACAACGGCTGCACAGTTGAAAACGGTGTCTATGTTAGTTGAGAGTTGAGAGTTGAGAGTTCTTTCTGAGGAAAGCGTCGCTTCGCGCCGAGCGGAGAGTTGGTCCAACTCCTGCGTGACGTCGCCGAGCACGATGTGCAGGCGGGAACCGAAGAGTTCCTGGTAGCTGTGGCCGAAGTAGTAGAAGAGCAATTGCTTTAGTCGGCGTTCGGCCTTCTGCTCGTCGGCAGCACGCACCAAGCACCAGATGGCAGGCACGTCCTGGCGGTCGATGAGTTCCTTCAGCACGTGAATGCCCAGATAGCCCGTAGAGCCTGTGAGCAGCACGCTACCGATGGGCTGGCGCTCGCCCCGCTTGAAGTTCTCGAGGGTGTTGCGCATGAGCAGGATGTCGATGGGCTTGTAGTCGTAGGCGGCATCGGCCGATTCGGCCGTGTCCTGTTGCCCGGAGGTGCTGGCATCGCCGGAAGCGCCAGTGACGAATCTGGCCAACTGGCGCGGTGTGGGATTGCTGAAAATGTCGCCGTAGGCAATGTGGTGCTGGTGCTTGTCGGCCTCGATGATGACGCGCGTCACCATGAGCGACGTGCCGCCCAGTTCGAAGAAGTTGGCGGTGGCGCTCACCTTGTCCATCGTGAGAATGTCGGCAAAGATGTCGCAGAAGAGTTTTTCGAGGTCGTTGGCGGGTGCCACGTAGTCGCTGTTGTCGGTCTGAATGACGGGTGCGGGCAGTGCCTTGCGGTTCACCTTCTGGTTCTGGTTGAGCGGTATGGTCGGAATCTGCATCGTGGCCGCAGGAATCATGTAGGAAGGCTTCTGCTGACCGATGAAGTGATTCAGTGCCTTCACGTCGACTGGCTCGTCGCTGACGATGTAGGCGGCGATAAACTTTCCTCCGTTCTCGTAGTCGAAGGCCTGCACGGTGGCATCCTTAATGCCGGGATACTGGCGGATAACAGCTTCTACCTCCTTCAGTTCGATGCGGAAACCGCGAATCTTCACCTGTCCGTCCTTGCGGCCGACAAACTGGATGTTGCCATCGGGCAGGTAGCGCACGACGTCGCCCGTGCGGTAGCAGCGAGCATATTTCTCGTTGGAATCAGCAAACGGATTTCGGATGTACACCTCGGCGGTCTTCTCCGGACGGTTCAGGTAGCCGCGGCTCACCTGCGGACCGCTCACCCACAACTCGCCGCAGGCACCCTGTGGCAGGCGGTTGCCTTGCTTGTCGACGATGTAGAGACGGAGGTTGTCGAGCGGCTTTCCGATGGGGATGTCGAGTTCGCGGTCCTTCACCCAGTAGTGGGTGGTGAAGACGGTGCACTCCGTGGGACCGTAGCCGTTGTACATCTTGTAGCGCTGCGGCGGATTGAGCGACGAGAGTTTCTCGCCACCCACGGCGAAGAAGCGCAACGAGTGGTTGTCGGTGTTCGTGGCAAACTGATAGCCCACCTGGGTGGTGATGAACGAATGGGTAATCAGGTTCTCCTCGAAATACTTGTTCAGGTCGGGCAGGTTCAGGCGGATGTCGTCGCCGATGATGTAGACGCAGGCACCGCAGGTCACTGCGGGATAGATGTCCATCATGCAGGCGTCGAAGCCGTAGCTGGCATAGGCTGCCACATGGCAAGTCTCGCTGAGTTCGAAGCAACGCTGATACCAGTGGCAGAAGGCCACGATGTTGCGGTGTTCCAGCTGGCAGCCCTTGGGCACACCCGTCGAGCCGCTCGTGTAGAGCATGATAAAAAGGCTGTCGGGCTTGATGTCGGCCTCTACGGGCTTTGAGGGTTCGGGCAAGGCGGCAATGTCCTTCGTCAGGAGCACGTCGCCCTGATACTCACTGACCAGCGGTCGCAGTTCCTCGTCGGCGATGAGCAGTCGGGCTGAGGCGTCTTTCATCATGAAGTTCAGGCGTTCTGAAGGATAGCTCGGGTCGAGCGGCTGATAGGCGCAACCGGCTTTCAGCACGCCCAGTGAGGCAATCACCATCCACTCGCAACGCGGAATGAGCACCGAAACCACATTCTCACGACCGAGACCGCGCACGGCAATGTAGGCGGCGATGCGCTCGGAGATTTCATCGACCTCGCGGTAGGTGTAGCGGCGGTCGTGATAGACCACACACTCGCGGTCGGGCGTCAGTTCAGCCTGGCGGCGGAAGAGCGAGGCGATGGTCTGCGTGTCGTCGTAAGGCACTTCGGTCTGGTTGAAGGAATCGAGCAGCTGTTTCTGCTCAGCACTGAGCAACGACACCTGCAGAAGGTTGGCCTCGGGGTGGCTGATGAAGGCCTCGACGGCGTTGCTCACCGACTGAGCCAGGCTCTGCATGAGTCCCTCGCTGTAGCGGCCATTGTCATACTCAACGCACACCGACGGCTGCCCCTCGTGCTCGCGGATGTAGAACGCCACGCGGAACTTCGGGACGTCGAGCTCCAGATTCTCCATGTGCAATTCCCTTCCGCCGCACTCATAGCGCTCGAGCACGCCCATCTGATAGGCAAACATGATTTCGGCCGTCAGGTCGTAGTCGGCTGCGATTTGGGCGAAGGGATAGTTCTCGTGGCGCAGCGTCTCGTCGAAGTTCTGACTGGTTGTCTTCAGGAAGTCCATCACGCTCTGCTCGCCAACGAGGCCGCTCATTGCCAGCGTGTTGACGAACATGCCCACAGTGTTGCTAATGCGCAGGTTGGAGCGCCCGTTGCTGATGGTACACAGGCAGATGCGCTCCTGGTTGGTGAAGCGGGCCAGCGCGTAGAAGGTGGCAGCCAGCGTGATGTGGGAAGGCGAGAGGTTGTGCTGCCGGCAAAAGGCTTGTATCTTCTCGAAGTCAAGGGCTGCCACGGCCTCGCTGATGGTTCCTTGCTGCTGGGGATTGGTCAGGTCGGAAGCCACTTCGGTGACACCTTCGCACTCGCCGAGCTGGCTGTGGAAGAAGTTGCGGGCTTCCCTGTAGTCGGCTCCACTCTCGGCAGCTTTCTCCTCGGCCACAAAGGAGGCAAAGGTGAGGTCTTCGGCCTCGATGGGCTCGCCATCCATGAGCGAGCAAAGCTGGTGGAGGAAGACGTTGAGCGAACCGCCGTCGATGACCAGGTGGTGAATGTCGGCCAGTAGGCAAACATGCTCCTCGGTGGTGACGATTTCGAAGCGGTAGAGAGGACCTTGTTTCAGGTTGAACGGGCGCACAAACTCGCGCTTGTAATCGGCGAGTTGCGCTTCGGTCATCGAGTTTCGCGTGACGACGGCCTCCTGTTTCGGCTCACTGATTTGCACGACGTCGCTGCCTTCGCTTCCGAAGTGGACGGTGAGTTCAGGATGCATCCGCACCAGCGTCTGCAGCGACTGAGCCAGTCGTTCGGTGTCGGCATCCTTCGGGAAGACGAGCAGCGTTGGAATGTTGTAAATCGTGCTGACGGGTTGCTTCATGCAGTCGACGTAGACACCCATCTGGGCATACGAAAGCGGAATCGTCACAGGCTCGTCAGAACGCCCCTCAGAACTATCGTCCTGCGCTCCTTTGACTCCTTGAACTCCCTGAACTCCTTCTCCCAACACCTTCTTGAGGATTTCGTTCTCGATGCTCTGCAGCGAGCCAGTCTTCGCCAGCGACTTAGAGTCGAGGGCAACGCCGAAACGCTTGTTGACCTTAATGGCCAGCTTGATGGCAGTGATTGAGGTCAGACCGGCATAGCCCAGCGGCGTGGTGAGGCCGAAGTCGCCGTGCCCCACGATGGCTTGAATGATGTCCTTCAGCTCTTGTTCCAGCATGTTCAGCGGAGCCTGTTCGCCGCCACCGGTTTGTTCCTCGACTTTCTTCTCCGGCACAGGCAGGGCGCGCTTGTCCACCTTCTGGTTCTGGTTCAACGGGATGCTCGGAATCTGCATGGTCACAGCCGGCACCATGTAGGGCGGTTTCTCTTCGAGGATGAAGCTGTTCAGCTCTTTGATGTCCACCTGCTCGTCGCTCACGATGTAGGCTGCGATGAACTTACCACCGGCAGGATCGTCGAAGGCCTGAACGGTGACATCCTTGATACCGGGGAACTGGCGGATGATGCCTTCCACCTCTTTCAGCTCGATGCGGAAGCCACGAATCTTCACCTGCCCGTCCTTGCGGCCTACGAACTGGATGTTGCCATCGGGCAGGTAGCGCACGATGTCGCCAGTGCGGTATGCGCGGCTATAGACAGAGCTTGCTTCTCCGTTGGCTGCAGCGTCGCAGCCTGCGCGGAATGGGTTCTCGATGAACACTTCCGCGGTCTTCTCTGGACGATTCAGGTAGCCACGGCCCACCTGCGGACCGCTCACCCACAACTCGCCGCAGGCTCCTACAGGCAGGCGGTGTCCTTGCTTGTCGACAATGTAGAGGTGGACATTGTCGAGCGGCTTGCCTATGGGTATGTCGCGCAGATGCTCATTCACCCAGAAGGTTGTGGTGAAAATAGTGCATTCGGTAGGCCCGTAGCCATTGTACATCTTATAGTCGGTTGGCGGATTGAGCGACGGCAGCTTCTCGCCACCCACGGCGAAGCAGCGCAGCGAGTGGTTCTCGACGTTCGTGGCAAACTGGTAGCCCACCTGCGTCGTCATGAAGGAATGGGTGATGGAGTTTGCCTCAAAGTATTCGTTCAGCGCCAGCAAGTCCAGGCGGATGTCCTCGCTGATGATGTAGACAGAGGCACCGCAGGTCAGTGCCGGGTAGAGGTCCATCATGCAGGCATCGAAGCCATAGCTGGCATAGGCTGCCACGTGGCATGTCTCGCTGAGTTCGAAGCATCGCTGATACCAATGGCTGAAGGCCACGAGGTTGCGATGTTCCAGCTGGCAACCCTTGGGCACGCCCGTAGAGCCACTGGTGTAGAGCAGGATGAAGAGATTCTCTGGACGTACTGCCACCTCAGGAGCTGGGGCTGCGGGCAGCTGAGGGATGTCCTTGGTGAAGAGCACGTCGCCCTGATATTTGTCGACGATGGAGCGCAGTTCCTCGTCGGCAATGAGCAGTCGGGCTGAGGCATCTTCAATCATGAAGTTCAGGCGCTCGGCAGGATAGGTGGGGTCCAGCGGCTGGTAAGCACACCCGGCCTTCAGCACGCCCAGCGAGGCAATGGCCATCCACTCGCAACGCGGGATGAGAATCGACACCACGTCTTCGGCCTTCAAGCCCTTACTGACGAGACAGGCAGCGAGTCGGTCGCTGATTTCATCGACTTCACGATAGGTATAGCGGCGGTCCTGATAGACCACAGCCAGGTTGTCGGGATGCAGCCGCGCGCTCTGGCGGAAGAGCGAAACGATGGTCTGCCCTTCGTCGTAGGGTACTGTGTTCTGATTGAAGGCGTCGAGCTGTTGCAGTTGGTTTGGCGTGGTGATGCTGATTTCGCTCAGGGGTTTCTCCAGATCGCAGAACTGGCTGATGACGGCATCAAGGCTCTCGGCAAACGTACGGATGAGCGCTTCGGAGTAGCGGTTCGTCATGTATTCCACGCACAGCTCATAGCCCTTGTCGGTCAGGAACAGCTGCAGGCCGATGGGGTTGTTGGTGCCGCGATCGAAGAGGCGCTCGTAGGTGGCCTTTTCGCCGCCGATGACCACATCGCGCAGCGTGTAGCCCTGATAAGCAAACAGGACCTGCGGACGGATGCCAAGCTCGTTCACGGCATCGCTCAACGAGAACAGAGCGTGCTCGCGCGTGCCGTCGCCCATCTCGCATCCCTGCTCCAACAGGTCGCCAACGGTAACCACGGCCTTTCCCCCACCCTCCTGCGATTTGCTCCTGAGATTGTAGTAGAGGGGAACGGTAGAGACGAACATGCCGCAGGTCTTGGCGACTTCCTTCTGGCGGCGTCCGTGCCAGATGGTCGTGAACAGCACCTGCTCATCGCTGGTGTAGCGCGACATGAGCAATGCGAACGCCGAGCACATGTAGTTACTCACCTTCACGCCGTGCTGCTTGCAGAAAGAGGTAACGACACCCACATCTGCCTTCATGGGAAGATAGAGGCGCGCGTAGCGAGTTTCGGTTTCCTCCAGGTCGGGCAGCAACACGGTTTCAACCTCAGTGTCGAGGATGTGCTCCTCATACCAACGGCGGTCGGCAGCCCAGCGGTCGCCAAGCCGGTCGGCTGCTTCCTGGCGCGCAAAGTCGATGGCCATGAGATCCTCGTGCGTGAACTCATGCCCACCATGATAGGCGTTCTCAATGTCGCTGAAGAGCACCGACAGCGTGGTGCCGTCGAAAATGAGGTGATGTATCTGCATGAACATATAGTTGGCATCGGGAGTCCGAATCAGGCAGAGGCGGGTTAGGAGGCGGCCGTCGAGATGCATGGGTTCCCACAGCGTGTGCTTCACCGACTCGATGTCGTCGACCTCAAGGATGGGCACTTCAATAGGTGTGGTGGCATCGATGTATTGAACAGGCATGCCTTCGTCGTTGATCGTCACGCGGCAATACATGTTGGGATGTGCCCCCAAGGCCTGCTGTATGGCTGCTTGCAAGGCGGTAAGGTTTACCTTGCGACTGAATTTGAAAAGGAAAGGCTGATCGTAGACTTTTTCGCCCGGATGCTGCATGCACTCAGCATAGATGCCCATCTGGCTTTGCGACAGCTGAACGTGTTCTGAAGAATGATTCATAGAGGCTTTCGGTTTTATTTGACTTCCGTGATAGTTCGGTTAATGAGTTTGTTTTATTTCGCTTGTAAAATTACAAAGAAAAACCAAGGATTGCATATGAAATGGGAAACAACATTTGTTTCATTAATTTAATTTAACACTTTTTTCTGTCTCAATGGTTTTTTTTGTAAGCAAAATGCTGCCTACTACGAGATTTTTTTTATAATTTTGCATTCTAAACCACTTAAATGCCATCATGAAGAAGCTGTTCTGGAATTTCATGACCTACCTCCGAAAACACATCAGCAGTAGCCTTGGCATCATTATCAGTGCCGCTGTGCTGGTGGAGCTCATCAATGTCGTGCAGTTCTACTACACGCGCGACTTGCTGCGCACTGAAATCGAACAGCGTGCCCAGACCGAACTCATGGCCAAGGCCGACATGATTGCCCACACCCTGCACACCGCTGAAGCCACGATGGAGGAGCACAGCCGACACATTCAGCAGCACCTCCAGAATCCTGACGACATGTTCACCGCCACGAAACAGCTGATTGAGGTCAATCCAAACGTGGTGGGCGGATGCATCTGCTTTGTGCCCTATTATTATAAGGAGAAGGGGCGCATCTTCGAACCTTATGCTGAAAAACGAAACGGACAGGTGGTGGTGAGCCAGATAGCTTCGGCCGAGCACGACTACACACTGAATCCCGCCTTTATCAAAGCTTTACGCGAGAAACGCAAACTCTGGAGCGACCCCTATATCTATGGTGAAAACAACCAGCAGCTCACCACCTACAGCTACCCCCTGCTCGACGCGAAAGGCAACGTGGCGGCGGTGTGTGGACTCGACATCGACCTGACATGGCTTAGCGACACCATCAATTCCATGCACTACTATCCCTCGTCGTTCGGACTGGTGCTGACGCAGGAGGGACAGTTGGCTGTGGGACCGTCGGCCGATCGTGCCAATCAGAACGACGTCAAACAGATCATGAACCTTGTCAACAATCGTTCGAAAAGAGAAACCAGCGGGGGCATAGAAATCGCTGAATTCGTAGGTTCCAAAAACCAGTCGGAGGGCACCGTCTACTTCACGTCGCTGAAGGAATATCCCCACTGGCAGGTGGTGCTGGTGAATTACGACAACGAAGTGTTTGAACCCATCAAGCGCATGCGATTTCGCAATATGATCTTGATACTCTCGGGTCTGCTGGTGCTGTTCTTCATCATCAACCGCTTTGCACGCAACGAGAAGCGGCTGCGCCAGGCGGGCATCAAGCAGACACGCATCGACAGCGAGCTCCACATCGCCAGCGCCATCCAGCAGACCATGCTGCCAAAGACCTTCCCACCCTTCCCCGAACGCAACGACATCGACATCTATGGCTCGTTGGTGCCCGCGAAGGAAGTGGGTGGCGACCTCTTCGATTTCTACATTCGCGACGAGAAGTTGTTCTTCTGCATCGGCGACGTCTCGGGAAAGGGTGTGCCGTCGGCCATCGTGATGGCGGTCATGCAGAAACTGTTCCGCATCACCTCCGCCCACACCAGCAACCCAGCCAACATCGTGCAGGCCATCAACCAAGAGCTGTGCAACAACAACGAGCGAAACATGTTCATGACGTTCTTTATCGGAATCCTCGACCTGCCGTCTGGACGACTGCGCTTCTGCAACGCCGGCCACGAAACACCGTTGATCCTCTCCGAAGACGCCGGATGTGTCGCCCTCAGCGAGCTGCCCGTGAAGTCGAACCTGCCCATCGGCGTGTTCGCCGACTTCACATTCGAGAAAGAGGAGTACCAGCTGCCCGTGAACAGCACGTTTTTCCTCTATACCGACGGACTCACCGAGGCTCGCAACGCACAGCGCGAGCAGTTCCGCCTGAACCGCATCAAAGAGGTGCTCAGCCATTGCACACCCGACGAGGCAAAGAACACCGAGCGCCTCATCAACGTGATGAGCGACGCCGTGAACAAGTTTACCGGCAACACCGAGCAGAGCGACGACCTGACGATGCTCGCCATCCGCTATCAGCGCCTCACGGAAAACGATGTGCTCTGCGACCGCTTCGTCCTCCAGAACGACTTGCGGCAGATCCGACCGCTCAACGACTTCATCAAGGAGTTCCTCGAGCGCTTCGGCGTAGAGAAGAGCCTCGCCCGCCGCCTGCAGCTTGCCGTTGAGGAGGTAGTGACGAACGTCGTCAGCTACGCCTACTCTCCTGGTACCACCGGCGACATCAGCGTCGAGGCCTTCGCCAACGAGCGCCGCCTGAAGTTCATCATCAGCGACGAGGGCGTAGCCTTCGACCCAACCACCGTGGCGAATGCCGATACCTCCCTCGCCATCGAGGACCGACCCATCGGCGGACTCGGCATCCTCCTCACCCGTGGTCTCGTCGACTCTGTCAACTACGAGCGCCTGAACGGCCGCAACGTCCTCACGCTCCGCAAGAATATCCACGCTGAGCGCTGACCGCGCCAGCGCGAAGTGAAAAATGAAAAGTGAAAAGTGGGCTGCGCGCGACGAACATCCAGCTGTAGGGGCAGACCCCCGTGTCTGCCCGAACAATGACGAGCACCCAGCGTGGTCCCCTCCGAGGGGACAACAGGCCGACAACCGGCAAGGCAAATCATAATTATAAATTTTAAATTATCAATTATACATTAAAATGAAGACAACTATCCAAGAAATCGAGAACAAGATTGTAGCAACGCTTGTTGGAGAACTCGACACCACAGCAGCCATCGAAGTGGAAGAAGCCCTGAAGCCGCTCCTCGACACCCACGGCCGCGACATCGTCATCGATTGCACCGACCTCGAATACATCGCTTCGAGCGGTCTGCGCATCCTGCTAAGCATCCTCAAGCAGGCAAAGAGCCACGACTGCAACCTCGTACTGCGGAATGTGAACGACGACATCAAGGACGTGTTCCGCATGACCGGATTCATCAACATCTTCCAGTTCGAGTAAGCACTGCCGTCAGCGCGTTCCTATCTCATTCCATCACTTTTCACACCACCCCACGCCTATGAAGAGCCTCATCATAGCAACTATGCTCATGCTGTCGGTGAACGTTGGTGCACAACCGTCCATCGACACGTTATCCGTTGCTGCGCCCATCGACACGGCACAGACTAATAAGGAGAACAAACTCGTCATCGACCTGGACTTCCTCACGCGCGGTGAGCTGCGCAAGGGCGGACTGTCCAACGAAGAGGGCGCCGACGACCAGACCACCTTCGTCATTGCCCGAACATTGCTCGGCATCGGCTACCAGCGGCCCGGCCTCATAGCCCATGCCACCGCACAGCACAGCGGTGTGTGGGGCAGCAACGAGACCAACAGCTTCAACATCTACGAGGCATGGGTCGACCTCAACACGAAGAACGGGTTCTTTGCAAAGGTCGGACGACAGTCGCTGTCCTACGACGACCAGCGCATCTTCGGCAGCGACGACTGGGCGATGACCGCTATGTCGCACGACGCCCTGAAGCTGGGCTACGAAGGCCACGGACATAAGCTGCACGTCATCGGCGCCTTCAACCAGAACATTGCCAACATCGATGGCGGCACCTACTTCACCGGCGGTCTGCAACCCTACAAGGCGATGGAAACCGTGTGGTATCACTACGACGTGAAGAAAATCCCACTCGGCATCTCCCTGTTGTTCACCAACATCGGCATGCAAAGCGATAAAGAACACAAGGACACCTGCACCTTCCAGCAGCAGCTCTTCGGTACCTACATCGACTACCACACGAAGAAGTTCACCGCCGAGGCAGCCTTCTACTATCAGGCAGGCAAGGAAGAACACGGCATCCCCATCGATGCCTGGATGGCGAGCGGAAAGGTCACCTACAAACACAACGACGACCTCACCCTCTACGGCGGCTACGACTACCTCAGTGGTGATAAGAACTTCGCCGTACCGGCTCAAGGACAAATCGGCATGCCGCAACACAAGCGGGTGCGAGGTTTCAGCTCCATCTACGGCTCCCACCATAAGTTCTACGGGGCCATGGACTTCTTCTACCTCAGCAACTACTACGGAGGCTTCACCCCTGGTCTGCAGAACATCTACCTCGGCACGAAGTATTCACCCGTGAAGAAGCTCTCCATCGACCTCTCCTACCATTATCTGCTCACCGCCACCCAGCTGAATAACGATGTCAACAAATCACTCGGCCACGAAGTGGAGGCCGCCGTCACCTACAAGCTCATGAAAGACGCCTCCCTCAGCGCCGGCTATTCGTTCATGCGTGGCACCGACACCATGGTCGCCCTGAAGCGCACCAACAACAACCGCCAGCTGCAGTGGGCATGGATCATGCTCTCCGTCTCCCCGAAACTCCTCTCCACCATCTGGTAAGACCAAGGCAGCGGAGCTGCGGTTCAAATGCCCTTCGGGCGTTCAAAGCAGCGGAGCTGTGTTCAAAAGCGCTGCGCGCGTTCAAGAGGTGTAAAGCGCCTTTGGCGCGTGTAAAGCCCTGCGGGCGTGTAAGAAGCTCCACTCCACTTTTCTAAAGCATTGCTTTCAGCCTCTTAGAGCATTGACTTTAGACGCTCAAAGCATTGACTTTAGAACCCAAGAGCATTGACTTTAGAACCCAAGAGCATTGACTTTGGAGTCCCAAAGCATAGCTCCTGAGGCTACAGAGCATTGCTCCTGAGGCTACAGAGCATAGCTCCTGAGGTTACAGAGCATTACTCTCTATGGTGCGGAGCATAGCAAATGTTTTTTAATCCGATTCGGTCATTAAACGATTGAAATGTAGGGGCTGATGCGCAGTTTAAAAACTGACCTCCCAACCTCCCGTGTTGCCTTCAAACGCTTTCCTACAAAGGGTTTCGGGGCGGGAGGTGTTGCGCTGACACCTCCCGTCAACCTCCCGCGCCGCCCCAGCTCTGGTCATACTAAATTGGTCATTAGGAACAGGATTACAAATAGTAGGGACGGGCTTCATTGCCCGTCAGCAAGCAGAAAACTACCATTGGAAACAACTCATAGCTGATCCGAGTTCGTTTCGTCTAAACACGAAAAGGCATGGGAGGTCACACGGGAGGTTACACTGGATGTCTGACGGGAGGTTGATAATCATCAAAACCAATGATACACAATGTTTTACGAAGTATCACGGGAGGTGTCTCGCAAAAATAATCTGTCAACCTATAGCAGGGTTAAGAGGGAAGAACTATAAAAGAGGACAGACAGAACAGACGAACGGAAGGAAAAAAGAAATCAAGGAAGGACGCAGGCACGCCTGCGCCCCTCCCGTCATCATATCATTGTTTTGAGAGTTGAATGATATCGCTACTTCGTTGTCCAAAAATAAAGGTCACTTAATCACGATTTCACTTTACAAAAATCTTCTTTCCATTGACAATATTCAATCCCTTCCGCAAGGAACTGATTCGCTGACCTTGAAGGTTGTAGATATAGCCTCTTACCAATTCATGCTTATTTCTTACTTCTTCAATTCCTGTCGTCTGCATTTCGAATTCGCCAGAGAAGGTCTCATGGCTATTCTCCACAGTTACGGTGTATCGGCCTTCTGCGTAGGTAGAGATGTCGATGTCGAGGGCTACAATATTGCCTGCGTTGATGTTTTTCTCGTAGACGACTTGTCCTGATTCGTTAGTAATGTGTACCTGATAAACTGCGTCGAGCGGGTCAAGATTGATACCTAACCGCAGGTTGCTGTATTCGCCATATAGTGACTGCGCTTCTTCTACTCTTTTTGTCGGCATCCTGGGCTGTGTCTTGACTGTATGGGTGAAGTCGAAGCGATGTTTCTTTGCTTCCATTTCATCAGGGGTAGCCCCATCCTCATATTCGTCGTTGAGGTAGATGACTTCATCGCCAACGGTGCACGACATCAGGAACTGCGCATGGTTTTCTTCCCCACCATGAACGGAATAGACATTATTTGTCGGACCATCTATTCCTCCGACTCCTTCCAGCCAAGTGGTACAGTAACTGTTGTTTCCTTCTAATGATGCCCACATAATATCTCTATAAACGCCCTTAAAACCTTGTAATTCTCCCGTCAGTTTTGGCCCTATCACATAGGGAGACTCATCAATCAGCAGGGTATCGTTGGCTTCGAGGGAGAAGTCGTACATCATCATAAACTGCTTGCTTGCCAAATTATAAACATACACTTTCTTGTCCTCTTCATACCATACTCCATTTTTTGTAAGGAGGGGATATTGAATGATAGAAGCATAATTTGGATAATCTGGACTGACATATCGCTGGCGCATCATCTGCTTGCAGGTCTTTCCGTCGATAATGGTGTCGCCATCGAAGTAGTAGTACTCAACCAATTTCACAGTACCATCCGAAATGCCATAAGTGTCTCCCACCTTCCATACTTTACCTTCTTCGACGAACGGACGGTAATTATCCTGGGCCCAATCACTCAAGGGCAGCACAGTACCTTTAAATACCTTCTTGAATTTTTCAATTTCCGACGGTTGGACATAGATGATAACTTCGTCATCTATAAAATAGAATGTGTCATTGCGTAATCCTTCGGGGAAAGTACCTCTGATAACAATTGTCTTGATGGGACTCCAGCTGAAAACTCTTTCCTCAAAACTCATTACGCTTTCAGGAATGTCAAGGAAATGCAGACTTTCGCATTTTTCAAATGTATAGGCAGAGATTCGCTTGATGTTTTCGGAAAGTCTTATTGAATTGAGACTCTTACAGCAACAAAACGTTCCAAAACACATGTTTGTAACGCTATTAGGCATGTTTATGGAAGTAAGGTAGGAGTTGAAAGCGAAAGCTTCTGCACACAACCATTTCACACCATCAGGCACGGAATAGGTTCCACGTTTTGCCCCAGCGGGATAACAATAGAGTTGGGTTTTGTCCTTACTAAACAGCACACCGTTAACAGAACACATGCTTGGGTTCGCCTCGTCCACTTCAATGTTTTCTAGAGAGGTGCAGTTTCTAAAGGGGTTTTTACACTCTTCATAGCCAGCATAGTGCTGGATTTTTACAACAGTTTTGGGGATTCTCACTTTTGTCAGCGTCTTGCATAAGTCAAAAGCCAGCCATTCAAGCTTGTCCACAATATAGGTTTCGTCATTATAAGCGACCTGTTCAGGAATGTCCAGTTCTCCTTCCCAGCTGTTTGCGTTGGCCACCATTGCAGTATGTGTTCCTTGATTCAGTTTATATGTAAGCCCGTCAATAGCCACTTTTAAAACAGAACCTGTTTCCTGAGCATATACCATTGTGCTCAGAAACAAAATACAGAATGATAATCCTCTTTTTTTCATATTCGTTTCTTTATAATACTTGTTAATATATTCGTTATTTATCTGCTATTGAGAATCTGTTCCAAAGTGATCTCTGGATTGCTCTCTCCGAAGACGTCTTTCTTCAGCTTGAGTTTGCGATGTTGGACGGCTGAGATGGTGATGCAGTAGATGTTGCCAATGGTGCGGTTGCTGAGACCGAGTCGCGTGAGGATGCACAGGCGGATATCGTCTTCCTGCATATTGGGATATTGTTCACGAATCTTGGCAAAACGGTTATTGTCGATGGCGTTGAGCGTCCGTTCTATCTCGCTCCATTCATGCGGAGTGAGGTAGATGAGCGAATCGCCGCTCTGGTTGAGCTTTTTCAGCACTTCCGTCCGTTCGAGGATGAAGCCTTGCAGGAATGTCACCACCTCATTTGCCTGGTGCAACAAGGTCTTCTGATGCTCTGCCTCCTGTTGGAGCTGGCGTTTCTCCTGTTCCTGCATACGGATGCGATAGCGAAGTGCCAGCACTACTGCAAGAAGGATGATACCCGAGGCGATGATGGCTATCAGGAGTGTGCGACCATATATCTTTGAGCGGTATTCCAGTTGCTGATTCTCCATTTCCTGCTTCAGCGAAGCCTGATAGTACTGGTCTTTCTGTTCCAGCGCCTTGTAGTAGAATTCCTCTATTTGCAGGAAGGCTTCATCCACGCTGTCCTCTACCTCTGTAGCCCCCAACCGTCGGAGTGCTATCTTGGCGAGGTTACTCTGCACGATATATGCCAGATGGACATCGTCACCTGTATCAATCTGCCGATAAACGGTTTCTGCAGAATCGAGCATGTTCAGGCTGAAGTAACTACGTGCCAACACTTGCAGTGTGCCAGACTCTGTGCTCTCTGTTCCCTCTGCGTTCTCTGCGGCAAGAGCCTGATGGGCATAGTCGAGTGCCTGGCGATAGTCTTCCTTGGCCCAGGCAATGTTTGCCTGGCTGGTGAGAGTCTGACACATCATGTCCTTCATCTGCTTTTCCTTAGCGATAGCGTATGCGCGGTTGGTGAAATCGGTAGCTTCGTCGTATGAGCCCTCTGTTATGAAAGCCAGTTGTGCGGCGTATGTGCCTGCATAGTCAAGTAATATGACATAATTGCGCTCATCGTCGGGATGTTGCTCATAGACGGTCAGGGCTTTCTTCATCAGTCGCAATGCTTCCTCGGGGTTGCTTTGCGATAATGCTTCCGCCAATCGCTGGTACGCGATATAATATGTGTGCCAATCCTCTGACGCTTCCGACAATTGGATAGCCTTTCGTAGCAAAGTCTCACCCTGACGGATGCTGTCGTTGGCCAAAGCGGTCTCAGCTTCCTCCAGACAACGTGCTGCCGTCTGTGAATCTGACTTCTGCTGTTGCTGACTGCATGCAACCATCAGAATACCTATGATGAATATGTACAATGATCTTGTAAACATTTCAATTATTCATGGCTTCTCGGTTGCAAAGTTACGTTATTATTTCGAAAGTTGTATCAGAAGCCTATGGAAAAAACGTAAGCAAGAGAAAAATGCAAACCGCTACAAATCAACACATTATGAATAATCACGCATTTCTCCCTATGGAAAATTTTTATTGAAGGCATGGAAAGAAGGGGCTATGGAGCTCTTTCCTACGATTTATGATTTAAGATTTAAGAAATAATAGGGGCAAGGAGCAAGGAGCAAGGGTAATCAAAATTATCAATTCTCAATTTTCAATGATCAATTACTATGTCTCAATGTCAAATTCTGTTCTATTTAGTGGTCATCATTGAGCTTATATATGCCATCTCTTTTCTGCCCAGAGTTGGAAGAAACGGTCATAGATATAATAGATGTTATCATTCTGCGTGACGAAATCCTTCTCTAACAATCCTCTGACGGCAGAGACAACAGAACTTGTTGAAGGAAGATGGTATTTGCGGGCGAACTTTCCCCCTGAAATGCTTTTCACTTTCCCCTCGGCAGCGATGGCCAAAAAGACATTGCGTTGCTTTTCGGGCATCTGTCTGAGCAGTTCTTCATAATATGTGGACGATAATTGCAGGTAGGTGTCGATAGCAGTATCAATCATCTCTTTGGTGCAAGTGCCACCCTTTGGCGTTAACATATAGAGCATGTTCATGATGCGTTGCACATTGGCCGTGATACCTTCAAAGCGCTGGTAAACAGTCGCAACCACATCATAGGTTATTCGGCGGTTGCCTTTCTTGGCAAACTGAGGTTCAGCGAACGCCCAATAACGATCCAAAGGTATCGAACCAAGGCTCATCGGTGTCACTGATTGGTAGAATGGGCGTGAGGGAGAGAGAAACATTTCACTCATCAGGTGGCGTTGTGAACCGGAAAAGATGAAGTTGGCATTGGAGCATTGCTGTATCTGGGTACGCAGGGCTGCCTCAACGTTTTTGTTGTCATTATAATAGAGAATCTGCTGAAACTCATCAATAGCAACCAGGCAATGTTTTTCTGCTGTGCGCAAATAGGCGAAGATCTCATCAAGCGTTGTCTGCGGAGGGACCATTGTCCCAACGCCCAAACCCCACACAGGATTGCCATTGATGTCGAAGGTTATGTCTGATCGCACAGACAATAGTGCATTCAAGAAGCCTTCCCAAACCTTGCGGCCTCTGGGTTTTAAAGAGTCGAGGATAGATTTGCCAAACACGTTGACAAAGTCATGCAACGAGTTTGTGGCATAGATATCGATGAGGAAACAATAATAGCCCTCTTTGATGGCCTTCTGTTGGAAACAATGCCGTATTAAATCAGTCTTGCCCACACGACGAGGCGACATCAGCGCAATATTATTGCCATTTGTCAGTAAATTGGTAAGCAAAGCGGTCTCTTCCACCCGGTCGCAAAAGTACTCGGGCCCAGCATAGCCATTGGTTACAAAAGGATTGTCTATCATTTCTTTACTATTTGATTCGCCTGCAAAGATAATACAAATATCATAAATATCAAAAAATAATTATCATAAAATGACAAAAAAATCCCCCTCCCTCATTTTTCAGTTTTCAAAGTATAGTTTTAGAGTTCTTCTGTCCGTCTATTTCGTATGTCAGACCAATCATTTAAGATTTATGATTTAAGATTTAAATGTCTCTTTGTCTCTCTGTCATTCTTCTCTCTGTCCTCTGGAGTTACAATTTTTTCAACTCTACAAACGGAAGAGGACAAACGAGAGATCTGGGGTTCAATCTCTCGTTTTTAACGGTTCTTCCCTTCTTCCTTCATTCCGTTTTTCATCTTTTTTATCTCTAGATCCCAAAGACACGTTTCACGTTGTCATTGGTTTGGCGTTCCACCTGTTCGGGGGTGACAGCGTAGGCGTCGGCGAGGCGCTGCATGACAAGGGCGACGAAGGCGGGCTCGTTGCGCTTGCCGCGATGAGGAACAGGAGCCATGTAAGGACAGTCAGTTTCAAGGACAATGCGCTCAAGGGGGACGGCAGCAGGGAGGTCTTCGGGCAGATGACTTTTCTTGAACGTGAGCACGCCACCAATGCCTAGCACGAAGCGGTCGAAGGTGAGTAGCTCGCGTGCCTCAATCTGATTGCCCGTGAAACAATGGAACACACCACCGGGGAGGTCTTTCTCATAACGGCGCAAGATTTTCACCATCTCGTTCTGTGCCTTCCGACAATGTATCATCAGCGGCAGACGCGTCTCCACCGACCAGCGCACCTGCTCCTCGAAGGCGAGCAGCTGCTCCTCCTCGAACTCACGACTCCAATAGAAGTCGAGGCCGACTTCGCCGATGGCGATGGGATACCCAACCCCATCCTGCCCTCCGTCGCAAATGGGGGATTCGCTCCCCTTTGTGGGGCCGCAGCCACATCGGTGGCTGCTCTGAAGACCCCAGTCGCCCAAGGGGAGGGGCGTTTGGTTACCATCAGCAGCGGGATTCCCTCCTGGAAGAAGGGCCTTCATCTGGCCGAGCACCTCGCGCCAGTCGGCTTTCACTTCCTCGGGATGAAGGCCGACCATCGAATAGAGGTAGTCAGGATATTGCTGACACAAGGTAGGAATGGCGAGAGACGACGGCAGGTCGATAGCAGGCACAAACACCTTTTCTACGCCTGCCTCGCGGGCACGCTGGATGACGTCAGGAAAGTCCTCACGAAATGCTTCGTCGTCGAGATGAGAATGGGTATCGATCATTGGTGAGACGTTGAGAGGTTCTTTCTCCGCTTCGCTACGAAAGCGCCCCTGCGGGTCGAGCGGAGACGTTGAGAGGTTGAGAGCCCCACCCCGGGTCCTCCGTAGGGAGGGAGCGTTGGGTGTTCGTTGTTGGCATCTGTTGTTCGGGCAGACACGGGGGTCTGCCCCTACAGTTGGATGTGTCGTTGCGCGCAGCCCACTTTTGACCTTCGGTCGAGTCTACTCACGCTCGGAAAAGCTGATGCGAGCATCGCTCTTCTCTCGCTTAATCGCAGACTTCACTTTTAATTATTCACTTCGCGCTTGCGCGGCTACCATTCCCGATGCATCATGTCGGCGGCATAGCGGCGGAGTTCCTGCTTGCGGTCGTCGGGAAGGCTGACGGCGTCGAGATGCTTCTGGGCCTGCTTGAAATAGTAGGCGATGCGCTCCTGGGCAAGACGGTCGATGCCAATCTCGTTGTAGAGACGTGTGACGGCCTGCACCTTTTCATCACGGTCGAAGTCGGTAGCGGTGATCCAATGCATGAGCTCCTGGCGCTGCTCGTCGTTGGCGCGGTTCAGGGCGTTGATGAGCATGTAGGTCTTCTTGTTCGACGTGATATCGCCACCGATGGCCTTGCCGAAGACGCGTGTGTCGCCATAGACGTCGAGGAAGTCATCCTGCAGCTGGAAGGCCAGTCCCACCTGTTCGCCAAACTGATAGAGGGCATCGGCGTCGGCGGGCGATGCGTCGGCGAGGATGGCACCCATCTTCGTGGCACAGGCTAGCAGGACGCTGGTCTTCAGGCGAATCATCTCAATGTATTCATTCTCACTGACATCGGTGCGATGTTCGAAGTCCATGTCATACTGCTGACCTTCGCCAATCTCCAAGGCGGTCTCGGTGAAGAGGGCCATCACCGCAGCGAGCTTGTCAGGACGACATTGGGCCATGCGCTCATAGGCAAGCACGAGCATGGAGTCGCCGGAGAGGATCGCGGTATTGGCATCCCAGCGCCGGTGAACGGTGGGGTGGCCGCGCCTGAGGTCGGCATTATCCATGAGGTCGTCGTGGAGCAGCGTGTAGTTATGATAGGTCTCCAACGCACATGCCGAGGGCAAGATGCTTTCCGGGTCGTCCTTATACATGTTGTAGACGAGGAGCATGAGCACGGGACGTATGCGCTTGCCTCCGAGAGAGAGTACATACTGAATGGGCTCGTAGAGCGAGCGCGGCTGTCGGTCGTAGGGCAGTTGGTCGAGATACGTGTTGACTGCCTGCAGGATTTCTGTTGATGATTTCATGTTATGAAGTTGAGACGTTGAGACGTTGAGAGGTTGAGATGCGCTTCGCGCAGTTTACATATCGAACACGATTGGTACCGCCACCATTGTGCGACAGGGCTTGCCATTCTGGATGCCGGCCTTCCAGCGGGGCATCATGCGCACAACGCGCATCGCCTCGGCATCGAGCAGGGGGTCGGCAGCGGTGGCGACCTTCTCGTCGCTGATGGAGCCGTCGCGGTTGACGATGAACGACACCACCACCCTACCCTGCCGCTTCTGGCTCTGGGCAGTGGGCGGATAGCGCAGGTTTTTCGTGAGCCACTGTATGAATGCCGACATGCCACCTGGAAACTCCGGCAGCTGTTCGACGACGCGCACGCTGAGCGGCTCATCGTCGAGCGACGTCGCCACAGGCGGCAGCGGTTCGTCGGCCTTCGTGTCGCCGAGGTCCTCCATCTCGCCCACGGTGGTCGCCAGCGCTTGCTGTTCCACTTCCGGCGGCAACTCGGGCAGCACATCGACCACCTTCAGCTGTTCGGACACCTGCGGCTTCGGCGGCTGCTCCACGACGGCAACCATCTGCTCCTTGTCTTCCCACGTGCTGACGAGCAGCTCCTCAGCAACATCGTCGAGCAACGTTTCGTCGATGTCGTAGTCGGCGTCGCCCGAATTCCATTCGAACGCCACGAACAACACCGACAGCACAACCACCAATCCCAACAGGAATCGGGTGCCGCGCTTCGTCTCCAAACTGGCTTCTGCCGACTTTTTCTGTTCCATGTGAATCAGAGGAGCAGGAACGCCGTGTGGCTCCCGCAACGTTAAAATTCATGCAAAGATAGTAAAAAGTTTCTGGTTTCTAGTTCCAAGTTTCTAGTTTTTTTGTATCTTTGCCAATAATTTAGAGTTTTTCAATGAAAAAGTATGTCTTAGCCATCATCATCTCGCTGTTTGCGATGGTTGCGGGAGCACAGGAAAGCCAGACGGCGTACAATTTCCTGCGGCTTCCGGTGAGCGCGCATGAGGCGGCGTTGGGCGGTGAGAACGTCACCATTTACGACGACGACCTGTCGCTCATCTTCAGCAACCCTGCTCTGCTCACGAATGTGTCAGACAAGACCATCGGGCTGAACTACATGAACTACATGGCAGGCGTGAACACGGGCAGCGCTGCCTTCAACCGCGTGGTCGGCGACAAGGCTGCATGGGCGGTGAGCGGACAGCTGATGAGCTATGGTACGATGCGCGAGGTGGATGCGAATAACGTGCAGACCGGGGAGTTCTCGGCGAAGGATATTGCGCTGGGAGGCTATTTCTCCTATCTGCTGACGGAGCGCCTCACGGGCGGCATCACGGCGAAGTTCATCTATTCCGCCATTGCCGACTACCACTCGATGGCAGTGGGCGTAGACCTCGGCCTGAACTACTTCGACGAGGTGCATGAGTGGTCGGCATCGATCGTGGCGAAGAACCTCGGCGGACAGGTGAAAGCCTTCGACGACGTTTATGACCGCATGCCCTTCGACCTGCAGGCAGGTGTGACGAAGCGCCTGCAGCACACACCGCTGCGCTTCTCGCTGACGCTGCACGACTTGGGACACTGGGACTATAAGTTCATTCAACATGTGGCGGTGGGTGCCGACGTGTTGCTCACTCCGCAGATCTGGCTCGCCGTGGGCTATAACTTCCGTCGGGCACACCAGATGAGCATCCTGTCGAGCCTGGACAAGGAAGAAGGTAACCACGGAGCCGGACTCACGCTCGGTGCCGGTCTGTCGCTGCAGCGCTTCAAGCTCGGCGTCGCCTATGGCAAGTATCATGTCTCGAGCTCCTCAATCCTGATCAATGCAGCGTATACGCTGTAGGGAGAAAGGCAGCGGAGCTGCGGGTAAAGTGACTATCGTCGCGGGTAAAGCCCTGCGGGCGGGTAAAGAGCCTACGGCTCGTGTAAAGCCCTGCGGCGTATAAAGAGCCTACGGCTCGTGTAAAGCCCTGCGGGCGGGTAAATTAAAAAAATTAATAATGCAATATACTCTATGAAGAAAATTACAATTGCTATCGACGGCTATTCCTCTTGCGGAAAAAGCACGATGGCCAAAGACCTGGCCAAGAGAATCGGATATGTGTATGTTGACACGGGTGCGATGTATCGTGCCGTGACGCTGTTCGCCCTGCGCAACGGGTTGTTTGCCGAAGACGGCGCCGTGCTGACCGATGAACTGGAGAAGCGCATGGAGGAGATCAGCATCTCGTTCAAGTTCAACCCCGAGACACAGAAGCCCGACACCTATCTGAATGGCGAGCTGGTGGAGAAGGAGATTCGCTCGCTGGAGGTGAGTAACCACGTGAGCCCGATTGCCGCCGTTCCGTTCGTGCGTACGGCGATGGTGGCCCAGCAACAGGCGATGGGTCAGGAGGGCGGCATCGTGATGGACGGCCGCGATATTGGCACGACGGTGTTTCCGAATGCCGAACTGAAAATCTTCGTCACGGCATCGGCCGAGGTGCGTGCACAGCGCCGCTACGACGAGCTGGTGAGCAAGGGCATGCCCGAGCCCTACGAGGATATTCTGAAGAATGTGCAAGAGCGCGACTACATCGACACGCATCGCGAGGTGTCGCCGCTGCGCCAGGCCGACGATGCCCTGTTGCTCGACAACTCCCACATGACCATCCCCGAACAGAACGCCTGGGTGATGGAGCAGTTCGAGCGGGTGGTAAAGGATGCCCAGCCGTAAGGGAAGACCCTCCCCCACCCCCTCCCGTAAGGGAGGGGAGTTGCGCGCCAGCGTTGTCACGAGTAGGGAACGAAAGGCCGAAGGCCTGAACAGAACACAGGCAGGTGGTGGAGTGCGTAGCACGGAACCCCTGCTAGGAATGCAACAAGTATAAAAGTGCCGAAGGTACGACAGAATTCTGTCACCCCTTCGGGGTTTTAATTTGTTATTTGTATTCCTAGCAGGGGTTTCGTTTCGCTTCGCTTCACTCCACCACCTGCCTGTATTCTATCGCACTTTCAGCGCTCCATTGGGTTAAATTCTATATCATTTCCAAACTTAACTCTATTTCTCGTTCATTTTGTTCAGAATATAGTCGCGGCACTGTTCCATGAGCCATTTTGGGGTGCTGGTGGCACCACAGATGCCGATGGTCTCCACGCCTTCGAGCCAAGCCATCTCGATTTCTGTCGGGCTTTCGATGTGGTGGCTGCGCGGATTGCGTTGCAGGCATTCGTTGAAGAGTACGCGCCCATTGCTACTCTTACGCCCCGAGACGAAGAGAATCAGGTCGTGACGCTCGGCGAAGGCGGCGATGGCCGGCATGCGGTTCGCTACCTGTCGGCAGATGGTATCGAAGCTGCGGAAGGTAGCCCCTTCAGCAATATGACCCTGGATGAATTCTATAATCTCATGGAATTCATCCAGGTTCTTTGTGGTCTGTGAATAGAGATAGATGTCGCGTGTGAAATCGAGCTCCTTCACGTCGCGGAGGTTCTCGACAACGATGGCGTGTCCTTCCGTCTGTCCCACAAGACCCAACACCTCCGCATGTCCATTCTTGCCGAAGATGACAATCTGTGCATCAGGGTTGCTGTCGTACTGCCGTTTGATGCGTCGCTGCAGTTGCAACACCACCGGGCAGGTGGCATCGATAATCTCGATGTTGTTGCCCTGCGCCAGCTGATAGGTCGACGGCGGCTCACCATGTGCCCGCAGCAGCACCTTTGCTCCGTGCAGCTGCTGCAGGTCGTCGTGGTTGATGGTGATGAGTCCCTGCTCGTGCAGGCGCTCCACCTCCATGCCGTTGTGCACGATGTCGCCCAGACAATAGAGCGACGCACCCAGCCGCAGTTCCTCTTCGGCCTTCTTAATGGCGGTGGTCACACCAAAGCAGAATCCACTGCCGTTGTCAATCTCAATCTGAATCATCAGCAATCAGTTATTCTGTCTTTACCTCTATCACCACCTTTGGTTGCTCGGGATCGTTGGTGATCATGAGAACACGCGGCGAGCGGGCAAGGCGCAGGTCACGCTCAGTGGCGGTGATCTTCAGTTTCGCGTATTCGCCCGGTGCGAGCTTCGACTTGTTCAGCGACACTTGCAGACCCATAGTGAACATCTGGAGCTTTGTGATGTCGAGCTGCGATTTACCCGTGTTCTGAATCTCTATCTCGCCTTTCAGCTTCTTCTTGCCGTTGAAGGGACCGAGGTTGAGCGTTGTCGTCGACAGCTGGATGTGCGGAGCCAGATGCAGCTGCGTCTCGGTGAGATCGTTGAAGCTGGGCAGCAGCACGGCAGAGATGTCAATCTGCTTGTTTGGAGCCACGCGATCGCCAGGCTGGCGGCCGAGATAAACGGTCGTCTGTGTGAGTCCGAAGTCGTTGATTTTCCTCGTGTCAAGTGTGATGAGTGCCACTCCCGAACGGCCGGCTCTGATCTTCGATGGCGACACCTCGGCTTGAATGTAGTCCGGCGTGTGCATCACGATGGGTTGTACGGTCTGATCGGTGTTGTTCAGGATGTGAATCTTTGCCACTGGGCGGTCGCCCTGGTTGACATCGTCGAACTCCACGCTGTTGATGTCAACGAGCAGGTCGCCGAGAGCCAGCGGATAGTCGCCCGTGAAGTCGATGACCTCATCGACGACAATGCCTTTCAGCGTGAGCATCAACGGTTGGTCGCTATCGGAGGTGTAGATGCCGATTTGCTTCTCGAAATGTCCCATCGTCTTGGCATCGTAGGTAGCACGAACGGTGAAATCGGAGGCACCGTGGATGAATCCTTCCGGATAGTCGACGGTGGTGCATCCGCAGCTGGTGCGGACGTTCGTGATGCTGATGTCGTGATTGCTCTTGTTATGCAGTTCATACTCTGCCACTACCGGCTGGCGGAACATCACCTGACCTACGTTCAACACTTGGTTCTTGGCCTCAATGCGCTGGGCCGACGCGGTGACGCAGCTCAGGCAAAGCAGACTGGCCGCGAACACTTTCCTATAGAGATTATTCTTCATTTTCTTCTTTTGATGATTTCTTATAGCGCCATTACTCTGTAACCGTCAGCTGACGGGCTGCAGCACGGGCGGAATATTCGGGCGAATAGGCACACTGCACGGTGCAGGTGCCCGTCTGATAGGTTCCCGTACGGTCGACGTAATATTCTGTCTCGACGATGTGAGTGCCCTTTGCCAGGCGGTCGAAGTAATAGTTCGTGACGTTGTCGCGCGGTGCACAATAGTAGCCCCAGTGGTAACCACTGAGTTGGCCGATGGGCTCCAGGCAGGCAGCACGCTTGTCGGCGACTTGCACGAAATCGTAGTCGCGCTCAGCCTCGATGGTGATGCGAATACGGATGCGATCACCGACTTTGAGTGAGTTGAGAGTTGAGAGTTTAGAGTTTAGAGTCTGTTGTGAGTTTAGAGTGTTGCCTTGTGCATCAGGAACAATCACCTCACGCTTTACCTTCAGCCCGCTTTGGGCATCGGTGATGTCGGTGAGCGGCTGGAACGAACGCGCATAGACGGCACCCCATGAGGTGCCCTCGCTCGTCTTCTCGGCAGTGAACGTTTGGAAGCCCGACCCTGTCTGCGAGCTCTTCACATAGCCCAGACCGGCGGTGGCGGCAGAGGTCTCCAACTGCTTGCCGTCGACCTTCAGAACGGTCGGTTCACCGGGGTTGCCGATGGTCTCCATGTTGTTCTTCATGAACGCATAGACGGCATCAACGACGTTGAGCGGGGTGTCCCAGCTCTGGGTGCGCTTCTCTTGCAGGAGCCAGCGCTGCATCTCTTCAACGGTCTTCGTATCGGCAGGTTGCAACAGGCGGATAGCCTCGATGGCGGCCACTTCAGTGGGTATCTTATAGTCGAACCAACTGTAGTAGGCCTTACGCGTGTCGAAGTAACGACCCATCTCCTCTTTATATACAGTGTACTCGCGAATGCTCTGCAGATATTCCTTTGCCTTTTGCTCGTAGCCGTTGTGACCAAGGATGATTGCCGAATATGCTTTGCCGTAGATGGTGAACTCCTTTGTCTGCTTCGAAAGGCGGTTGACGAGATAGGTCTTGGCGGCAGCGACGTCGACAGAGAGCTTTCGACCGTCGATGGTGGTGAGATAGAGCCAGTCGATGGCTGTCTCGCTAGGACGCACGTTTTTAGCACCCTTCTTCTCCTGCTTCTTCATCTCTTCAACCTCCTTGATGATCTGGCGTCCCATGAACGAATAGGCATTCGAGAGCATGTCTGCAGCTTGACGATTGCTATCACCAGTCATTGCAGTCAAACGCACCATCATCTTACTAACAGCAACGGTCATATAGAGTGAGCCTGGCATGCCGGGCCACCAGCTCCACGAGCCGTCGCTATTTTGAAGCTTGCGCAGCTGGGCTAGGTTGTTTTCAAGGCGATAATCGACGCTGTTCTCATCGAAGTAGTCGCTGAGCAGGCGTTTCTGCTCGCTTTCGTGACGGGCTTCGGCCACCCACGGGGTCTCATCGAGCACCATCGTCTTCAGTTCCTGGTTCTTCTCGAGACTGCTCATGAGCGAAGTCTCCGAGCCTGCTTCGCGCTTCCACAGTTCAATCGTCGACTTGATGCGCGGCGACTGGTGGAGAAGATGGGCGGCAAGGCTATTGGCATAGAAGGCAGCAGCCTGACTGATGGCGTTGTTCTCGCTGGTTTTAGCCACAGTGGGCAAGGTCTGAATCATCAGCCAAGCGGGGTTGTTCGTATATTCCACTGTGAGGTCAGATTGTCCTTTACCGGCAATCGTGGTGAGGTCGATGGTCTTTGTACCCGGTCCGTTCTGTGTAAACGGTACGGTGTTGATGACCAGCTCGCGATTCGGAAGAATGGGCAGGTAGTGCTGTTCGCCGTCGCTGAAACCGTTGCCCGATGCCGACACGCGGCAGACAAGCAGCGACTGGTCGGCCAGACGAGGCGACGATGCATCGACGTCGAAGCTGACGCTGGCGGTCTTGCCAGCCTCCACGCTGAACGGTTTGTTCTGCGAGTAGACCACCTTTTCGGTTTCGGGGTCGAGGAGTTCGATGAGAGCCGTGCCCTTTACGGCCTTCTCACCCGTGTTGAAGATGCGGGCAGAGAGCTGACCCTTGTCGCCCTGACGCATGAAGCGCGGCACATTGGGCTGAATCATCACGTCCTTCTTGGCGACGACCTCGCTCTCCAGCGTGCCGTAGCGAACTTCCTTATCAGTAGCCAGTGCCATGAAGCGCCAAGTGGTGATGCTTTCAGGCAATGTGAACTTCATCGTTACATCACCATTTTCATCGGTGACGAGTTGTGGATAGAAGAAGGCGGTCTCGTTCAGGTTCTCGCGCACCTGCGTACTTTCATTCTTCTTCTCAGCAGCTCCAGCGCCCGTAACGGCTTCATCGATATCATCGAGACCGCCAATACTACCTATCAACACTGATTCATCCTTCTTAACAATAGGTACCTCAGCAAGAGCATCCTGAGTAGCCATCGCCATTTCGGGCACAGCAGCCTTCGCCATCATCATCGGGCGGGCACCGCGAACGCGGACATTGTTGCTATAGTCGAACACCATGCGCGGCGAGAAGTCGAACATCTCGTTGTCGAAGTGAGTAAAGGTGAGCGCACGCTCAATGAGCGACTTGTAAGGCTGTTCGCCGTAGAGACTGATGTCGGCAGTGGAACGCCCTTGCCAATTCGTGGCAGGCAGGTTGCGCCAGAGGTTCAACGAGAACGGCCATGAGTGCTCGCGAATCTCGTCGAGCGACTTGTCGAACAGCACGGCCAGCACGGAGGCCCCTGCTCCCGAAGGACCTTCAACACCCTTCGAGGCTTTTGTGTCCCCCTCGGGGGACGAAAGGGGGGCTATATGCAGCGTCCACTCCTCCTTCTGACCTGGAGTCAGACGGTCGCGGAAGGTCTTCCACGAGAGATTCAGACGCTTATCGGGCAATGGCTTTCGCATCTCTGCCAGGTGGGTGTAGAGACGGCCTTCGCGCACCCATGCACAGGTGAAGAGCACGCCGTCGCCATATTCCTCCTTATACGTAAACTGGCGCGTGGTGATAGCATTGCTTTGGTCGATGACGCCGCTCTCAAGCACCTTGTCACCGGTGAAGAGCGTGTAGACGATGTGCTGGTCCTTGTCCGACGAACCCATCTGCACATAGATGGGACGGCCGTCGGCGGGGAATTCCTGAGCAGAAGCATAGAACCAGTTGTGAGTCTCCACGGCGGGATGCTTGTCCTTCAGGCTGAACACCACGAACTCGTGGGTCACCGTGTCCTCGCCGCAGATACCCTCCAGCGTGTAGAGGCCCGACTTCAGGTGGCTGACCTTCATGTCGAAAGGCTCGTTGGCGGGAGTGCTCTGGGTCTCTTTCAACTCTTTCGAGTCCTTCGAACCCTTGAAGATTCTGTAGATGACATCTCCAGGAATAGGCTTGCCGGCATTGTTCAGATAGCTGAACGTGACGCGGGCCATGTTGTCGACCTCAATGTGCGAGGGCATGCTCATGCTGAAGGCCGTAGCCTTGTCGCTCAGCGGCAGCGAGGTCTCGCCGTGGTGGCTCTCGCCGGCGGCATCGGTGGCATCGGCCTCCACCACGAAGTTGTAGAAGCGACCCCATGTCTGTTGGTTTCTCGATTCCGGCATTACCATCGGCACCTTCACTTCGAAGCGACCTTCGTCGTCGGTGGTCAGCGTGTCGGTGACAAGCGTCTTATCGCTTTCGGGACCTGAGCGCCACCACCACAAGGCACGACGGCGCACGACGTTGTATTTCACCTGCGCGCCCTGCACCGGGACGCCGGCAAAGCTCTTCACATGACCCACCACCGTCACGGTGTCGCCATCTTGGTATTTCTCCGTGACCTCGTCGAACTCCACTTGGAAGGTCGGACGTTTGTACTCCTCCACGGAGAAATAGGCAGAGCTATTCTTCGCCTGAATGGAGAACTGCCCCGTCAGGCCCGATGTCGGGAGCACAAAGTCGGCGGAAGCCTTACCAAACTCATCGGTTCTCACCTCTTTTTCCTCCACCACCTCGTGGTTGGCATTGCACAGCGTCAGCGTCAGTTTCTCGCCCGCGTTTACCTTTGTATCGCGATGAGCCAGGCTCTGATAGGCAATCACCGCGGCATGAACGGTCTGTCCCGGCCGATAGAGCTTACGGTCGGTCAGCACGTTGTAGACGTTCTGCGTGTTTTTGTTGTCGTAGAACGAGTAGCCGCCACTAATCCACTGCTCTGGAGAGGCATCGTCTTTCTCGGTATAGACGTAGATTTCACTCGGGCGGCGTTCCTCCCACTTGAACTGAGCCTCGCCGCGACCATCGGTGGTGAGCGTGTTCACCTGAGTGCCGTTGTTGCGGTTGTAAGTGTTGGTCTTCAGACGAATCTTTGCGCCGGGCACCGGACGGCCCGTCGTGGCGTTCACGGCCACCAGTCGGATGAGGTTATCGGGCAGGTATTCATGCATCACGAAGAGGTCGCTCACGTGGAGCAGCATGCGCTCCGTGCGCATGTTCGGGCGCTCGGTGGAGAACTCCACGAGGTAGACGCCCACGGGCAGGCCTTCGATGGTCATCGAGTCTTGCAGCACCTTGTAGTCGGGCTGACCCACATAGCGGCGCGTGACGGTCTGCTGTGTTCCGTCGTTGACGATGAGCTTCTTCAGCTTTGCATAGTCCTGGTCGTTGTTGGGTTCCAAATCGGTGTCGCCCTTGATGTTCAGGCGCGAGACGGTCATCGTCAGGCGCTGGCAGTTCACGAGCTGGCGCACTTCCACGCGCCGCTCGGTGTTCGGCAGCTGGATGCCTTCGCCGATAGAAACGAGGAACGAAGGCAGCGTCAGCTGGTTCTGGGCGTTGCGCAGGATGTTCATGCGCGGCCAGGCTCCCCAGTGCTGCAGGGCGTAGTTGATGTAGTTCATCTTCTCCTCGGCCGTCGCATCTTCTGCCTGGTCCATGAACTGATAGCGCTCGATGGCGAGCTCGCCACACTCCTTCAGGTCCTGATAGACGTTGATGAGCGAGTCGATGGTCTGCAGATACTTCGACTTGCGAACCTCGTTCACGTCGGCAAAGCGGTCCTTCTGCGTCTGATAGTAAGCACAGATGCAGGCTGCCTGCCGGTTGCCGTGCTTGAGATACCAGTCGTGCAACGTCTGATAGTCTTCAGCCTCCATACCCAACACGTGCAGCAGGTCGCCACCGAAGATATGACTGTCGGTACCTTCCACGAGGGCTGGCTCATAGCCTTTCGACGACTGCTTCGCCAGCTGCTCGATGGGCTCCATCGACTTCGCATAGTATTCGGCTGAAAGCGCCTTGTATTCAGTTTTGTTGGGATCGTCGGCACCGAAGCGATAGCCGTTGCCATCGGCTTTATCCTTATAGATGCGGCCCAGCACGCTTTGATAGACCGCTGCCAGCACACGGTTTCCACTCTGCTCAGCCTTCGCCAAGTCTTCCTTGACACGAGAGAGCTCCACGTCGGCAGAGTCGGGGGCAATCTGCGTCTGCACGGCTGCCTGGCGCAGCTTCGCCTTCAGCAGCTGCCCGTAGGCGCGCTCGGACGTCGCCTTTGTGGCTATCTTCCCGAGCACGTCAAGCTCCGTCTGCGGCAGGTCTTTCTCCTGCGCGTCGCTCACTTGCTTCCATAAAGCTGAATAACCTTGTGCCATAACCTGTAAATTCGACAACACCATCACGAAAATGGCCGTCATCATGATTTTCTTCATCATCATATTCTTCATTATTAGGTAGAGACGCGGCACGCCGCGCACACTTCATTGGAGGACGCAGCACGCCGCACCCTCACTTCAAACTGCAAAAATAGCGAAAATCTTGCAAACACTAAAACTATTTAAGAACTTTTCAGTATAATTTAAAAAATCATCGCTTTTCTTTGCCTCGTTTGTCGAAATGTTGTAACTTTGCAGTCTGACAATGTAGGGACGCGGCGTGCCGCGTTGCTGGATATAGCTTCCCCCCTCCAGTTACGCGACACGTCGCGTCCCTACATTTTCATGGAAATATTTAATATCATTCCCAAAATAAAAATACTATGCTACAAATTGGAGACAAGGCCCCCGAACTGCTGGGGCGCGACGAGAATGGTAACGAACTGCGACTCAGCGACTTCGCCGGCCGCAAACTGGTGTTGTATTTCTATCCGAAGGACTCCACGCCCGGCTGCACGAGCCAGGCCTGCAGCCTGCGCGACAACTACGAGCAGCTGCTCCAGCGAGGCTTTGCCATCGTTGGCGTGAGCGTGCAGGATGAGAAGTCGCACCTGAAGTTCAAGGAGAAATTCCAGCTACCCTTCCCCCTCATTGCTGACACCGACCACCGACTCGTAGAGGCTTTCGGCGTGTGGCAGGAGAAGAAGATGGCTGGCCGTACCTATATGGGCACCGTTCGCACGACGTTTGTCATCGACGAACAGGGCGTCATCGCGGAGGTCTATAGCGCCAAGCAGATCAAGGTGAAGGAGCACGCTCAGCAGATTCTGGGGTAAAGCCCCACCCCAACCCTCCCCAGTAGGGAGGTTCTAAACAAGAATAGTGGATGAAAAGTCGCTGCCAGTAGTCCCCTCCTCTTGGGCGACTGGGGCCTTTAGAGCAGCCATCGATATGGCTGCGGCCCCACAAAGGGGAGCGAATCCCCATTCGCGACGGAGGGCGAGGGGTTAGGGGTGGTAGAGAAGAATCATGATATAACCTATTATAAATTAAACATTTAGGAAAGGTCGAACCTTATTTGTCTCTTCCCCCGTCGCTGCGCTCCCCTCATCGCTCCCTCCTCGCGCTTCGCCACCCCTGACCCCTCCTTCCAGAAGGAGGGGACTACGAATTGACTCCTAGCTCTATTTTTGACACACCCTCCTGTTTTATACAATGCCACGTTTCTGGCTACTTGACGACTACTCGTTTTCCTTTGACGATGTAGACACCCTTGGGCAGACCCTGCAGATTGCGGGCCGACTTGCGGACCATCTGTCCGTTGACAGAGTAGACGTCGAATTCGCGTTCGCCGTCGGCAATGGTGTCGATGCCGGAGGTGTTGACAATTCTCACCGTCTTGTAGGTCTTCGTGGTTTGCCACCAGTTCGAATCGCCGTTCTGTACGGCATAGATGACAGTTTCGCCCAGGCCGAAGCAGTCGAGGAAGTGCTTGCTGCCAATGGTGCTCACGGTGCAGACCGACTCGTCGGTTACGTGATACTCCACGGGCAGGCCCGATGTAGCCTCTGCCGTCAGTTCCGCCTGCGTATACTGCTCTATATCCAGCAGGTTCTGCTCCCAGGTCAGCGTCTGATAGGCCTTTTCAATGGTGAGTGTGCCGTTGACGAACGTGACATTCGGATTGGTCACGCTGCCCTTGCCCAGCACGATTGCGTATGTACCCACGGGCGACGACTCCGTGGCCTCGCAGCTGATGGTAGGCTCTCCCATCAGCGTTCCTCCCTCCACGGTGTACTCCAGCACGGGATTCTCCTCGCCGTAGGCACGCGTGTAGGACTTTGCCGTCACCAGAATGGCATCGGCCTCGGTAATGGTCAGTGTTCCATTGACGTAGTTGAAATCGTAGTTCCGGGCCTCGCCGCCACTGACGATGATGGCGTATGTGCCCGGAGCCGACTGGGCTGTGGCACTGGTCGTTGCCGTAGGCTTACGCGTCAGCACATTCTCCGTTTCGCTGAGCTTCCACCCGCTGTATTCCACGCCCAATGCAGGAATTTCTTCACCCTGCTTGCACGTGTAGGACTTAGCACGCGCCGTCAGCGGTGCCTTGGTAATGGTGAGCGTGCCGTTGACGTAGGTCACGAACTCGTTGTCCACGCTGCCCTGTGCAATGACAATCGGGTAGGTCCCGACAGGTGACTCCTTCGTGGCCTCGCAGGTAATCACTGGCTCACCACTGAATCCGCCCTTGTCAGCCGTAAAGCTGAACTCTGGGTTCTCCTCGCCATACTCACGGGTGTAGTTTCTGGCCGTGAGTGTGGCGGCAGAGGTGACAACGATGGTCTGGCTACCCAGGCCTTCCATGTCACTAGTCTCTGTAGCAACCCAGAACCGATAGGTGTCAGGGCTGTCAAAAGCGAAATTGTCAGCCTGCATGCTGACCTCTTCGCCCGAAGCAATCTGGCACTCCCACGTCCAGTAGGCCCATTCATCTTCCGACTCGGCCTTGACAAGCAGATAGACGTTGCCATCAAAGGCTGCGCCGTCATTCCTGAGCGAGAACGAGGCCTTGTGGGCAGTTCCGATAATGCAGTCACCTTCAACAGCAAGTTTCGTCAGCACCAGCTTTGGCTCCTCACTTTCCATCTCCACGATGTTCTGGAAATTCTTCCATCCCTCAGCAGCCTGATAGGCAGCCTTGCAACCATGGGGCACATAGAGTGTGGCAGTAGTGAAGTCGCTGGTGGTTGATTCTGTGTAGTCCTCGTTCCATGTCTCAGTCATGTGGAATACATTGTCGGAAATGGCTACTGGCACTGGATTAAGGACTGTAACCTTCTCAAGTTTGCTACATGAGAGAAAAGCCTTGTCGTAAATATTCTTAATATTCTTAGAAATGGTTACCTCTTTCAGGTTAATACAGTAATCAAAGGCATGTACTCCAATATATTCTATATTGTCAGGTATCACCACACTGTTGAGCGAGTAGATGGCTGCAAAGGCATTGGGGCCTATGGCTTTGACGTGTTCGTCTTCTGGTATGGTACTGCCAGCACAAGCCCAACCAATGACTCCACCACCAGCTTCTTCGGTATCAGCAAGGATGCAGTTGTTCATACTATAGTAATATGGGTTCTCTGCATCTACGATGAGCTTTTGCACATTGCAGCTGCCTGCAAATAGAAAATCATCCATATTCTTCACATTCTTGGGAATGTTGACTTCGGTCAGGCTTGAGCAGTCGCGGAAAACACTGGAATACAAGGTTTTCAAAGAAGATGGCAACTTGATGGCCTTCAGAGAACTGCACCCATAGAATGCCGCTTGGCCTAGTGTCTCCAATTGATTGCCCAGTGTTATCGTTGTGAGATTCTTACATTCATAGAAGGCAAAATCCCATATATGTTTCAAACTACTGGGCATCTCAAGTTGAGTAAGACCATAACACCTGGCGAATGCACCATAGACAATTGAATCAACTCCCTCAGGGATGACGACATCCGTGAGTTTGTCGCAATCTAAGAAGGCATAGGGGGAAATCCCCACCACACTATATCCGTCAACACTGCTGGGAATTGTTACTGTTCCACCAGTAGAAGTGTCTATTGCCCCACGTCTTACTGTCCCCACCCAGCATGTTCGTCTGTTCTTATCCCTCACAACGAACTCCATTTCTACACCTTCCTTGGTCTTCTCTGTAAGAGTGGCACCAACTTCCAATTCACTTTCTTCTGCATCATCAACGATCTCGAAATTTTTCCACCCAGAAAGATTCGCATAGATTTGTTTCTTGCCTGAGGGCACATGAAGCCTGGCATGGCTATAGATATAGCTGTCAAATGCGTCTTCCGGTATTGCATGTTCCGCTTCAGTATAGACATCTGTCAAGGCAGGACAGTTAGTAAATGCTCCACTTTTAATAGTTGCTGGAATTAAGATGCCATCACTAATAGAAGAAGGTATATCAACGCGAGTCAAGGCACCACAATCAGCAAATGCGCCGCTAGCAATTGATGCGACCCCCGAAGGTATTGAGACATGCCCCTCATATTTATAAGGATATTCAGCCAATGCTGCCACCTCACTAAATGCGTAAGAACTACCTCCACCAACAAAGCCTACAGCCTTGCGTGGACCGTTTGCTTTAGATTCTACATAGCCACTATAACTCTTATACCAATAGTTATACGTGATGCCATCCTTGGTTTCCTGACCATTTTTGTAATATGTCCACATCCCGTAGGCATCAGCCATGAAGACTGTTAATACCAATAAAATCAATAATCGTTTCATTCTGTTTGTTTTCATCATAATCTGAAATCACTAATTGGCTGTTTCAATATTCTAAAATCAATCATATTCACTTATTTCTTTGATGAGTTTGCGTTCTGCTGTTTGTTCTCAACAATCGTGTAGCTAGTACGGTCGTCCTCGATGGGAACATTGACAAACTCTAACCTGCGGTTGATGTCTAAGTCGCTTGAGGAAATCCAGATAGTCATCCAAATGGACGTGGCCGACTGGCTGAAGTTGTGAATCAGCACACGCCCCAGGACCGGAGCATTCGGGCGGAATGTGCAGGGAACACCTTGCCCATACATGCCGAAGGCTGAGCCGTCAATGGTGGCGAGATAGTCACCGTTGCGTGGCATCTTGGTCATGTAGGTTCGTCCCGTGTTGTCACGAATGGCAGGCTCATGCTCACTGGTGTAGAAAGTGGTTCCCACGTTGTAATCGTAGCCCTTGTTGGTCAAGGTGTACTCAATCTCCAGTTCGCCGTTCTCCGTCCGTGCCACTTTGTTCAGCTGGAACACGAAGCCGGGGATATTACATTGCACATACGACTGGTTCGATTCCCAGTACCGATAGACGATGCCTTCATCCTCGTCATCCTTTTCACACGATGTGGTCACACACAAGGCTGCCATGCCTATCAGCATGAGCAGGCAAAAAACCTTAATTTTCTTCATGTTGTTTTTTGAATATATTGGCAGTTGCATTTATTCAAGCCATTCCTTTATCTTCTCTACAGATTCATGATATTTCTCATATTGACGTTTGGTCATTCGTTTTTCAAAACGAGCCAGGCTACCGGCCATCGAAGCAGCTTCACTAAGCGCATAATGTGATCCTAAAGCTAACCCAAATTTGTCTTCCCAAGACAAAGATTTTGTAGCTTTCGGATTTTGCTTATAGTATTCAAGATTTCTAATGACAGGCATAACCTTATCATAGAGTTCATCCACTTTCTTTGTAATTGCAGGATCTGCATAAACGAATGAAAATCCAGTGAGATTAGCCACCCCACCTTCCTTGCTGAGGCGTATCATAGTTTTTCTGGAAATCTCCCCCTGAAAATCAACAGGAATGCTCACACCTGGAGTCTCATTCATAAAGGACACAAGAGAATTGCCCAAGAGACTGTCTGTCGGTGTTAGCGTTGTGGCTAACTTGCCATCACCGAATTTCAGTTGCAGTTCGGGCAGAGAATCGATCTGGTCGGTTGAGAATGTACTGTCGAGCCATATCACGATAGTGGTTTGAAGCACATAGACTGAGTCTCTGCTTTCAATCGGTAAAGAGTCACGCAAGAAAACAATTTTTGCAGTATCGGGATGTACTTGCGAAGCTGATTTACCTTTTATTTGTAGCTTGTCTGCGTTTAATGTTATAGACATAGGAGCTTCCGCCGTACATGCTGCAAGCATGAAGATCAATAAGATGCTACATGCAAATAATCCTTTTTGTTTCATTTTGCTCCTTCTTATTAGTTTCATTTTGTTGATTGCAACGAAGAATTGCTCTTCCGAAATGTGACGTAAAGATAGTTCATTTCATCGTCTTCAAGCTTGAGCACCATCTTTTCGGGAGTAACCATCACTACCTTGTATGTGTAATCTGTACCATTGGGGTCATTTAATTTGTCATTTCCCCAGAAATGAAAGCTGTCACCTTTCAATGTCCATCGTGCATTGGCAATCTTGTGATTTGTGGTAGCGTACTGAGCTGTTCCGTCTTTTTTTATAATGTAGAAAATGGAGCCGTCTTGTTCGTATGATTCTGTTTCGCCATTTTGACAAACTGTAACATGAACCATCTTCCAAAACCCTGGCAATCCAATACGGTTTGCTTGTTCTTCAACGGAAGATTGTGCCTTACCCTGCAATGCCATCCCGAACATTGCGATGAGCATGATAGTTAGTTTCTTTTTCATTTGAAAATTTTTTAATAGGTTGGTAATTTAATGAATTGCGAGCCGTCCCACTGATATTCCTCATATTTGCTCCCATTCCAACGGAACAGATGGGCATCGTTAAGGAGCACATCGTGCATGCCATTAGTCGATGACTCAAGGATAGCAAATGAGGGAGAGGAGAACAATCCAAAGTAATCATTGATTATCCGACCGTCGGCCCATTGTATTCTGTCAAGGAACATCGCTTTTCCGTTGTCGCATGCATGAGAGGTGTCATGACCAAAGACAAGGATTTCGCTTGTGCCGTCACCGTCGATGTCGGCTTCTACAGTTGTCTCATCGCCATCACTATCTTCGGGAAAAAGCGCGGCACGAGTAAATGTCTTGAGTATCTTACCTACATGGACTATGTCTTTCCCTACCAGTTTCAGCGCATGGTCTTCATAGACGTATTTTATGGTTTTCAGGCCTTCTTTCTGCACGATGACGGTTTTCCCGTCCTGTTTCTCTATAGCAGGTCCTACATTGGATTCGCAACTATTGGTGTGCTTAAACTCCTTAGCATCCTTGTCATAGTAGACAACATAGGCTTCTGGAATGCAGCCCGATCCGCTGCATGACTCGCTGATAAGGACTTCATTGTATCCATCGCCGTCGAAATCTTCCTCATGCAGGATTTCGACAATATCGTTTTCTACTCCAGCAAACACTTTTTCTTCGTCCAGTTCAGCCATCAGCCGCGTTTGGTCATCAACGTCCTCTATGGTATAGTTTCTAATGCCTTCCTGTACGCGGTCATCTTCAGTGATGACAGGCGCAGCTGATGCATTGCTGTAGGTAAACGAGAACAGACGGTCAGCATCAACTTCAGGGAAGTAGTACGATGCCGTTACGTATGCAGGGGCATCATGCTTGATGGAATTGTAGATGTTTTCCATCTCCTCTTCCGTCAGCAGCTGAGTATTGAAAACAAATTTATCTTCGCCGTCGATGCTGTATCTTTGCTCTTGGCTGTAGGTCAGGCGGTAATAAGGTGCGGCTCCGCTTTCTTCGACTTTTTCGAAGCCAGTGCTCCCATCCATTGACTGAGTACACCAGACTGTCGACTGTTCTGGGAACAACAGGCAATTTTCATCGATTATTCCCATTTGCAGAGACTCCTCTTCCATCTCAGAATTGGTGGTTGTGAAGCACAACCCCTTCCACTTTCCGCTCTTCACGACATTGTCGCATCGCCAACTGCCTTTAGCTATCCGTAAGAGGACTTCGTCCGTAATTGGGCTAGGGGTCACTTCCCGGCACCATGCCTTCCGGACATAAGCCGCTGTTTGGCCGCCATAGGGGGCTTCAACATGCACTTTCAGCCAATCTTCTTTTTCTTCCAATACCGGAAGCACCTCATTGGGCTGCAAAGAATAATCGCTAAGTGTGTAACCACGTTTCTTACCCTGATCAGACCAGCGGAATTGGAAATCAGCGATATCTGATTCCAGATTTTCCATGGCGTACATAAGCCTCGGACTGTTCTCGTCGGCTTCTTTATAAAGGGGCGCGTTTGGGATTGTCACCATTACAAATGTTTCCCACTGCGGTTTCACAATTGGAAGCAAATTGTTCTTTTTACCTAACCCGGAAATAGAAACGGCTCCCCATGCCAATAGTCCTAAGACAGCAACGCCACCAACAGGGAAGAGCCATTTTTTGTTCTCTTCCACCCAATTCGTGCTCTCTCCTTCTCCCTCAATTTGCACATCCTGAGCAATCTCCTCTTGCGGCAGCATGCTTGTCGGAGCATCGCCGCTATCGTCTTGCCGGAGTTGTTCGGGAGCCTCTTCTGCAGGCCCGCCTGTCATTATTCTGTACCAGCCCATTATCGGCCACCAGAAAGCACAGAACATAGCACAAATTGCCATGATGCCTGCAATGACCAGAATGAGGACAATCATAAATCCCGCCATTTTCATTAGGTTCCCCATGTTTTCTAATGACTGCTGAGAAGAGAGTATCAGAAAGGCCATGCCCAATATTAGAAGAATGAGGAGACTCGTCATAAGCGGCAACCATCTTAGCCTGATTTCACATGCGGCACCATAGCGAAGATTGCGAGCGCCACGTCTTGCCCTTTCATTGAAATCTTCAGCTTCCATCAATTCCGCAAAGGCATGTTTCATCTTGTAGAAGCAACCAAGAGTCATCAACCAGACAAGGAGACTGAAGAACCATTTGGTGAATGGGATGATACTTAAAACACCGAACACAATGTCAAGCAAAAACACGATGACCAAAAGTATGGTGGCAGTCCTGACTTTGCGAATCTGATGTGCCGTGCTGTCCAATTCCTGGATCTGTGCGAACTTTGTCAACCCCCATAAATACATTATATACCCTATCACCACCAGTCCCTTGGAAGATAATCCCCAAGAGACAAACTTGTCCAATTCAATTTTCGGAGTATTGTCATCTCCAAAGGAGTTGACTAAACTGGACATAAGGTCTGAAGCCAGTTGAACAAAATTCGTCAAATACGACACATAGTCGTAAATGGTACTCAAAATGCCGGAAAACGAAATCAGAATGACGCCCCAAAATATAATACGCGTACTATTCTTCCATTTTACAGAACCGTAAGAATCCATAATAATATCGAATTAGGTTTTGAATGATGATTTCAGTTTGGTACATGATACAAAAAAAAGTGTGGGTTGCTGTACCAGTCGCTCGTCCCACGCTTCAGGCGTCTCGCATTGCCCATCCCAGTAGAATCGAGCAACGCAGAAGCCCACACGAGAATATGCAAACATAACAGAACTAAAGATACACCATAGGTTAACAGGCGTAATATAGTCTGTCTGTAATATACATATCCCGAGGACATCTACCGTTGCTTTGTTTTTGACTGGGACTTCTGAGCTTGCGAGACTTCGAAGCGTCAATGCACAAAGCGCCTTAGTAGACACCTTTTATTATATATGTAGCCCACCCCCCTTCCGCTTCTGCTTGTTCATGCGTTGGCATCCAGGTAATGATGGACGGTGCAAAGATAGCAATTATTCGTGTATTAGCAAAATATTTGAAGCTTTTTTTGAATGAAAAAAGCCAGAAAATTAACAGGACTAAAGGGAAATTAACAAATAGCATTGAGGACAACTTTTCCAGTTATTTTGTCGCCGAGCACGGAGGAACTCAAAGACTCCGAACTTGCTCGCCTGAACACCAATAATTACTAAAAAAGAGTGAAGAAATTTGGTTTTTCGCTCAGTTATTCGTATTTTTGCCCTTCGTAATAGGAATTCAAAAAAACGACTCTGAATATGGAACAGAAACGCTATGGTCATTTCGACGACCAACACCGTGAGTATGTCATTACCGACCCGCAGACGCCGTGGCCGTGGATCAACTATCTGGGCAACGAAGACTTCTTCTCGCTCATCTCGAACACCGCAGGTGGCTATTCGTTCTACAAGGATGCGAAGTTCCGCCGCCTGACACGCTATCGCTACAATGGCGTGCCGATGGATAATGGGGGGAGGTACTTCTATATAATGCCCACCCCCAGCCCCTCCCGAAGGGAGGGGGGCTTAGATACATTTCCTTCTGAAGATGCAACCTCTAATGCTAATCAAGCCACCCTCCCCTCGGGAGGGGCTGGGGGTGGGTTCTGGTCGCCCGGCTGGAAGCCGTGCAAGACGCCGCTCGACTTCTACGAGTGCCGTCACGGCATGAACTACACGCGCATCACCGGTCGGAAAGACGACGTGGAGTGCTCGGTGTTGTTCTTCGTCCCGCTGAAGACGTGGGCGGAGGTGCAGAAGCTCACGCTGCGGAATCTCTCGAAGGAGGTGAAGCGGCTGAAGCTGTTCTCGTTCCAGGAGTGGTGTCTGTGGAATGCCGCCACCGACATGGAGAACTTCCAAAGGAATTTCTCCACGGGTGAGGTGGAAGTGGAAGCCCCCCTTTCGCCCTCCGTCGCAAATGAGGGATTTGCTCCCCTTTGTGGGGCCGCAGCCACACCGGTGGCTGCTCTAAAGACCCCAGTCGCCCCCGGGGGGGACACAAGTGCCAAGGCAGCCAACAAGACTATAGAAGCCCCCTCGGGGGCCGTAGGGGGGGCCACAGTGATTTATCACAAGACGGAGTACAAGGAGCGCCGCAACCACTATGCCTATTATTCAGTGAACACGGCGGCACAGGGCTTCGACACCGACCGCGAGTCGTTCGTTGGACTCTACAACGGCTTCGATGCACCGGAGTGCGTCATGGCCGGACGACCGAAGAACTCTATTGCCCACGGCTGGAGCCCCATCGCCTCGCACTACATCGAGGTGGAACTGCAGCCAGGTGAGTCGAAGGACTATATCTTCGTGCTGGGCTATGTGGAGAACGAGCAGGAGGAGAAGTATGAAAGCAATGGAGAATTGAAAATTGAAAATGGAGAATTGCTCACCTCGCTGGGCGCTCTCGACCATACCATCATCAATAAGCGGAAGGCACACGAGACCATTGCGCGCTTCGACACCGTTGAGAAGGTGGACAAGGCGTTTGCAGAGCTCAATCGTTATTGGGACGACCTCCTGAATATATATAAGGTGTCGACGGGCAATGCGAAGCTCGACCGAATGGTAAACATCTGGAATCAATACCAGTGCATGGTGACGTTCTGCATGAGTCGTTCGGCATCGTTCTTCGAGAGCGGCATCGGACGCGGCATGGGCTTCCGCGACTCCAATCAAGACCTTGTGGGCTTCGTGCATCAGATTCCCGAGCGCGCCCGCCAGCGCATCATCGACATCGCGTCGACGCAGTTCCCCGACGGTGGCTGCTACCACCAGTACCAGCCGCTCACGAAGCGCGGCAACAACGACATCGGCGGTGGCTTCAACGACGACCCCTGCTGGCTCATCTTCGGCACCATTGCCTACATCAAGGAGACGGGCGACTTCTCGATTCTCGACGAGATGGTGCCTTTCGACAACGAGCCGGGCACGGAGGTAACGCTCTTCGAGCACCTGCGCGTGTCGCTCAACCACGTCATCGAGAACCTCGGCCCGCACGGTCTGCCACTCATCGGCCGCGCCGACTGGAACGACTGCCTCAACCTGAACTGCTTCTCGTGGGATCCCAACGAGTCGTTCCAGACCACGGAGAACAAGAGCGAGGGCTCGCAGGCCGAGTCGCTGATGATTGCCGGACTGTTCGTGGTCACCGCCAAGGACTATGCCGCCCTGTGCCGAAGGATTGGAAAAGACGACGAGGCTACGCGAATGCTGCAGGCTGCCGACGCGATGACCGAGGCTGTGAAGCAACACGGCTGGGATGGCGAGTGGTTCCTGCGCGCCTACGACTTCTTCGGCCGCAAGATTGGTTCGAAAGAAAACGAGGAAGGAAAGATATTCATCGAGAGCCAGGGCTGGTGCACGATGGCAGGCATCGGACTCGACGAAGGACTCGTTGCTCGTTCGCTCGACTCCGTGAAGAAATACCTCGACTGCGAGCATGGCATCGTACTCAACAACCCCGCCTTCACCACCTATCACGTGGAGATGGGCGAGATTTCAAGCTATCCGGCAGGCTATAAGGAGAACGCCGGCATCTTCTGCCATAACAATCCGTGGGTGATCATCGGCGAGACCGTGGCCGCACGTGGCGACGACGCGTGGGCACACTATGCCAAGATTCTGCCTTCCTATGTGGAGGAAGACCGCCAGACGCTGCATAAGGTGGAGCCCTACGTGAACTGTCAGATGGTGGCGGGCAAGGATGCCGCTCGTCCCGGCGAGGGCAAGAACTCATGGCTCACGGGCACTGCCGCTTGGATGTGGCTCACGGTGTCGCAATACATCCTCGGCATCAAACCCGACTACGACGGCTTGCTCATCGATCCCTGTCTGCCGCAGACGGCTCGCGAATATACTGTCTGTCGCCGCTTCCGCGGTGCCGACTACACCATCCATGTGCTGAACCCGCAGGGCGTAGCGAAAGGCGTGAAAGCCATCACCCTCGACGGCCAGCCCGTAGAAGGCTGTGTGGTGCCCTTCAGCGAGGGTAGCCACCAAGTGGAAGTCGTCATGGGGTAATCTCCGAAGAGTGACATGGGAGAAACGTACAGAAAAAGCATCACCGCCGCCCTGCTCGCCCTTGCCTGGGTGACAGGGCGGGGACAGACTTAAAAAAAAGAACTAGATAGGAAACTCGCAGAAGTTTTAAACGACAAATAGCAGCAGAGCAAGGCAGCAGCTCTGCTGCCTACATCTGCACATGCACCCACGAGGCAGCAGAGCTGCAGTTTAAATGCCCTTCGGGCATGCAAAGGTGTAAAGCGCCTTTGGCGCGTGTAAAACCCTTCGGGCGAGTAAAGCAGCGAAGCTGCGAACCGCTTTAAACCTTAAACGCGCGAAGCGCTTTACCCGCTGCGCAGCAGCTTTACACGGCAGCTCTACTGCCTACATCTGGACGTGCACCCAGCAGATCCCCCCTCCCTCACGGGAGGCGACTGGGGTCTTTAGAGCAGCCACCGGTGTGGCTGCGGCCCCACGAAGGGGAGCGAATCCCCCATTCGCGACGGAGGAGTTGGGAGAGGCCCTTCCGATGTATGTGTATGCCACATACTTGTTTTGTCTCAATATGTCAAAGATCACTTTTGCATAGTCAAGGTTGTCGCAATGGATGTCGGCAGCCTTGCCTTGCAGGTGTCGGGAATTCGGTACGCCCCCGACTCGGGCGTTCAGTCGCTTCGAGCGATACCCGCTATTGATATAGACGGGTCGCCCGATAGCGTCTCTTAACGGTTGTAACACGAGGACGCACAGCTTCTGCAGGTTCTGCACAACGTCCAGCGTCGGTGTGTCTTGCAACTTCCGGTGACTCGTCGCCACCATCTCCTCTAACGTGAAATTCTTACTTAACTTCATCATCTTTTTTATCGGAAAGATTTAGAGCCCCTTGATAAGGGGCGGCTATAATGCGGGGTTTTTAAATCCACAAATGTTTGTTTTTTACCTGCGCCACGTGTAGGGGCAGACCCCCGTGTCTGCCCGAACAATAACGAGTCGCTGCGCGAGAAATTTTCAAAAATCTATTCCAAAATCTTTCAAAATAATTCATGTTCAATTTATGATAATTCATGTTTAAAGACTTCCGTGAGATCTGTGTGAATAATAATTTGTTAAATTTTGAATTAAATTTTTGATAAATTTCTCGCGAAGCGATCGTCTTCTACACCAGCGTGCTGAGGTGATGAAGCCAGCCGGTGCCCACGATGGTGCCGCCCAGCAGGGCAACACCTTCGGCAGGGGCACCGGAAGCAGCGGTGGTTACTGACAGCGTCGAGCCGATGGCGGTAAGAATCGCCACGATGAGCTGTATGATGTACTTAATAGTCTCTTTTTTCATTTTCTACTGATTGTTTTTTTTGTTTGAGATGTAGGGACGCGACGTGTCGCGTAACTGGATTTAGCTTTTCCCCTCCATAACGCGGCACGCCGCGTCCCTACATTTTTTCGATTTATCACGTAGCATTGCCCCTGCCTTGCAGGAGCAATCATTTCAGAGAGTCGGAGCATTGCTTTCAGTCAGCAAAAGCATTGCTTTCAGACTGCTAAAGCATAGCTCCCAGCGTCTAAAGTCAATGAGGTAGCGATGCAAAGTCAATGCTTTCGCGTATTAAAAGCATTGCTCCTGCACCGCTACCCATTGTCTACGGATTCTGGCTGTTGCCTTCGTCCTCCTTGTCGACATCGTTCTCGTTGGTCTCCTCGACCTGCAGGCCCTGCAGCATGGCCTTGACGCGCTGACCAGCGGCGTCGATGGTCACCTCAGGCTGGAAGTTGATGCGAGCACCAACCACGTGCTTCGAAGCGGAGAAGTCCTTCGCAGTGTCGGCAGGCTTGGTCTTCAGACCAATCTTGAACGAGCCGAAGCCGTCAATCTTGACGCGGTTCGAGTCCTGCATCCACTTCTTCAGAACGACAACCATCTCGTCGAGCACGGCGAGAACGTCCGACTTCTTCACGGAGACGTTCTCCTGGATTTCCATTGCCATCTGCTTGAGAGTCTTGGGGCGGGAGTTGTACACCGCACGGGCGTACCACTTGCCGCGGTTCTTCGACTCGGCACGATTGTCCTGATAAAGCTTGTAACGTACAGACATTGTTTTAGTGGTTAATTTGTTAGTATTCTCCAAGGCTCCTCCACGCCTCGGCTGTGGGCAAATCCACTCTTCGGAAATGCGATGCAAAGATATAAAAAATATCTGAAATATGCAATAGATATGCAGGGGAAATTGCTTTGTTTTAACAATTATTAATAACAAATGCCTATATAACATAGTTATATAGGCAAATTGAAGATTGGAGAGAAAAATGGGCTGGGTGTTCACATCGGCCTGAAAGGCCAATAGCTGCCAGCCCAGGGCCGCTCGGCGACGAAGGAGACGCTTTCAGAGCGAAGCGGGGAAAGAACGCCCTGGGTTGTATGATGCAAG
>Ga0256404_1002074_pt1 | contig 45417 bp, 43 predicted proteins | sample RumenRJG_01DNA_FD_185990 | JGI IMG/M metagenome (GOLD analysis project Ga0256404, IMG submission 185990) | Bovine rumen microbial communities from Lethbridge, Alberta, Canada - RJG_01 | ecosystem: Host-associated > Mammals > Digestive system > Stomach > Rumen | place: Canada: Alberta | collected... | reverse complement strand
TTAATTGTTTATGTATCAATGATTTATTTGCACTACAAAGATACAAAAACTTTTGGACATTCCTTCTCTTTCCTCTTGATTTTTAAGACTTTAAGGGCAAGCTATTTGCAAGTGGGAAACTTTAGCTTTTTAAGCTGCTTTGCAGGAGTCAACGTATTGCTGGCTAAGACACCCTATATTTGCAAGAATGGCGTAGAAGCGTTGTAAGAATGACGTAGAAGCATTGCAAGAGTGCCGTAGAAGCGTTGCAAGAATGGCATGGAGGCGTTGTAAGAATGGCGTAGAAGCGTTGTAAGAATGCCGTGGAAGCGTTGTAAGAATGCCGTGGAGGCATTGTAAGAATGGCGTGGAAGCAGGGCTTCTGCCTAAGTGAAGGATTACGTCGTGGCGGTTTTGGCTTAATACCTAATAGACGCAGAAAACCTCCACCCGGATGGGCAGAGGTTTCTGTTGTTTGTTTGGAATAAGATGTTTATTGTTAAGCTTCAGCCTCAGCAGGGATTACTGATACTGTGCTCTTGTTGTTGCGGCCCTTCTTGAAGTTAACCACACCGTCAACGAGAGCGTAGAGCGTATCGTCCTTACCAATGCCTACATTCAAACCAGGGTTGTGCTTAGTACCGCGCTGGCGAACGATGATGTTGCCGGCAACGACTTTCTGTCCACCCCAGATCTTCACGCCAAGTCGCTGAGCAGCTGACTCGCGTCCGTTCTTAGAACTACCTACACCTTTTTTATGTGCCATTCTAAAGTCCTCCTGAAATTTAAGCGGTTACTGATTTGATTTCAACCTCTGTGAACTGCTGGCGATGACCGTTCTTCTTGCGGCTATCCTTGCGGCGCTTCATCTTGAAGATAATCACCTTCTCACCCTTAACGAGCGGGTTCTTCACTTCGGCTACTACTTTCGCACCTTCTACGGTTGGTGCACCTACCGTCACGGCTCCGTCGTTGTCAACGAGGAGAACCTTGTCAAACTCAACAGTCTGACCTTCTTCAGCGTCCTTGATACGGTTTACGAAGAGCTTCTTGCCCTCTTCAACCTTGAACTGCTGACCGTTAATCTCTACGATTGCGTACATTTGTTTTTTTTGTATGTTTAAACGGGTTTTTCCGCGAGGCGAATGGCCTCTTGCCACTGCTTTACCGAGCCCCCACGGACTAAATCGGGCGCAAAATTACTACAATTTCTTGAATTGACCAAATATTTCCGCTATAAATTTTATTTATAACGTCGAATTAGTGCCGTGAACTCCTCGCCGTACTTCTTTTTCTTGAATTCTCCAATGCCCGAAACCATGCCAAATTCCTCGATGGTAGTCGGTTTCAGAGCCGCTAATGAATGGAGTACTTTGTCGGAAAGTACAATGTAAGCAGGGAATCCCTGGGCATCAGCCAGTTGTTTACGCAGTGCCCGCAATGCTTCGAAGAGTTTCGGGTCTTCTTCGCCAACCGGTTTTTCCATACCAGGAATGCGGATAGATGGTATTTCGAGGTGAAGTTCACGCTTTTTACGCTTGGGTTGTTCTGTATTCCGGTCGACAACCGCCATCTGGACCTTCATTTTTCCATGCAGCACATCCCATCCCTGCCGAGTGATTTTGACCACATTCTGTTGGTCGTACGCAATCTCGATGAATCCCATGTGGAGCATCTGCAACAGATAATCTTGCCAGTCCTGGGTGGAAATGTCTTTCCCCGCGCCGAAAGTCTTCATCTCCTGATAGTGAAACCTTCTTACGTTGGGGGAGAGCATACCCTTGAGAATCTCCACGATGGTACTTGTCCGGATTTGTTCGTCCGCACGAGCCACAGCCGAAAGGGCCTTCTGCACAATAATCGTTCCGTCGAACCGGCGTGGCGGGTTTTCACAGACATCACAATTTCCGCAATCGCAAGCTGTCTCTTCTCCAAAATAATTCAACAGAATCCGTCTTCGGCAGACACTCGATTCCGCATATTCCTGCATGCGGTCAAGCTTCTCATAATTAACCTGCTTTTGTCCGCTTTCTTCAGCAAAACTTCTGAGCGTAATCACATCGGCTAAATTATAAAAAAGCACTGTATCAGCTGGAGCGCCGTCACGACCGGCACGCCCGATTTCCTGATAGAAACTCTCAATGCTTCTGGGCAGGTTGTAATGGATAATCCAGCGCACATTGCTTTTGTCGATTCCCATACCGAAGGCTATCGTAGCACAAACTACCTGCACCTGATCTTGTTTGAAAGCTTCCTGAGCACGGTTCCTTTCTGCTGTGGTAAGTCCGGCGTGATAGACAGTTGCGTGAATGCCAAACCTCATTAAATCTTGGCAGACCTTCTCTGTATTCTTTCTTGAAAGACAATATATAATTCCCGATTCCTGAGGATGTTGACTAATAAAATTGAAGATATACTTTAGTTTCTCCTTGGCATTCATTCCACGTTTTACAGAGAGGCTCAAGTTAGGTCGGTCGAAGGAGGAAATGAACACCTTGGGGTCGCGCAGATTGAGTTGTTTGAGAATGTCCTGCCGCGTCACTTTATCAGCTGTTGCCGTGAGGGCCATCACAGGTACGTCGGGGAAGCGTTCGTGGAGAATGTTCAGTTGGGTGTATTCCGGCCGGAAATCGTGTCCCCATTGTGAGATGCAATGAGCCTCGTCGATGGCAAAGAGTGAGATGTTGATGGTCTTCAATAAGAAGTCGGTTTCATTGAGTAGCCGTTCAGGAGAAACGTAAAGTAATTTCAAATCTCCTGAAAGGCATTTCCGCCGTATGATAGTATCGTCGGTAAGGTCGTTTCCGCTGTTCAAGGCTGCCGCCTCAATACCGTTTGCCCGTAGTGCTTCCACCTGATCGCGCATCAGACTTATAAGTGGTGAGATGACAACCGCCGTTCCCTTCATGGCCAGTGCAGGAATCTGGTAGCACAGGCTTTTGCCACCACCAGTGGGCATCAGCACGAGCGAGTCTCTTCCTTCCATCACGTTGCGAATGATATCTTCCTGTTGTGGACGAAATGAATGATAACCGTAATAATTCTTCAATATCTCTCTGATTTCCTGCATAAAAAGTCTATTTTCCAGTTTCTGTGTACAAAGTTATACAATTTTTATTAAAAATATTCCCAATTATTTGATTAATTCAGAAAAATGCAGTATATTTGCGATATCAAAAACCAATGGTAAAACCAACAAATATTTTTTTAAACTAAGGTATGGCAAAGTACAACATTACTGAATTGAAGGAGAAGGAAGCCGCCTACCGCAGCCTTGTAAGTCCGAAACTGATGGATGAACTCAAGGAAAAGATTCTGGACATCATTCTCATTCAAAAGAAGTACAAAGACAAGGATTATTCAGCAAAGAAACTTGCTGAAGACCTCGGAACGAACACGCGTTACATTTCGGCTGTGGTGAATGTGCGTTTCCACATGAACTACACGTCGTTTGTGAATAAGTTCCGAATTGAGGAAGCGATGACTTTATTAGTTGACAAACGCTACCGTGACCTGAACATGGAAGATATTAGTGACATGGTGGGATTTGCCAATAGGCAGTCATTCTACGCCTCTTTCTTTAAAATAAACGGAATAACCCCGCGCGAGTACAAGCTGCGTCATTATCAACAACATCCTACTGACGCGAAGCGACCCTTGAAGCGCAACAAAAAGAGAAATATTCCTCAAGATTAAAATCGATGCAAACAGAAGACTTCAAATATTCAGACGAGCGCTTCGCCGATTTGCAGTTGCTGAGGTATCGTCTGAATGGATTTGAAAGCCTTACAACCAAGCAGAAGGAACTCGTTTATTACTTATCGGAAGCCACTCTTTGGGGGCGTGACATCACGTTCGACCAATTCGGGAAATATAATCTCCGCATCCGCAAGATGCTCGAGATCGTATTTCTTCGTTATGAGGGTAATCGTCAGAATCCAGAATTTCAGGCTCTGGAGGTTTACCTGAAGCGTGTGTGGTTTTCCAACGGCATTCATCATCATTATGGCATGGAGAAATTCGAGCCAGCCTTCTCGGAAAGCTATCTGCGTGAGGTGTTGAAAACTATCGTGGGCGAAGATTTGTCAGAATATGAAGATTTGTTTACAGTCATCTTCAATGCCGATATATTGCCCCGTCGTGTCAACAAAGGTGATGGCGAAGATTTGGTCAAGACTTCTGCCTGTAATTTCTACGACGGCGTGGACCAGCAGGAAGTGGAAGATTATTACGCTTCCATCAAAGACGCTGACGACCCCGAACCCATTTCCTATGGCCTGAACAGTACACTTGTGAAGCGAAACGGCCAGATAACAGAGGATAAATGGTATGCTGAGGGTAAATACGGTGAGACCATCAAGCACATTATCTATTGGCTTCACAAGGCGATGGATGTTGCTGAGAATGATGATCAGCGCACCTATATCGCCTCACTTATCCGTTATTATGAGACAGGTGATCTGCGCCTGTTCAACACCTATTGTATCCAGTGGGTGAGTGAACATCGTTCGCGGGTGGATTTCATCAACGGATTTATTGAAGTGTATGGTGATCCGCTTGGCTTGAAAGGCTCTTGGGAAGGCATCGTGGAATATAAAGACTTGGAGGCCACCAAGCGTACCCAAACCATCTCGGATAATGCCCAATGGTTTGAAGACCATTCCCCTGTTGACCCGCGTTTCCGCAAACCGAAAGTAAAAGGCGTAACGGCCAATGTGATTTGTGCGGCTATGCTTGGCGGTGACGAATATCCATCCACGGCCATCGGTATCAATCTGCCCAATGCCGATTGGATTCGTGCTGAACATGGTTCAAAGAGCGTTACGATCGGTAATCTGACCGAAGCTTACAATAAAGCAGCACACGGAAACGGATTCAGGGAAGAATTCGTGATCGACGAAGAAACGCTTCAGCTGATTGATAAATATGGCGACATTTGTGATGATCTGCACACTGACCTCCATGAATGTCTTGGTCACGGAAGCGGTCAATTGTTGCCGGGAGTTGATCCTGATTGCCTGAAAAACTATGGCAATACCATTGAGGAAGCGCGTGCCGACCTCTTTGGCCTCTATTATATCGCTGATGAAAAATTGATGGAACTCGGTCTTACGCCCAACATGGAAGCTTATAAGAGCCAGTATTACACCTATATGATGAACGGTTTGATGACCCAGCTGACACGTATAAAGCCAGGCCATCAGATTGAAGAGGCTCATATGCGTAACCGTGCCCTCATTGCCCATTGGTGCTATGAGCATGGAAATGCCATAGAAATGATGAAGCGCGATGGTAAGACCTACATCCGCATCAACGATTATCCCCAATTGCGCACACTTGTTGCCGAGCTTTTAGCAGAGATTCAGCGTATCAAGAGTGAAGGCGATTTTGCAGCTGCCCGTGATTTGGTGGAAACCTATGCCGTGAAGGTAGATGCCGAACTCCATGCAGAGATTCTCGAGCGTTATGAGCGTTTGAACCTGGCGCCTTATAAAGGATTCCTTAATCCCGTGATGAAGCCGGTCACAGATGCAGAAGGACGCATTACGGACATTGAACTCGATTATACAGAAGGCTATTCCGAACAGATGCTTCGCTATAGCCGTGATTATAGTGTGTTTTAAGTAAAAATCATAAATTATGGATGAGCAGACGCTAGCGAAAGTGAAGGCTATCAAACAGTCTTTCCGATTAAAGATGGATGGAGTGGCTTCCACTTCCATGCGTAAAAAAGGGCTCGATTACAAAATCAACTGGGGTGTTGGCATTCCAGAACTTCGTAAGATGGCTCAAGAATACGGGAAAGATTATGCACTGGCCATTGAATTATGGAAGGAAAACATCCGTGAGTGTAAGATTTTGGCCACGCTGATTATGCCGCCAGATGAGATGTTGCCTGAACTTGTTGAAATCTGGATGGAACAGACACCTACCCAGGAGATTGCCGAGATGGCCGTTTTCAATCTGTATCAGCATCTTGACTATGCTCCAGTACTGGCCTTTCAATGGATTGCCTGCGATCGTGAGATAGAACAAATCAGCGGATACCATCTCCTGTCACGTTTGTTTATGAAAGGGCAAGAACCTAACGAACGTGGCATTCAGGAATTCCTTGATCAGGCTTTGACCGCCTTGCAAAGTCCTTCACTTGGTGTGCGCCATGCAGCCCTGAATTGTATTCAGCGCTTTGCATCTTTAGATGATGATTATGCACAAATTAGTAAAAGTGCGTTGAAAACTCTTAATTTAGAAATTTTTTGAGTAAAAATGGCCACTATTTATAAAAAATAGTTGTAAATTTGCACGATTTTGTGCGCAAACCTCATTAAATGAGCAGATGAAGGAAAGTTACAAGGCTGCTGTGAGGCAGATTTTGACTAAATATTTGGACGAAAATAAGCTTCGCAAGACGCCAGAACGCTTTGCGGTTCTTGATGCGGTTTATAGTTTCAATGATCATTTTTCCATTCAGGAACTGAGCGAAAAGATTGAAAAGGATTACTTCCCTGTAAGCAGGGCCACACTTTATAACGCGCTGAATCTGTTTGTGAACTTAAGGCTGGTCGTTTGCCACCGGTTAAGTATCGGTACGAAATACGAAGCCTGTTATGCTAATACCAATCATTGTCATCAGGTGTGCACAATTTGCGGAAAGGTCTCTGAAACAAAGGCTCCAAAGGTGGAGACAGCCATAGAAGAGACACATCTGAAACGATTCCGCCGTGACAGTTTTTCGCTTTATATCTATGGCGTTTGCAGCACTTGTTTGGCGAGGCTGACCAGAGAGAAGAATAAGAAAAAGATTAAATAGTTTTATATAGAAATGCAAAAAGGTAAAGTTGACGTGCTCCTCGGTTTGCAATGGGGAGACGAAGGTAAAGGAAAGGTTGTTGATGTTCTCACACCGAATTATGACGTAGTTGCACGCTTTCAGGGTGGTCCTAATGCCGGACATACTCTTGAGTTTGAAGGTGAGAAATATGTGCTGCGTTCTATTCCTTCTGGTATTTTCCAGGGTGGTAAGGTGAACATCATCGGCAATGGTGTCGTACTGGCTCCTGATTTGTTTATGGCCGAAGCTAAAGATTTGGAGAAGAGTGGCCACGACTTGAAGAGCCGTCTGCATATTTCCAAGAAAGCTCATCTCATCATGCCTACTCATCGTATTCTCGATGCCGCCTATGAAGCCGCCAAGGGAAAGAGCAAGGTGGGAACAACCGGTAAGGGTATTGGACCTACTTATACCGATAAGACAAGCCGTAATGGTCTTCGGGTAGGTGATATCTTCGAAAACTTCGAAGAGAAGTATGCCGCTCATAAAGCTCGTCATGAGGCTATACTGAAGTCGCTTAACTATACCGACTACAATATTACTGAAGTAGAGAAAACCTGGATGGAAGGCATTGAATATATGAAGCAGTTCCATATTGTTGACTCTGAATACGAAATCAATCAGATGCTGAAGTCGGGTAAGACGATTCTTTGCGAGGGTGCTCAGGGCACAATGCTCGATGTGGATTTCGGAAGCTATCCTTTCGTGACCTCTTCGAATACCATCTGTGCCGGTGCTTGCACAGGTCTTGGCATTGGTCCTAATAAGGTGGGTGAGGTCTTCGGTATTATGAAGGCTTATTGCACCCGTGTTGGTGCAGGACCATTCCCCACAGAGCTTTTTGATGAAACGGGTGCTAAGATACGTGATCTCGGTCACGAGTATGGTGCCGTGACTGGTCGTGAACGCCGTTGTGGATGGATTGATCTCGTTGCTTTGCGTTATGCGATTGCCGTAAATGGTGTTACTCAGCTCATCATGATGAAGAGCGATGTGCTTGATGGTTTTGATACCATCAAGGCTTGTGTGGCTTATAAGCAGAATGGTGTGGAGATTGACCATTTCCCCTATAGTATTGAAGAGGGTATTGAGCCTATTTATAAAGAGTTGCCGGGATGGAAAACTGACATGACGAAGTTCACTTCAGAAGACCAGTTCCCCAAGGAATTCAAGGATTATATCAAATTCCTGGAGGCCGAACTCGAAACACCTATCAAGATTATCTCCATTGGTCCTGATCGGGAACAGACGATTGTAAGAAAATAATTCTATAGTACCTATAGCTTCTATAGTGTCTAAAGTCTTCTAAAAAGAAAGAATAATGGCTCAAAAACCCAATATCCCTAAGGGAACACGCGACTTTTCTCCGCTGGAGATGGCCAAGCGCAATTATATTTTTAACACGATTCGAGACGTATATGCGCTCTATGGCTTTCAGCAGATAGAAACACCTGCCATGGAAACCCTCGGTACTTTGATGGGTAAATATGGCGAAGAGGGTGACAAGTTGCTTTTCAAGGTTTTGAATAGTGGCGACTATCTCAATAAAATTGACGATAAGGAACTTCTGGAGCGAAACTCGCTTCATTTGGCTGCTCGTCTTTGTGAAAAAGGACTTCGCTATGACCTGACCGTGCCTTTTGCACGTTACGTGGTAATGCATCGCGAGGAATTGCAACTGCCTTTCAAGCGTTATCAGATTCAACCTGTATGGCGTGCAGATCGACCTCAGAAAGGTCGCTATCGTGAGTTCTATCAGTGTGATGCTGACGTGGTTGGTTCCGACTCTCTGCTTAATGAGGTGGAACTGATGCAGATAGTTGATACCGTGTTTACCCGTTTTGGCGTTCGTGTTCAGATAAAGATTAATAACCGCAAGATTCTTACCGGTATTGCTGAGGTGATTGGTGCTGCTGAGAAGATTGTGGATATTACGGTAGCCATCGACAAATTGGATAAGATTGGTATTGAGAATGTCAATCAGGAACTTCGTGAAGATGGCCTTTCAGAAGAGCAAATTGAGAAACTCCAGCCGATCATTTCATTGGAAGGTTCCAATGAGGAGAAACTGGATGTGATTGCTGAGGTGCTCAAGGAAAGTGAGATAGGATTGAAGGGCGTGGATGAAACTCGCTTCATTCTTGATACTCTTAAGAATTCTGGTTTGAATAATGAGATTCAACTTGATTTGACATTAGCTCGTGGTTTGAACTATTATACAGGAGCCATTTTTGAGGTGAAAGCCCTGGATGTTCAAATTGGCAGTATTACGGGCGGTGGACGTTATGATAATCTGACAGGTATTTTCGGAATGCCCGGACTTTCTGGCGTTGGTATCAGTTTTGGTGCCGACCGGATCTTCGATGTGCTTAATCAGTTGGATTTATATCAGAAAGAAGCCGTCAACGGAACGCAGCTGCTTTTCATCAATTTCGGTGAGAAGGAAACCGCCTATTGTCTTCCTATCGCCGCCAAAGCTCGTCAGGCAGGTATTCGTACGGAAGTGTTCCCTGATGGTGCTAAGATGAAAAAGCAGATGAGTTATGCTAATGCCAAGCAGATTCCATTTGTTGCCCTTGCTGGAGAGAATGAAATCAACGAAGGTAAGGTGACACTGAAGAATATGGTTACAGGTGAACAGATGCTCTTAAATCCCGATGAACTTCTGGATAAGCTAACTAAATAAGATTCAGATGAAAAAGTTATTCCATTTTGTCTTGGCGATTGCCATGATTCTCGGATTGAGTGCTTTCACAAAGAAAGCACCTATAACCGTGTTTATGATTGGTGATTCCACCATGGCCAATAAGGACACAACAGGTGATAAGCAGGAACGTGGTTGGGGAATGATGCTTCAGCAGTATTTCAAAAGTGGGGTAGTGGTGGATAATCATGCTGTCAATGGACGTTCTTCCAAGAGTTTCATCGATGAGGGCCGTTGGCAAAAAGTGCTCGATAAGATTAAGCCGGGTGACTATGTGATTATTCAGTTCGGGCATAATGATGAGAAGCCTGCACTTGATCGTCATACAGATCCAGGTACAACCTTTGATGCTAATCTTTCACGTTTTGTGTTAGAAACCCGGGAGAAGGGTGGCATTCCTATTCTGTGTGATGCTGTTGTACGCCGTAACTTTTTCCGAAAGGTGGACAGTTCAGTCGATGATGAATCACTTCGTAATACCGTGTATGAAGATGAAAATGTGAATAGTGATACACTTATCGATACACACGGTGCCTATTTGCTTTCACCAAGGAATGTTGCTACCAAACTGAATGTTCCGTTTATCAAAGCCAATAAGATTACTCATGATCTCGAACAAGGGTTAGGTATTGAAGGAAGTCGTAAGCTCCATATGTGGTTTAAGCCTGGCGATCATCCCTCCGTTCCTAATGGCCGTAAAGATAATACACATTATAATGTATATGGCGGTACAGTTGTTGCCGGACTTTTAGCAGAGGAAATAGCTCATCAGGTTCCCGCCCTGAAAAAGTTTATAAATAAAAAGAAAATTAAAAGACTCAAGAAAAATTTGAAATAATTACAAAATTATTTGCTGCTCTCAGTATTTTGTCTTATATTTGCAATTGATATTTTATGAAAACCTTAGAAATGAAAGAAAAGGCTATTGAACGACTCTTAGCAAGTGGCATTAAACCTTCCGTTCAGAGAGTTGAAATCATGACCTACCTGATGACTCACTTCACACATCCTACCGTAGAGGAAGTCTACAAAGCTTTATGCCCCACTATCAAGACACTTAGCCGAACAACTGTTTACAACACCCTTCGGCTGTTTTCAGAGCACAATGCCGCTACGATGATAACGATTGATGAACACAGGGTATGTTACGACGGTGACACACATCCCCATGTACACTTTTTCTGCAAGGAATGCGGACGGGTGTTTGACTTTATGGATGAGCTAGCTCCTGTTCTCACACAGAAAAGGGACATTCAGGGGCATCTGGTTGATGAGATGCAACTTTATTATAAAGGTATATGTTCAGATTGTCTTGCCAAGACGGAAGAGCAGAAGGCTGGATGAAAAAACTAAGATAAGCGAACAATTATATTTATCTATCAATTAATTTATTACTAAAGCATTATGAAAAAGAAGTTTATTTGCACCGTTTGTGGATATATTCACGAAGGTCCAGAACCCCCCGAAAGATGTCCGGTTTGTAAGGTTCCTGCTAGCAAGTTTAAGGAGATCACTGAAGAAGAAATGGAGTATGCTACCGTACACAAGATTGGCGACGGTAAGCCAGAAGGCGTGAGCGATGAGATGATTGAAGACTTGCGCAATCACTTTAATGGTGAGTGCGGTGAGGTTGGTATGTACTTGGCTATGAGCCGTCAGGCTGATCGTGAGGGTTATCCTGAGATAGCCGAGGCTTTCAAGCGCTATGCATTCGAAGAGGCTGAGCATGCTGCTAAGTTTGCTGAGCTGCTTGGTGAGTGTGTTTGGGATACCAAGACCAATCTGGAGAAGCGTGCTGCTGCTGAGGCAGGTGCTTGCGAGGATAAGTTCCGCATTGCCAAGAATGCAAAGGCTGCCGGTTTCGATGCTATTCACGACACCGTTCATGAAATGGCAAAAGATGAGGCTCGTCATGGCGCAGGTTTTGCTGGCTTGCTTAAACGCTATTTCAAGTAAGATTCTAGGAGTGAAATATTTCATTTCAATCTTATTGGTTCTGTCTGTGTTTGCTCCTACGCATGCACAGACAGATTCTTTATTGGTATCCGATACCGCTTTTCATTGGCTTACTTTGGTTCGTGAACATCCGCAGAAGTCTTTCTCTCCTGATATTCCTCCTGGTAATTTCAGTGGAATCACTCCTTTAGGAGATGGCCTTTATGCGGTTGTTGATGATAAGAAAGGGGATGGTTTTTATGTGTTTAAGCTACGGTTTAATAAACGGGGAAGTGTGACGTCTGCGTATAACATTGGCTTTTACACGAGTGGTTTAGTTAATCGTGACGCTGAAGACATCGTCTATATGCCATCATCAAAGACATTTTTCATCAGTGGTGAAGTAAATAACGATGTTCTTGAATATTCACTTGTTGGTCAACGTACTATTAGGAAACTGAAAGTTCCTGAAGTCTTTCGAAAAGCCCAGGCAAACCAAGGCCTGGAGCCTTTGGCTTATAATGAGTCAACGCATCTTTTCTGGACGACCTCTGAGTCAACTCTTAAAGGCGATTCCTTACATCGTCTTCAAAGTTTCGGTGAGGATATGCAACCCCGTGAACAGTTCCCATACCAAATGGACAAACCAATTTCAACAGATTATAGAGAGCGTACTCATGGTGTAAGTGCTATGACTGCTCTTGATGATGGTTCTTTATTGGTTCTTGAGAGGGAAGCCTTCACCTCTCATAATAAGATTGGTTCCTGGGTAAATTGTAAGTTATATCAGGTTTTTCCCCAAAGATCATTGGAGAAGCATCTCATTCACGAATGGAAAACCACGATGACGCTTTTACAACAGAACTTTGCAAACTATGAAGGAATGTGCCTGGGACCTGTTTTGAAAGATGGATCACAGGTAATACTGCTCGTTTCCGATTCCCAAAATCAGTATTACGGAATCTTGCGGGACTGGTTTAAGACGTTGGTAGTGAAATAAAAAACGCCGCTGAGAAAATCAAAGAGATTCGTCCTCAGGGCGGGAAATATTACGGGAAGCAGCATGGCCTTTTTTCTTCAGCCATGCTGCTTTTCGTTTTTCATATTCTTCCTGATGGGATTCCAGATAACCGTCAGCCATTTGTTAATCGGAGAATTTACTATAGATGACGCTTAGCTTGATAGGCCCGTTAGGATTCTCACTTCCACCTACTAACCTTGTACTTGTTACTGACATTTGGTGTGTCAATTGTTGGAATGACTGTGTATTGGAAGTATTAAAATTGACATCTACTGGAACGAGAACTGCCTTGTTCCAGTTTTCGGAAGCTTTTCCTGCCAGTTTAATTTCATACATAAACCTTATCATTTCAGCAATATTACTGAATTCGAAATCGTTTGTTGATGAAGCACTTATAAGAAAAGCAACCTTGTTGTCTGGTGTTTTACCATTCTCGAAATAGCTTTGTAAACTGTCTTTTTGAATTAACAGCAAATTTGTGGGAACATCAAAACTATAGTTACTCTGTATACGGTTATTCAAACGGGTAAATGAAATCTTGGCTGTATTGAGTGTGTCATTGCCATGGCTTAGCATGATTTCATCAACAGGAATGGTAACCTCCGTGAAAATGCCGGCAGGTGTCTTCAGATAAGTACAGGTCTTATCTTCTAGCAGTTTATCAATACTGTTTTCATTACTGATTGTCGTGTGCTGAATAACCTCTTCAGTACCAGAGAAGGGAATAGAAGCTGTAAACGTTGAATCCGAGGGGAGCACACCTTTATAATATACACTCATGTTAGTGCCATAGATGTAAGCCATACTACCGAAACCAGACTCTGTTTTTAGATAAAAACCCGGGCAGACATGATTCGCGAATGTCTGAGAGTTCTTAAAGTATTCTGGATGTTCATAAGCTTTTCTCAGAATATAGGTCGCATAGTTGGGATAGGTGTTGCCCTCTTTGTCCGTATAAGGATCTTTCATTACAAAACAGATGTTGGGAGCATGGTTCGCGGCCTCGCGTTCAGACTTTTGGATGGTGTAGTCGGAGAGTGTATATGACTTTCCTATCTTAATGGCATTTGCATCTGTTCTGACATATCCTTCCTTCAAAGGATCGAAATCTGAATAGAAAGCTTCATTTTCTTTTAAAGGCTTATCCAGTTCGTAAAGTGTAGCCTTCATAGTGGCAAGAGAGTCACCTACATAATCAGAGAAATAGAAACGTAATTCGCATGAGTCAGCCATGAATTCGCCAGTTGTCTTATAACTGAAAACAGAATCCTTACCTAAAATTGAGTAATTGCTGAGTACGTGGAATTTTGTGGTGAAGTCACTGGAAATATAAGAGTCAGTATCAGGGTCTTTCAGGCGTCCCAAGTTTCCTATTACAGTACGGGAAAGAACAGGACCAGCCTTAATGGATTGAGTAGACACAGTGAAGGTGTCGGTGTAGATCTTTACATGATCCATGTTATCCGTGAGAGATTGTCCAATCGTATCGGTGGTGTCATCACATGAAACAACCACCATGGAGAGCAGCAGTACAAAAACTGACAAACAATTTAGTTTCATTATCGATTAATATATATGTAATGATGAATGATTTCGGGATGTCTATTCTTCGTCTCCCAATATCTGTTGGTAGAATTGGTCGTATGAGTCGCCAATGTTCTCTTTTCCTGGATATTTCAGCAAAGGCAGGTTTTTGTCAGTGGCATATTTCAAAAGTTCGGCATTCACTTCGTTTCCGGCTTCCACAATACCATCACTATAATCAATAGCAAGTTTACCGAGTTCAATGAAGTCGAATTTCGTATTGTATTTGTTGAGCAGTTCCATTTTGGCATCCTTATACTCAATACCTTTTTTGAATCCATCACCCAGTTCGCTCTTGAGTTCTTTACTGAAAAGGGAAGTGATAACCTTAGTATTTGCAAACGAAGGTTCGTCATGATATGCGGTTTTCACGTAGAGAGGGATAATGGCACTCATCCATCCCTGACAATGAATAATGTCGGGAGTCCAACGGAGCTTTTTCACTGTCTCTAATACGCCACGAGCAAAAAATACGGCTCTTTCTCCATTATCGGCATATTCTTCACCATTCTCGTCGGTTTCCATCTGACGCTTGGTAAAATAATCATCATTATCGATGAAATACACCTGAATGCGAGTTTGAGGTATGGAGGCAACCTTGATTATCAGCGGGTGATCAGTCTCATCGATAATCAGCATCATTCTTGAAAGTCGTATCACCTCATGTAATTGTCCTCTGCGCTCATTGATCGTTCCCCATTTAGGCATGAACGTACGAATCTCATATCCTTTTTCCTGGATTGCCTGCGGAAGACTCTTTCCGAGCAATGATAATTCGCTTTCGGGTACGTATGGGATGATCTCCTGATTGATGAATAATACTTTCTTTGCTGCCATATCCACTAAATTTTGAATGCAAAGATACAAAAAAAAACGCATAAAACGATTTGTTTTTGTTTTATTAAGATGATATTTGGCATATTTTAAAAATATTCTTTGCATATTTCACAAATTCTTTGTTACTTTGCATCCGATTTATGAATCACAAAAGAAGTAATGAAAGTATTTCAGACAATTGTTGAACTCCAAAACGAACTTTTTAAAGTTCGCAAGGAAGGTAAAGAGATTGGATTGGTTCCCACCATGGGAGCTCTGCATGAAGGACACGCTTCTCTTGTTGAGCGCAGCGTGAAAGAAAATGGGGTAACGGTTGTTAGTGTTTTTCTAAATCCTACCCAGTTTAATGATCAGGGTGACTTAGAGCGTTATCCACGTACTTTGGAGGCTGATTGTAACCTACTTGAGAGAGTTGGAGCCGATTATGTTTTTGCTCCCTCAGTGAAAGAAATGTATCCGATTCCTGATACTCGTCATTTTGAATATCCTCCTGTTTCAACCGTGATGGAGGGTGCCAAGCGACCTGGTCATTTCAATGGCGTATGTCAAGTGGTAAGCCGTCTTTTCTATATTACACGTCCCACGCGAGCCTATTTCGGTGAAAAAGACTGGCAGCAGATAGCTGTTATTAAGGCCATGGTTCGTAGTCTTGGACTTGCTGTTCAGATAGTGGAATGTCCTATCATTCGTGAAAAGGATGGATTGGCTAAATCATCTCGCAATACTTTATTGACTGCCGAAGAGCGTGCCATTGCTCCTAAAATTTACAAGGCTCTCAAGGAAAGTGTCACCTATGCCAAGAGTCACACACTGGAGGAAACCCACGAAAAAGTTGTCAGCGAGATTAATTCCGTTGACGGCCTTGAAGTGGAATATTTCTCTATTGTTGATGGGAATACGCTCCTGGATTTGAAAAATTGGGAAGATTCTCCTTATGTGGTAGGTTGTATTACCGTCTATTGTGGTAAGACTCCTATTCGTCTTATCGACCATATTAAATATAAAGAGTAAAAACCATGATGATAGAAGTCATGAAGAGTAAGCTTCACTGTGTGAAGATTACGGAGGCCAACCTGAACTATATGGGCAGTATCACCATCGATGAAGACTTGATGGATGCTGCAGGACTGATTGCAGGAGAGAAGGTCCAGATTGTAAACAACAATAACGGTGAACGTCTCGATACTTATATTATAAAAGGAGAGCGCGGCTCCGGTTGTATTTGTCTCAATGGAGCCGCAGCCCGAAAGTGTGTTATAGGCGATACTGTTATTATTATCGGCTATGCACTCATGGATTTCGAAGAAGCTAAGACATTCAAGCCGAAAGTTGTCTTCCCGAAAGAAGGAAATAGGCTTTAGATAATTCCAAAAGCCACATCCATCATTTGGGTGAAACTGTTCTGACGTTGTTCAGCTGTTGTCACCTCACCTGTAACTAAAGAGTCGCTGATTGTGCAAATACACAAAGCATGACCTCCATATCGTGCCGCATTCATATAGAGTGCGGCGCTTTCCATTTCTACAGCCATTACGCCCATCTTTTGCCATTGTGCCGTGGCACCACTGTTTTCATCGTAGAAGATGTCCGATGAGTAGATATTGCCTACCTTATAACGGTATCCTAATTCCTCTGCTTTTTCGACAGCTGCCCTTAATAAGCCGAAGTCAGCTATTGGAGCATACATGCCTGACAATAGGAACTGTGAAGCATAGTTACTGTTCGTACACGCACCTTGTGCCATCATCAAGTCTCCGATGTGTAGATCAGCATTCATAGAACCAGCAGACCCTACACGAATAATATTCTTTACGCCGTAGAAATTGAAAAGTTCATAGGAGTAAATTGCCATTGAGGGTATGCCCATGCCATGTCCCATTACGGAAACACGTTTCCCTTTGTAGCTTCCTGTAAAACCAAGCATTCCACGTACATTGTTAAATTTTACAGGGTTCTCAAGGAAATGCTCTGCCATGAACTTTGCTCTTAACGGGTCTCCCGACATAATAACAGTCTCTGCAATCTCACCATATTTGGCTTCGATGTGCGGGGTTGGAGTTTTTTCTGCCATAATTATAGGTTTTAGTTTAATAGTGATTGATAATAATATAATTTGAATTTATGGATAAATATTGTTATAACGGCAACCATGAAGATAAACTTCTCGAATGAAGGGTTGGGTATATGCATAGGGAATGTAAGCCAACGAGGGTAGGGGCTTGGTAATCAAGAAATTGGCCACTTTCCCTTTGGCAATACTACCGTATTTATCCGAAACACCCATGGCATAGGCGCTATTAATTGAAACAGCATTGAAGGCCTCTTCTGGTAATAACCGCATCTTAATACAGGCTAAAGAGACACAAAATCTCATATCACCTGACGGAGTTGAACCTGGATTGTAATCACTGGCTATGGCAATGCCGAGACCTTCATCAATCATCTTTCGGGCAGGTGCAAAAGGCATATTCAGGAAGAAAGATGTTCCAGGAAGGCATGTAGGCATGGTATCACTATTGTGTAGCAACTTAATATCATGGTCTGTCATGCTTTCCAAATGGTCCACTGAAAGAGCGTGATGCTTAACTGCTACTTCCACTCCTCCAGAGTCTGCCAGTTCCTGACCATGAATCTTCGGTCTTAATCCATAGTGGGCACCAGCCTCCAGTATGCGAGCAGTTTCCTCTGGTGTAAAAAAACCACGATCACAAAAAACGTCAATGAAATCGGCCAAAGAGGCCACAGCTGGAATCATCTCGCTTATAACCAGTTCAACATAGTCTTTTTGCGTCATTCCCCTTGCCACAGCATGAGCACCAAGGAAAGTGCTCACGACCTTAATAGGTGAGGTTTCACGGATTCGGCGAATCACTCTTAGCATCTTGAGCTCATCTTCCGTGCGAAGTCCATAGCCGCTTTTAATCTCTACGGCTCCTGTTCCTTTCCGGATAATTTCATCGATACGGTGCATAGATTGCTCATAGAGTTCATCTTCCGACATCTGGTGGAGTCTATCGGTACTGTTCAGAATACCACCACCCCTACGAGCAATCTCTTCATAGCTGAGTCCCTTTATCTTATCAACAAATTCCTGTTCACGACTATCGGCATATACTAAATGTGTGTGGCTGTCACAGAAGGAAGGAAGAACGGCACCACCTTCGGCATTAATAATGTCTGCATCGATGATATCGGGAGGTGAATCTGTGCCCCAATCCTTGAAAAACCCATCCTCAACTAGCAGCCAGGCATTCTGATGAGTCTCATAGACTTTCATCTCAGAACCTTTCCGCTGTAGAAGGGATGTTTCGGTTGTTCCAGCCAGAATTCCGATATTTGTGATCAAGGTTTTCATTTACGGAGGAATTGAATGGATTTCTCGATGTATGGATACATCAAGTCATCATTAAGAATAAACGGTACATGCTTACGAAATTCATCATGGATGGCCATGATTTTTGGAGATGAGCGTAGTGGCTGGCGGAAATCAAGTGCCTGAGCAGCATTGAAGAGCTCGATGGCAAGCACGCGTTCGGTATTGAGTATCACCTTATATAATTTAATAGCAGCATTGCCACCCATGCTGACATGGTCTTCCTGATCCTGACATGAAGGGATGCTGTCTACAGATGAAGGCATGGCCAGTGATTTGTTAAGTGAGACGCAGGATGCCGCCGTGTATTGGGTAATCATGAAACCACTATTGACCCCTGGATTAGCGACAAGGAAGTTGGGAAGTCCACGAGTACCAGAAACTAGACGGTAAATACGGCGCTCAGAGATGTTGGCCAATTCACTCATGGCTATTGAGAGAAAATCAATGGGCAATGCAATAGGCTCACCATGAAAATTGCCTCCAGAGATAATAAGATCTTCTTCAGGACATATTGTAGGATTATCAGTAGCAGAATTGATTTCCACCTCAATCACCGACTTTACATATCGTATTGTATCTTTTACTGCTCCATGTACTTGTGGCACACAACGGAAGGAGTAGGGATCTTGCACGTGAGGCTTAGAGTTAACAATCAACTGACTATCTTCCAATAATTCCTTCATTCGACGGGCTGTTTCTAATTGTCCCTGATGAGGACGAACTAGATGAACAGCCTCAATGAAGGGTTCAATTCTACCATCGAAAGCATCGAGTGACATAGCAGCAATCTTGTCTGCCCATTCAGAAAGTCTCTTGGCATTGAGTAGTGACCAAACGGCAAAGGCACTCATGTTTTGCGTGCCATTCAACAGTGCCAATCCTTCCTTGCTACCAAGTTCAATCGGCTTCCAACGCTTTTTATGAAGCATTTCCTCGCCCGAAATTATCTTTCCTTGGTATTCCACTTCACCGAGACCTACCAATGGCAAGCACATATGTGCAAGTGGAACAAGGTCACCAGAAGCACCAAGAGAACCCTGTTTGTAAACCACAGGATAAATATCGTTGTTAAAAAAAGCAATCAAACGTAGAATGGTATCCATTTTACAACCAGAATAGCCATAACTCAGCGATTGGATCTTGAGGAATAACATGATTTTTACTATGTCGTTAGGTACACGTTCTCCCGTACCGCAAGCATGGCTCTTAATAAGATTGATCTGAAGTTGTGACAGATGGTCTTTGCCTATGTTTACATTGCAGAGGGATCCGAAGCCAGTGGTGACACCGTAAATGGGCTCGCCATGAGCAACGATCTTCTTATCAAGATAGTTACGGCAGCGGCGGATACGTTGCTTTGCATCCTCGCTGAGCTCTAGTTTGTAGTTTTTGTAAATGATTTCACCGATACGTTCAATTGTGAGGTGTTCGGCAGATATTTGATGTATCATTATTCTTCGTTTTTTGTTATTGCAAATATAGTTTCCGTTTATTAAAATTCTGTTGCATTGATCAACTCATCGTCCACAAGATTAGGCATCGTGACTTGTAGCTCAGGTGTGCGGTTCATTTCTCTTTGGATAGTGTCCATAGAACCTTTGTTGCGTGCCCAAGAACGACGGGCAATACCATTGTTTACATCCCAGAATAGCATGCGCTGGATGCGTTGGTCGGCTTCTTCACTTCCATCGATGACCATACCGAAGCCACCGTTTATGACTTCGCCCCAGCCAACGCCACCACCATTGTGAATGCTCACCCAAGTAGCACCACGGAAAGCATCGCCGATTACATTCTGTACTGCCATGTCAGCACAGAATTGGGAACCGTCATAGATGTTTGAGGTCTCGCGGAATGGAGAGTCAGTTCCACTGACATCGTGATGATCTCGTCCTAAAACTACAGGACGACTGATACGTCCATCGCGGATAGCTTTGTTGAAAGCCAGTGCAATCTTGGTGCGTCCCTCAGCATCAGCATAGAGAATACGAGCTTGGGATCCGACTACAAGATGGTTCTTTCCAGCTTCCCGTATCCAATGGAGATTATCGGCAAGTTGGCCGTGAATATCAGCGGGTGCTGTTTTCAGCATTTCGTCGAGTACTTCAGCTGCCAACTGGTCAGTAACGGCAAGATCCTCCGCCTTTCCTGATGAACATACCCACCGGAAAGGACCAAAGCCATAGTCAAAGAACATGGGGCCCATGATATCCTGTACATAGCTGGGATAGCGGAATTTACCGGATTCCTTCCAAATGTCTGCCCCTGCACGTCCGGCTGTTAATAAGAACGCATTTCCGTAATCAAAGAAGTACATGCCTTTGGCAGATAGTCGATTGATGGCATCTACCTGTCGACGGAGAGAAGCATAGACGCATTCCTTGAATTGTTCGGGTTCTTCTGCCATCATCTTCTTGGATTCCTCGAGTGTCATGCCAACGGGATAGTAACCACCAGCAAACGCATTATGGAGAGAAGTTTGGTCACTGCCCAAATCCACGTGAATATCCTCATCCGCCAAACGTTCCCACAGGTCAACAATATTGCCAACATATGCCATGGAAACCGTACGCTCTTCTGCTACAGCCTTGCGGATAGCAGGAATGAGTTCGTCAAGATTGTCGTGAAGTTCATCTACCCATCCTTGGTCAAAGCGCTTTTCAGCTGCCAGTGGATTGATCTCTGCCACCACGCTCACGGCCCCTGCAATATTACCTGCTTTAGGTTGGGCACCCGACATTCCTCCAAGACCAGAACTTACAAACAAAGGATGGCTAACTCCTACTTTACGGGCAGCGTTAAGAACGGTGATGGTAGTACCGTGAACAATACCCTGGGGACCTATATACATATAGCTGCCGGCTGTCATCTGTCCATATTGGCTCACACCGAGTGCATTGTCGCGTTCCCAATCATCAGGTTTTGAATAATTGGGAATCACCATACCATTGGTAACTACCACGCGTGGTGCTCCTTTATGGGAAGGGAAGAGGCCAAGCGGATGTCCACTGTACATCACAAGTGTCTGTTCATCAGTCATTTCACTAAGATATTTCATCACGAGTCGGTATTGTGCCCAGTTTTGGAAAACGGAACCATTACCACCGTAAGTAATTAGTTCATGGGGATGCTGAGCCACAGCTTTGTCCAGATTGTTCTGTATCATCATCATAATGGCAGCTGCCTGTTCCGAACGGTGAGGGTATGCATCAATGGGACGCGCAAACATCTCGTATGTAGGACGGAACCTATACATATAGATACGTCCGTAAGTTTTCAACTCATTGGCAAATTCTGGTGCCAGTGTTGAATGAAACTTTTTGGGGAAATAGCGGAGCGCATTCCGTAGAGCGAGTTTCTTCTCTTCTAGTGTCAAGATGTCCTTTCTCTTAGGCGCATGATTAATAGTCGTGTCGTATGGTTGAAGTTCCGGCAGAATATCAGGAATACCTTGTTGGATTTCTCTGGCAAATTCTTCTTGTGTCATCATTTTAGTCAATAGTTTAAAGTGTTATTTTAGATTCTGTTATTCGTAGGATTTCTGCTTCTGCGGCATTGGCTTGTTCAATGAGTTGGTTGGCTTCTTGGATAAATGAGGCGGAAACTTCCTTGTCTTTGAGTGAAGAGGCATTGATTTTTACATTTAAACCAGCCCCCAATACTGCAGCACGAGCAGCCAAAGCTCCTACACCGGCATCAGAAACACTGTTGGGGTTGCCATTCTCAGCCATGGCCTTGCAGATACTGAATGCTTGGATAGAGGTGCGCATCGTTTTTAATGGAACTTCTGCAGCATAGCGTGTAGCTTCTTGAATAGCCGATGAGCGCAGTTGTTTCTCTTCTTCTGTTTTCTTAGGAAGACCGAATGCATTCATAATTCGGTTAAAAGCCTGAGTGTCTTCATCTACAAGTTGCAATAATTCTGTCATCAGAGCCTGTCCCTTGTCTGCCCATTGCGAGAATTCTTTCCAACGCTCATCCCATCCTGCTTTGTGAGCAGAAAGATTTGCTACCATTGTACCGAGGGCAGCACCGAGTGCTCCCATATAGGCGGCAATGGTTCCACCTCCAGGAGCTGGACTTTCGCGAGAAGTCTCATCGGCAAATTCTTTAACAGTTAAGTCAATCAACTGATGAGCACTTTTTTCTGCATCTTCTAATAAATATTCAATTACTTTCTCACGGGGATTAAATGGCTTAAGGTCGTCCAGACCCATTGAATGGATGGCTATTTCAATAATGTCCTCTTCTGGGATGCCCGTGGAACGGCATTGCTTCTCCAGAAAGTATTTTCCTGCTTCGATTAGGGTTCGCTTGGGAATGAGCCCCACAATCTCTGTACCAGTCACACGGATACCCCTATTCTGTGCACAACGGCAAACCTCGTCGAATGCTACATGGAGTGGAGTCACATTAATATTAGTAATGTTCATAGAAACTTGAGCAATGCGGTATTCATCAATAAACCAACCAATAGCCTTTGTTGATTTTAGCGTTCCAGGTCGCATGATGACATTGCCTTCTGCATCTTTCTTGGGTTTACCCGTAATGGGATGTCCCTCACGTACAGGACGTCCTTTCTCCCTGACATCAAAAGCAATAGCATTGGCACGTCGGGTAGAGGTGGTATTGAGGTTAAAGTTTACTGCAATCAAGAAATCTCGGGCTCCAACGGCTGTACATCCGGTACGGGCTACTTTTTCATCCAGTTTACGGGCTCCGAAGTCGGGTTGCTTTCCGGGAGTAGAGAGTTTGTCAGCAAGTGCTTCATATTCTCCTTCCCGGCAAACAGCAAGATTCTTTCTTTCTTCGGTTAAGGCTGCTGCCTCATAGCAATAGCAAGGAATAGCGAGTTCGTTAGCAATACGTTTGGCAAGGGTACGGGCAAGTTCGGCACATTCTTCCAACGTAATACCAGACACAGGTATTAGCGGCAAAACGTCAGTGGCTCCCATACGAGGATGGGCTCCGTGGTGTTGGCGCATGTCAATTAGTTCTCCGGCTTTTCTAACACTTTGGAAAGCGGCCTCCACTACGTTTTCAGGATCACCTACAAAAGTGACAACCGTACGGTTGGTCGCTTCTCCAGGATCAACATCCAATAGTTTCACACCTTTCACTTTCTCAATCTCATCGGTAATCTGACGGATTACATCCATGTCATGACCTTCGCTGAAATTGGGCACACATTCAATAATTCGTTTCATGTTGTTTGATATATTATCAGAGTAATGATTATTTTCTGCAAAAATATGAAAATCTATCAAATAAAGCAAGTTTTTCGAATGGATTTTTCCAAAAAGATTTCGCTATTAGAACTTAACGGTTTGATATTTGGATAATTGGGAATTATTCGCTAATTTTGCGCCAAATTTAGTGAAAGTGTGAGATATTTCATCTATTTTGCCTACGATGGTGCTCGTTATCATGGCTGGCAGGCACAGCCCGATGCCGATTCTGTTCAGGAAGAATTGCAGAAAGCCTTGTCTATGCTGCTTCGCCGTAAGGTGGAAGTAGTAGGAGCAGGACGAACTGATGCAGGAGTTCATGCACGTCAGATGGTGGCACATTTTGATTTTGATACTCCTCTCGATTGCCAGCAGACGGCTTATCGGCTTGGTAGGATGCTACCTCGCGATATTGCCATTTATCGGATTGATCAGGTTGCGGATGATCTGCATGCCCGCTTCTCTGCAACCCGTCGAACCTATCATTATTATCTGCATACGAAGCGAGATCCTTTTTGTCGGCATTATTCCTGTGAACTTCATTATGATCTGGATTTCGATCTGATGAACGAGGCTGGGCGCATTCTATGCACATACGAAGATTTCGGCGCGTTCTGCAAAAGTCACACAGATGTGAAGACCACCATCTGTCAAGTCACGGAAGCCCGTTGGATTCAGATAGATTCCACTCATTGGTATTTTCGTATTACGGCTAATCGTTTTCTGAGGAATATGGTCCGGGCCGTAGTCGGCACGATGATTGACGTGGGAAGAGGTCGTATATCATTAGATGATTTCAGAAAGATTATTGAAGGCAAGACGCGCACACAAGCAGGTGAGTCCATGCCTGCTCATGCGTTGTTTTTAGAAGAAATAGATTATTGAAGTGAAAGAGCCATAATGACTTTATAGATTTTAAAGACTATATGAGGCTTAAAACCAGAAACATGAAATTCGAATTATGTGGTTAGCATTAGCATTTATAAGTGCCACTTTGTTAGGATGTTATGATTCATTGAAGAAGAAAGCATTGAATGCCAATGCGGTTATTCCCATTCTTTTTCTCAATACGCTTTTCTGCTCTTTGATTTTTCTTCCGTTCATTCTTTTGTCATATAACTCATCGATTCTCGATGATACACTTGTGCATGTTAGTCAGGGTGGTTGGGAAATGCACAAATACATTGTGCTCAAGAGTGTTATTGTTCTTTCCAGTTGGTTATTGGGCTATTTTGGAATGAAACATTTGCCTCTGACGATTGTAGGCCCCATCAATGCCACCCGCCCTGTGATGACGCTTGTGGGAGCATTGCTCATTTTTGGTGAGCGCCTCAATTTATTGCAATGGATGGGTGTGGCGTGTGCCGTTATCGGATATTTCATGTTGCGAAGGAGCAGTAAACAGGAAGGCATCAATTTCAAGCATAATCGTTGGATTTATTGTACCGTTGTTGCCGCTTTACTGGGTGCGATGAGCGGGCTTTACGATAAATATCTGTTGGCACCTCCAGAGTCGGGTGGAGTAGGGCTCGACAAGATGATGGTGCAATCATGGTACAATATTTATCAATGTGGCATGATGTTTCTGATGCTGATTATTCTCTGGTGGCCTGCACATCATAAGACGACACCCTTCCGTTGGAGATGGTCCATTGTGGGCGTGAGCCTTTTTCTTTCCGCTGCCGATTTCGCGTATTTCTATGCTTTGAGTCAGCCAGAAGCTATGATTTCCGTTGTGAGCATGATACGGCGAGCCAGTGTATTGGTGAGTTTCCTCTTTGGAGCTTTTGTGTTTCATGAGAAAAATCTTCGCAGTAAGGCACTTGACTTGGTATTGATGTTCATCGGACTTCTCTTCTTGTATTTCGGAAGCAAGTGATCTATAGTTGTTCTTAATATAATAAGGTGTTTTAAATTCTGACACTCTTCAGCAAAATAGTATTAGTTGACTTAAAAATTGAGCAATAATTTTGTGGTTTGCACGAAAAGTTGTACTTTTGTAACCGAAATTTCAAATTTATTATGACTCGTAACATCTTCAAAGGTTTAGGCATAGCCTTGGTTACCCCCTTCACAGCAGATGGAGCCGTGGATTATGCTGCACTCAAAAGACTTGTACAATTTCAACTGGATAACGGTGCTGATTTTCTTTGCATCTTGGCTACAACGGGCGAAACGCCAACTTTGACGGCAGAAGAAAAAACAAATATCAAGAATCTTGTTGTTGAACTCAATCATGGACGTGTGCCCATTTTGATGGGTTGTGGTGGCAACAATACAGCAGCCGTTGTGGATGAACTCCGCAATGGTGATTGGCGTGGAATCGACGGTGTGCTTAGTGTATGTCCCTATTATAATAAACCCTCTCAGGAAGGTCTTTACCAGCATTTCAAGGCTATTGCCAATGCCACTAAACTTCCTGTGGTTCTTTATAATGTACCAGGACGTACGGGTATCAACATGAAGCCAGAGACTACCGTGAGACTTGCCCGTGACTGTCAGAACATAGTTGGAATCAAGGAGGCGAGTGGTTCTCTTGAGCAGGTAGACGAAATACTTAAGAATGCTCCGAGAGATTTTGCTGTGATCAGTGGCGATGATGCGCTTACCTATCCGATGGTCGCCTGTGGCGCCGTAGGTGTTATTTCAGTGATTGGCAATGCTTTGCCCAAGGAGTTCTCTAAAATGTTGCGTTTGGAATTTAACAATGAATTTGCAGCAGCCCGTAAGATTCATCATAAGTTTACTGACCTTTTCTCTTTGCTTTTTGTTGACGGTAATCCTGCAGGTGTGAAAGCTATGCTTTCAGAAATGGGATTCATTGAAAATGTGCTCCGATTGCCGTTGGTTCCCACGCGTCTTACCACTAAACAGCGTATTTCTGAAATCTTAAAAGAGCTCTAGGGTCTATGGATGACAGAAGGGTTATTCATGAGATCACACCGTTGATGGGCAAGGATGTTCTGTATATTGCAGACCGTCATAAGAAAGAGTTTACATATCCCATTCATAACCACGAAGTTTTTGAGCTGAATTTTGTAGAGCATGCCCCTGGAGTTCGGAGGGTTGTCGGCGATTCCAACGAAGTGATCGGGGAATACGACCTAGTTCTTATTACTTCTCCTGATTTAGAACATGTGTGGGAACAGAATACTTGCACCAGCGAGAATATCCGTGAAGTGACAGTCCAGTTTGATTTCGGTATGAGTGAAGATTCCCTTTTTGGTCGTAATCCTTTCATGCCGATTCGTAAGATGATGAACGAGGCTCGTAAAGGCGTTTGCTTCCCCATGAGCGCCATCATGAAGGTTTATAATAAAATTGACACGCTCTCTTCCATTCACGACGGTTTTTATGCCGTTCAGCAGTTTTTGACTATTCTTTATGAGCTGTCTAAGTGTGATGGAATCCGTACACTAGCTAGTAGCAGTTATGCCAAAATTGCCGTGGAGGACGATTCCCGTCGAATTCTGAAAGTAAAGAATTTCATTGCTCAGAACTACATGGATGAGCTTCGTCTCAATCAATTGGCTAGTATTGCAGGTATGAGTCCTTCAGCCTTCAGCCGTTTCTTTAAGCTTCATACCAGTCGTAATCTTTCCGATTACATTATTGATATCCGTCTGGGTTATGCAGCACGCCTGCTTGTTGATACCAGTCGTAGCATCTCCGAAATTTCCTTCGACTGTGGTTTCAACAACTTGAGTAATTTCAATCGCATTTTCAAGCGTAAAAAAGGTTGTTCCCCCTCTGAGTTCCGCGAGAACTACCATAAAACTCGCATCATTGTCTAATCCTATCTCCTTTTCTTGTTCCAACTGCTTAATGGTAGTTAGAGGTAGTTATTGGCAGTTATTGGTAGTTATTGGAACTAAAATGCAGTAACAAAGAACATCCGTTGTTTAAATGCAATGGAAGTGTTGTATGAATGCCATAGAAGCAATGTAAAAATGCCGTAGTAACAATGCTTCCACGGCAAAATAAGAATGCATGATTAGATGGCAAAATAAAGCCAATAATTGTTATCGATTCCGCAAGAAGTCCTCACGCATGGGACTAAAGGTGTCGATGAGGGTTCCTGCCTCGAGGCACTTGCAACCATGGGGGAGATTGGGAGCTACATAATAACCGTCACCAGCTTTCAGGATTTTCTTTTCGTTCCCGATGGTCAACTCAAAGATGCCACTGGCAACATAGGTTCCCTGGGTGTGGGGATGCTGATGGACAGAGCCTATGGCTCCTGTTTGGAACTGTACTTTTACGAGCATCAGGTGAGCGTCATAAGCCATAATCTGACGCTTTACACCTGGTTCGGCATCTTCCCATAATAACTGGGATGCCAGTTGGTAGGTGTCACTTCTCTTGTTCATATCATTTATGGTTTTGATAATAATCTGTCGATTTCATGTTCTCTTCCAGAATTTAAATATTGACCTTCTCGTACGTGGTTGGGCAAGTTCTTCAATTTTGTCATCCAGTTCTCCGTTCTCAGCGTGACGCTTTTTCTTGGTGAACTGCTCCAGAAGCCAGTTCATTCCCTTGGTCCACTGTCCTCCTAAATTTTCGGAGACGACCTTGAAGACATCAGGAATTGCGAGGATGGCCTTCTTCATGGATGACTTTCTGGCCTTGGCTCCGTTACGCCCCTTTAGTTCACGTGCTCCATTTACAAGGTAGTATTTGGTTACGAAACCGATGATGAGTGTCAGGATACTACTGGAGACTCCGTCAAGCATCGGTTTAAGAAGCTTTCCAGGAATAACCTTGGCTGCCTGTGTGACACTTGAGGTGAAGTCAAGGTCGGAAAGATCGAGGTCAGAGAGGTCGATATCGCCCATGTCGATGCTGTCAACAATGCTGCCAGTAATATCACTGGAAACGTAGTAGCTGAAGAGCGAAGCTCCCAGGATGAGAATATATTGTCTGACCATCTGGGGCTTATTAGGCCGATAGCCTGTGGCGCGGATGATGTCGCCAATCATTCTGAAATTGAGGGCGAGTGACGATAGAGAGTCCACACGGTCAGAAGGTGAGATGGCAGCAATGATAAAGACTTTGGTTCCGTAGTTCATGATGAGCTTGTCAACGCGTTTAAGTCGTATGTCAATTTCTTTCTTTAAAAAGGCCTTGAGCTCTTCCGTGTCGTGACGCTGTTTGATGGCTTCAAGTTCCGTGGTGAGTTCTAACTGATGGGCACTCCTGACAGGATCGGGAAGATAGTAGCAGTTGGAACACAAGCTAGATGCAAATGAGTTAAGGTCCTTCCAGTATTTTTCGCCGTCACGATCGCCCATATCCTCATCAACCTTCAAAACGGGAAATTCCGGGGTGGAATAGATCTGGAGGATGGGTGTGACAATAAGATAGGCAAGTACACCGAAAAGCAGGATGTAGAAGGTGTACTCAACATAAGGAACTCCGAATACTTGTGTCATCTTATCACCGATTGTGATGATATTACCAAGGATCAATATGGCGGTTATCACTACGAAGAGTGTAACGACCGTGATTACAAACTTCTTCATACCTTTGTGTCTTTTTTCGAGCTATAAAAGTACGTAGAATCTTGCATATTCCCAAATGGGCGGCTTATTTTAATGAAAGATTAACAATATAATGTTGACGATAACGTAATTGAAAAGAAAGATGATGACTAGCGAGAAATAAATTTGCAATTTTCACTCATTTACGCTATCTTTGCAAAACAAATGAAAGATAATTGTTGAAGGAATTATAAATCATAAGATTATGACACTTTTTGATCAAATCAGTGAAGACATTAAGGCCGCGATGAAAGCTCGCGACAAAGTGCGTCTGGAGACGCTTCGTAACATCAAGAAAGTTTTTCTGGAAGCTAAGACAGCTCCAGGAGCAAACGACACGCTTTTGGATGCTGATGCGCTAAAGATTATTGCCAAACTAGCAAAGCAAGGCAAGGAGACGGCAGTCACTTACACACAGGCAGGACGTCAGGATCTCGCTGATGCTGAACTGGCACAGGTAGAAGTGTTGGAGAGCTATCTGCCCAAGCAGCTTTCTTCCGAAGAGATTGAGGCTGAGGTAAAAAAGATTATTGCTGAGGTTGGTGCATCTAGCATGAAAGATATGGGCCGTGTGATGGGTACTGCCAGCAAACAGTTAGCTGGAAAGGCTGATGGTCGTGTCATCTCGGAGATTGTAAAACGGCTATTAGCTTAAAGTTATTTATTACTTGCCCTGAGGAAGGGTTCTGATAATATCAGAAACAGTTTGCTTGATATTTGCATAAGTTACATTTTTCTTAATGGCTTCATTCTGTGGCAGATTGGGTGGATTGATACATCTGACGAAAGAGAAACCTGCATTGGTCAATGCTTGTTGATCTGAGATGCGGCCGGCAATGAGCGCTGTACTGACTTTCGCATGAACTCCCCGCTGTAGGATTCCATAGGGTACTTTTCCCATCAGCGTCTGACTATCAGCCGAACCCTCACCTGTGATGATTAAGGTGGTATCGGTCATCAAACGATTGAAATCGACGGAATCCAGCAGTAGTTCGATACCGCTGTGGAACTCACCTCCTAAATATTGCATTAGAGCATAACCGAGTCCACCTGCTGCTCCAGCACCTTCACGTTGGGAGTAGTCGTAACCGTAATGACGAGAGGAGAACTCTGCAAAACGGCGGGCTTGAAAATCGAGCAATTCTACCATCTCGGGTGTGGCTCCCTTTTGGGGAGCAAAGACGTATGCAGCTCCTTTTTTACCATATAGCGGATTCTTCACATCAGCGGCTATTAAGAAACGGATGCTTTCAATTTTCCCCTTTACATCATCCCAAGTTCCTCCTTTTGCGTATGTATCAATGATTGCTCGCAACATACCTTTTCCGCAATCACTCATTGCACTTCCTCCAAGGCCGACTATTACTTCACGACAGCCTTTCCTTATGGCGTCTGATATGAGTTCACCTGTACCGTAACTGGTGGCATAGATAGGATTACGTTCTTCTTCGGTTACCAGTGTGAGACCGCTGGCTTTGGCCATTTCTATAACAGCCACATTTTCCTTTATGAGATAGCACGAACTAATAAGTCGCATCAAAGGATCATGAACGGTTAAAGTAACTAATTCTCCACCAATTGCTGCCTGGTAAGATTCCAGCCATCCCTCGCCACCGTCGCTGACGGGTACTTGGATAACCTCTGCCGTGGAACAAGCAGTTAGAATTCCTTCTGTTGCAGCTTGGTTAGCTTCTATGGAGGATAGGCAACCCTTGAATGAATCTATGGCTACAATGACTTTCATAACAGTCAAAATCAGTTGATTTGATTGCCTGTATAGAGTTCGTAATATTTGCCTCCCAAAGCAATAAGTTGATCATGGGTTCCTCGTTCGATGATGCGCCCGTGGTCCATCACAATGATAATGTCGGAGTTGCGAATAGTGCTCAGGCGGTGCGCAATTACAAAGGTTGAACGGCCTTGCATGATGCTGTCCATACCCTGTTGGACCATTCGTTCCGTACGGGTGTCAATGCTTGAAGTGGCCTCGTCGAGGATGAGCGCTGGAGGATTAGCCACGGCAGCACGGGCAATTGCCAGCAACTGGCGCTCTCCTTGTGAGAGATTGCTGCCATCACCTGTAAGGACCGTCTGATAGCCATTGGACAGACGACGGATAAAATCGTCGGCATTCACCAGTTTGGCTGCTTCTACACATTCCTTATCTGTTGCGTCAAGACGTCCGTAGCGGATGTTTTCCATTACGGTTCCCGTGAAGAGATGTGTCTCCTGGAGCACAATGCCCAAAGAACGTCGGAGATCGGTCTTTCGGATGCGGCGAATAGGTAGCCCGTCATATTGAATCGTACCACTCTGAATATCATAAAAACGGTTGATGAGGTTGATGATGGTGGTCTTGCCAGCTCCCGTACCACCCACGAGGGCAATCTTCTGTCCAGCTTCCGTGTCGAGCGTGATGTCGAAGAGCACCTGCTTGGGAGTCTTCTGCTGGCTGCTGGGGGATGGCGGATAGCCGAAGTTAACATTAAAGAAGTCCACCTCACCACGCTGTTGCGTGAGATTCCCGTTACTGTCCTTCCATGCCCAGAGGTTGGTCTTTCGCGAAGTCTCCATTAACTTTCCGGCAACAATCTCGGCATTGACGAGTTGGATATCGGCATCTATATCATCGGTTTCGGCTTTTGCATCAAGTAGTTTGAACACGCGGTCAGCACCAGCTACCGCATTAATGACACTATTAATCTGGTTGGAAATTTCACTAACGGGGCGTGTGAAATTCTTGATAAGGGTCAGGAAACTGACGAGTGTACCTATGGTTAGTGAAGCGTGAAGTGTGAAGAGCGGAGAACCCTGGGTGAAATTAAGGGCGAGCATGGCACCGAAGACGGCGGCCATTACATAGATGAGGTTGGAAAGGTTCCCGTTGATTGGCATGACAATGTTGGCAACACGGTTGGCATTGCAGGCATTGTTGCGGAGTCTTTCATTCAGTTTCGTGAACTCCATAATGGCCTCATCCTCATGGCAGAAGGTCTTAACCACCTTCTGACCTGTGAGCATCTCCTCTACAAATCCATTCATCTCGCCGAGGCTCTGTTGCTGCTGGCGGAAATGGTTGGCGGAAATGTTGCCGAGTTTACGCGTGGTGACAATCATGATAATGGACATAATCACGGTGAGCAGTGTTAGCGGCCATGAGAGCACGATCATGGAGGTGAAGGTGATGACAATGGTGATGAGCGACGAGAAGATGCCAGGCAGGGAGGAAATCATCTGCCGCAGGGTATCTATATCATTGGTATAGACCGACATCAGGTCGCCATGGGAGTGTTGGTCGAAGTAGGAGATAGGCAGTTGCTGCATGTGGCTGAACGTATCGCGGCGGAGCCGGAGCAGTGTTCCCTGACTGACATTGATCATCAACCGGCTTTGCAGATAGGCACATAGAGCACCGGCGAACAGGATTATAGCCAATTTGCCAATGGCCAGGGCCAGTGGGGTATAGTCGGGCGTAGCAGCCAGTGTGAGCGGAATGATGTAGTCATCGATGAGCGTCTTGGTGAAAAGGGTGGAGGAGAGAGTGGCCACAGGCGTGATGAAAGTGCATGCCAAAACGGCGAGCAGGCTCCATTTATAGTTAGAGAAGACCATGCGAAGCAAGCGTATGATGGTCTGCCGCCCTTCTTTGGAAAGGTGTTTAATTCCTCCTGTATGTCGTGGGCCGCGTGAGCCGCCGTGTGGATTCAATGTTGGGGGCATATGTTGAATTAAGAGTTAAGAATTAAAACGGACTGTTGTTGGGTTCGTCGAAGTCACCGGTGTCCTGCGTTTGCAGTCGGTAGATTTCCTGATAGATGTCATTCGTTTTGAGCAGATTCTCGTGGGTGTCGAAGCCAACCACACGTCCTTGGTCCATCACGATGATACGGTCGGTATGTTCCATACTCAACACGCGCTGGGCAATGATGATTTTGGTCGTGCCTGGAATGGCTTTCGTGAACGATTCACGGATGCGGGCATCGGTAGCTGTATCGCAGGCACTGGTAGAATCGTCGAGAATCAGCACCTTAGGACGTTTCAGCAAGGCACGTGCAATACAGAGACGCTGCTTCTGACCGCCAGACACATTGGCTCCGTTCTGTACGATGCGCGTCTCGTATTTCTCTGGCATCTGTTCTATGAACTCATCAGCACATGCCATGCGGCAGGCTTCCTGACATTCTTCTAGGGTTGCATCTTCCTTGCCCCAGCGTAGGTTTTCGAGAATAGAACCGGAAAAGAGAACGTTGTTCTGAAGCACCATTGAGACATCATTGCGGAGCGTATCCAAATCATAGCGGCGCACGTCTACGCCACCCACACAGACATAGCCTTCCGTGGCATCATAGAGGCGGGAGATGAGCGTGGCTAATGTGGACTTTCCACAGCCTGTTCCGCCGATGATACCGATGGTCTCGCCGGAATTGATATGGAGGGACACGTTCTTAATGGCGTATTCGTGAACAGGGAATTCTTCACCATTTGACGATGAAGTATTTGGTGACACCTCATGATTGAGATTATAACTGAAACTGACATTCTCGAAATCGATGCTGCCGTCTTTCACGATGTGGAGGGCATTCACGGGGGAAGTGATGCTGGCCCGCTCATCGATAACCTCAGCCACTCGTTTGCCGCTCGCCGCACTCATCGTAAGTTGAACGAAAATCATTGAGAGCATCATCAAGGAGGAGAGGATGGTCATCACGTAGGTAAACAATGAAGTCAACTGACCCGTAGTGAGTTCACCGCCAACGATGAAATGAGCACCAAACCAGGAGAGCGCCATAATACAGCCATACACGACCATCATCATAATGGGATGATTGATTGCTTGAAGCGTCTCTGTCTTCACAAAAAGTTTGTAGAGTGCTTCAGCTGCATGACGAAACTTTGTGTTCTCAAAGTCCTCACGCACAAAGGCCTTCACTACACGGATGGCAGCTATATTCTCCTGCACGGCTCCGTTGAGGTCATCATAACGGAGAAATACCTGGGTGAAGAGTTTCATTGTGCGGGAAATAATCATATAAAGCGCTACGCCGAGAATGACCAGAGCGACAAGGAAGATGAGGCTCATTTTGAAGTTGATGAACACGCACATCAGCACCGAAAGAATCATATTGAACGGTGCCCTTACCGATACACGCATCAGCATCTGGAAGGCATTCTGCAGATTGGACACATCTGTCGTCATGCGGGTAATCAACCCTGATGTGGAAAACTTGTCGATGTTGGCGAATGAAAAGGTCTGGATGTTGCGGTACATGGCATCGCGGAGATTGAAGGCAAACCCTGTGGCAGCCTTTGCCGAACAACGTCCTGAAAGAATGCCGAAAAGCAACGAGAAAGCTGCAAGCACAAGCATCAGTCCACCATAAAGGCATACGTTTCGGAGATTACCCGTGGAAATGCCGCGGTCGATAATCCAGGAGGTGACATAGGGAATAAGCACCCCCATCACCACCTCGAGTCCTGTGAAAACAGGTGTGAGCAAAGCCGCAGTACGGAAAGAGCCCACTTGTCTGAGAAGAGTCTTAAGCATATTCGGGGACAAATATACAAAAAAAAGCGGAATCACCTTTGTGATGGTTCCGCTTTTTTGTCATTTTGTTTCTTGTTCCTCCCGCATGTCAATCATTTGTTTCTTGCTGTCATAAAATTCATATTGCAAGAAAGCCATCTTTTGCGAGGGAATGATGTGTACACCCAGTCCGTACTTCATCTGCCATTTGCGTTTCAGCGACACAAGTCCCTGATTGATATAGGCAGCCACATACGGGTGGACGTGCAGATAGAATTTCTTAACACCGATCTTGTTGACCAGGGCATCAATCTTACGCTCGAGTGTATCTGTGAAAAGAATGCTTGACTTAATCTTTCCACTACCGAAACAGGTGGGACACTCTTCCTCTACATTCACATCCATAGCAGGTCTTACACGCTGGCGAGTTATTTGCATTAGTCCAAATTTGGAGAGTGGCAAGATGTTGTGGCGTGCGCGGTCTTTCTGCATGTTCTTGCACATACGCTCGTACAGCATCTGCCGGTCCTCAGCCAAGTTCATGTCGATGAAGTCAACGATGATGATACCTCCCATATCGCGCAACCGCAATTGCCGTGCCAGTTCGTCAGCAGCACCGAGATTAACTTCGAGCGCATTGCCCTCCTGTCCTTTCTCTGCGCGTGTACGGTTGCCGCTGTTCACGTCCACCACGTGCATTGCCTCTGTGTGCTCGATAATGAGATACGCACCATGTTTGTAGTTCACCGTCCGGCCAAAGCCTGACTTGATCTGCTTGGTGATGTTAAAGTTGTCAAAGATAGGTACCTTACCGGTGTAGAGTTTCACGATGCCCGCCTTTTCAGGGGCGATGAGCGTCACGTAGTCTTTCACTTCCTGGAACACTTGCTCGTCGTTGACATAGATGTTCTCGTAGGAGGGATTGAAAAGGTCGCGCAAGAGTGCTACGACACGGCTTTCCTCCTCATAGACGAGTTGTGGCCGCTGGGTGGTTTTCTGCACCTTGGTAATGGCGTCCTCCCACCGCTTGTAGAGGACTTTCAGTTCAGAGTCGAGTTCGGCTGCTCTTTTGCCTTCAGCAACTGTGCGTACGATGACTCCGCAATTGCGGGGTTTTACGCTTTGGATGATTTGCTTTAGTCGAGCTCGCTCTTCACCGCTTTTGATTTTGGACGATACCGAAACTTTATCCCCGAATGGAATCAAGACCAGATAACGTCCGGCAAACGACAATTCTGCCGTCATACGCGGACCTTTGGTCGAAATGGGTTCTTTTACAATCTGCACCAGCACCTCCTGATCTTTCTGCAGCGTTGTAGCTATGCTGCCGTCTTTTTTCAGATCGGGTAGGCGAGATGCCTTAGAGAAGGGGTAAAGTTTTTTCCTGTCGCTTTCTACCTGTTTGAGGTACTTCGCGTAAGAATTGAATTGGTTTCCCAGGTCAAGATAGTGAAGAAAGGCGTCGCGTTCGTATCCTACGTTCACAAAACTGGCGTTCAGTCCGGCCATCAGTTTTTTCACTTTAGCCGCGTAGATGTTTCCAACGGAGAACGATGCTGAGCGGGGCTCTGTCTGGTATTCTACCAGGTTTTTGTCTTCCAGCAGGGCAATCGAAATCTCCTTTTCTTGGACATCAATTACAACTTCGCTGGTCATTTCTTCTGCTCTTGATGTGGTTTAAAGCCATAAGAGCAAGTAGCTTACTTGCTCTTATGACGATTCTTTCTCAGTCTCTTTTTACGCTTGTGAGTAGCCATCTTGTGGCCCTTTTTCTTTTTTCCGTTTGGCATAATTTCAAATTATTTAAATGTTAAAACAATAAATGCAATCTCTAGATTCTCGATGAAAGAATTATTCCTCACCCTTCATTTTAGCAACAAAACTCTTGGCCGGTTTGAAGCTGGGGAAGTCGTGAGCGGAGATCACGATGGTCGTGTTCTTGCTAATGTTGCGGGCTGTCTTTTCTGCACGATGCTTCACAACAAACGTACCGAAGCCACGCAAATAAACATTTTCTTTTTTTTCCAGCATACAGTCTTTTACCGACTCCATGAATGCCTCAACAGTGGTGGCAACGTCTTTACGAGCAATACCTGTTTTCTGAACGATATCCTCGATAATTTCTGCTTTTGTCATCTCTTTTTTAACTTATAATTAATTTCGGGTTGCAAAGATACTGCTTTTTGCGTAGATATGAAAATTTATTTTGGATTTTTTCGAATTTTCTTTGCGAAAAATGTTGTGGGATAGGAAATTACGACTTCTGTGAGGTCGGCTTTCGTCTTATGGGCTTTTATATTTATACCTATTTTAAGCTCGCTTAATTTCTTAAACCGGTAATTGATCCCCACTCGTTCATAATAGGGCTTTTCCAATTCCTTGCTCCATTTTCCCATATGCCGGTAGAGATATAAGCCTAGTGATACATTAAGTGACAAAGGTCCAAAGAATGCTTCGTGTTTGGCGGCAATACCAACCGACCAAGGACTGATGGTAGAATCGTCACCTCGTTTTTGGCAAATCTCTTTGACACGGCCATCATAAGTTCCGTAAAACACATCGACTCCTATTCCTGAAGCCCAGCGACGGGCATATCTATACATAATATCGGTTCCGAAACTGTAAGCCCAATAGCACTTGAAGGAATCTGTGCGGTAGTCTGGATCATCAGGAGTAGAAGAGAACTGCGTCATCTGCCATTCTTCCATCAACGTTCGTCCGCCGATACTAATGTATGGATTCAGGTACCAATATTTCTCGAATTTTTTAGCAGAAGTGGAATAATGAGGAATGGATGCTTCGTAATAAGGCTGGTATACAAGTCCAATGGTCGCACCAACGAAGTTAGCGCCCTTATTCGGACGGTTCAAGGCACCGTTACTGTAATGATAATAATCAATGCCCATCCTTAGCCCCCAATCCTGAAGGAAATGCCAAGTACCGTGAATTCCTGCCCCAAAGAAAATATTCCAGCGTGAACCAATGAGTTCGTTGTCAATATTGTCTATTACATTATATTTGAGGTGGCTCCAACATAGACCGAAATTCAGCGCATAGTCAGTTTCAAAATGGGAAGTACGAATCAAGGGACGGGCAAACTGTCCGTAGAAGGAAATAGTATTACCCATGTGTGAATCGTAGTCGACTTCATTTATGGCATTCTTAGTCTTTCCCCAGAAGTCTTCACCCTTATGCATGGTGACTCCGTGGTTAAGTCCCCATTTTGCGCCCAAAGATAGGGTAGGAAACCCATAGTCACGCGCATAGTCGTTACTGTCAGAAGGGAGATAAGCGTGAATCAACTTAAGGTCAATGGCAAAGTTGTTTTTATCCCTTTGCCATTTTCTTTGCCATTCATCCATCACGATAGTACGCCCAGGCGTGACACTCAATTCTGCACCCCAATGACGTAATGTGTCAACGGGTGCAGCCTTTGCCGTGAGAGCTGCAAGAACTATTCCAATCAGGCAGATTCTTTTCATGATTTTGAGTTTGTAAGAATGGCATTTAGAGAGAACAATCTTATTAACTTTGTTCTGCTTCCAACGCATTTTTACAATGTAATTATGGCCAAATCAGAAGATAAAGAAATTAGTTTGTTCTATAGTCCTTTCTATTTAATGCCCCGATTGTTAAGAGCTGCAGAATATTTGGCCGCATTGGAAAGATGTTCTGAGTAGGTTTTAGCGAAATTGTGCTTTCCGCTGAAATCCTCTTTGGCGCACATGTAAAAGTAATCATGGTGAACCATATTGAGTACAGCATCAATGCCTGCGATTGTTGGAATACGGATAGGACCGGGAGGAAGGCCTGTATTCTTATAGGTATTGTAAGGACTGTTGATAAAGAGCATATTGTTGTAAATGCGCTTTAATGAGAAGTCTCCAATGGCGAACTTTACTGTTGGATCTGCCTGCAAAGGCATATCAGCTTTAAGCCGGTTAAAGTACATCCCGGCAATCATCGGTTTTTCTCCATCATTAGAGGTTTCCTCATCAATGATGCTTGCCAACGTAATGACCTGTTCGGGGGTAAGTTTCAGCTTATCGGCCTTGGCTGTGCGTTCCTCATTCCAAAACGTCTTGCTTTCTTTCTGCATACGGTCAAGAAAGGCATCGGTAGTTACATTCCAGTAGATATCATAAGTGTTGGGAATGAACATGCAAGGCATTGTTTGTGGTGTATAGCCATATTTATGACAGATGGCAGAATCTTGGAATACTTGAATAAGTTCCGTACTGTCGAGCATAAGCTTTTCGGAAAGCACCGCAGCTAAATTGTCCATAGTACGAACGGATGGAATCGTGAGGTTCACCGGCTTCTGCATTCCGCTTTTAATATGCCGAAAAGCAACGAAGGCTCCTTCGGAAGGTTGGATAGCGTAACGTCCAGTCCTGATTTTTTCGCTATAGTGAGTGTGCCTGGCGAGTGTCTGGAAAGCAAACATGCCATGCAATGAAGTAATATCTTTCAGTTTTACCAAAACAGAGTCGATATTGTCATCGCGGTCAATGTATAAATATTGTGTCTTATCCTTACCCGTCATGGATGAGAAAAAGAAGTAGTAGACGATACCCGCGATAACCAGAATGCAGATCAGCATGGGATACACATATTTTCGAATACCTATCTTCATAATGATTTTGTTTAATTTCTTTGCAAAGTTACAAAATAATAAGAAATTGTGGTAATGAGTAGATAAGAAAATGAGATATTTGCTTAAAAATTTCTTTTTTTGTTCAATTTGTGATATCTTTGCGATATGAAACTTAAATTCAACATTCATTATAATACTGAATGGGGACAGTCAATGCATGTCCTCATTAACTATCTTACCAACGATAAGAAAGAGCATGAACAGAATTTTCTGATGCAGACCCAAGACGGTGAAGAATGGATGCTCGATGTCGTTTTGATGGAGTCGCGCCAGCGAACGATCATTTCTTTTAATTATTTCTATCAAGTGGAAGATGGAGAGGGGCGCTTGTTGAGACGGGAATGGAATCAGGTGAAGCGTACCTATGCTGCTGACAGTTCAAAGACATTTGTTTTTGCCGATCTTTGGCGTGATCGTCCGCTCAACTATCATCTCTATACCTATTTTAATAAACGTTATACCCCGCAAATCATTCCTTTTTCGTTACCCTTGTTTCGCAAGACTATTGTGTTTCGGGTTTCTGCTCCCCAACTAAAGGAAGGAGAATCACTTGCACTCATCGGAAATCATCCTGCCATAGGTATATGGAATCCAACAAGGTTTCTTCCCATGGTACATATCGGAGAGTATGATTGGGTGCTTTCTGTGAATATTGATGGTATAGCCATGCCCTTGGAATACAAGTATGTCGTTATAGATGATAAGAAACTCCAGCTGAAGGAGTGGGAAGAAGGGGATAACCGTTCTACTGCAAAATACTTTGTGAATGATGGGGAAGTACTCGTCATTTATGGTGATTCACTCCGACTGAAAGAAGAGCCCGTTAAAGCAGCTGGTGTCGTAGTACCCGTTTTCTCATTGAATTCAGAGCATAGTTATGGTGTGGGTGATTTTGGAGATTTGAAACGTATGGCAGATTGGGCAGAGAAGGTAGGTATGCGTCTTATCCAGCTCTTGCCCGTTAATGACACAACAAGCACTCACTCATGGACAGATTCCCACCCCTATAATATCATTTCAGCTTTTGCCCTTCATCCTCATTATATTGACCTAGAGCAATTACCACCATTGAAGGATGAGCAGATGATAAATAAGTTCGTTCGCCAGCGTCGGGAACTAAATGCACTGCATTATAGTGATTATATGGCAGTAGACCGAGTAAAGTCGGCTTATTTGCACCAGTCTTTTATAGAGCAGGGGAGCAAGACATTGCTTTCGAATGGTTTTAAGGACTTCTTTGAGGAAAACAGGGATTGGCTTGAAGATTATGCTGCATTCTGTGTGCTTCGTGACAAGAATCATACTTCTCGTCCGGCAGATTGGAAAGATTTAGAGGTCGGAAAAGAAGTTGAGGAGATCTATTATGTTCAGTATCATTTGCACAAACAACTGAAAGAGGCTGCAGAGTATGCACGTGCAAAAGGCGTGTCTTTGAAGGGTGATCTGCCTATAGGCGTTTATTGTGATAGTGTGGAGACTTGGAAACATCCTGATTTTTTCAACCTTGATATGCAGACTGGGACACCCCCAGACATCTACCATCCCAATGGTCAAAACTGGGGTTTTCCCACTTACCGCTTTTCAGATGATTCAGGAAAATTAGAAAAATCTGATAAGTCTCTTCTCAGTCTTTCCGCTTGGTTCCATCGTAGATTCCAGTGGATGGAACAATATTTCGACCTTTTCCGTATAGATCATATTGTCGGTCTTTTTCGCGTTTGGGAGATACCAAAATCAGCAGTTTATGCGACGATGGGACATTTCCAGCCGGCTTTGCCTATGAGTGCTGAGGAAATTGAGCAGATGGGAATGACTTTCCGTAAGGATATTTATACGAATCCTTTTATTAATGACTCAATTCTTGATAAGTTATTTGGAATTCATGCGAAATATGTAAAGGATCACTTTCTTAAACGAAAATCCTATGGGCTTTATTCCATGAAGCCTGAATATAACACACAAAGCAAAGTCGAGCAGGCCTTCGAAGGACGAAACGATGAAAACTCACACTGGATACGTGAAGGGCTTTATAGGCTTATCTCCAATGTCCTTTTCCTAGAAGATGCTCATCAGACGGGCATGTATCATCCTCGCTTTGGAATTGACCGTGAGCCTGTGTTTCAGATTTTGAGTCATGATGAGCGTGAGGCTTTCATGCGCATTTATAACAGTTACTTCTTCGAACGTCATAATGGCTTCTGGGCTCATCATGCCATGCTGTTGTTGAGTGATATATTACAAGATACTCGGATGATGGTTTGTGCTGAGGATCTTGGTTTATTACCTGCTTCCGTTCCTCATGTACTTGACACTTTGAGAATTCTCTCATTGGAAGTTCAGTCATTACCTAAAGATTATGGAATAGAGTTTGCCCATCTGGAAGCAAATCCCTATCGCAGTGTGGCTACAATCAGTACACATGATATTCCACCGCTTCGTCTTTGGTGGGAAGAGAACATTGGTAGAACCCAGCGGTATTTTACCACTATGATGCAACGGGAAGGGCGCGCTCCCAGACAACTCTCTGCTCCGATGGCTGAGGAAATCATAGCTCGTCATCTATACTGTCCTTCTATGTTGTGCATTTTCAGTATTCAGGATTGGCTTTCTATGGACAATATGCTACGTGGAAAAGATGTCCATACTGAACGTATTAATGAACCATACGATAGTTATAATCAATGGAAATATCGTATGAATGTGACTATAGAACAATTGATGGATGCCCGTCAGTTTAATAAGAAAATACATACGATGATTATTCGGAGCAAGAGAATTTAATCATGAAAGATTATAATACCTATATATTTGATCTGGACGGTACTCTCCTTAATACCCTTCAGGATTTAACCAATAGCGTTAATTATGCTTTACGCCAATGTGATATGCCTATGCGAACTATTGATGAAGTACGTCAGTTCGTGGGAAATGGGGTTCGTTTACTGATGACCCGTGCAGTACCAGATGGTGATAACAATCCACGGTTTATTGAGGCTTTTAATACTTTCCGTCAGCATTATATGGAACATTCACTTGACACGACATGTCCGTATCCTGGCATTATTGATATGCTTAAAATGCTGAAGTCTCATGGCAAGCATATAGCTGTGGTCAGCAATAAATTTGATACAGCAACTAAAGAACTAATTCGTCACTTCTTTGGTGACCTTATTTCTGTTGCCATTGGAGAAAATGAGGCTGCAGGTGTGTATAAGAAACCAGCACCTGATACTGTAATAGAGGCCATGATACAATTGGGAGTTACAAAAGAAAATGCTGTCTATGTGGGAGACAGTGATGTCGATCTTCAAACGGCACGAAATAGCGGATTACCATGTATTAGTGTACTTTGGGGATTTCGTGATCGGGAATTCCTTTTGAAACATGGAGCTACTAATTTCGCAGAAAAGCCAGAAGATATAATTGCGTTTCAAAAATAATTATTCTTCTGATTCAACTCCTCTAAGAATAATACTAGTGGCACCCAGGGTGAAAAGGCTTCCGTCCTCAATGATTCTTCGTTCGCCTTGGTTTAATTCTACGTTGTCAACAAAGGTACCGGTGTTGCTATTCAAGTCACGAAGTGTATACTGTAATTTTCCCATTTTGTTTTTGCTTACATTGATTGCGCAATGTGTCAAGTCAACACTAGGGTCAACCGTCTCAAAAGGAGTGTTGATACTGTTACCTTTCTGATAGCGTCCTATAATATTATCGCCCATTTGAAGAGGTATCACTTGCTTATAATGGAAACAATTTTCAATAATAACTATAGAACCGCATCCCCGAAGATTTGCCTTTTCGTCAGGATTTTCATCCTTCTGACGGTTATGAAGCTTGCTTACACCAATACGAATCCCAAACTGTTTGCCACATTCTGTACATTGAAAGACAAGTTGTTGACCTTCCTCGTATTTACTTTCATCAAAAATAATGTAATTATCACATTTCGGACACCGTACGCGCTTCATAATATTTTTGAATCGTAGAATAAAAATCAGTAATCCAAATCTTCAATCTTTTACTTGATAGACCCAAGCCTCATGAAATTCCGTGTATTCACGCATCTCGCGAAGTGCATTATAAGCTTCGGCTTCTGTCTTATACCGGTTAAAGATGACTCTTGTGGATGAATGGCTTGTAAAAATCTTTGCTTCATTGAAACCCGCTTTGTGGAGCTTTTCAACATACAATGAGGCATTCTTCTTGCTGACTTGAGAAGCAAGAACAAGCGTATAATAGGGAACAGTTTTTTCTCTCTCAACAGAAACTGTTTCTTTGTTTATATTGTCCGTTGTCTCATTGTCATATTTCACTACAGCATCATTATGTACCTCAGAAGCTTTCATGCCTTTCACTTCCGCATTTCCTTGAATCGTAGCTTTAGGAAGAATACGAGTTAAGGTCTCTGTGTCAAAGTTGAGCATGCTCATTTCTTTGCTAGAACCATTATTTAAAGGAGTAGAAATTAGGAAGAAACCAAAGATGGCAATGGCAGCTGCCATTATATTGCGAAGAACGCTTACTGGAATATGTACTTTATCGTCATTGTCGTCTTTAAAATAAGAAGATGACATTTCTACTTCTTGAGCCTTCTCTTCATGAACAGTTTCCTTGGCATCATTTTCTAGAATAGACTCAACCTTGATAGGTCTCGTTTTTGCTTCTACAAAGGAAGAAGTCATATTCGCTAGAGGTTCCATCTCCACTGTACTTAGGCCATATAGTGTAGGAGTAAGAATTCCAGCTTCACAAGGCTCGAACTCGTAATTTCCGTATTCGTTCATCTTAAGAATTCCAAGGTCGTTTAATTCATAACTACCTTCATTCTCAATATGTTGGCGCAATTCGCTAACTTCATCCTCGATGCGGAGAATAGCCTCTGGATAGGAAATGTCGTATGCCTCAATATATGACTGTGCCAGAAGCGAATCATTCATTTTTAAGGCAGGATTAAACCCTAATGTACGCATAGGTGGCAAGAACATCTGATCCCTGTCATCGTAATGGGCCTCAGAATAATGTGCCATAAAGCCTCCGAGATCGGGGACGATCACGCAGTCGTTATTTAAAAGTAAAATTTCTATATGTCTCTCGAGTTCAATCACGAGTGCAAAATTAATTGTTTTTCTTGGATTCTGCAAATATTATTCTCTTAAAAAATAAAAATATCGAAAATCGTATGACGATATCATTTTTTTGTTGTACTTTTGCAGTGGATTATGGAATACAAGGAAACTAGTATAAAAGGCGTCTGGATAATTGAGCCGAAAGTGTTCAATGATTCCCGAGGGTATTTTTTTGAATCTTGGAAGAAGGAAGAATTCGAAAACCATATTGGACCTGTCGTTTTCGTTCAGGACAATGAGTCGAAAAGCAGTCAGGGTGTGCTCAGAGGCCTCCATTATCAGAAAGGAGAGTTTTCGCAGGCCAAACTCGTTAGGGTTATAAAGGGTAAGGTTATAGATGTGGCCGTGGATATTCGAAAGAGTTCTCCTACTTTCGGCCGCTATGTAGCTGTGGAACTTAGTGAGGAAAATAAACGTCAGTTGTTTATTCCTCGTGGAATGGCACACGGCTTTCTGGTTATGAGCCCTGAGGCAATTTTTACTTATAAAGTAGATAATGTTTATGCGCCACATGCAGAAGCGAGTATTCGCTTTGATGATCCTACTATAAATATACAATGGCCTATTGCTAAAGAACAGATGCTTCTTAGTCCTAAGGACCAGAAAGGCAAGCTTTTTGAAGAAGCCGAGTTATTTGAATGAAGTTTTAAAACATACTGTCATCATGAAGAATGGACTTCCCGTGATACTGTTGGTAATGTTTCTTTTTGCCTGTGGCAATAAAGAAAAGCCTGTAGTGGCTCCCCAAGAGAACACGGAAGCAAAGAAGATGCTACAGGGAATTTGGATTGATGAAGACACAAGTGACCCCTTCTTTCGTGTTGAAGGTGATACCGTCTTTTACCCTGATTCAACCAGTATGCCTGTGCATTTTGCCATCTTTACCGATACTTTGGTACTAAACGGTTCGCATATTATTCGCTATCCTATTATTAAACAGACTCCTCACATCTTCCAGTTTAAGAATGAAAATGGTGAAGTTATGAAATTGGTTAAGAGTGATGACAGTGAAGATAAAGATGCTTTTGATGTGGAACACCCTATTGCCCTTAATCAGCGGCAAACCAT
>Ga0256404_1002073_pt1 | contig 45422 bp, 42 predicted proteins | sample RumenRJG_01DNA_FD_185990 | JGI IMG/M metagenome (GOLD analysis project Ga0256404, IMG submission 185990) | Bovine rumen microbial communities from Lethbridge, Alberta, Canada - RJG_01 | ecosystem: Host-associated > Mammals > Digestive system > Stomach > Rumen | place: Canada: Alberta | collected... | reverse complement strand
CCGAAGGAAAAAAAGAAGGAATACAAGAAGGAATACAAAAAGGAATACAAAAAATAGCACAAAACCTAAAAGGAAACCTAACACCCGAAGAAATATCAAAATACACCGGACTAACAATCAAAGAAATAGAAAAATTATAAAGAAATACGTGAAATCCTAAAAAAATAAAGAATTATTCAATAAAACAAATTCGAGTTCAATCAATCAACGATAAAACTTAAAATTGAAAATCTGTTAACCTAGAATAACAGGAACCCATTGAAGGAGAAATAAAAATGACACCACAAGCAGAAAAAATAATCCTACAAGCCATACACGAAGTAAACAAAAAAACACTATACGAAGCAAAAACCGAAGGAAAAAAAGAAGGAATACAAGAAGGAATGCAAAAAGGAATACAAAAAATAGCACAAAACCTAAAAGGAAACCTAACACCCGAAGAAATATCAAAATACACCGGACTAACAATCAAAGAAATAGAAAAATTATAAAAAAAGAAAGGATAAATGATTATCCTTTTATCAAATCAACTGCAGTTTGAATAGCTTCATCCATCTTATCAGCATTCTTACCTGCACCTTGTGCGAGTGTCAAACGGCCACCGCCGCCACCACCTAATACGCCAGCTGCGGTTTTGATAATCTCATTGATTTTAACTCCATTATCGATTGCATTCTGTGAAGCTGCACCAACGATTTTGCCATCACTGTTTCCCATGATGACCACATCTGCCTTTCCATTGTCAGTAAAGTCTGTAGCCATTTTCTGAAGTTCCTTGAAGTCAGCTTCAATTAATTGGTGAACAACTTTCAAGCCGTTGATTTCATCAAATTCATCTGCCAATGAATTCATCTTTAAGCTAGCAATTTCGGATTTCAAGCGGTCAATTTCATTTTTCTGTGCTTTCCATTCACTGAAGAATCTGTCACAGGTTTTCGGCAATTGGTCATTTTCAACCTTGAAAATTGCTGAACTTTCACGCAAGATTTCACCATCATGCTGCATTGAATCGATTGCAGCAAGTCCTGCTGAGAAATCAATCCTTTCAACACCGTCTTGAACCCTTTCGGTTTTGTTGATTTTAATAGGTCCGACAACACCGGTTCTGAGGACATGTGTACCTGCACAAGCCTGTACATCCACACCAGGTATTTTAACTACACGAATCATTTTTCCAGGAACGATACCTCCTTGGTAGAGTACGAATCCATATAGTTCCTGTGCCTCATCCCTTGTGTGGAACTGGATGTCCAGGTCAATGTTCTGCATTACATACTCATTGGCCAGCTTTTCGATTTCGTTAAGTTCCTCTTGGGTAATACGTTTGTAGTGTGACAAGTCTATACGTGCTCTTGTAAGGCCATTTTGGGATCCTGCCTGCCAAATGTGTTGGCCCAATACTTTTCTTGCAGCCGCAATGACCAGGTGAGTTCCAGTATGGTGGCGTGCAAGGGTTATTCTTCTTGTCCAGTCAAGTTTACCGTGAACTGTTTTGCCGACAACATCATCATTGACTTCTCCATCCACATGATGCAATACGACATTGTCGATTTTTTCAGCATAAGCCATTTTAAAGACATTTCCATCAATGGAAATTTCCCCTATGTCTGAAGGTTGACCTCCTCCTTCAGGGTAGAATACAGTTTTATCAAAGACCAAACATTGTTTGCCATCTTTTTTGATTAGACCTAAAACTTCAGCATCAAACTCTTCTTGGTAGAAATCTTTATAGAACAATAAATCGGTTTCAGGGAAATCAACTTTGAATGCATTCTTTTTATTGGTAGTGTCTTTTTCGTGAGCTCCTGCAACTTGTGTGAAGAAGTTATCCGGAACATTTACAGTAAATCCGTCACCTGCCATTTCAACAACTGTTTCCGGAGGAATTCCATGAGCATCATACAAGTCTATCAGCATGTCAAGAGGCATTTCAGTTTTTCCTTCTTTTTTAAGTCTTTTAATGGACCTTTTAACAATACTTCTGCCTTTTTTGACTGTTGCGGCATATCGTTCCTCTTCCAAGGTGATGATGTTCATGATATGCTCTTCTGAATCACGGATTTCAGGATAGAATTTAGATAGGAAATCAAGCTGAATAGCCATTACATCAGCAAGGGATTCCTTCATGTCCAACTCTTTCATGAACCTGATGGTTCTTCTTAAAACAAGTCTTGCCAAGTAACCTTCTTTTACATTTGATGGAATGATTCCGTCAGCGATCATGAATGCAAGACATCTTGTGTGGTCTGCAATGATATAAATCGCTTCCATTGGCTCAGCAGCTTTTAGGTATTCTTCTAAAGATAAATCCAAACTGTCTGCTACTTGTTGCCTGAGTTCCTTCAAATCTCCGATATCTTCAATATCCATCATTCCCGCAATTTGCGCATTGCGTCCTTGAATGTCCTCATTGATTTCAACACCAGTCAGCTCTTTTAGTTTATCAACAACGGGCGCGAAACATGCATCATAAGCTGTTGGGGTTCCCTGTGAAATCCATGCAATCCTTTCCAGTCCATAACCGGTATCCACAACCTTAATAGGAATTTCCTTCTTATCCCCATTTTCCAGGGTTTCATATTGGATGAAAACTAATGTAGCGAGTTCAACACCTCTGCAGCATACCTCGTAACACGGACCTTCGTTACCTCCACCACTCCACCAGGATTTGATGAAAGTAATTTCTTCAGTGTTGATTCCAATGTGTGCAAAGAACTTGTGACATAATTCAATTGTACGGTCTTCCCAGTAAATGAAGTCATCTTCCTTGTTGATTACTGTGTGAGTTCCCATTGTAAAACAAGTCATGTGACGACCGGTCCTACCAACATTATCAACGTCGTTTAGCCTGATTGAAGGCTGAGCCATTTCAATAGGATTAGCAGGAGGTTTGACAAGACCTGAAGTAATCCATGGTTGGAAACAGAATATGGATGCTCCAACTAGAAATACGTCATCTCTCCATCTTTTAGCCAATACAGGATATCTGTGGACATGTGTGTGTCCTTCACTTTCTAAAAATTCTCTAAAAACTTTTTGGATCTCATATAAATTGTAGGGTTTATCAGTAGCAGGATTTGCAATAAACTCATACTCATCACATGGAGCGTCCCCACAGGTATCTCTGTCAACCTGAGAGTAAAACTCCTGTCCGCAAGTTTTACAAGTTTGTTTTTTATAACCAAGTTTATCAAAAATTTCTACCATATAAATCAGTTTAAATTATTTATTAGTTTATAATATGTTTCTAATATAATAAATAACTTTCAAAAAGTAGATGGAAATTGGTTAAAAATTCTTAAAATAAGTCTAAAAAAATAGTTGTTCCAAATAAAAAGAGTAAATAAAAAAAAGAAAGGTGATAGATTTAAAAATCTATCCGAAGAGAGCACCTAATCCAGCTGCTGCAGCTTCTTCAGAAGCTTCTTCTTCTTCCTCTTCTTCTTCCTCTTCTTCTTCAACAGCTTCAGCTGCTGCAGGTGCAGCTGCAGGTGCTGCTGCTGCCATAGCAGTAGTTTCCATAGCTTCGTCGATGTCTACATCTTCTAAAGCTGCGATTAAAGCTTTGATTCTAGCATCATCAGCTTCAATTCCTGCTGCTTCAATAATACTTTTAACATTTTCTTCGTTAATATCTTTTTCTGCACTGTGCAAAATCATTGCCGCATATATGTATTCCATGTTATCACCATTAATTTTTTAAAGTGTTAGTTTTTATAATAATCAAAAATTTTTAATTTTAACCAAACAGAGCTCCTAACCCAGCTGCTGCTGTTTCTTCACTATCTTCTTCTTCCTCTTCTTCTTCCTCTTCTTCTTCAACAACTTCTTCTACTGCTGGAGCAGCTGCTACAGCAACATTGGAAAGTTTTTCAGCTAATTCATCGTCGATTGCTCCTTCAACATCAGCAACTTCTGATGCTAAAGCTAACATTTTAGCTTGTGCTAAACCGATGATTGGTTCTGAAGTTTCGGAAGTCATGATTGCTCCTGCCACACCGACATTAATTGCTCTGGTGTATGCGAGAGTAATGATAGTGGAAATTGTTTCATCAGTAGGAATAGCTGCGTTAACAGATAAGTTGAATGCATTTCTGAATGCATTTTGTACGTCAGCTAATGTTTGTTCTTCATCGATTGCAAGTACGTCTGAAGTATAAATTGCTTCTTCTTCATATACTGCTTTTAAATCGATTCCCACTTCCATTGGATTAATATCCAATCTGGATAAAGTTGCGGATACTTGTCTAGAAACTTCTTCGCCTGCTTTAACAACGACAGTTTCTTTTTGAACGCAAATTTTACCTTTATCAATTTTTGCAGGAATTCCAACTTGTTGTAATTCTCCTAAGAATGGACCTGGTTCAAAACCGGTGTCCCCTTCAGGTACAATAATATCTTCATCAGCAATAGATCCTGGTTTTGCAGGAGCTGAGGTTTTACTGTCTTCCAATATTTTGTATAATTTGAATGGGTTCATTTCGGTTGCAATGATTGCAACTTGACCATCCATATGTTCGGACAAATCAACAATGTTGTTTTTATCAGCATTACAATCTTCAAGAGCTAAATCAATAAGGTTTTTCTTAGCCATTCTGATAACAGCTTTTCCTTTGAGATTTTTTCTCATTTCTTGGAGCTGTTTTGCAGGAATGTTCATTAAGTCGACAATACCTACAACATCGTATTGGTCGATAATACCTTTAAGCTCATTAACTTCTTCCTTTTTCCATTCAGCAACATGAGCCATTAGATCACCCTCACTACTGGTCCCATAGTTGTTTTTATAAACATGGACTTGATTTGACTTCTTCCTTTTTCTAAATTGCGGTCTAAGACTGTAAGAACAGTTTCCACATTTTCAGCTATATCCTCGTCTGACATGTCTTGGCTTCCAACAACAATTTGAATACTTGGTTGTTGTTTTACACCAACTTTGACAGTACTTTGTAATCTTTCTAAAAGAGGATCTAATTTGATACTTGCAGGCACTGGTTTTGGCATTTTTCCACGAGGACCAAGAACTGGACCTAAGAATCTACCAACGAGTGGCATCATATCAGCTTGAGCTATTAAGAAATCAACAGAGTTTGCCATTTTTTTAGCAGCTTTTCTGTCTTTTCCAAACTCTTCTAAATCTCCTTTATTAATTACAGTGTCAAGACCAGCATCTTTAGCTTGAACAATGAGTTCCCCATCAGCTATGACTCCGATTTTAACATCTTTGCCACGGCCGTTAGGAAGAGTAACTTCCTCATTAAACCTATTTTCTGGCTTTTTGACATCTAAGTCACGGATATTAATAATAATATCTACGGACTCAGTGAAGTTTCTCGGCTTAGATTGTTCTTTTGCCTCCTTCACCGCGTTAATTACATCTTGTGTCATATTCATCCCCCATGAACATTAAATGCTCATTGGATTATTTTTTTGGTTTCATGAGTATCGATTACAAGAAAAAAATTCTTCAACGATTGCATGAATTAAAAACAGTATATCAATTATAATTTTAGTTATAACATCATATACACTGTATTTATTAACTTAATTTAAATTTAACAAAATAATATCTATTCTACTAAGATATCATCATATTTTCCAGCATCAACATCTTTTTGTGCTTCTCTAGGGTCTTTACCATCTACAGATAATCCCATACTTACACAGGTTCCAATGACTTCTTTGATACCTGATTTGTAATCATTAGCTAATAATGAATCGAATTTCATTCTAGTAATTTTTAAAGCAGTTTCAATTGGCAAGTCATTAATAATGTCTAAACCTGGTTCATGAGAAGCTTTTTCGATGCCTAATTCTTCCATGATAAGTGCAGTTGTTGGCGGAGTACCAATTTCGATTTCGAAATCTTTAGTATCTCTGTCGATAGTGACTTTAACAGGCACTTTCATTCCTGCAAAGTCTGCGCTTTTTTTATTAATTTCTTCAACAACTTGCATCATGTTAATACCGAAAGGTCCTAAAGCAGGTCCTAATGGTGGACCAGGAGTTGCAGTTCCACCTTCGATAAGAACTTCGACTGTATCTTTAGCCATCAGTCAGCCTCCTTTTGAATTATTCTAATTTGATCAGCTTTAACAGTAACCGGAATCGGTACTGCAGCTTCTATTAACTCAAGAACGACTTCTTCACGTGATTCATCAATACGAACCACTTTTGCTCTTTCTCCTTTGAAAGGACCAGAAATAAGTTCAACAATACTTCCTTTTTGAATAGAGGAAATAATCGGTTCTGGTTTTAAGAATCTTTTAACTTCTTCGAAGGTAATGCCAACACTACCTTCAACAACCCCTCTTAAATGTTGTACTTTTAAGTCAGGGTTTCTAAGATCAATTTTTGTTGATGATTCAACCAAAATATAACCTTTTAAAGATTCTGGAACAAGAATTGATGAAATACCTATGCCGTCAACTGTCCTAGCTTTACGTGCTAAGAGTCTAGCGACATTTCTTTCTTGACCCGCAGAGGTCTTAAGAGCATATATGGAACTATTAGTATCTTCCATGAAAAATTCACCTATTTTTAAAATTTTTTCTTGTTAATAAAATCATACATTAAGTTAAAAATATTATAAAAGCCATAATCTTCAAGAACGAAAATTCTCGAAAACAAGATTTCTATAATATCAATATCTATATAAATAATAGTATTTAAAAGTTTCTCAAAAAATTAATTTTTGAATAAAATAAACATTACTAAAAAAAATTATTATAATTAAATTTTATCAAAAAAATAAGTAGGTGGTTCTATAATCCAATTAAAGAACCAAGTAACACGATAACAAAACCGACAACACCAATGATAGCTACACCAATAGCAGAAATTTTAGCTAAATCCAAGTATTCAGGCATATCAGGTTTTCTTGCTACTTTTAATACTCTTTTACTGTCTTTGATAAATTTGTTAACACTTTCTTGTACATTCATATAAATACCCAAAATTAAGAATTTGTAAATTATAATAAAATAATAGTAATAAAATAATTTTTAATTTAAACATTAATAAATGTTTGCATTAATCGAAAAAAATAAAAAGATGGGATTAGAAGATTCCATCAATGAAATCATCTAATTGATCTTCAGTTGCTTCAGGTTCTGGTTTTTCTTCAGCATACTCGATTTCAGGAGTTGTGTCAACGTCATAACTAGTTTTAATACCTGAAACAACAACAGTTGTTCTAACAGTATTTTGAAGGCTTTCATCAATTTGAGTACCCCAAATAATGTTAGCTTCAGGATCTAATTTATCAGCAACAACCTGAACGATTTTTTCAGCTTCATGTAATGTTAAATCAGAACTACCAGATATGTTAACCAATGCACCGGTAGCGTTAGAAATATCAATGTCAAGTAATGGGCTACTTAATGCTTCATGTACTGATTCTAATGCTCTGTCGCCAGTGTCAGATTCACCCATACCAATCATAGCCATTCCAGATCCGCCCATGATGCTTCTAATATCTGCAAAGTCTAAACTTACAAGACCTTTCTTAGTGATTAATTCAGTTATTCCTTTAACTGCTCTTCCTAGAATTTCATCGGAAACCATAAAGGCTTTGTTTAAAGGTAAGTTTGGTGCAACTTCTAATAATTTATCATTTGGAATTACAATTACAGTATCAGCAGATTCTTGAAGTTTTTCTAAACCTTGTTCTGCATTTTCTCTTCTTTTAATACCTTCTGCAGAAAATGGCATAGTAGCTACAGCAACGGTTAATGCACCTAATTTTTTAGATAATTTAGAAATGATTGGTGCTGAACCAGTACCTGTTCCTCCACCAAGACCGCAGGTAACGAATACCATGTCTGCGCCTTCTAATTCATTTCTGATTTCATCTTCACTTTCTTCAGCACATTCTTCACCGACAGATGGTTCTCCACCTGCACCTAATCCTTTGGAAGTTTGTCTGCCTAAAAGGATTTTTTTAGCGGATTGGCTGTAAAATAAATCTTGAGCATCAGTGTTTACTGCAATTGTTGTTGCTCCTTCGATACCCATTTCATTTAATCTTGAAATAGTGTTGTTTCCTGCCCCACCGGCACCAACAACAAATATATTAGTCTTAGCACCCTTAATCATCTCTATAAGATCATCATCAATGTCTGAAGAGAGTTTTTCTGGTGCTTTCTCTTCCATTCTTTGTTCGGATTCTTTGATTGCATCATCTATAAATTTCACAAATTAACCCCACATACTCTGCTTTAAAATAATTGTTAAATATTTCTATTTTTCTTTATATTTAAATGCAACTAATTTATATACTTAACTAAAAATTTAGCGAAAATGTAAAAAATACAATTTAATCTCTTGGCATTGCAATTATTTCCTTAATTTTTAAATCAAACAAATTTTTTGCATTGACTGGAGTCAAAATAACTGCACTGTCAACACCATGGCCTCTTCCACCAATGGCAATTATTTCTTCTCCAACAGGAATTAATCCCGCATCGGCAGCCATGATTGAAATTTCAGCACCCACTTTGATACCGTGTGAAAACATTCTAAAAGTATCTGCAACAACATCCAATGGAGAGTATCCTCCATATTTATTGGTAACGCCTCTTGCAGCACCACTGAATGCATGACTTCCAATTAATGTCTTAATACCTTCATTTTCAAGTTTTTGAATCATTTCTTCAGAGATATCTGATTCATTTGGACCGCTGAACCCAATATGATGGGTCACATTAATTATTTCAACCTTATCTCCAACTACATCATTCAATTTTAATGCAGATTTACCTGAAGATGAAGCGATTAGAACTCTTTTAATGTCTTCAGAAACATCCAACTTATCTTTAACAGCCATTATCAATTCATCGGTATAATCATTACCCTCTTTATCAAAGTATGTAATAAATTTTCTTGCCATGTTCTCATCCCAATAGATAATTATTTAAAACTCTAATATTTTATATATTATAATATCTATTTTAATAAAGATTTTTATGACAGACAAAGAATTGACAAATATAAAACATGTTATTAACGGAGATTATATTGTTATCCCTATCGAAACAGGTTATATCAAACCTAATGACAATTTAGATGTTATAATAAAACCTGCAAAGGAATTAATGAAGGACAATGATTATCTAGTTATTGCTGAAACACCAATTTCAGTTTCACAAAACAGGCTGGTTGACGAATCAAAATACACTCCTTCCATAACCGCCAAATTTTTAACAACAGTTTGGAGCAAATATCTATGGGGCTACATTTTAGGCCCTGCATTGGGAATAAAGGAGAGAACCATCAAAAACCTGAGAAAACTTCCTGAAGAAACTAAAGCCCATAAGGAAGTTGTACTTCAACTATACGGTTTAAAACATGCACTTAAACCTGCTTCCGAAGCAGGCATTGACTTGAGCAATGCGCCGGGAACATATGTTTCCCTACTTCCGGACAATCCCGAAAATGTTGCAAAGGAAATCAAGAAAGAAATCGGCAAGGATGTTTGCGTCATGATCATAGACACTGATGCGACCTATATGAAAAATGGAAAATACTTTACAGGCCTTCCGATTGCAATTGACGGAATCGATGCGGACAACGGTTTTTTCGGATACGTAAAGGGACAGCTGTCCGAAAACATGGGATCAACACCATTGGGATGCAGTGAAAAAATGGATGTTGAAACCGCATTAAAAATAGCCAATATTGCCGAAGACTATCAAAAATCCCTTTCAACAGAAATGAAGACAATACATAGCGTAAAAGCAGTGCTTGGCACTGAAGTTGATGAAGTCACAATTGAAGACCTTGATTCCATCACCCATACGCCTGCAGTGATAATCAGAAAAATTTAAACAAAAATACCGCAAATAATAATCAGAATAAGGATAAAAAAGGCAATAAATGATAGAAATATTAGATTTAAGCTAAAAAAAATAGCTTAAAGAAAATTTTATATTTATGTTTATACAAATAATAAATTTGCAAAATATTATAACTTATAACAAACAATGAAGGATGAATTTAATGAATATAGATAATTTTGGAAAATATAGGAATATTTTATTACCCCTGATGGACTGCATTTCCGTCATACTCGGATATTATTTGATATCTGTGCTCATAACCGATTCATTTTTAATGAATCCGACAAGTGCAATAACAAGACAAGAAATCATAATAGGCATTATTTTAACAATAGTTGTGCTTCAAGTCGTTTTTAGATTGGCTAAAAGATATTCCCATATTGTGCGTTATGAGAACAACCAAGATTACCTGATGTATATAATCCTTTCAGTCATTATTTTAATTATCGTATCAATAATTGAAGATTTGATGGGCATGAAAAATCCTTCAATCAAATATAACGTTGCCGTGGGGATCCTTATCGGTATCATCCTTGTCGTTTACAGATTAGTTATAAGATATGCATTATTATCCGACATTGCCAATAAGGGAATTAACTATACTCCAAAAGATCAGAAGAAATTATTGATTATAGGCGGAGGATACTCTGCAAATGACATTATTAAAACATTAAAATCAACTTTAAAAGGAAAATACGAAATTATCGGAATTATTGACGATAACCAAAAACGTAGGGGATACTCCGTTGCCGGAATAAGAATAATCGGAAACAGAAACGACATTGTTAATATATGTGAAAAATATGAAGTTGATGAAATTTTCTTTACAATAGTAAATATTGACAATAAAGACAAAAAGGAAATTTTGGAAATCTGTAATAAAACAAATGCCAAAGTTAAAGTTCTGCCAGGTTTAAGAGAACTCATTTCCGAAGAAAACCTATACCAAAGCTTAAGAGACGTTGAAATCGAAGATTTGCTTGGAAGGGACCCTGTTGAACTTGACAACAATAACATTAAAAGCTTAATTAACAACAAAGTCGTTTTAGTTACCGGAGGGGGCGGATCAATTGGTGAGGAGCTTTGTAGGCAAGTAATGCTTCACAATCCAAAACAATTGCTCATGTTAGACATTTATGAAAACAGCTTATATGATATTGAGCTGGAACTCAAAGCAAAATATCCCGACAAAGACATTAAGGCAATAATTGCAAACATCAGAGATAAAGAAAGAATGTTTGAGATATTCGAGGATTACTCTCCGGAGATTGTTTTCCATGCAGCAGCACACAAACATGTTCCCCTAATGGAAAATAACCCAACAGAAGCAATTAAAAATAACGTTTTCGGAACATACAACCTTGTTAATGCATCCGACAAATATCATGCAAAACGTTTCATTTTGATTTCAACAGACAAGGCAGTCAATCCGACAAACATAATGGGCGCTACCAAAAGATTATGTGAAATGATCATTCAGGCAAAAGATAAGGAAAGCGAAACCGAATTTGTAGCCGTCCGTTTTGGAAATGTATTGGGTAGTAATGGATCAGTAGTACCATTATTTAAAAAACAGATTGCTGAAGGAGGTCCTGTAACCGTAACCCATAAGGAGATTACACGATTCTTCATGACCATCCCTGAAGCGGTCGCATTGGTATTGCAGTCAATCACCTATGCCAAAGGTGGAGAAATATTCGTATTGAACATGGGCGAACCTGTAAAAATTTATGACCTTGCAAAAAGCCTAATCGAATTATCCGGACTAACTCTTGGAGAAGATATTGAAATTGAGTTCACAGGCCTAAGACCCGGTGAGAAGTTATACGAAGAATTGTTAATGAATGAAGAAAACCTTGAAGCAACAGGTCACGAAAAGATATTCATTACAGAACCTATGGACTTTACAATGGATGATGTAGAAGAAAAACTGGATGCATTCAGAGAAATCATTGATAATGAAATTTACGATAAAGAGATTATTAAAGAAACTATGAGAAAATGTGTTCCAACATATAGGGACCCTAAAGAAGTTAATGGAGAGTAAATAAAATGAATATACCATTTTCACCACCAGATATAACCGATGAAGAAATTGAAGAAGTAGTAAGCGCATTGAAATCCGGTTGGATAACAACAGGACCGAAAACCAAGGAATTTGAAAAAAGAATTACTGCATATTGTGGCAGTGACAATACAGTCTGTTTAAGTGCTGCAACAACTGCTTTGGAAATGACATTAAGGTTATTAGGCATTGGTGAAGGTGATGAAGTAATTGTGCCTGCATATACCTATACTGCAACATGCAGCGTAGTATGTCATGTGGGAGCAACACCTGTGATAATCGACAGTCAAGAAGACAGAGAAGAAATGGATTATGACAAATTAAGCGAAGCAATTACTGATAAAACAAAAGTAATAATCCCAGTCGACATTGCCGGAATCCTATGTGATTATGACAAGCTATTTGAAATAATTGAAAATAAAAAAGATTTATTCAATGCAAACAATGACATTCAGGAAACATTTGGAAGAATAATCGTGTTGGCTGACAGCGCACATGGATTTGGAGCCATTAAAAATGGTAAAAAATCAGGTGCATTAGCTGACTTCACCTGTTTCTCATTCCATGCAGTTAAAAATCTAACAACTGCTGAAGGTGGTGCTGTAACATGGAAACATCACGAAGGAATTGATTCTGATAAGATATACAAGCAATTGCAAATATTATCACTTCACGGCCAAACCAAGGATGCACTTGAAAAAACCCAAAAAGGATCCTGGGAGTATGATATTCTGCTTCCGGCTTACAAATGCAACATGACTGATGTTCAGGCAGGAATCGGTCTTGGACAACTCAAGAGATACGATTCAATGTTAAGCAGAAGGCATGAAATAATCAGAAAGTATGACGAAGGATTCAAGGACAGCAAAGTCATAACCCCTACTCATTTTACTGAAAACTCAACATCCTCAGGCCATTTATACTTAACTAGAATTGACGGCATTTCATTAGAAGAGAGGAATGAAATAATAATCAAGATGGAAGAAAGAGGAATAAGCACAAATGTGCACTACAAGCCACTTCCAATGTTAACCGCATATAAAAATTTAGGATTTGACATTGCCGATTATCCTAATGCATACGGCCTGTTTGAAAATGAAATAAGCTTGCCGATATATTCCAGTCTAACTGATGAGGAAGTAGATTACATTATTAAAAATCTATTAGAAATTCTAAAAGAATATTAGTTATGTTTTTATAATAAAAAAGACATAACTATTATAGATTTTAAATTTTATATCATGACATAATTTTTACTTTTTTTATTTGTATGATAATTTAATTTAATAGTAGGGGAAATTAAATGTTAGATGATCCATTAGTAAAACAATTATTAACCAACCTTGTTGAAGATGAAAGCAATTTGCCTATTGTTACTGCATTAGATAATGGAATTGAAACTGATGAAGGAATTGCTGAAGAAACCGGAATTAAATTAAACATCGTTAGAAAAATACTTTACAGACTTTATGATTTAGGAATCGCAAGCTATAAAAGAAGTAAAGACCCTGAAACACAATGGTTCACTTATTCCTGGAAATTTGAAAAGGATGAAATCATCAACCATATCATCAAAGACTCTGAAAATTATTTGAATATGCTTAATGAAGAGTTAGAACGTGAAGAAAACAACATGTTCTTTATCTGTCCTCAGGGACATGTGAGACTTGATTTTGATGAATCTTCCGATTATGAATTCTTATGCCCTGCTTGCGGTGAAGAATTGGAATTCCAAGACAACACCGAAACCATTGAACAAATCAAAGAAGACATTAAAATGGTTGAAAGTAATTTTAATTCATTTACTGAAAAAAATAAATAGATTAAAATGGAAATTGAATTACTTGAAAAGGAAAATACCCCTGACAATGTAATAGACCATTGCAAAGCAGTTTATAAAAAAGCTATGGAAATAGCTGCTAATTTTGATAATGTAGATGAAGACCTTATTAGAAAAGGCGCCCTTTTGCATGATATCGGAAGGTCCAGAACCCACGGAATTGAACATGCCATCGAGGGAGTGAAAATTGCTGAGAAATACGGTTACTCACAGGATGTCTTGAACATTATTGAAAGACATATTGGCGCTGGAATAACCAAGGAGGAATCAGCAAAGCTAGGTCTTCCGGAAAAATCTTATGTACCTCAGACCCTTGAGGAGAAAATTGTTGCCCATGCAGATAACCTAATAAGCGGAAGCGATGAAGTAGACATTGATTTTGTTATAAAAAAATGGAAAAGACGAATCAAGGACAGTGATGGAAACATTGAAAGACTAATTAAATTAGATAATGAATTGATTAAAGCTTTTGAGGAATAAAATGAAGGTCATATGTTCAAGTGAAGAATCTCTATACCGTCCAGAAGCGGTCAGATGGAGACAAAGAATGGAAATGATGGAACCGCTAGGAGACACCGTAGTGCTATTGCCATGCAGTATGAAAAAGCCGTATTCCAATTCAAAATCACATCAAAAATTTAGAAAACTTACAAGATCATATCAAGAGTTGATTGTAACTTCTCCCTTTGGAATCTGTCCAAGGGAACTTGAAAACACTTTCCCCATTCAATCATATGATGTAAGTACAACCGGCTCATGGTCACAGGACGAGATTGAAGAGACAGGCAAGCTAATCGCAAAATACTGCGAAGGAAAGACCATTGTTGCAAACCTTGCTGGAGGATATCTGGAATCCTGTGAAGCCTATGTTGATGATTTTATTAATGTCTGTGAAGACGGAAGGCCAACCTCCCCCGATTCACTTTACAATTTAAGAATGGAACTTAAAAATCATAAGAAAATAAACAGACGTGAAAAAACATTGCACGAGTTAAGGTCCATTGCCAAATACCAATTCGGAGAAAACGGCGACAAATTCATTCCGGATAACGTGAAAACCAAAGGAATGTATCATAAAAGAATATTGTCAGACAGCAAGCAATTAGCCTTATTGAATAAGGATCATGGATTATACAGATTGAATTTGCCTGGCGGAGAAATCTTAAAAGATTTGGGAATAAATGTGGTTGAGGTCGACTTTGACCTTACAACAAATACCGTTTTCGCACCAGGAATACAAAAAGCCGACCATAAAATCGTTCCGAATGACGAGGTAGTTGTTGTTAAAGATGATACAGTGGTTGGTGTTGGAAAAGCAATAATGACCGGCCGTGAAATGGAAGAATGCAAAAATGGAATCGGTGTTAAGATAAAACACCGCGTTAAATAATTTACTGTCTTTTTGTTTGTAAAAATAACAACGTTTATAAATATCTTAGATTATATTATAAAATACAATAAAAATATAGGAGACAAAATTATGTCTGAAGAATTGGTAAATACTATTAAAGATGCTATTTCTGTAATTAACGACCCACATATGGGAATCAGTATTGTAGAAATGGGAATTGTACAAAATATTACTGTTGAAGGCGATCAAGCTGAAATTACTCTCAAACCAACCAACCCAGGCTGTATGAGTATTACCCGTGTTGCTGCTGATGCTAAAATCAGAGCAGAAAAAGTTGAAGGCATTGAAAATGCAAAAATCATAGTTGAAGGACATGCTATGGCAGACTCTATCAACGAAATGATTAACAGATAATTTTTAAAAAACTTGATTAATTCTATGTATAACCGAAACAGTTATATATAGTAATTAATATAAGTATAAGTGTTGACAGTTAACTGTCACACATATATCATAGGCTAGTGGCACAGCTTGGTTAGCGCGCTCGGCTGATAACCGGGAGGTCATGGGTTCGAATCCCATCTAGCCTACTCAAAACTATTTTTTAACGAATTTTTCACATTACTTAACAATTTTATCTACAATTTTTTAGTTTTCATATCTTGTTACAGTATATTTTTTAAGATTTTCCCAAAAAAATAAAAACAAATATATACTAAATTCAACATAAAATATCTTGAATGTACAAAAAGTTGGAATGATGATTAAAATGTGGGAAAAAATAAATCAGAAATTCAAAAAATACCCTGCAAGAATTAGAGTTGCAGAAAAAATGATTGAACTTGGATTATCCATCAATGACGACGGCAAGATATATTGCGGAAATCTAAAAATAAGCGATAAGGCACTAGCTACCGCCGCAGATGTTGACAGAAGAGCAATAAAATCAACAATTGAAGTCATTAAAGAAGATGAAGAATTATATAACTTATTCAGCAACATCATTCCAGCAGGAACACTTTTAAAAAATATTGCCAAAAACTTAGATTTAGGCGTTATTGAAATAGAAGTAGGATCTGAAAGCGAAGGAATCCTTGCAAAAACAACAACATTAATTACAAAAAAAGGAATTGACATAAGACAAGCTTATGCCGAGGATACAGAGCTCCAACAAACACCCTCATTAATAATAATAACAGAAGAGCCCGTAAAAGGCGATTTAATAAACGAATTTTTAAAAATAAAAGGAGTAACAAGAGTGTCAATTTACTGATTTTCTAAATCAGCCATTCTTGCTTTTTCCATTTCTCTATCTTCTTCTTCAAGAACTTCTAAAAGTTCTTCCCAAGCTTCTAAAGATTCTTTAGCAGCTTCTTCAGATAATTTTTCAATTGCATAGCCAGCGTGGATTAAAACATAGTCTCCGATTTCAACATCAGGTAAAAGATCCATTTTAGCTTGTTGTCTTGCTCCGCCAAAGTCAGCAAACAACCAATTTTCCTCTCTATTAATTTCAACAATTTGAGCAGGTGCTGCAATACACATAATCTCATCTCCAAAATTTATATATTAATACTATTAAAAGTTAGTATTATATAAAACTATCTAAACAGGTGTATTAATGAAAAATATTGTTATTGGTTCAGGTCCTGCAGGACGATTAGGTTCTTTAGAGCTTGGAAAACTGGGAGAAGATGTCACTTTAATTGAAAAAAACCATATTGCCGGCACATGCCTTAATGAAGGATGCATGGTCGTGTGTGCTCTAACCGACATTACAAAGTTTATAGACTCAAATAACAGATTCAACAATTACGGATTTATCAAAAGTCAGCTAGACATATCTTATGAAAAAATAGTTGAAAAAATTACAGAAACACAGGAAAAGCTTAGGGCATTAAACCAAATGGAAAATGAAAGCTTTGGCAATGAGATCATCTATGGAGAAGCCACCATTGAGGACAATATCGTTAAAGTCAACAATGAAAGTCTTGAATATGACAATCTATTGATAGCAACCGGAGCTCGTCCGTTTATACCAGACATAAAAGGAAAGGAGTTTGGTTTGACAAACAAGGACATTTTAAAAATTGATGAAGTTCCTGAAAAACTAAATATCATTGGTGGAGGAATCATTGCAGGTGAAATAGCCAACATCTACTCCACATTAGGAAGTGAAGTCAACATTCTTGCAAGAAGTAGCTTTTTAAAAGAGATAAGTGAAGAAACCAAGAGATATGTTCTGGAAAAAATCATGCCAGATGTTAACGTATACGAAAACACAAGCATAACCGAAGCATTCAAGGACAAGGTTCTGACTGAAGACGGCAGGGAATTAGAAGGAGTTCCATTTTTTGCAACAGGCAGAACCCCAAATAGTGAAATCGCTGAAGATTTTGTTGAATTGAATCCTGACAGAACCATCAAAGTTGATGAAATGATGAAAACTAATGTTAAAAATGTATATGCGGCAGGAGATGTTACCGGAGGATATCAGCTAACTCCAGTAGCTAGAAAAGAGGGCATCACAGCTGCAAGGAATATGGCAGGATATGGAAATAAAGTAAGCTACAATTGCATTCCTCAAACATTAAGTTTGAACATGGAAGTGAGTTTTGTTAAAAATGAAAAATCAGAATGCAATGAAGATGACAAAGCGACAATTGGAATACCTGGAATTGCCGGACCTTCAGCATTTTGGAACATATTGACTGGAGACACCGGTTATACCGAGGTTGAATTCGACAAGAAAAACAATAAAATCAATAGAATAAATTCAATATCCCCATCATCAGTAAGTGATGTTGCATACTTATCTTACCTGATGAGAATGGACTATGATTTGGATGACTATTCTGAATTTTTAGAGATACATCCATCAACAGACTCAAACTATAAAATAATAAAAAATATGTGGTTATAATACCACTATTTCACTTTTTTTAAGATGTCTTCCGCAAGGTTATCGGCAGCGCTAAGACATTGGTCTCCATAAACAAGAGCATTTTTTTGCAGGGAATCATAGTTGTCAAAAGCCTCTTGAATGCTTTCATAAACATCCTCAACTTCAGACTCAATCATTGCACCCTTAAATACACCGGCCATATTCTGATATCTTCCCCATTTAACACGGGTTAGGGCAATAATTGGTTTTCCATTAGTAAATGCCTCCTCAAGTGAAACACCATCATCTGTAAGCACTGTCAAGTCAGCGAATTTGAATAAATGATTTATCCAATCAATGTAACCTGCATAGATTATCTTATTTTCATCAATGAGCTCTCCATACTCTTCCTTAAGAGGCAAGCCCACCAATACCAGATTGTATTCATCAGTCTTATCCGCAACAATATTGATTCCGTCAATCATTCCCTTAAATATTGATGAACCTGAAGAAAATACAATGGTCTTCTTATTCTCATCAAAATTAGGATATTCTTTAAGTTTTTGAAGGGCAATACTTTCATCACCGTCTCCCATATTATCGGATAACGGATAAAATGCCTTTGAAGTATTTTTTGGAAGATTTTCCCATCTGAACATATTCAATTCTGGTAAAATATAGCACTGATTGAATTTAGGGCATACCTTTGAGTCAAGAGGAGTTGATATTAGAGAAAATGTTGGCTTTCTTGCAAACTTGCCCCCAAGTGATCCTACAATAGCTCCTCCGCCTAAAACGCCAACCACAAAATCAACATTTAGTTTTTTAATAAGTTTTCTTGCCTTGAATGTGGCAGTCAATAGCTTAACTCCACCCTTTAAAGCGGACAATTTAGTGGCTGAATGTCCTCCGGCATGAGGAACTGAAATTCTATGCCATTTATAACCGTTCTTTTCAAATAAGGAACCATGAGCAGATGCATCCAGTGCAACTTCACAAGTGACACCCCTTTTTTCAAGAGCTCTCATTTCATTAAGTGCAACCATTGCATCACCACCAAGACCTCTTCCAGTGACAATAAATAACGCTTTCATAAAATCACTCTCCTTTTCCTAACCTTGGTATCTGATTGCTTGAAGTATATCTTCTATAATGTGATGCATGAGGATTATACAACAGTCTTCTAAATCCAAGTGAAATCAATAGAGGATTTCTAACTTCATACTGATTATCCTTGAGAACCCATTTCCTAACCAGATCTCCTAATCCTCCGCCGGTCAAGACGTCCATGAAATAGTCTCCAAATGTTGGATCAAGCAATCCCAATTGCTGTCTGAAGAATACTGTCAGATTATTTCTTCTAACAAAAGCGATTAATGCGGTTGTTACTATTCCAAGAAGGATTACTGACCATAATCCTCCGACAATGTAAAATGCTATTCCCAATGCAACACCGAATGTATGGTTTCCAACTTCCCCCAACATGATTTTTCCGGAGAAGTCCAATGGACAATATCCTAAACATACAACCAAAATCAGTAATGGAGTGTAAAGCGCAGGTAACTCTGCAAAATCAGGAGAGCCGACAATCAACATGAGAATGATTGTTACAATACACATGATAATTGTAACTATGCATGTGGAACCAGGTTGCATGTCTGAAATATTCATTGGCTGAACCATTAGAGCAATGAATATCGCTGAAATCCAAAATCCTTCGATAATTCCCGCAATCATGACCAGTATGATTCCAATGCCTCTTGCGAGTTGACCCCATTCAATACCTAATGGGACGCATTTCTTTCTTCCCATTATATCGTCGATTAATGCAAAAATACCGATTATAAGGATAAGGGAATTGCAGCCAGGCAACATGTAAAATGACAATATGATGAATGGGATTACACCTATTGCACGTGGGGTTCCTCCCCTTACATTCGGATACAAGTTGCCCAAATAACCTCTTGTCCCTAAAAATCTAAAAATAATGTCTAAAACTGCAGTACCTAGTGCAGATAAAATAAATACAATAATAAATGCCACAATAATCGACGAATAGAACATATTAATCACTTATATAATTTTTAATTGTTAATAATATATAAATAGTATGGAAATTAGGATATTTCATATCTTAAAATCGCAGCCATACCTCCAAGGCTTTCCAATTGCTTTCCGCCTTCATGCTCACTACTTATTACCATCACTTCACCGTTCATGTTTTCAACCATATCCATTGAATCTCCAAGGTTTTCGCTTGCCACCTTTGTGTCTAAAACCAATAGCTGACTAACTGCTCCTAAATTAATTGCATTTTGAGTTTGTGTCAAACCATAAGCGATTTTAGATGAATTTTTACCTATTTCTGCAAGCAACTTGTCGATTGCTCCCATTTCTATTGCAACCCTGTTTTCTGCAGTCAGTTTTTCAACAGTTCCTTTTTTGAGAACCTCAGATATTCCGTTGCGCCCTCCGGAACCTGTTGACTCAATGATTGAAATCTTTGCCAAATCAGCATGCTTGTCCTTCAGATAATCATAGAAATCATTTTTTACAAAACCCGGGCCTGCAATGACAATGTTCTGTATTGAATCGAACTTTTCAACGGATTCAATGACCTTTTCATAGAACTGAACGATATTCTTTTGCCTGTTCTTATCGATTATTCTTTTGCCTGAAACGTGCCCCTTGATTGGGCCGTAATATTCAATTCCAAATTGTCTCATCAAACCTAAAGTTGCAGTATCATCTTCCAAAACAATGATGATTGCAGATAACTTTTTGGATGCATCGATAGCCTGGTTCAACCTTTTGATTGCCCAATTTGGCCAACGGTCTTTCTTAATGGTCAATGGAGTGTTGAGCTTCACTTCCAAGGTGTGGTGTGAACCGAGAGGAATCAGGTCTTCGGGACCTTTGGTAATTACTCCAGTCAATCTTAATTTTCCAGTGAATAGATGAAAGCTTATTGTTTCAATATCCAACCCTAATGTGAATGTTTTTTTAACTCCCCTATCGCTTCTGAGCTTGTCTCCAGTGTTGTCCTGAATACGCCTTGTAGTCTTAGAGGCAGCATTGTCTCCAACCTCAACTATATGGGACAAATGCCACAAATCATCCAATGTTTCCGGAACTACCTTTATTATTCCTTCCTTTGTATCTTGATGTGTAATTTTCATGTTTTCACAGTAATTTTTTCTAATTAATAATTTATATATACATTCTAATTTAAAATTATTAATGATTGAAATGAATGTTGGAATAATTGGTGGTAGTGATGGACTTGGTAAAACACTTGTCTACTACTTTAGAGACGAATTTAATGTGTACATATCAGGTACCGATCACAAAAAGGGAAGAAGAGTTGCTGATGAATTAAATGTCAGTTACATTGAATCAAATGCAGGAATAGCCAATATCAGCGATATTCTGATTGTTTCAGTGCCGATTCAATTTACTGAAGAAGTAATACGTGAAGTTGCTCCTTTTATGAAGGAAGGAACCCTGATGGTTGACGTGACCTCCGTAAAAGAGGGACCTACCAAAACAATGGGTGAAGCCCTGCCCGATACTGTTGAATATATTCCAACACATCCTGTTTTCGGTCCGAGAACCACAACCCTCGACAATCAGGTAATCGTTTTAACCGCCGACAAGAAAGGAAAATGGTACAGCAGGGTTTACGAATACCTGGCCAGCAAAAACATGAGAATCATTGAAACCACCGCCCAAAAGCACGATTACATGATGAGCATCGTGCAGGTTTTGACTCATTTTTCTTTCATCTCAACCGCATCTGCCATTGAAAAACTGCAGGTCGACATATCCGAGACCGAAGATTATGAAAGTCCAATCTACAATCTTATGATTGATATGATTGCCCGTATTGTTGCTCAAAATCCTTACCTGACTTACAATATACAATCCCTAAACAGCAACGGAGAACATATAAGAAATACCTTTGCAGAAGCTGTGCTTGAGCTAAGGGACGTGATTAATAGCAAGAACAGTGAAGAGTTCATCAATATTGCAATCAAGGCAACAAAACATATGGGAGACATTAAAAACGCATTGGGTAGAAGTGACAAGGCCATTTCAGCATTAAGCTCCGAACATACCTACCTTAATAATATGATCGGACAGGAAGTCGGCCTAAAGCACATTTATACTCAAAAAATCCATGTCGGCATTCTGGAAAGTCTCGATAACAAGACTGCCGTTTTAAGAAATGGGAATAAAGTCAACAAATTCCGGATTGCAAATCTGAGGATATTGCTTCCCCAAGAGTTATATGAATGGAAAATTGAAAATCTGAATAAGAAGACTGCATCAATAAGCTGTATTTTTCCCAAAAATGTCCATGTCGAAACTATCGAAAAGACCGTGCTCAACATTGAAAATATCATAGACATCAGACTTACTGATGCATACAGCGGTCCGCAGATCAACGATGAGTCAATAAGCCTGACATTTGAAGTCACTGCACTTTCAAAATCAGATATTGAGAATGTCAAAAAATTGTTCACAGGATTTGGCGGAGTCATAAGATAATTGTTTTGATTAATACGAACAAATGTTAAAGTGTCAAAAAGTAATTAAATTTTAGAATTTACTAAAACACTTTAATTTCTATTTTTTTAATAAAATTAAAATATAAAATTTATTTTAAATATAATAAAAAAACTATAACTGTTTTTTCAATGAATAAAATAATTTAAGGAAGAATAATTTTATTTTCAAAACCGAAACATTTATATAGTAAAACATACACAGGTATATCTGTCAATAAAGTTACCAAAAGTAACAAAAAGATTTTGACAAAATTACAATTATTACATTATAGCCATTTAAAAGGAGATGATTATCATGGCAGAAAATGAGATTACTCTAAAAGTTGCAGAAGCAATTTCTCAAAAAGACGTTGGCCAAGGCGTTGCAAGACTTGATCCAAATGTCATGGACGATTTAAATATTCACGAAAGAGATTTGATTGAAATTGTCGGAGAAAAAAGAACTGCGGCAATCGCTCTTCCTTCACAAACCGACATTGGTCTTGGAGTCATAAGGATTGACGGATTAGTCCGTAAGAACTCCGGAGCAACAATTGGTGGGGAAGTCACAATTAAGAAAACCAAAGCAACCGAAGCAAAAAAAGTTGTTTTAGCTCCAATTGAAAATAACATCCGTGTACAAGGTGATGTGCGCGGTTTATTCGCCGGAAAAGTAATGGTTCAAGGAGACATCATCGGATCACAAATCAGAGCACCAAAACCAAGTATGAACATGGGCTTTGGCAGCTTATTTGATGAGTTGATGGACTTCACCCCTGCAATGAAAGAAATCAAATTTGCAGTTGTATCCACCAACCCTAAAAAAGACATAGTCATTGTTGGTCCGAACACTGAAGTGCAACTCCATGAAACTCCGATTGACGTAAGCAAAATCGAAGGTGTCGGAAACCTTGTTGATGTAAGCTATGAGGACATCGGAGGGCTCAAAGAAGAAGTCAAAAAAGTAAGGGAAATGATTGAAATTCCTCTTAAAAGACCTGAACTCTTTGAAAAACTGGGCATTGCACCACCAAAAGGAGTTTTAATGCACGGTCCTCCAGGTACAGGTAAAACATTGCTGGCTAAAGCAGTGGCCAGTGAAAGTGATGCTCATTTCATTGCGATTAACGGACCTGAAATCATGAGCAAATACGTAGGCGGATCTGAAGAAAACCTAAGGGAATACTTCGAAGAAGCAGAAGAGAACTCCCCTTCTATCATATTTATTGATGAACTTGATGCGATTGCACCAAAAAGAGAAGAAACAAACGGAGAAACCGAAAGAAGAACCGTTGCTCAACTCTTAACCTTAATGGATGGTCTTAAATCCCGTGGCCAAGTAGTGGTTATTGGTGCAACCAACAGACCAGATTCTCTCGACCCTGCACTTAGAAGACCTGGAAGATTCGACAGAGAAATCGAAATAGGAGTCCCTGATTCAGAGGAAAGAAAAGAAGTTCTTGAAATCCACACAAGAAACATGCCTCTTGCAGACGATGTTGACTTGGATAAGATTGCAAATACCACCCATGGATTTGTAGGAGCAGATCTCGAGTCATTATGTAAGGAAGCTGCAATGAGAGTAGTGAGAAGAATATTACCTGAAATCCAAAACGATGAGGAAATTCCAAAAGAGGTAATGGAAAAAATTGTGGTTACAGGAAACGACTTCAAAAACGCACAAAAAGAAATCCAACCTTCAGCATTGAGGGAAGTACTCGTGCAAATCCCAGACATCAAATGGGATGACGTAGGGGGCCTTGAAGATGTAAAACAAGAACTCAAAGAAGCTGTTGAATGGCCATTAAAACACCCTGAAACATTCAAACGTTTAGGAATAAGACCTCCAAAAGGAACATTGCTCTATGGAATTCCAGGAACAGGTAAAACCTTGCTTGCAAAGGCAGTGGCAAGTGAAAGTGAAGCGAATTTCATTTCAGTGAAAGGTCCTGAACTTCTATCCAAATGGGTCGGAGAATCTGAAAAAGGTGTCAGAGAAGTATTCAGAAAAGCTAAACAGGCAGCACCAACTGTGATCTTTTTCGATGAAATCGATGCAATAGCCAGCACACGTAGCGGAAACGACACTGACAGTGGCGTAACAAAAAGAGTTGTAAATCAGCTATTGACTGAAATGGATGGTTTGGAAGAACTTCAGGATGTTGCAATCATTGCTGCAACCAACAGGCCGGACATTTTAGATGCAGGACTCATGAGGCCTGGAAGATTCGACAGACACATTCAAGTCAAAGAGCCTGACGAAGAAGCAAGACTCTCAATCTTTAAAGTCCATACCAAAGACATGCCTCTTGCAAAAGATGTTGATCTTAAAAAATTAGCCAAAAACACTGAGGGATACGTTGGAGCAGACATTGAAGCTGTATGCAGAGAAGCTGCAATGTTAACTCTAAGGAACAACCTCGAAGCTAATGAAATCCCATACAAATACTTTAAAGATGCGATAGAAAAAGTGAAGCCTGGAAACAACAGCGCAGCCAATGAACCGTTAGTTCAATATATGTAAGGAAGAAAGTCCACAATTTCTTCCTTTTTTCCTCTCTTTATTATTATTGAAAGAATTCTAACCATATTTAAGGGGAAAGATATAGAAATCTTTCCCCAAACCTCCAAAATTAAAAAAAAAACTTATTTTCTTGGCAAGATATTCTCTTGGTCAACCATACGTTTAGTGAAATACTGTCTTTTATATGTGATGAATGGGAATCGATAACCGCTGACTCCCCATTTAGGATTGTATCCAAAAATATTAATATATTCCTTTAAATCATTACGTTCTTTTTTCATTTCCTGAGTAACATCATACAATGCTTTTGTATCATCAATTGCACGATGGAAATTAACTTCCTCAATTTCATAATGCTTCACGGCATCAATTAATTTGTGAGGAAACTCCTTACGGTCCTTTAAGACAGTGACTGTATCAATCCAGTTAAGATTGGATACAATCTCATCAGCCTCATCAGGATAATGTCTTTTAAGCAAATTATAAACAAAGGACAAGTCAAACTGACAGTTATGGGCAATCATTAAAGTGCCTGGTGTTAACCTATTTTTTAAATCCTCAGCAACAGTTGCCTCACCCACACCTTTAGTAATCAACATTTCATCTGTGATTCCAGTTATCTGTGTGATTTTTGGAGGCAAATCCACACCTATGTTAATGAACTCATCATAAGGATCCTTAATAACGCCGTCCTCAACGGTCAGCATCGCCAATTCAATAATCCTGTCATATCTGAAATTTAGACCTGTGGTTTCGGTATCAAAATATATCACTTTCATTTTTACATCCTAAATCAATTTATATGGTGCATCATCCTTATTTCTTGGATATTCATTAGTGGACAATGGCTTTCCGATTTTTTCAAGCCTGGTATCCAACAACCTGCGACCGTCCTCACTGGCACAGAATATCGGAACTTTCAATCCATAATAGTAAGGCTCATACTTGTCTGTATATTCATCTATTGCTTTTGAAGCGCATGCGGTTACGATATCAGCATTATCAAACAGCATTTTAACCTCATCAGGATTTGCACCTGTAGTGTGCGCTACGAAAATGTAGACATTCACATCATCATCAACAGGATACTCCCTAATCTCGCGAACCATCTGTGAAGGAAGAATTGTAACTGCAATATTCTTATATCCATTATCAATTGCCAATTTCAAACCTTCCAACTGATTTAACTCGGCAGTTTCGGAATTTAAAACAACACTGTCCTTTTGCTCAAGTTTTTCAATGACTTCAGGTATTGGAGTGGTGCTCACAAGGCCGGAAACTCTGGCCCCAACCCCCTGTACAATTCTTGAATTGGTCATTATGACTGTTCCTGCTCCTTCACATGCTCCAACCACACAGTCAATGTTTCCCATTTCCATATTGGTCTTTAGGATTTCTGATATTCCGACAGTTACTGCATCATCCATTTCAACTATCCTTTCAGGAGTGCACATCCCGAAATCCTTTATTCTGAAATTAATGTTTTTGCGTATGAATTCTTCATTCAGTTCCTTTACTCCATGCATTGCATGAAACATTGGACAGTATTTTACTTCAGATGAGCCTACTTCTGTAATTTCACCGTTTTCAATCACTACACGAACTTTTCCTAATGCTTCAATCACATGTTTATCTTTAACCATATAACCACCAACTAATTAATAGTTATTAGATATTAAAATATAAAAAAGTTATAAAAAAATAATTCTATATATCTGAAACAATAAAGTTATTATTGATTAGTCAACTAGAGGGATAAATTTGACTCAAAAAAGTGAAGCTCAAAAAGGCAATATCACTCCAGAAATGGAGTTTGTTGCAAAACAGGAAAATATAGATGTAAATAAACTAGCTAAATTAATTGATATCGGAAAGGTTGTAATTCCAAAAAATATCAACGGACATTCAAAGCCTTGCGGTATTGGAGAAGGATTGAAAACCAAAATCAATGCGAATATAGGTTCATCATCCAAGATTGATGACATCGATTTGGAGATAAACAAGGCAAAGCTGGCACAGGAATACGGTGCAGATGCATTGATGGACCTGTCAACAGGTTCCGATTTGAAACTTTTCAGGAAAAAAATCATGGATGCAGTGGACTTATGCATAGGCACCGTTCCAATCTATGAAGCGGGCGTCGTAACCCTTGGCAAAAACAAGGAAATAATCGACATGGATCCTGATGACATCTTTAAAGCCATAGAAAATCAGGCAAAAGAAGGTGTGGACTTCATGACACTCCACTGTGGAATCACCAAAGATTTAGTCCAAAAGTTAAAAGATGCAAACAGAATGATGGGAATAGTCAGTCGTGGAGGAACCTTCATGGCTTCATGGATAAACCATAACGACATGGAAAACCCGTTATATGAAAATTACGATTATCTTTTAGAATTATCCTATGAATATGACATCACATTGTCATTAGGTGATGGCTTAAGACCTGGCTGCCTATCAGATGCAAGCGATATCCCTCAAATTCAAGAACTTGTAAATCTGGGAGGCCTTGTTAAAAGAGCGCAGGACGCTAATGTTCAGGTGATGGTGGAAGGACCAGGACACATGCCATTGAATCAAATCAAGGCAAATATGGAAATTCAAAAAACAATATGTCATGGCGCTCCATTCTATGTTTTAGGACCGTTGGTAACCGACATTGCACCAGGCTACGACCATATCACCGGAGCAATTGGAGGAGCAATTGCAGCAACTTACGGCGCCAGCTTTTTATGTTACGTGACTCCAGCAGAGCATTTGTCACTTCCAAGCTTGGAAGACGTCAAGGAAGGAGTCATCGCATCCAAAATAGCAGCTGAAGCTGCAGATGTTGCAAAAGGCCTCGAATCTGCATGGACACGTGAACGTGCAATGGCAAAAGCAAGAAAAGAGTTTGATTGGGAAAAACAATTTGATTTGGCTCTTGACAAATCAAAACCTAGAACATACCGTGACAAATGTGAACTTGACGATGATGAAATGTGCGCAATGTGCGGAGAATATTGTGCAGTAAAAATAGCTAAAGGCGATTTCTAATGAAATATCAGGAATTGGTAGATGTTTACTCAGCACTTGAGGCAACTACAAAAAGACTAGAGAAAACTGAAATAATAGCTGAATACTTGAAAAAGTTAGATTCCGACACCATAGAAAAGGTTGGACTTTTGATTTTAGGTGTCGTATTTCCGGCTTGGAGCTCAGAAGAAATTGGAATCGGAGGAAAATTAGTTGAAAGGGCAGTTGCTGAAGCTGTTGGAACCACACAGGCTGCAGTGGAAGATGCAGTTCGTGATGAAGGAGACATTGGGCTTGCATGCATCAATCTTTATGCCAAAAAGTCCCAGATGACCTTCTTCTCACAGCCTCTGACAATTGATTTCGTGTTCAACAGCTTACGCAAATTATCCCAAATCAGCGGTTCAAGATCTACCAATCGTAAGATTGCAGTTATTTTAGAATTATTAAGCCAGGCCAGCGCTACCGAAGCCAAATATTTAACCCGTACAATCACTGAAGAGCTGAGGATTGGAGTGGGTGACGGAGTAGTTCGGGATGCAATAGCTCAGGCTTTCGACATTGACAAGAAGGTTGTTGAAAGGGCGCAGATGCTCACAAACGACTTTTCCGTTGTTGCAAGGACTGCAAAAGAACAAGGAGAAGCAGGCCTTAAAAAGCTCAATCTAATCCCCGGAACACCCGTAAAGCCAATGCTCGCACAGCTTGCACCTCCATTGGATGAAATCATCCCGGAAATGGGCGTTGCGATATGTGATACAAAATACGACGGCATTCGTTTGCAGGTCCACAGAAACGGCGATGAGATTAGAATATTCACCAGAAGGCTTGAAAACATTACCCATGCCCTTCCGGAAATCGTTGAACTGTTTGACGAACATCTTCCTCATGAAAACTACATTGTGGAAGGTGAAGTGATAGCTACAAGAGACGGCAAGCCCTTACCATTCCAGAATGTCCTTCACAGAGTCAGAAGAAAACACAACGTGGAAGAAGCAATGGAAAATGTTCCATTGAAATTATACCTGTTTGATGTGCTTTATTATAAGGTCCCAATGATTGATGAACCTTTAAAAACCAGAAGGAAAACATTGGAAGAGATTGTCGATACCAGCGTTGATGAGATGAACCTCAGTACCATGAAAATGGGAACCTCAGACAATCTTGATGAAATCCAGGAGCTATTCGAAACATCAATCAATGACGGACACGAAGGAATTATGATCAAGGACTCCGAAGCACCATATATTCCAGGATTAAGAGGTAAAAAAATGCTTAAATATAAAGCGGAACCTGAAACACTGGACATGGTCGTCATAGGAGGAACATATGGAATCGGGAAAAGAGGGGACTTTGTCGGATCATATCTTGTGGCCCTTAGGGACGAAAACGATGATTTCAAAAGCGTGGCGTATGCCGCAACCGGTCTTGATGATGCAACCCTTGAGTATTTGACAGGCAAAATGAAAGAGCTTGAAATTTCAACCAAAGGTCGTGAAATCAAGGTTGAACCGAAAATCGTTCTGGAAATTGCATTTTCCGAAATCGTCGAATCTCCGGAATATGAGACAGGTTATTCCTTAAGGTTCCCTGTTGTCAAAAATATAAGAAAGGACAAGAGTCCAATGGATGCCGATACGGTAGAACGGCTGCTTTCGATGTATCATACAGGAAATTAAGCAATATTATTGAGGAAATTTAAAAGGTGTGTGTTACTATGACAAAAAAGGCTTCAGATTTTCAGATTAAAACTATGGCGATATTGTATAGAGGAAAAGAGATATTCAAACCATTGAATACAGGTTGGATTGATGAGAATGTTGCTTGCATTAGGGAATATATTGCAAACATATTCTTTTACACAAAAAACGGCAAAACCATTATGATTGATGCAGGCTACAATTATCCAAGACTTGCTGAGAAAATGGAATGGTTAGGAATTGACCCTAATGATGTCAGCGACATTTTAATAACCCATCAGGACACTGACCATGTGGGAGCAGTGGAATCCGACAGCGACGGACTGTTTGACCATTGCAAACTATACATCAGCGAAATCGAAAACAGATACCTGACAGGAGAGGTCAGAAGAAAAGTGATTTACAAATTATACAAGCTTCCGATGGTTACCATCAACAATGAGAAGGTACTTCTAAAAGATGGAGACATCCTTGATTTTGAAGGCATCAAAGTGGAATGCATCCTTGTTCCCGGCCACACTTGGGGACATATGGTCTACCTAATAGACGACAAATACCTGTTTACCGGAGACACAATTTGGTTTGGTGCCGATGGAGGATACAGTTTCATATCAACATTGGCCGAAGACAACGACCTATCAATCAAGTCTTTAGCGGAACTTGAAAATAAGTTAAGAAGCAGGAATCTCAATCCCCTAGTAATAACTGGACACACTGGATGGAGCCAGGACATAGACTTTGTCTTTGCCCATAAGGACAAAAAATGTTCTCCGTTTTCAAAACGTGTTCCAGATCCGGATGCTCCATATGACGGATATGACGAATCGGATGACACTAAAGAAAACACATTGAATTCCGGATTTTTAAAAGCGAAACACTAATTTTCAGGTAGTGACTTGACACTACCTATCACATATCTTGTAACCGGATACACAATTATCTCATACACCGTTTTAAATAATGCCTGAACCGCAATCATGACCAAAAGAGCCTCAGCAGGCATTGTTCCCATGAATCCTATTGTGATGAATATTATAGCATCCAATCCTTCACCGAACAATGTTGAAAGGATGCATCTCAAGAATAGCTTTTTCTCATCCCGATCTTTAAGATAAACCATCAATTTAGCATTGACAATAGAACCCACCAGATATGCCGTGAAACTGGCAATCAGCAACCTTGCTGTTGAACCCAATACGATGCGGAAAGCCTCGGAATTTTCAAAAAATGCAGATGCGGGAAGCAGTATGGTCGCATTGTAACAGATTACCGCAACAAGATTCATGAAAAATCCCAAAAGAATCACGTTACGGGTTTTAGAATATCCATAAACTTCTGCAAGAACATCATTAACAATGTAAATTATCGGAAATATTATGACAGCACATGGCAAAGTAAAAGAGAAGAAATCAAATGTTTTTCCAGCGATAATGTTCGATATAATCAGGCTTGCCGTGAAAATTCCAGTTAAAGTAGCATAAAGCTCAGTTTTTGTCAAATCTTCAAACATGATAATACTATATTTCCACAATTAAATAAATATTACAAGTTAAAATCCTATCGACTATTTCTACCTTGAAAACAAATTCAAAAATCATGGAAATTACAGATGACAAACTATTGAAAATCGCATTGATAACTTCTCTTATCGGAATAATCGGCCTAATAATATTCACACCCTCAATTGAAGTGAAAAAGGTTGACATTAAGGACATTTCAAGAGCAATGGTGGATGAAAAGGTATGCATTGACGGGGTGATTACGGACATTGCCCAATCCAGCTCAAAAACCAATTACTTTTTAACAATAAATGACGGCGAAAGCCAGATTACCCTAATCGTTTTCGAAAAGCAGGTTGCAGAAATACAATCGAAAAATCTTGATATCGAAAATTTCAAGAACAGAAAGGTTGAAGTTACCGGAACAATAGCCGAGTACAAATCAGACTTGGAGCTGATTTTGTCAAGCGGCGACAGTCTGAGGATTGTCAATTAACAATATATTTATTTAAATAAATTCAAAATGTAGTATATAAAATGTATAGGAATTTTAATTATGTCTGACAAAAAAAGATTATTCGGAACATTTGGAGTTAGAAGAACTGCAAATGATGTTTTAACTCCCGAATTTGCATCAAGACTTGCTGCTTGTTATGGTTCACAAATTCAAGGAACAATTGCAGTTGGAGGCGACACCAGAACTTCCACAATAATGTTAAAGGAAGCGGTTAAGGCAGGGCTTTTATCTTCAGGCTGCGATGTCGTGGATTTAGGAATACTTCCAACACCAGGTGTTCAATATGCTGTTCGCAAATATTATGACGGCGGAGTAATGATTACCGCATCACACAATCCTCCAAAATACAATGGACTCAAGTTTTTAGATGAATACGGTATTGGAATACCTGACGAAATGGATATCGAAATTGAAAAGTTATACTTTGATGAAGAGCCTATAAGAGTTCCATTCTCTGAAATTGGTCAATTATACCACAATGACAAAATCATTGATGAGTACATTGACGAAGCCATTTCAAAAGTTGATGCCGATGCAATACGCAAAGCCAATCTGAAAGTTGTTGTCGATTGTGGAAGCGGAGCGGGATGCTTTACAGCACCATACTTAATCAGAAAACTTGGATGTGATGTTACAACTCTCAACTGTCAAGCTGACGGTTTTTTCCCGGGTCGTGACCCTGAACCTATTGAAGAAAACTTGCAGGAACTGATTAGTGTTGTGAAAGAACTGGGTGCAGACATTGGTCTTGCTCACGACGGAGATGCGGATAGAACCATTTGTATAGACGAGAAAGGAAACTTCGTTTTAGGAGACAAGACATTCACACTTGTTGAAAAACAGATGCTTAAAGAGAACAATGGCGGAACTATCGTTACTACTGTTGCAACTTCACAGGCAATTTATGATGTTGCAGAAGAATACAACGGTGAAGTAATAGCTACTGCTGTTGGGGATTTGCTTGTAGCACGTAAACTCAAAGACGAAAACGGTTTATTCGGTGGAGAAGAAAACGGTGGTTTAATCTTCCCTGATTTTGTCTATGGAAGAGATGCAGTAATGACAGTAGCTAAAATCCTAGAGATTATTGCAAAAGAGAAAAAGTCATTGTCAGAACTGGTTGCGGAACTTCCTGTATATTATGCTAAAAAAATGAAAATCGAATGCCCCGATGACCAAAAAGAATCAGTCATGTCCAGCATTGCAGAAGAAATCAAGACAACTACCGATTTTGAACTTGACCTTACAGACGGTGTCAAAATCCTAAAGGATGACGGCTGGGTAATCATCAGACCATCCGGAACCGAACCTATTTTCAGATGCTTTGCCGAGTCAGACTCACAGCAGAAATCTGACGAGATGACAGAATGGGGAATAAGTTTAATAAAAAAATATAAGAAATAAATCAGACCAAAATTTCTTTTCATTTAATGAAAAATAGCTTTAATTAAAATAGCTATTTTTCAAAAACTATTTATTAAAATATAACTACTTTTAAAATAAATTAACTTGAATTAAAAATTAGAAAATTAAAATATCCAAATCTATATGAACGGATAAAAATGATTAAAAGTATTCCAAACATTCTTCCTTTAAGAAAAATGCATCCTCATTATCAGGATTTCTAAGCAATACCTTGTTAAAACTATCAACAGCTTCTTCAAATTTGCCCAATTCCATCAACACCACTCCTTTATTGAGTAAGAAATCAATGTTGTTTTTTTCCAATGAGATTGCCTTATTGAAACACTCCAAAGCTTCATCAAATTTACCTAAATCAATGTAAGCATTGCCCATTCTATTTATGGCACCAGCATCCATTTCAGAATCATCCAGACAAACTTCAACAGCCTTGTCAAATGATTCGATAGCTTCCTCAAGCATTCCCATATCAGTCAATAGGTTTCCTCGGGAGTTCCACACTTCAGGATTTTCGCCGTCAATTACTATTAGCTTGTCATACACCCTCAATGCTGCATCATACCTTCCAAGCATTTCCAGAATAAATCCTCTCCAATAAAGGACAATAGGGCTGCTAGGCCTATAGTTGTAAGCGATTGTGCTTACCTTATATGCCTCATTGATGTTTCCAGAGTTAAGAAGAGCAATAGCTTTATTATTTAAAATGTAAATGTTATCGGGCTCGATTTCCAATGCCTTGTCATAACATTCTATTGCATCAATGAATTTGCCCAACCTAGAGAGGTTGTCCCCCTGTTTGTTAAGCAGATAAACATCATGGGGATCGAGTCTCAATGCGGCATCGTAGCACATTGTGGATTTGTCAAACTTACCGCTGTCAAATAAAATGTCAGCCCTTTTGGTAATCATTGCCTTTTCATCGATTTTATCCCCTTTCCAGTCATCGATGCCTATTTTTTCAAAATAAATTATTTGAAATTCTTCAGAAGGATCTATTCTTCCACCATACATCTTCTTGAATTCACGAAGCATATCCTTGGAATCTTTAAATCCCTCTTCACGAGCCAATTCATCATTGCCGTCAATTTCCTCAAATGAAATGGTTTCAACATCGGTCACGAATGCCTCAAAAATTTTCATTTTTTCCTTGGAAACCAAGTTCCAGTAACAATAAAGTCTATCTCCAACTTTAAGCGGTGTCTTCCATGCTTTACGTATTGTCCTGGTTTTCTTACCAGTGATTACATCAATATCATTACTTGAAAATGATAAAATAGGCATTTAAGACACACTCCCATTAAATTATTTGTTCTCCGAATTCTCCGGACTTAACTTTCACAACACCATCAAAATATGGTTTAATCTCCTTTGCTAACTTTGCCAAATCATGAGGATTTGGAACATCCACTTTTTCCAAAGCGGGATCAAGAACATTTTTATTTCTGAATTGTTGAATAGTGTAAATATCAGCTTCGATTTCATCGACTAGATTGATAATGTCTTTTTTAGTGTGTAATGTTGGAACATAAGTTGTTCTAGCTTCCAGATGAACCCCTGCCTCATTGATTAAATCCATGGATTTCTTGACTTGAAAACCAACATTTGCCCCAGTGATTTTTCTATATTTGGAAAATGTTGTCTTTACGTCAAGTGAAACAAAATCCAGTAAATTCAAATCTAGAATCTTTTTGAGGTTATCCGGATAGATTCCACTAGTATCCAATTTTGTTTTTAAACCGATTTGGCGAACATATTTTAATATTTCAATCACTGCATCAACTTGCACCAGCGGTTCCCCACCGGAAATTACAACAGCATCCAAAAAGTCTGCTGAAGAGTCAATTTCATGTTTAACCTTTTCAAAAGACCATTCCGTATTGTCTTCCAAAAGTTCAACATTGTGACAGTACCTGCAAGCCAATGGACATTTGGACATGAAAATAACCAATGACATATTTCCATGAAATTCGACTGAAGATATTACAGTTCCTCCAATATACATTTAACTTAAAACCCCTTTTAATATTTCAATAAATTTTTTGTCTTCTTCAAGTGTACAGATACTAATTCTAATCCAATATTCATCCAATCCCTTAAATGAAGTACAATCCCTCACAATAATACCTTTTTTCATAAGTTCCAATGCCAATTCACTGGCTGTGAACCCGGTGTCCTTCACACCAATCAACATGAAATTGGATTTTGACGGAAATACATTTAAACCATCGATTTTTGAGATTTCATCATACAGATATTGTCTAGATTCAATACCTTTCCTAATTGATTCTTCAATGTAATCCTTATCCCTGAAAGTGTTGAGCGCTGCTGCAAATGACAACCTTGTAAGAGAGAATACAGGTTTGATTCTGTGCATGTATTCAATGATTTCGGCACATGCAAGGCCGTAACCGATTCTCATACCTGCAAGACCCAATACTTTTGACATGGTTCTGATAATGAAAATATTGTCGAATTCGTTGATTAAATCTTTATTGGTTACTTCTGAGTATTCAAAGTAAGCTTCATCAATAACAATCAAAATTTCCGGATTTTTGGAAGCGATGTCCATCAGCACCTCCTTATCAATTAAGGTACCTGTCGGGTTATTCGGACTGCATAAGAAAATCATTTTTGTCCTGTCAGTTATTGCCCCGAATATTGAATCGACATCCAGTTCGTTTTTATCCAGGTCCCATCTGGCATAAACAGGTTTTGCACCATATTGCTTTAAAAGATATTCATAGTACATGTAAGACGGTAACGGAACAATGAACTCATCTCCGTCATCGATGAATGTTTTTGCCAGCACATCAATGATTTCATCTGCACCGTCCCCACCAATGATTACTTGTGAGTCCTCAACGCCAGAATATTGTGCGATTTCACTTACAAGCTCATGCAATTGGGATTCGGGATATCTGTTAATAGAAGAAATTTCATCCTTAATAGCTTCCATTGCTTTAGGGGACGGACCCCATGGGTTTTCATTTGACCCTAATTTAATGATATCCTCTTTTTTTAAGTTGAAATCCTGTGCGATTTCATCCTGAGATCTTCCTGGGACGTAAGAGTCCATTTCTTCCACAATTTTTCTTGCTTTCATGATTCAGTCTTCCTTGTATTGTTTGGAAAGTTTAACATAATTATCTGCGTTATCTTGAATAAGTTTGACCTGTTCGGGTGTAAGTTCCTTGACCGCTTTTGCAGGCACTCCCAGTATCAGACTGCCTTCAGGGAATTCTTTTCCTTCACTTACAACTGCACCTGCACCTACAATGGAGTTTTTAGAAATATGAGCGCCATTTAAAACAGTTGCATTCATTCCAATTAAAACATTGTCATCAAGCTTGCAGCCGTGGACAACCGCACCGTGACCTACAGAAACATTCTTTCCTATTTCAACTGGAAATCCGCGAGTGCAATGAACAACACAATTATCCTGGACATTGGAATTATCCCCAATAGTTATTGAGTCTGTATCTCCTCTTAATATGGCTCCATGCCATATGGACACGTTTTCACCTAATTCAACATCACCAAATACTTGTGCACCAGGGCATATTACAATAGAGTCTTTATTATTTTCCATAATATCGCCAATTTATTCTTTTTTCGCTTTTTTGTCTTGAATGATATGATCTTGTTTTACCAATACCCTTGTATCGGAAGGTACGTCATCATACAATAAAACCCCTGAACCGATAGTGGCATTATGACCAACCTTTACACCAGGAGAGAAACTGGAATTGATACCAGTTTTTACAGAGTCCCCAATAATGGATCCAAGTTTGCGTCTTCCACTGTCAATCATCTTATTTTTAATTTTAGTCTTAACGGATTTGTTGTCAAAACGTAAGTTTGCAATGTTAGTTCCGGCTGCAATATTACAGTTAGATCCAATTACAGAGTCCCCAACATAACTTAAATGGCTCACGTTGGTATTTTCCATGATGATTGAATTTTTGATTTCAACCGCATTACCAATGTGAACATTATCACCAAAATAAGAATTACCTCTAATATAACAATTAGGACCTACATCACAGTCTTTACCAATGTAAACGTTTCCTTCTATGTACACGCCTGCCCTAATGATACTTCCTTCATCTAAAAATACTTCACCGTGGATATGAGCTCCATCCTCAACTTTACCTTTAATTTCTGTCTTGAGATTTCCTATCAATTCCTCATTAACCTCAATCAGTTCCCAAGGACGTCCCACATCTATCCAATCCTTATCGGTTTTATGGCCGATGACAGATTTTCCCTCTTCAATTTGAATAGTCACTGAATCTGTAATCTCATATTCTCCTCTTTCAGAAAGTTCAGTTCTTCTGATTTTTTCAAAGATATCCTTGTTAAAAATGTAAATTCCTGCATTAACCAAATTACTTGGTGCCTCCTCTTTTTTAGGCTTTTCAACAATGCTCAATATATTTCCATTTTCTATTTCCACAACACCAAATGCTGAAGGATCTTCAACTTCAGTCAGAAGCATTAGTGTATCCGGAGTCAATTGATTGTATTTTTCAATAATCTCATTAATGATTTCATCATCCAGGATAATATCTCCGTTTAACACAATCAAACTATCCTCTATGAAATCCTCACCATAGGAAATGGCATTTGCAGTTCCTAAGAAATCCTTTTGTGTTTTATAAGTAATGTTTACTCCGAATTCACTGCCGTCACCGAAGTAATCACGGACCATCTCCTCTTTATAACGAACAATTAATAAAATATCTTTAATACCATTATCACGTAATGATTCAATATTATACTGCATAATTGGCTTTCCAGCGACTGGCAACATTGTTTTTGGTTTTGTAAGTGTTAACGGTCTCATTCTAGACCCTTCACCAGCGCTTAAAATAATTGCTTTCATTTTCACTATCCCCTTTGAAAATTATCTAATAATATTATATGTCTTTTTCTTTTCTTATAAATTAATTTTTCCTTAACAAATAACTAATTATAAATAATAGTTTGAATATAATAGAACCATATTAGCTATGCTGATAAAACAAAAAAGGAGATTAATAAAATGACTGTATATGTTTGTTTACACTGTGAATACAGATTTGATTCAGAAAAAGGTGACCCTGCATACAACATTCCTGCTGGAGCAACTCCTGCAGACATGCCAGATGATTGGGTTTGCCCAGAATGCGCAGCTTTAGGTATTGACGCATTTATTGCAGAAGAAGAATAAATAATCTTCTTCTATTCTATTTTTTACTAAAAAAATATCATTTTATTAATTTTTCTATTGACTTATTTTGTTTGAAATACTATAATAAAAAAAGAATACTTAAAAATAAGAAAATGAAGATAACGAATATCTTCTACAAGTTTTCGTTGATTATTTTTACGCAAGTATCTCTAATTGATTCAGCTCTGGTCTCATCGCGAGATTCCAAGGTAATCCTAATATAATCTTCAGTTCCTGAAGGCCTTACCAGTACCCAGCTATCATCAGAAAATGTTAATCTTACTCCATCCAATGAGTTTACATCAACGATGTCATCAAAAGCGTTTTTAAGCAATTCTTCCATATTTTCCATGACTGCCAGTTTGGCTTCCTTGGAACATGTAATCTTTTCACGGATATTAGGATAAGACGGAATTTGCGCCAAAAGGTCAGATAGCTTGCCGTCCCTAGATACAATTTCAGCCATTCTCAGACCAGAGAGAATTCCATCGGGACACATGCAAAAGTCAGGGTGCAACCAGGTTCCTGAAGGTTCCCCTCCAAATGCTGCATTCTTTTCAATTATTACTTCAGCAACATTCACGTCCCCAACAGGAGTCCTTAAGACATTACCTTTTACAGATTCGTCCATACATAAACCTGCATCAACTGTTGTAACAATATCTCCATCAAACTCTTTTGAAATCAATGCCAAGAGTGAATCAAACGGTGAAACATTACCTTTTTCATCAACTGTAATCATCCTATCGGCATCTCCGTCATGAGCTATTCCAAGGTCAGCTCCAACAGCAACAACGGTTTTCATTAAGGTCTGTAAGTTTTCTTCATTAGGTTCCGGATTTCTTCCTGGGAAAAATCCGTCAGGCTGAGAATTGAGTGTAGTAACTTCACATCCTGCTTTTCTAAATACTAAAGGTGATATTTCGCTTCCAGCACCGGATGCACAGTCAATAACAACTTTTAAACCTTTCTTAATATCTACAGCATCAACTAAATCATCGATATACTGACCTTTGATTTCTTCATTGAAACTTAATTTACCAACTTTGTCCCAAGTAACTGAAACATATGATTTTTCAGCATAAATTTCTTCGATTTTTGCTTCCTGAGCTGAAGTGTATGCCATTCCATTCTTATTCCATAATTTAATTCCATTATATTGGGAAGGATTATGTGATGCAGTTAACATGATTCCCGCATCGGCATCGAGTTTTTCGGTAGCATATCCAACCAAAGGTGTTGGAACCATACCTATTTTCACCACATCCACTCCGCTTTCAAGCAAGCCTGCACAAATTGCCTGGTCAAGCATCACATTGGTGGTTCTTGTATCATAACCGATTACAACAGTACCTTCATTGCCCAAATAGTATGCCAATGATTTTCCAACATTTAAGGCAAGCTCACAGGTTACTTCAGAACCTATTAATCCTCTGATTCCGGATGTTCCGAATAGTTTTTTAGCTACCATGGCCACACCTATGCACCGAATTTGTGAGCGTAATTCATTAAATCCATCATGATGTTCATTACATCAGATCCTCTGATTCTGTTGAGTCCTCCTTTTGCACAAGCCCTTTCAGAGAATTCACAGACATCGTCCACTCTTACTTCAGGTCCCCTTATGAGAACAGGCACTGGATCTCCTGAGTGGTTCATTACAGAAATTGGTGTTGAATGGTCAGCAGTCAAGTAGATGTAAACATCTTCAAGCTTTATCAATTCGCTCATTACTACTTCATCAACTTTTTCAATGAATTCCTTTTTCTCCTTGGTTTGACCGTCGTGGCCCGCTTCGTCGGCACCATCGATGTTTATTAAGAAAAAGTCATGGTCTGAGTTTTTGACTTGGTCTATAATTGTATCACGAATGTTATATAAGTTAGTGTCAATTCCACCAGTCACATCTTCCATTTCGATAATGTCCATTCCTGCAAATCTTCCAATACCCATGATAAGACCGGTTTCAGCGATACATGCAGAGTTAACTTCATATTTTTCATTCAAGGATTCAACAACTGGCACTTCACCTGCACCACGTGGGATGACAATGTTTGCTGGAGGTTCTCCTTCTTCAATTCTTTTTAAGTTAACTGGGTGATCTTTAACCATTTCATAAGTTTTTACAACCAACTTGTTTAAAATGTCAGCAGTCTTAGCTGCTTCAGGAGTGTCATCCAAAGCCTTTACTTCCTTAGGTTTGTTTCCTTCGACTTTAGGGTCAGCATCACTTACTTTATCAGAGAGACCTTCTCCCCTTAAAACCAGGACTGCCCTATGTCCGGTGGATTCCTTGAAAATAATTTTGACATCAGGATAATCTTCCAAAACCATCTTGTTCAATTCATCGACGATTTCCTTGGTTCCTTCCTTGATTCTTCCTGCACGTCTGTCTGTAACGATTAAATCCTCATCTGCAGTTGAAAAATTGCATCTGAATGCAATATCTCCCGGAAGCACTTCAACACCAACACCGTTTGCTTCAAACGGTCCTCTTCCAGTGTAAACCTCATAAGGATTGTAACCTAAAATTGATAAATGTGCGGTATCACTTCCAGGGATAATTCCCGGAGCAATTGAGTCCATAATACCAGTAATTCCCTCTTCAGCCATTTTATCCATATTTGGAGTATTTGCAGCTTCAAGAGGAGTTTTATTTCCTAATTCTTTAATTGGACGGTCACCCATACCATCCATAATTAAAATAAGACCTTTCATAAATATCACCTAAATTATAATAATATAATTTTTATTTTTAATAGTTAAAATAATTTGTTTAAATGACAGTTTAAAATATTAAAATTGAATTTAAAAAAAAAGATTAAAGTAATAAAATACCAACGAGAGCACCTACAATTGTTGCCATCAAGTTTACATGTTCATTGGTAATCAAATGCCTATTTTCAAAAAGAGCGCCTAAAATACTATCTGCAAAACATCCTATAGTTCCTGAAACTATGGCCACACCAATAGCCAATAAAGGATTTTCCATTACTCCTAAAAAGTATGCTGCAACACCAATAATTGCCGCTCCAATAATCCCAACGCTTGTTCCCAATACAGAAACCGCACCATTAGTACCCGGATCTACAGTTTGAAGAGTTGTAATCAAACGAGGATGCTGATCCAATACACCGATTTCTGAAGCCAAAGTATCTGCAGTCGCTGTTGCAATAGCTCCAATAAAACCGCCCACAAATGGCAAGTAATATCCTCCGAATGCAGCCATAAAACAAGCAACAACACCATTTGAAATAACATTTTTGGAAGTTCTTCTTCCTTCAAACTCTCCCAAAGATAGCTTGTATTTTTTGGAGAATTTTGTAGCAAGTAAAGACATTACAAGGAACAGGATAATCAATAAAAGCCAATTTGTTCCCGCAGAAAAAATAATCACAATACCCATTATAATCATTACTGCTGAGCCAAATAAATCCAAAGATTTCCTATAATATGTAATGAAACCTAAAATAAACAATAAAATTACATAAATCCAATTAATCATTACTGCTTCAACCATAGACACCACAAATTAAAATTCATGTTATAATTTGTTTAAAATTATATAAAAAGATTTACATGATTTAATCCATCAATAAGTTTCCCTGATTTAAACTGACAATCCGAAATCCGGATAAAAATTTCTATCAATATAATTGAAAAAAGCTTGAAGCAAATTAGTACATAAATAAATTAAGTTAATGAAAATTACCGCAAAAGTAAGAAAATCAATAGTAATAAGTTAGAATTAAAAAAAATATTTTGGAAATATAGATGAAACAATATAAATTTATAAAAATAATAAAAAGTAGGAAAAAATTATTTCCTAAATCTTCTAATCTGAGTTGAACCAATAGCCAATATGACCAACAACAATACAAAGACAGGATTACCTGTCGCATGTTTGGCTAAACCAACACCACCCTTATGGTCGCCGGTCGGATTATCATGAGGATTTGGAGATTCATTGTAATGAACTTCAATATCTGTTATTGTGTCATTTGCCTCATACTTTTTATCCCCAGAGTAGGATGCTGTTACTTCATGATCGCCTTTTGTCAATCCAGGAATTGTGAATACTGCTTTACCATCTTTAACAGGTTCTGTGTATTTTTTACCATCGACAGTGATTGTTACAGTACCAGTTGCATCACTAGGAACTTTTACAACAACAGTTGCATCATCTCCTTGACTGATATCATCACCAGTAGCTTTAATAGGAGTTTTAGCTTTGGTTACAGTGAATTTTGTAGTTGTTGTGCTTGGCAGGTACTTGTCATCACCTTCATAGGTAACTTTTGCAGTGTATTTGCCGCTTGGAAGCTCAGGAATGATCACTTTTGCTTTTCCATTTACGATGGTTCCATAGTATCCGACACCATTGATATCAACCAATACACGACCAGTTGCATCTTTAGGAACAGTTACAATAATAACTTCGTCTTTTCCAACAATTATGTCTTTTCCGGTTGCAGATACAGTGGAAGGACATTTTGATACGACAAATTGGCCGGTTGTGGAGTTTCCAACATAGTTTTTATCACCATCATATCTGACTGCAACAGTTTTATTACCTTCTTTCAATCCAGTTACATTGAATATAACTTTTCCATCTTTAATTTCAGCAGTGTATGATTTACCATTAATTTCAATGGTCACATTGCCAGTAGCCCCATCAGGAAGAGTTACAGTTACAACCACAGTATCTCCAACATTGCAGTCATCAACTTCAACAGTGATTGGAGTGTCGTGTTTTGGAATTGTTACTTTTGAATCTTCGGTTTCAGGACTGTGAGTGTCATCACCGGAATATATGACCTCAATGTCATGAGTTCCAGGAGTTTCACCACTTAAATCAACGATAGCTTTACCATTTTCAACAGTAGCGTTGTAGGTATTATTGCCTACTTTAATAGTTACTGTGCCTTCAGCATCTTCAGGCAAATCAACGACTACAGTACCATTTCCTAAATCAGTGATATCCATACTTGAGGATTTTCTCAATACCTTGAAGGTTGTTGTATTTGTACTTGGCAAGTATTTGTCATCACCATTGTATCTGACGCTTACAGTATATTCGCCTCTTGGCAATCCTGATACTACCAATTTACCATTACCCTTACTTACAGCAACATCGTATACATCATCGCCTTCAGGAGCGCTTAATGTTTCTTCATCTAAATCAAATTCATATTCCTTACCGTCAATTACAACAGTTACTGTTCCTGTTGCATCATCAGGAACTAAGAGTGTAATCTCCTCATTGTCGCCCACATAGATATCCTGAGCCTTTGGAATGACAAATGATTCTACTTTGCTTACTTTGAAGGATGTTGAATTGCTGCTTGGCAAGTATTTGTCATCACCAGTATAGGTTAAGTTTACATTGTAGACACCACTAGGTATGCGAGGAATTTCAACGGTTCCGGTTCCGTTGGTTACATTTACATAGTATCCTACGCCATCAATATCAATTAATACCTGACCTGTTGCATCTTTAGGGACAGTTACAGTTACAGTTACATTATCACCGACATTGTTGTCATTTATTACAGCTGACACTTCAGATTCACGTTTGGATACTGTGAAGTTAGCAGTTGTGTGATTTCCAGCATATGTATCATCACCAGGATAGTCAACAGCTATGGTTTTAGTTCCATCAGTTAAAGCAGGAACTTCAAATACTGCTTTGCCGTCTTTAATCTCTGAAGTGTATTTCACACCATCGACTTCAATGGTTACATTTCCAGTTGCGTCTTCAGGAACATTTACTGTAACGACTGCAGTATCTCCAACTTTGCAATCATCCACATCAACAGATATAGGAGTTGTGATTTTAGGAATTGTTGCAGTTGCGTTGGTGGATGCTCCTTCGTGAGTATCATCACCGGAGTAGATGACTTCAATATCATGGGTTCCAGGAGTTTCATTATCCAATGTAATTGTAGCTACACCGTTTTCAACGGTAGCATTATAAGTATTATTTCCAACTTTGATTTCAACAGTACCATTAGCATTGTCAGGGACAACAACTACAACAGTGCCGTTACCCTGATCAACAACTTTAATGTCACTTCCAGTTGTGTTAATCTTATTGACATTGAACTGTGCAGTGTTGTTGGATGGTTCGTATTTTTTGCATCCTTCAAAGATTACATCAACAGTGTGTGGGCCAACATCCAAATCAGGAACGACTAATGTTCCTTTACCACCTGAAACAAATACAGTATAGTTTTGACCATCGACGCTCACAGTCACATTTCCACATACATCTTCAGGAGTTTCCACATTGATTACTGCTTTGTCTCCAACAGTAATATCATCAACAGTTACATTTACAGTTGAAGGCACTTTGGATACTTTTAAGTTTGTAGAATAATTGGAAGGAGCGTATTTGTCATCTCCAGGGTAAGTTACATTGATTGGATAATCGCCGCCGGCCAATCCTTTGACTTCTACTGTAGCGATTCCATCAACTATTTTACCAGCATAGGTCTGGTTATCAATTTCGACAATCACATAGCCGGTAGCATCTTCAGGAACTGTCACGGTGATAACTGCAGTTTCACCCGCATCAATTGGATCTGCTTGTGCTTCAACAGTTGATGGACATTTATCTACTGTGAAGTTTGCAGTTGTGTGGTTTCCAAGGTATGTGTCATCACCAGGATAGTCAACAGCTACGGTTTTATTTCCATCAGTCAAGTTTGTGACATTGAATACTGCTTTGCCATCCTTAATCTCTGAAGTGTATTTCACACCATCAACTTCAATAGTCACATTGCCAGTTGCATTTTCCGGAACAGTTACTGTGACAACTGCAGTGTCTCCAACTTTACAATCATCCACGTCAACAGATATTGGAGTTGTGATTTTCGGAATTGTTGCATTTGAAGTGGTATTGGCACCAAGGTGGTTTTTATCACCGGAGTATATCACTTCAATGTCATGAGTTCCAGGAGTTTCATTTTCTAAGTCAATTACAGCTACACCATTTTCAACAG